>Ga0315910_10005442_pt1 | contig 10420 bp, 5 predicted proteins | sample EdamamesoilMG_FD_204470 | JGI IMG/M metagenome (GOLD analysis project Ga0315910, IMG submission 204470) | Garden soil microbial communities collected in Santa Monica, California, United States - Edamame soil | ecosystem: Environmental > Terrestrial > Soil > Garden | place: USA: California... | reverse complement strand
AGAAAAGCATTCCTTGCGTCAAGCTGGAACGCGCTCCCTACCAGGGTGTGGAAGGCAATTTCCGGATTCGCCGCAACGGCCTGCTCAAACTCGGACACGGCGCACGCCAGTTGATCGTGGATGGCTGCGTCTGCATAGGCCGCAGCGAAAAGCTTTTACCGCTACTCAACAACCGCCCGGCGCGACGTGCGCAGATGTCCGCATTGCAACTGCCTTTACCGGCCCGCGATCCGCAGGCCGGAAATTGCGCGCTCACCAAACATGCGCTGCGCACCGCAGAGCGGCTGGGCTTCCCGGTGACGCTGACCGTCACGGCCAACAACGGCCAGCAATTCACCTGGCCAGGCATCGCCCACGCCGATGAACTGCGCAGTACGCTGGACCAGGCGCGGCGTTATGGCGCGCAGGCCGACCTTGAGACCTCCGTAGACGGAGAAGACTGGCAGCTGCTGATGGTGGCAACTCAAGCCTTCGCGCTGTTGCGGCAGGGGGAACTTCAGCCACTCCAGCATCTGCATGGCGCCACGCTGCACCAGGCTCAATCACTGGCAGCGCACCTCGGCAGTGGAATCCTGTTGCTGCACATACGCGCGGCGGATATTGGGGCCGCATTATCGGCGAGGTCGGGCGCCTTCACGGATTTTGACCTGGCCCCCAGACTGGACGAAGTGCTGGCGAATTATCCGGGCGAGCTGGCCAGGGTATCCGACGCCTTTATCGACTGGCTGTTTCCACCTGGCACTCCGTCTCGCATCCCCATCATTGCCATCACCGGAACCAACGGCAAGACCACCACCAGCCGCATGATTGAAGCCATTGCGCGGCAATCGGGGCTGGGCACCGGCCTGACCTGCACTGGCGGTATCTACTTCGACGGCAAACGCTTCCACGGCAAAGGCAAAGGTGGCATCGGCCGCCAGTACAGCATGTTTGAGCGCGAGTCAGTGCAATTTGCGGTGCTCGAAGAGTATTTCGGCACAGTGCTGCGCACCGGGTTCATGTACGACTGGTGCGATGTCGCGGTGTGCACCAATGTTACTGAGGATCACATTGGCAGAATCGGTGCCTACACCGTGGACGACATTGCCGCGGTCAAATCATTGGTGGTGCGGCGCGCCCGTTATGCCGCCATCCTCAACGCTGACAATTCTTTGAGCCTGCGCATGATGGCGCTTACGCCGGCGCAAAACATCGGTTTGGTTTCGTTGCAGCGCAATGCAGCAGAGTTGCAGTCCCTGCTGGACCGGCCGGGTGAAGTTTGCGTGCTGGAGGCTGACGCCGGTGAGCCATGGTTGGTCTTGTATTCCGGTAATCAGCGCATTCCCCTGCTGCGCGAGCGCGACCTGCCGGCCAGTTTCAACGGCACAGCAAGGCACAATACCTGCAATGCCATGCAGGCCGCGCTGGCCTGCCACTTCGCCGGGCTGGATGTGGAACAGATCCGCGCGACGCTGGCCGGATTCCAGATGGACTTCGCGACCGCGCCCGGGCGCCTGAACCTGATGGAGGGACTGCCGTTCAAGTTCGTCCTCGACTACGCCCACAACCTCGATGGCTTCCGGGCCTTGTGCGCATTTCTCGACCAGCGTGAGGTCACCGGTCGGAGGATGCTGTGCATTGCGGCGTCGGGTGACCGGCGGGATCATGAAATCCGTGAGTTCATCAGCTTCCTGGCCGGGCATTTCGACTATTTCATCTGCCGGCGTTACAAGGGATTGCGCGGCCGCAGCCACGAAGAAATTCCGCGCCTGATCGAAAGTTGCCTGCTGGCCGCGGGCGTTCCCGCCTCGGCCATCGAATTGCAGCTGGACCCTGAAGAGGCGGTGCAACAGGCGCTGCAAAGCGCAGGCCCAGGCGACCTGCTGGTCGTCCTGACCGGAAGCAGTGAGATGTCGAAGATCTGGAGCCAGGCCGAAGCACTGAAAGCCGGGCCTGCCGGCGATGTAACTTCAATCGAGGGTGCTGCGAATGGCGCAGCCCCGGTTGGGGCCGAGCCAACGGGCGGAAAGCTGCTTCAGCTGCCGGATTCCGCCAGCACGCTGCCCAGCGACTCCACAAAGTAATCGAGGTTGCCGCGGTTGAATGAAGCAATATTCACGCGCGCGGAATTCACGGTGTATATCGCAAAGCGCTCCCGCAGTGCCTGAACCTGCGCAACGCTCAGGCCCAGGAAGGAAAACATGCCGGACTGGCGCTGCAGGAAGGAGAAATCACGCGCTATCCCGGCGGCTGCAATGCGGCTCACCAGCTCCGCGCGCAGGCCATTGATGCGGTCACGCATGGCTTTGACTTCGTCGCGCCACAAGCTTTCCAGTTCTTTGCTGTGCAGGATGATGTCGATCACTGCTGGTCCATGCGCGGGTGGCATGGAGTAGTTTTTGCGGGTGAGTGAATGGATGACCGTTTCAACCGCAGCCGATTGTTCGGCGCGGGAGGTTACGAAGGACAATGCGCCAACCCGGTCGCGATACACAGCAAAATTCTTGGAGCATGAACTGGCGACCACCAGCTCTGGGCACTTCTTCGTGAACAGCCGTACTGCGAGATTGTCGTCTTCGAGGCTTTTCTCGAAGCCCTGGTAAGCCATGTCCACCAGCGGCAGGAATCCGCGCTCTGCGGCAAGATCGGTGATTTGCTCCCACTGGTCCGGGTTCGGGCTGACACCGCAGGGATTGTGGCAACAGGCATGGAACAGCACCGTGTCCTGCGGGCCCAGGTTGGACAGCGCCGCAATCATGTCATCGAAACGCAGGCCGCTGGTTTCCGCATCAAAATACGGATAGCTGGCAAGCTTCAGTCCACTGGCCGGGAAAATGGCCAGGTGGTTGGCCCAGGTGGGGTCGCACATCCACACCGTGGAGCCAGGATTGGCCGCCTGCACCAGGTCGGCTGCAACACGCAGCGCGCCCGTGCCGCCAGGCGTCTGGATGGTGCGGATGCGGCCGCCAGCCGAGTCGGCCAGTTCTTCGCCAAAAACCAGGCGGGTCATGGCGGCATTGAAACCGGGCACCCCGGGCGGGCCCAGATAGGTCTTGCTGGTCTGCCGCGCAATCATCTCCTTTTCCGCGTGTATCACCGATTGCAGCATCGGCGTTTCACCGCTTTCGTCTTTGTACACGCCAATGCCCAGGTCAATCTTCCTGGGGTTGTTGTCCTGCTTGTAGGCGGCGAGGATGCCAAGAATGGGGTCGGGCGGCAGGGCGTTGAGGTGGTCCAGCATGGTGGATCTGTATTCCTTGGGTGTTTTTCTGGTGAATGACGTATGTGAATGAAAAGTTGGCTGTTTGGGCGGTGCAGGCGAAAGCGCGATTGTACCTGCTTTCCAGACGGGTTTTTTCATGAATCACTCAATTTATCCACTCAGGTGGCCCGTTTCTTCCACTACCCGCCGCGGGAGCACAACCAGCGGGCGCTGGCGCAATTTCCCCACTATTTTCAAAATTGCGTCGGCCCGATTTGTTATGCTTTCCCGGGCGTGTCCACCAGGAATTGCAATACCCTTGGAAGTCTTTCCCCCGCAATCGAAAACCCCCAAATCCAGGGCAGGGCTGTTGCTTCTGCTGGGACTGCTTACCTGTTTTGCGCTGGCGGGCTGCGCGGGCACCGCCAAGGGCGTGCGCAAGTCATCCATGGAGGCTCCGCCGGTAACCACCGATGCCGGTCTGGCTGCCAACTTGGCTGCCCGGTTCGAACATATTCCAGGCGCCCTGGTGGTGATCCGTTACCCTGCTGTGGTGATGGAAGAGGCCGAGGAGTCCTATTACCGCGCCTATGTGGATCAATCCATAGGCGGGGATGTGTCGATTACCCACCAGCACCGCAAGGACACCCGCCACCTGGCCCGTTCGGTGATCGCCAAGTCCAGTTATTACGCCATGTCGCTGTACGCGGAATTGCGCGACCTGCTGCCGGCCAACAAAGTGCTGCTTTCGCCGCACCTCATTTACCGCGGCGAATCGGGCGCATCCAGCCGGCCGCTGCTGGCCAGCGAGGAAGTGCCGAGCGCCATTGTCATTGACTTCAACATCTACACTTTCCCGGATGCCTCGCAGTTGATGGATTCCCCGCCCATTACCGTGGGCGATGTGGTTACTCCGATGTTCGTGATCCACGGCGACAACTGGCTGCGGCCGGCCACTTATGGCCTGTTGCTGGCCAGTGAGGACCTGCTGGCCAGTTCCTGGAAATTGTCGGCAACGCAGTCCGCCCAGCAGGCGGACTCGTTGCTGGCTGGCCATTCCGATCGTTTCAGCCGGCCACTGGATTTTGTGTATTTCCTCGAATCGCGCGATGGCCCGGTACCGGCCATTCCGCAGAAAGGAACAGGCGGCAACGCCACCGACACCATCGCCGTGCAGAACTACCCTTTGGAAAAAATCCGCATGGATGCCGCGTTGATCGCTGCCCTGGACGACAGCGGCGTCACGGATCCGTTTGCGGTGAGCTTTGTACATGCGGCGGCGCAGCGCGTGGTGGCCGAGTTGCACGCCATGGACCTGGGCCGCGGCAGTTTCATGGCCCGTTTCCGTGCTTACGACCGTTTTGACCCGGAACTTGCCACCGCCTACCTGGCTAAAACCGAAGGTGAGGAATTCCGCTCCCGGCTGGAACTGGCCGAGGCGGTGATCGATGCTGAACTGAAGTTCCTCACTGCCCAGTCGGAACGCATGTACCGCGGCACCTATTTTGGCGATTTCGGCAAATCCATCCGCTCGCTGATCGCGGCCGAATACGGCGTGCTGGAAAAACGCCGACAACTGGCCCGTTTGCAGAACCTGACTACTGCCCTCACCGTGGTGACCATGGCAGGCGCCGGCTATGCAGCAGGCAGCGTCAGCTCGGCTGCCAGCGCCATTCCCTGGGCGGGCGCCGCCGCCACTCTGGGCTTCTCTTCCATCCTGGCGCTGAACAACAACCGCGAGGCGCGCATGCAGTCCTATGCCATCGGCGAGAGCTTCATGTCGCAGATGGCGCCCGACCTGCAGCGTTACATCTCGGTGCAGAGCGAAGTGGTTCTGTCGGAGAAGGATATTTTTGCCCGCAGCTACGGAGAATTCGAAAGCCAGGTGGTCACGTTGTATGGCGAGACTGCGCGTGACCTGGCCAATACGGGCAGCGGCTTGGGAAGCTGCGAATTTGAGCACACTTCTGCCGCCTCGGCCGGCAGCTGGCGTGGCCATTGCCGGCGGGGCAAAGCGCATGGCTGGGGCTATGGTGTGGTGCAAACGGCCAATGGCCAGCAGCTGGAGTACTTTGGCCAGGCCAAGGGGGGACTGGCCCATGGTGAGGGCGCCCTCATCCTGCCGGGTTCCGCCGGCAGGCCGCCCGTCCTGTACGAAGGCGGGTTCAACAAAGGCCTGGCCGATGGGCTGGTGCGCGTAAGCGAAGCGGGTTCTGCGCCAAGGATCCGCGAGTTCCGGCAGGGGCTGGAGTCTGGCCGGGCCGGCAGCGATCAGTGGCAAGCGCTCGCCTATCCCTGAGCCTTGCCTGGTCCAACCCCACCTCATGCAGCCGCCCTGACCCTGGCCTGCTAAAATTCTTTCCATGGCATGCAATGCGAAGCTGGGGGAGTGCGCGCGGTGAAGCGAACGATTGAAATGGCCAGTTGGTCCTCAAAGCCGCTTATGAAAAGTACGCGCCTGCTGGCCCGTCCGTTGATGACCTGTCCGTTGCTGGCCTGGCTGCTGTGCGCAAGCCTGGCATTTACTACCGGTTGCGCCAGCACCGCGCGAGGCCAGAAGCAATCGGTCTACCTGCCCCAGGAAAACCTGCAATTGGCGGATGGCGGCCGTTCACAGGCCGATGCCAATATCGTCATCCGCTATCCCGCCATGGTCGATAAAGCCAAGGAAACCGATTACTTCGACGCGTTTGCGGCGCGTCCCATCGGCGGCACCATCAAGGAAAAGGATGGCCAGAGCGACCCCAACACCGATCGTGTAGCAGAAGCCATCATCGCCAAGTCCAATTACTTCGCCATGTCGCTGTACCGCGAATTACAAGCCGTGCTGCCGGAGAGTTCGGTTTTGCTCTCGCCGCACCTGGTGTATCGGGACGAGGCCGGCCAGCTGAACAGCCAGGCCCTGCTGGCCAGCGAACAGGTCCCGGCGGTCATCACCATCGACTTCACGGTGTACTCTTTCCCCAATACCCGCGAAATGATGAATGCCGAGCCGCTGACCTTTGGCGACCTGGTTACGCCGCTGTTCGTGCTGCACAGCAATCATTGGTTGAGCCCGCCCACGCACGGACTGCTGCTGGCCAGCGAGCCGCTGATGGGCACGGCCTGGCATCAATCCGCAGACCGGGCCCAGACCGAGTTTGCCAGTCGGCTTGGCCAGCAAACCGCGGACCCACCACGGCCGCTGGATTTTGTCAGCTACCTGGCCAATGGCACGCCGCCCAGCCTCGATCTGCCAATCAAGGCCGCCGGGCCAGGCCGTCAGGGCGTGGCTGCAGTGGAGCGTTATCCCCTTGAGAAAATCCGCATGCAGAGCGAGGTGGTGGCCAATCTGGCCAAGGATGTTTCCATCGACCCCTTCGCCGAGGATTTTGTAAAAGGCGCAGCTACTCGGGTTGTACAGGCCCTGAACGAAATCAATCACGACCGCGCCACGTTTTTTGCCCGCCAGTCGGCGCTGGCAGGTTTTGATGCCGACCTGGCCAACGCCTTCCTGATGCGATCCGACGACCCCAGCGTTCAGGCCCGTGTGCAACTGGCCGAGTCGCTGCTGGTGGCCGAGCGCAAATTCCTCGCCCGCCAGTCGCAGGCCATTTATGAAGGAACCTATTCCGGCGCCTACGGCGACGAAATGCGCCAGATGATCGCGGCCGAATACCGCGCGCTGGAAGAGCGGCGCGAGCTGGCGCGGCAGCAGAACATCAGCACGGCATTGGCGATCGTGGCCATGGCGGGCGCCGTTTATGCAGGCGGCCAGGCCAGCGATTCCGGGAGTTGGGGTTCCTACAACAACTGGCAGTTCATCACCAGCGCTTTGGCTTTGTCGTCGGTTTTTGCGGTGAACGTGGCGATGAACAAGAATGCCGAATCCAAAATGGTGGGGGAGAACTTCCTGATGCAGATGGCCCCGGCGCTGAACCAACAAAGTTCAGTGCAGGTCGAATTGCTGGAATCCAATGAACAGATCACCGCCCAGACTTTTGCCGAATTCAAGTCACAGACCATGAGCCTGTACGAAAAATACGCCCGTTCCATGTCGGTAAGCGCCTCCAGCCAGTGCCAGTTCAACCATCCGGCAGGCTCACAGGGCGGAGTGTGGTATGGCGAATGTGGCTCCGGCCTGGCAGAGGGGTTGGGCTATGGCCTGGTCAGAGCAGACGATGGCAGCGAAATTGAATACCTGGGCAGCGCCACCGGGGGCTATGCACAGGGATCCGGCGCCATGATCATTCGATCAGAGCGCAGCATTGGCGCAATTTACTACGAAGGCCAGTTCCAGCAAGGTCTGCCCGATGGCGTGGTGAAACTGGAACAACCGGGCCGCAAGGCGGAAATCCGCCGCTTCAGCAAGGGCAAGGATGCGGGCGCTGCAGATCCGGAACAGTATTCACCGCTCAGCTTCCATTGAATAAATACCATTTCGCCATGTCCATCCGATCCACCTTGCAATCCTTCACCTTGCGCATCCTGCTGTGCCTGGCAGCCGCGGCAATGCCCGCCATGTTGACTTCTGCCGAGGGCGCGCCCGGCAAACCGCCCAGCAATGCACCCGAAAATGAATTGGGAAATGAATTGGGTGCCATCAGGAATTTGCCACCAGGGGAACAGTATCGCCAGCTCAGCCTGCTGTTGCTGTTGGCCGATGGCGCGGACGAAGGACTACTGGATTACCTCGGTGGCGAGGAACGGGCCAGGCTGGATTCGCTGCCTGACCAGGCGCAGGCCCTGCAACAGTACCCCACGCCGCTGGCGCGCATTGCCGATCCTGATTCCATGTTGCGCGGCGCCGGTGAAATGATGCGCTTCGCGCACGAGAACCGTGCCGCCATTGAGCAGGAACTGGCGGCGATTGCCGAACACTGGCCGATACTGGTCAGTATGATCGACATGAACGCGGTGCGCGAAGATGCCATCATTATCCGCAGCGCCGTGGCCGACAGCCTGCAGTACCAGCAGGGGCAAGAGGTTGCGGAATTACCCGCTGGAAGCCTGTTGGCTTACCAGGGTGAAACCCTGCGGCAGCGCAACCACATGGAATACCTGTTGTTCCAGCATGACCTCGACAACATCACCGATGCGGCGATCGATGACCTCAGTTACAAGCTGGACGCCTACCAGCGCATGACCGATGAGGACATGGCCCCGGAACTGCTGCAGGAGCGCATCGACGCTTCCGAGAACATGAATGAAGAAGCCCGCGAGCGCTTCCGCGAGCAGGCCTATATCCGCGCCAGTACGCTCTACCTGATGTTGATACCGGCGCTGGTGACAGTAGCTACTGACTAGGGAGTTTCATCGTCCACGCCCTTGAGTTTTTCCAGCTCGGGAATGGCGATGGTGCCGGGGCGCGGTTTGTTTTCATCCTCTGGGCTTGAACGCAGCACCACGGTGTTGCTGGGTTCAGCTTCTGTCGGATCTGCCTCTGCGGTCGATTTGGCTTGGGCTTGCTCGGCAGCTTCAGCCTTGGACCGTTGCGATTTTTCCAGAGCCTCCAGCTCCGCGATGGCGATGCTGCCGAGAGGTGGCGTCTCAGCTTCTTCACTTTCCTTGCCGGATTTTTCCTGGGATGGGTCCTTCGTTGCGTCGTCGGCCTTCTGCTGCTGGGCTGCAGCGGCTTCGGAGGACGGCGAGGCCATGGCGACCTGGTCCGCAGATTGAGGCTGAGGTTGCCCTCCGGGCTGTCCACCACTCGGGTTACCAGACTGGCCACCCGACTGGCCACCAGGCTGGGAGCCTGGCTGTCCACCGGCCTGGCCACCAGGTTGTCCACCGGCCTGGCCATTTGTCTGCCCCTTCAGGAACTCCAGCGCACTTTGGGAAACGCCTGCCCCGGCAGCCGTACTGCCGGCGGCTTCCGCTTCGGGCCGCGCTTTGGGCTGGCTGCCCGGACTGCGGCTGGCCTGTGAATTTGGGGTGGCACTGCCCCCGGATTCTGCTTTGGCCCCGGCCTGGTTGCCTGATTGCCCACCCGACTGGCCACCCCCCTGACCCCCTGGTTGCCCTCCCGGCGGCGGTCCACCACTGCGGCTACCGCCCGCCAGAGCCGCCGCTTCGCGCTTGTGGTACTCCTCAACCAGTTCGCCCCAGGCTTTTTCTTCTTTCCGGCGCAATTCCGGGTCGGCCTGCGCGCCCGCGCTGGGATGGTAGGGATAGGTCTTGGTGGCGTCCTCCGGCTGCCACTCGCCCTGTTCCATGATCACATTGCGCATTTCATCGCGCAGGTGCTTGCGCGATTCAAAGGGCAGGTCGTCGATGCCATCGCCGGTGGTGCCGCCGGTTGCCGGGCGGTCGGGAATGACATCGGTCTGGCCCATCCCATCCTGCGTCTCCATGCGGCGGCGATAGGCTTCTTCGCTTTCTTCCACGTGCTGGCTGCTTTCACCTGTGTCTTGCGCATCCTCATCGGTCTGCGCAGCAAGTGCCAGCGGCCACGTCAAGCCGACGCACAACAGCAGGGCCAGGACTCCTGGCAAGCGCTCACCTGGCTGCCCAAGGCTGGCCTGCAGCCGCGCGCGGAACATTCTGCTGGTGGACATGCTAAACCTCCCTATGCTGGGTGCTGCCGGTTTGGACTCAGGATTCATCCGCTAATTCCCGCACCACGCGGAATCCAGTGAAGTCGTTGCGATCGCCGGCTTTCAGGTTGAAGCGCGCGGATAATCGCGATTCGCGCGCGCCGCTGAACCACGAGCCACCACGGGTCACCCGCGAGTTGCACAGGCCACGGCTGTTGGCTGAACCATCGGCAGGCGCATCGGCATAGGAAAGGCTCATGCAGTCCAAAGTCCATTCCGCCACGTTTCCAAGCGCATCGTGCAGGCCGAACATGTTGGACAAGAGATTGCCCACCGGCGCAGTTTCCAGTGCCCAGGCATCGGCGCAGGCCGTGTGGGCCCAGCGGAAGCCGGTTTCTGAGCCGGCCAGGTTGGCCATGGTGCAAACCCCGGCGGGATTATCATCCGGCCATTCGGTAGTGTCGCCAGCCCGCGCGGCGTATTCCCATTCGCTTTCGCTGGGCAGCCGGTAGCGTTGGCCGGTTTTCTTGCTGAGCCACTCAAGGTAACCCTGGGCGTCATTCCAGCTCACCATCATCACCGGGCGCGCGCCGCCGCCCCAGCCGTTGTCGCTGACGGGTTGGCAGGCGCCGCCGGCAACACAGGCCTGCCACTGCGCCATGGTGACTTCATGGATGCCGATGGCAAAGGGCTTCGCCAGCACCACTTTGCGCAGGGGCTTTTC
>Ga0315910_10005441_pt1 | contig 10423 bp, 10 predicted proteins | sample EdamamesoilMG_FD_204470 | JGI IMG/M metagenome (GOLD analysis project Ga0315910, IMG submission 204470) | Garden soil microbial communities collected in Santa Monica, California, United States - Edamame soil | ecosystem: Environmental > Terrestrial > Soil > Garden | place: USA: California... | reverse complement strand
CTGGCTATCTCAGACGTTCAAAACCTCAACTACGGGGAGGTTATTATATCTGGCTTAAGCCTGGAGGCTCACGAATTGGCTGTGGGTTCTCTTATCCGAATGCCGAAGACCTGAAAAGAGTCCGGCTGGATATCGCGGCAAATTATGAGGAGTGGAATAAGCTGCTTCATTCCAGATCTATCCTGTCAAATTTTGGAACGATGAAAGGAGGCCAGGTCAAAACATCACCTCGTGGGTTTCCTATCGATCATCCGGCCATTGAATTGCTTCGATTCAAACAGTACTGGTTCGAACATTCGTTTACTGACCAGGAGGTATTATCTAATGATTTTATTAACAAGGTAAACAAGACATATAAAGGCATCCGACCATTTTTTGATTATATGAGTGAAGTGTTGACCACCGATTTAAATGGTGAATCAATACTGTGAGCTATTCTTCCAAATGTATACCCAGCCGGGATACATTTGTTTAAGAAAATAATTGCCTCTAATTTCCTTGGTTGTTATCAAAATTTGCCGGATCGATTTTATGGAAGGAAGAGATTGAAGTAAGACTGAAAAGGATGGAAGCATTTATAATTGATGGGGTGAGAACCCCGATTGGAAATTTTAGTGGTGCGCTTGCGACTGTTCGCACTGATGATATGGCCGCGCTGGTTATCGCTGAATTGGTAAAGCGAAACCCGCAGCTACCCGTGGATAGTATCGACGATGTGATTCTGGGATGCGCTAATCAGGCTGGAGAAGACAACCGGAATGTTGCGCGTATGGCACTGCTGCTGGCGGGCCTTCCTTTTACCATTCCCGGTGAAACCGTGAACCGGCTCTGCTCGTCAGGTATGTCCGCCATCATCAATGCAGCACGCGCGATTAAAGCCGGCGACGGTGATCTCTATATTGCAGGGGGTGTTGAAAGTATGACCCGTGCTCCCTGGGTTCTTTCAAAAAGCGCAAAACCATTTGGTAACGATTCGTTACTTTTTGACAGTAGCTTTGGATGGCGATTTGTCAATCCCAAAATGCACGAGATGTACGGTACGGATGTTATGGGAATTACAGCCGAAAATCTTGTTGAAAAATACAAAATAAGCCGCGAGGATCAGGATCGTTTTGCCTTTGCTTCACAATCCAAGGCCGCAACAGCACAACACAACGGTCGGCTTGCCGAAGAAATTGTTCCTGTTGAAATTTCTTCTCATAAAGGTATTTCCACTTTGTTTGCTAAGGATGAATTTATTAAGGCATCAACTACACTGGAAAAGCTTTCTCAACTAAAACCGGCATTTAAAAAAGAAAATGGAACCGTTACAGCAGGCAATTCATCTGGAATAAATGATGGGGCAGCATCCTTGTTTATTGCGTCAGAAATGGCGGTCAATAAATATAAGGTAAAACCTCTCGCCAGAATTGTATCTTCAGCAGTCATCGGAGTAGAGCCGAGGATAATGGGGATAGGTCCGGTAGAAGCTACGCGCATCGCCCTGAAAAAAGCGGGATTACGTTTGGAAGACATGGACGTAATTGAACTAAATGAGGCTTTCGCTGCCCAATCTATTGCTTGCCTGCGTGAACTGGGGCTATCGGATGATGATCCGCGCGTGAACCCCAATGGCGGAGCAATTTCACTAGGACACCCGTTGGGCATGAGCGGTGCCAGAATAACCTTCACAGCAGCCATGGAGTTGCAAAAGTTGAAAAAACGATTTGCATTAGCTACCATGTGTGTGGGGGTAGGCCAGGGGTACGCTGTAATTATTGAAAGAATATAATTCAACCCAGATCTCAATCACCCCACTGAAGTACGCAACCTTTTATAATGGTAAATGTAGGACAGCGTACCTATCGTAAACGGCACCAACATAAAGGCCATGTCCGGCTTTAACCCATCTACGCAGATACCTGAATACGTAGCACCAATCAAATCAAAAAATAACCCGGCATAGGCCCATTCTTTTATTCTTGGAAAACCGGGTACAACAATAGCAATTACACCCAGTGTCTTAGCAACACCAAGGAAGGCGATAATATACTTAGGATAGCCCAACTTGGTAGAAACAAATTCAACGGCCTCCGGGACGACCATAATATCGGGAATAGCCGAGAAAAGCATAAATCCTCCAAAGAGTGCCGTGAACGTCCAGTATAAAATATTTATCTTTTTCATAACATGACGTTTGGTTTCGGGTTAAATGTAAATAATGTTATAAAGATAGATGCCTGACATGGAGGTGGGTAGGACAATCCCGACAATTTGCGGGGTCAATCACGACACCGCGTTTATCAAATTGCCGTCAACCCTGTTCGTTCAACACATTCTGGTTGCAGAATCATACCAATTTTGCTAATTTAAAAGTATATCTATAAGTAACACGTATCAACATGCAATTACAGGTAAACGGAAAAGAGTATTCAGTCGAAGTGAGTGGCAATACAAGCCTGCTTGCCACACTTCGTGAACACATTGGATTAACTGGAAGTAAGTATGGATGCGGCGAGGGCGTGTGTGGTGCCTGCATGGTTCTCATTAATGGAGTTCCCGTTCGCTCTTGTATCACACCGGTTGGCAGCACACAAAATAAGGAGATTGTGACCATTGAAGGACTCGAGGTAAACGGAAAACTTCATCCGGTGCAGCAAGCCTTCTTAGAGGAAGATCCTTTTCAATGCGCGTATTGTGCGTCCGGAATGGTCATGTCGGCCGTGGCTCTGTTGCGTAAAAACCCGTCGCCTTCCCATCAGGAGATAGCTGACTCCATGCAGTCCAATGTCTGTCGGTGCTGCACCTATCCAGCGATTGTAAATGCAATTTCCAAATCAGCTAAAGCCTAACTTTTTATGGAAAAAGAAACGACACTATTTCCGGAGCAATACGAACTATTCGAAAAACCTCTGAAATCCACCGTAACACGACGCAGGTTTTTTCATCTGATGGGTGGAGGTATTGCTGTAGCGCTTACGGTGTCGGATGGCCTCGCTAATATTTCTGGAACCGGAACAGATTTTTTAGCAGACGATTCTATCGCTGCCTGGATTCATATCAATGAAAAAGGTATTGTCACCGTTTATACCGGGAAAGTGGAAGTAGGGCAAAACATTCGCACTTCCCTTACTCAAATCGTTGCCGAAGAACTTCGCGTACCGGTATCCGCCATCGAACTGATCATGGGTGACACAAGCCTTACACCTTACGACAGGGGAACGTATGGTAGTCTGACGACGCCGAACATGTCACCACAGCTAAGGAAAGCAGCTGCTTCACTACGGGAAGTACTTATCGAAATGGCCGCCTCTTCCTTAAAAACTTCGGCTTCAGCACTAAAGGCAGAAGATGGAAAAATAATTCAGTCATCTTCCGGAAAGTCGTTGACTTACGCCGAACTCACCAAAGGAAAGAAAATTCTAAATCCGGTAAATGATAAGGTTGCGCTGACACCACCAGAAAAATGGAAAATAGCAGGTAAATCCATTCCTAAAATCAATGGAAAAGATTTCTTAACCGGCAAACACAAGTACACATCCGACCTTTCCCTGCCCGGCATGGTGTATGGTAAAATCGTACGCGCTCCGGCAGTTGGAGCAACGCTAGTTTCAGCCGATACGACGAAAGCAAAATCAATAGCCGGAGTTACAGTGGTGGAAGAAAAGGATTTTGTAGGTGTCGTTGCGCCCGATTCACAGACTGCGGAGAGCGCCCTCTGGGAAATTAAGGCTGATTGGAAAGTTACTGCCCAGCCATCACGTGATACTATTTTTACGTATCTGAAAGAACATGCACAACCTGGAAAATCAGAGAATACTCAGGGAAATGTAGAAACGATATTCACGTCTTCCAAAAATGTCCTGTCTCAGACTTTCAACATCAATTATATAGCCCACGTACCACTGGAGCCAAGAGCAGCGGTGGCACAATGGGAGGGCAGTAATCTTACGGTATGGGTTGGTACCCAAAGGCCCTTTGGAGTACAGGAACAATTGGAGGAACTGTTCAGGATTCCTAAAAATAATATTCGTGTCATTATGCCCGATACTGGCTCGGGATATGGAGGTAAACATACCGGCGAAGCAGCCTTGGAGGCAGCCAGGCTTTCCAAAGCAACTGGCAAACCCGTTAAAGTAGTCTGGACACGGGAGGAAGAATTCAAGTGGGCCTACTTCAGACCCGCCGGAGTTATTGAAGTAAAAAGTGCTGTCAACGACGATGGTTTGATTACAGCGTGGGAATTTCACAATTACAATTCCGGATCCTCCGGTATACGAACACCCTATGCGGCAGAGAATCAAAAAATTGAATTTCATCCCGTAGAATCTCCGTTGCGTCAAGGATCTTATCGCGCATTGGCGTCCACAGCGAATGTCTTTGCAAGGGAGTCTCAGATTAATGATATGGCCAACAGGGTCAAAATGGATCCCGTCGAATTTCGATTAAAGAACCTTAAGGATGAGCGATTAAAAAATGTATTGACGGCGACAGCGCAGGCTTTCGGATGGAGCAAACCCAGGACAAAAGATCATGGTTATGGAATTGCCTGCGGCTTTGAAAAAGGTGGCTATGTCGGTACTGCCGTGGAAGTTCAGGTTACGTCCACGGAAGTGAAAATAATTCGAATTGTGGCCGCCTTTGAATGCGGAAAGGTTATAAATCCGCGGCACCTTAAGAGTCAGGTGTCCGGTTGCATTTTGCAGGGATTAGGTGGCGCCTTGTTTGAGGCTGTTGATTTTAAGGACGGAAGAATAATTAACCCTTCACTGGCAAATTATCGTGTGCCAAGGTTTAGCGATGTTCCTGAAATGGAAATCATTCTGCTGGACCGGCCAGATCTTCCCTCTTCAGGAGCAGGTGAGGCACCCATTGTCGGAATTGCGCCAGCAATCCGCCAGGCAATTTTTGATGCAACGGGCAAATCACTTAATCAGCTTCCACTGATACCAAACGGTTTAAAAGTATAGCTTTTTGACTACCCCAGCTATCAGATGTCCGCACGTATCTCGGGTCATCAACTATATTGTCACGTTGACAATCGCTGCGGCGGTTGTCTCCTGTTATTCTGGAAAAGAAAATGCATCTCAACAGTCGTTGTCTGATACACTGGTTATAATTTCAGAACCTGACCTTATACCCGAAGGCACTGCTTATGATCCTCATACCAGGCGGGTTTTTATTAGCAGCATGTACAAAAGGAAGATTGTAGCCATTGAACCCGATGGTCGTTTCTTTGACTTTGTAGCAAGCGGTAAAGATGATTTGTGGAGCCCTTTAGGCATGGAAGTAGATTCACTGCGCAGGAAACTCTGGGTAGTCAGCACGAAAGGAAAACCTATTCCAACAATGCCTGTAATTTCAGATGACCGATGGTCTTCAAAGTTGTATTGTTATGATCTGCTTAGTGGAAATCTCGACAAGATTTATGCTGTCAATCCAAAAATCACAGAAGAATACGGCTTTAATGATCTCACCGTTTCCCAGACAGGTGATGTTTACATCACAGAATCCCTTGGCGGTAAACTCTATGTATTGAAAAGCGGATCCGAAGATATAGAAGAGTTTCTTAAACCTGAAGGTTATACGTTCTTGAATGGCATCACGCTTTCACCTGACAACCAATATGCATTTGTGTCGACCTCTGAAGGTATCATACGAATTGATCTGGATACTAAACACCTATCCGAATTGAGCAATGCCTTTACCATTAATCCATCGCCCATTGACGGGCTTGCATTTTTTGAGAATAGTCTGATTGCCCATCAAAGTAGCCAACTCACGCGATTCTTTCTAAATTCCAGTCTTGATTCTATAAAAAGTCACGAAGTAATCGTCGACAAAAACCTGGATAGTTCGACAACCGGAGAAGTCGGAGAAGGTGGGTGGTACATTTATATCGCTAACTCACAAATCCGGTCCGGTGTTGACTACGCCAACAAACGAATCAAAGTAATGGATAGCCTGGAGAACGTAGTGATACTGAGAAAAAATTTATTAACCCCAAATAAATGAAAACAACAGGACAAAAGATTATGATCGTGTTTCTCGCGATTCTCTCTTCATGCGTCGCCCCAAAGCCGAGTCCGGAAGCGCTTGAAAAGGTTAAACAAGAAATTATCGATGTTGAAAAAGCCTTCAGCGACTATTCTGAAAAGAATGGGTTCTCAAAAGCGCTCGTCGAGTACGCCGCCGATGACCTGATCAAATTGAATCATCTCCAATATGCTACCATCGGGAAAGAAAAGTTATTAAAGGAAGCTGAGGAAGATTCCACCGGGCACAGCCAGGCAACGTTGACATGGAAACCATTAAAAGTTCGAGTCGCCGAAGCCGGGGACATGGCGACAGCGTTTGGTGACTGGTATTACAAGTTCAAGTCGCCAACCACCTCCGCTGATTCAACCTTGTACGGGAACTATGTTACTGTTTGGGTGAAACAAAAGGACGGTAGCTGGAAATTTTTCGTAGACGCAGGCAATCCAACGCCGGGACCGACTACCGATGAAATGCTTAAGCTTCTTCAATAAATATTTTCACTTCCACATGTGAGAAATGTGGATCTCATTCGAATAATTAGCCGAACACAAATTCAATCGCTAATTAACTCGTACGAAAATGAATAACCACGCCATTCCGAAGACAGCAAAGGGTATTCTGGTCATTTTTGGAATTCATTCGGCAACACGATGGATTTAAAAAGAGATGCCCAAACCTTCTTGTCAGTAATAGAATCCAACAAGGGTATTATTTATAAAGTAGCCAATTCCTATTGCCGGGATGAGGAAAACAGGAAAGACTTAATCCAGGAGATTATCGTACAACTGTGGCTTTCATTCGACAGGTACGATGAAACGTATAAACTTTCAACCTGGATGTACCGAATTGCCCTTAATGTTTCTATCTCGTTCTACAGAAAAGAAAACAGGAGAGGGGAAATCAACCACCCCTTACCGGATGCAATTATCTACCTTCAGGATGATCCCGTTGAACCGGATAATGATGTAGAAAGACTACATCGTTTTATAAAAGAGCTAAAAGAAATTGATCGCGCTGTCATTATACTTTACCTGGAAGAGAATAGTCAACAGGAAATAGCCGATATACTTGGTTTGACGATAACAAATGTGTCCACCAAAGTTTCAAGAATAAAACAACAGCTAAAACAAAAGTTTTCAAACTAAGAAAGTCAGAGAAATGGAAAATGCAGAAATTATTAATCTTTGGAAATTCTACGACAAAAAGCTGGAGGAAAGTCTCATGCTTAACAGAAAGAATGCAGAGGATATCACCAAAATAAAGGCCAGGGAATTTCTGATATCCATGACACCTTTGAAGCTCTTCACCATAGTGGTCGGCATACTCTGGGTTATCTTTGTTGATATTTTGATCCTAAACGTATTCGCTAGTGCCAGTCCCTATTTTCTCATTTCAGCAGGGCTGCATGTGTTATTAACCAAGGTGGCAATTGTAATATACTACAATCAATCCGTTCTTATCCGTAGGGTGGATATCAGTGACCCGATAATTGCGACACAAGAAAAAATTGCCCGGTTAAAATCTTCCACCCTCTGGGTGGCACGTCTCCTTTTTTTGCAGTTGCCCTTATGGACAACCTTTTATTTGAATGACGCACTGCTTAAAAGCGGCAATGTGGTTTTTTACGCCATCCAGGCCATAACCACCATTTCATTTACTTTTCTGGCCATCTGGCTTTTTCTCAACATAAAGTATGAAAACAAAGAGAAAAAATGGTTCCGTTTGATTTTTACTGGCAAAGAGTGGAGTCCGTTGATAAAATCAATGGAGCTTTTAAATCAATTGAATGATTACACAGCCACAGACACAAAAGAAAAGACACGGTAATTAGTTACCGTGTCTTCGAATCTATTTTAAGACGCCGTTGGAGCAAAAGCTTGTTTAAACTCAAGAGCAAAGTCTTCCAGCTTAACAGGACTGAATCGGACGTTAGTTGAACGAGCATCAGCTTGCATGGAGCCATCCTGCAATGCATGGCCCATTTCTGTGTAAGCGGCCGAATGGATTTCCGAAAGTCCGGCCTGAAGAAGTCCAGCTTTTTGCTGCTCATCCGAAAAAGTTACCCAATTCAATTTCGTTCCGATAGCCTGTCCAATTGAGTTCGCGATCTCTTCACCACTGCGTTCGTCACCAATAACATAGCGAACAGAATGACCTTTAAAATCCAATCTTAACAGTTCATCAAGTGCTGCGGACGCAATATCTCTAGGGTGTACCAGAAATACTTTTTCTGTGGCACCAAAATTACTGCCCATAATTCCACCTTGTTTAATCATACCAACCTGCGCCAACAGATTATGGTAAAAGTAGGAGGGACGAAGATGTTTTACATTTATTCCGCTGAGCTTGTTTAACATTTGTTCAAAGTCGTAAAGACCTGTAACAGGACCTACGCCCTCACTAAGATGAGCACCTATGCTACTCAGATTAACCACATGCTTCACGTTGCTTGACTTCAACGCTTTGATATAGTTTTCGGCTATTTCATTTTGTGATTTCCGCCAGTTACTGGTTTGCCAGATAGGGGGGATCATCGTATACACTACATCGGCGTGACTGAACACTCTTTTGAGGAACGCCAGATCCTGCAGTGCACCAACAACTGCTTTCGCTCCAAGCTTTTCAATTTCGTTTACTCTGTCTGTAGAACTCGTTATAACACTGACGTCGTGCCCGGCCTTAACCAGTCCTTCCACAATGATTTTGCTGATGTTTCCAATGGATCCGGTGATGAGGTATTTTTTCATAGTTGTGAATTTTTTAGTTCGATTATGTTGCAAGTTTACGCTGATAGTCTTTAATTTGTTAGTAGTTATAAATTTATGATATAGTCATAATAAACATACTATTATTGAATATCAATATGTTATGAATAAAAAGAATTTGTCAGAGCTGGAGAACTGCCCGGTAACCGCCACCATGGAAGTACTGGGTGGCAAATGGAAATTATTGATATTGCACCTTATCAATAACGACATCAATCGTTTCGGCAAAATGAGCATGATGCTAAGGGACATCAGCAAACAGATGCTAACCACACAACTCCGAGAGTTAGAACGTGACGGAATAATTGAACGAGTAATCTTTGCGGAAATCCCGCCGCGCGTAGAATATTCGCTGTCGGAAAAGGGAAAATCATTGCTCCCGGTCATCGAGTTGATGAAAGAGTGGGGGAATGAGAATATTCTGAAAGTAAGAAGTGAGCGTTCACTCAATTTGATTCCGCTCGGGGATTAGCAAATGCCGGTGTTTTCCCGACCAACCGCGAAGAAGTTTGTTTTGTTCTATTAACGTAAGCAGCGGATGAAATACCAGAATCAAAACTTTCGTTTCTCTGTCTTCCTGATCCTTCTATTCGGCTGCGAGGTAAAAAAGGACGATGCTCAGTTCCAGCGTGAGTTGCAGTCGATCAACCTGCTGAGAGGTGAAATTGCACTTTGTGGGTCGGAATCGGGACAGTTCGGAAAGGTAAGCTATGAGCTTTCATGTATAGAAAGTGTGCGCGCTAATCTTAGCCTTGCGACGGCATTACTTCACTCGTTTGAATATACAGAGGCGGAAAAAGTCTATGCAAAAGTAATTGATGAGGATCCGGAATGTGCGATGGCCTATTGGGGAATAGCCATGAGTAACTTCCACCCTTTATGGGCGCCGCCAACGAAGGAAGAACTGGAAAAAGGATACCGAACGATCTCGCTCGCTCGTTCTCTGAAGAACAAATCCAAAAAGGAATCCGATTATCTGGAAGCAGTTGGCACTGTCTATGATGACTGGAGTACGCTTGATCACCGAACACGGATTCTGAAGTTTGAAAAGGCGGCGGAAAAAATCTATAATGAATTTCCCGACGATAAAGAAGCTGCTGTCTTCTATGCTCTTGCGCTACGGGCGGCTTCTGACCCAACTGACAAAACATTCACGAAGCAGCGGAAAGCTGGTGAAATCCTGAATGCGCTTTTTCCAACTGAACCCGACCATCCGGGAATTGCGCATTACCTGATACACACATACGACTATCCGGAGCTGGCAACCCTGGCTCTTCCCGCCGCGAGAAAGTATGCTGCTATTGCAGCTAGCTCAGCGCATGCATTGCATATGCCATCCCATATTTTTACGCGCCTTGGTTTATGGGATGAGGCCATTCATTCGAACTTAAATTCTGTGGCCGCGGCGCAATGTTATGCAGCTAATTCTGGTATAAACGGCCATTGGGACGAAGAACTTCACGGAATCGATTACCTGGTCTATGCATACCTGCAGCAAGCGAGAGATGAAGCGGCAAAAGAACAACTGGAATACCTTCAGTCTATTGAAGTAGTATTTCCTGTAAATTTTAAAGATGCTTATACCTTTGCAGCAGTACCAACTCGTTATGCCCTGGAGCGTAAAGATTGGAAAGCAGCGT
>Ga0315910_10005440_pt1 | contig 10423 bp, 7 predicted proteins | sample EdamamesoilMG_FD_204470 | JGI IMG/M metagenome (GOLD analysis project Ga0315910, IMG submission 204470) | Garden soil microbial communities collected in Santa Monica, California, United States - Edamame soil | ecosystem: Environmental > Terrestrial > Soil > Garden | place: USA: California... | reverse complement strand
CGGGGCGCGCGGCCGCACTTCGGGCGGATCGACCGGGAGATCAAGCAAGTCGTGGACGAGGCCGCGCGAGGCGCGGGCTTCCGGCCCTGAAAGGAATGAGATGACCCTACGCGTGAGCGCGCTCGTCCAGCTGGCGGCGGAGCTGACCAGCGCGCTGGACCTGACGACGGCGTCGGCGCCGGTGAGCATCGGCCGCCAGCTGAGCTTCGCCGACGGCGACGGCGCCGGTGAGGCGGACCGCATCTGGACCGACCGGCGCACCATCGCCGCGTCCGGCACCGACTCGATCGACCTGGCGGGCGACCTGGTCGACCCGTTCGGGCAGACGATCACCTTCGCGAAGCTGAAGGGGCTGCTGGTCGCCGCCAGCCCGGCGAACACCAACAACGTCCTGGTGGGCCGGCCGGCGTCGAACGCGGTGCCGCTGTTCTCGGCGGAGGCCAGCATCCCGGTCAAGCCCGGCGGCGTGTTCGTGTGGCTGGACCCGTCCGCCGCCGGGATCACGGTCACCGCGGACACCGGCGACGTGATCGAGCTGGGCAACTCCTCGGGCGGGACCGGCGTGACCTACGACATCGCCATCATCGGCGCCGCGGCGAGCTAGGAGGCACCGTGCAGACCGAGTTCGTGACCATGGTCCATCCGGACCTGCCCGGCCAGCCGTACAAGGCGCCCAAGCAGGGGGTGGGCCAGCTCAAGCGGGCGGGCTGGCGGCTCGCCTCGGAGGAGCCGCCGCCGTCGGCGCCGCAGCCGCCTGAGCCCGTCAAGACCACCGAACCCCCGGCCAGCGCCGGGGGTTCGTCGTTGGAAGCCGAGCCGCCGAAGCGTCGGCGCGCAAGTAAGGAAGGTGACTGATGGCTGCCACGCCTATCGCCTCGGTGGAGCGCTACTGGCCGACTGGGGTCGCCGAGTGGCTCTGGGTGCCCACCATGGCCGACTACACCAGCCCGTCCCGGCTGGAGCTCGACGCGGGCACCGCGCTGCGCCGGGAGATGAACTCCAGCGAGGGCTGGAACACGACCGGTGAGGACATCGCCACCCCGGACGGCGAGACCCGCTTCGAGGGGTCGATTCCCGGCAAGATCACCGCCGAGGAGTCCAGCTTCACCATGTACGCCGACCCGACCGGTCAGGACGCCCGGCAGCTCATGCCGCGCGGCACCGCGGGCTACGTGGTGCGGATGCCCGGCGGTGACGTGGCCGGGCGGCTCATGGACGTGTATCCCGTCCGCGTCAAGACCGTCTCCAAGCTGATGAACGTCGGCGAGGAAGAGGCCGGACGGCTCCAGTTCCAGTTCTCGATCTCGCGCGAGCCCGCCGAGGACCTCGTCATCCCGGCCTGACCGGGTTCCACCCTCTCCATCCTCACCTTTAGGAGATGCACGTGTCTTATCTGTCCAAGGACGACTTCTGGTCCGCGTCCGAGAAGCTGCCCGCCGAGGCGGTCGAGCTGATCGACCCGCACGGCAAGAGCGTCGGCAAGATCCGCATGCGCGGTCTGTCCGGCGATGAGCTGGAGGCGTACCAGGAGTCGCTGCGGGCCGCGGGCGGCGGCGAGCGGGTCAGCCTGCGCGGGGCCATGACCCGGCTCGTCGCCAAGTGCGCGATCAACGAAGACGGCAGCCCGTACTTCGACTCCAAGCGGGAACTGGCCCGGCTCGGCAAGAGCCCCGGCTGGATGCTCATGCAGATGTTCGACTCCGCCACCCGCCTGTCCGGCACCACCAAGGAGGCCGTGAAGGAGGCGGCGGGAAATTTCGACGACGACCTGAGCGAGCCTTCCTCTTCCGACTAGCGCTCGCTCTCGGCGGCATGACCGTCGCCGAACTCCAGTCCCGCATCTCCGCCCGCGAACTCGTCGAGTGGCAGGCCTACGAGCTCGTCTTCGGCCCGCTCGGGCCCGGCCGCGACGACGTGCTGGCGGCGATGCAGTCGATGTACACGGTCGGATCCGCCAGCGGCAAACCGCAGAAGATCACCAATTTCCTTCCCCGGTGGGGCGAGACGAGGGAGGAAATCGGTGGCGTCGATCAAGAACCTGCTGATCCGGCTGGGGGTGATAGCCGATGACGTCGACGGGCCGGTCCACCGCACCACCCGCGGGCTGGAGCGGCTCGCCCGCCAGGCGGAAAGCACCGGCCGCGGCCTGAGAGGGCTCGGCAGGGGGTTCGACGCCGTCGGCGACAGCGCCAACCGCGTCCACGGCAGGCTGACCGCGTTCACCGGCGCGCTCGGCAGCATCGGTGTGCGGCTCGGGCAGGTCGGCGGGCAGATCGCCAGCTTCGCGGGCCGGCTGACCGCGATGGGCGCCTCGATGGCGGCCGCGGGCGCCCGGGTGGCGGCGGTGTCCGCGGCGCTGGCGCTGCTGTCGTCGGCGATGGCCTCGGCCACCACCGCGACCGCGGGCCTGCTGGCCGCGCTCGCCCCGTCTGTCGGGATCTTCGCCGCGCTGCCCGGCGGCATTCTGCTGGCCGTCGCCGGTCTCGGCACGCTGAAGCTGGCGCTCGGCGGCGTCGGCGAGGCGTTCGCCGCGGCGATCAGCGGCGATTACGACAAGTTCATGGAGGGCGCGGCCGACCTTTCGGCCATGGCCGCCGAGGTCGCCTACGAGCTGTTCCAGATGGCCCCGGCCTTCCAGGGGATCAAGGACGCGGTTCAGGACGCGTTCTTCGAGCCGCTCGTGGGTCAGATGTGGTCCCTGCTCCCCGCCATCACCGAGGTCCGGTGGGGCATGACCAGCCTGTCGGCCGCGTTCGGCCGCGGCGCCCTGGCCCTGCTGGAGTTCGTCCGCTCGGCGGAGACCGTGCAGGCCATCCGGTCGGTGTTCGAGTCGGCGCGGTCCAGCGTCGACGCGTTCGTCCCAGCGCTGGCGCCCCTGCTGGCCGGCTTCCGCGATCTCGGTGTGGTGGGCGCCCAGTGGCTGGCCGGCATGGTGCCGGGCCTGGCCGCGGCGACGGAGCGGTTCGGCCACTTCATGTCGAATGCGGCCGCGAGCGGCCGGGCGCTGGAGTGGATGGACGGCGCCGTGGTGGTCTTCCGCCAGCTCGGCGCGATCATCGGCGACCTGTCCGGGATCATCGCCGGCGTCTTCCGCGCGATCAACGCCGACGGCATGAACGCGCTCGGCGTGTTCGGCAGCCTGCTGGACACGGCGCACGCGTTCGTCGACTCCGCCGAAGGCCAGCAGATCATCGTCACGATCTGGCGGGCGCTGCTGGAGGTCGGCCAGGCGCTCGGGCCGGTCATCACCGCTCTGGCCGGGGCCATCGCCGCGATCGCGCCCGTGATCGGCGAGCTGGCCACCGTCGCCGGGCCGATCCTCGCAGAGGCGATCTCCGCTCTCGGGCCCGCCGTGGCCGCCATCGGCCCCGGCATCATCGCGATCTTCCAGGGGATCGGGCAGGCCGTCAGCGCCCTCGTGCCCGCCCTGGCCCCGCTCGGGCAGGCGCTCGGCTCCGCGCTGGCCGCCCTGCAGCCGCTCGTGGCCGCCATCGGCCCGGCCATCGTCACGCTGCTGCCCGGCGTCCAGGCCGTCCTCGGTGCGCTGGCGTCCGGGCTGGCGGCGCTGGCTCCCGCCCTCGCCCCGATCGCGTCCGCGATCAGCGCCGTGCTGGCCGCCGTCGCCCAGCTGGTCCCGGTCTTCGCCGAGCTGGCCGTGACGATCGCCACCACGCTCGCTGGCGCGGTGCAGGCGGTACTGCCCGCCCTGTCGGCGCTCGTGTCCGCGATCGGGCCCGCGATCGCCGCGGTGCTGCCCGGCGTGGTCACCCTGATCCAGTCCTTCGCCTCCGGGCTGGCCGCCCTCGCCCCCGCGCTCGCGCCGGTCGGGGCGGCGCTGTCCGGCATCCTGTCCGCGGTCGCGCCGCTGCTGCCCGTCCTCGGCGAACTGGTCGCGCTGATCGCCACCTCGCTGGCCGCCGGCGTCCAGTCGATCCTGCCGTCGCTGGAGCTGCTGGTGGGCGCGATCGGGCAGACGCTGCAGGCGCTGTCGCCGCTGGTGCCGCTCATCGTCGAGCTGGCCGCCTCGATCATCAACGCACTGGTGCCCGCCATCGCGCCGGTGCTGCCGGTGCTCGCCGAGATGGTCACCACGCTGGTGTCCGGGCTGCTGCCCGCGATCCAGCCGCTCATCCCGGTGATCGGTGAGCTGGCCGCCACCATCGCCGGAACCCTGTCGACGGGGCTGCAGGCGATCGTGCCGATGCTGACCCCGCTCGGGCAGGCGTTCGGGCAGGCCGCGCAGGCGGTGGCGCCGCTGCTGGCGCACATCGGCGAGCTGGTGGTGCAGATCGTGGGCGCGCTGCTGCCCGCCATCACGCCGCTGATCCCGCTCATCGGCCAGCTGGTCGCGGTGCTCGGCGGCGCCCTGGCCCAGGCCCTGTCCACGATCGTGCAGGCGTTCACGCCGCTGATCGGCGTGATCGGGCAGGCGCTGGAGACGATCGGCGGTGCCCTGCTGACCGCGCTGCAGGCCGCCACCCCGGCACTCCAGACGCTGGCCAACGCCGTCGCCGCCCTGGCCCCGATCTTCACCGAGCTGATCACCAGCGCGGTGCCGATCTTCACACAGCTGATCAATGCCGCCGTGCCGGTGCTTAACCTGCTGGTCGGCGCGGTCGCCGCCGTCATGTCCGCGCTGTCGCCGCTGCTGCCGATCGTCATGCAGATCGCCAACGTCATCGGGCAGACGCTGCTCACCGTGATCGGCGCCCTGCTGCGGGCGGTCACACCGCTGATCCCGCCGATCGGGCAGCTCGCCCAGGCGCTCGGGCAGGTCCTCGCCGATGCCGTCACTGCGATCGCGCCGCTGATCGTCGCCGTCGCCGAGGCGCTCGCCGAGCTTCTGCCGGCCTTCTCGCCGCTGATCACGCTCGTGGCGCAGGTGGCTCAGCAGATCGGCGGCATCCTCGTGCAGGGCATCACGATGCTGGTCCAGGCGCTCACGCCGGTCCTGCCGATCATCGTGGAGCTCGGCAAGCAGATCGGCGACGCGCTGCTGATGGCGCTGCAGGCCGCGGCTCCGGCGATCCTGTCGATCGTCCAGGCGGTCGTGGGCCTGCTGCCCGTCCTGACGCCGCTGATCGGGATCTTCGCGCAGCTGGTGCAGCAGATCGTCCCGCTGGTGCTGCAGTTCCTGCCGCTGTTCTCCCAGCTGATCACCACGCTCGCGCCGGTGGTCGTGGAGCTCGTCGGCGTGGTCGGCCAGCTGCTGCAGGCGCTGATGCCGCTGGTGCCGATCCTGCTTCAGCTCGCGATGCAGATCCTGCAGCCGCTGATCGGGATTGTGCTGCAGGTCGTGCAGGCGTTCATGCCGCTGATCCAGGCGATCCTGCCGCCGCTGGTGCAGCTGATCAAGGCGGTCGTGCCGATCATTGAGCTGGTCGCCACGACGTTCGGCCAGCTGCTCCAGGCTGTGATGCCGATCATCGACGTGCTGCTGCAGCTGCTGCAGGCGGTCCTGACCCCGCTGCTACCGCTGATCGGCACCCTTGCGCAGCTGCTCGTCCCGCTGATCAACATCTTCGCGCAGCTCGTCCGTGCCGTCACGCCGCTGATCGAGGTGCTGCTCGACCTCATCATGGGCGTGCTCACCCCGCTGATCGAGATGATCGCGACGGTCATCTCGTGGCTGGTCGACAAGCTGGCGCCGGTCTTCGACTGGCTGGCCGGGATCATCAAGGGCGCGATCGACGTCATCGCGGGGATCTTCCAGTGGCTGTATGACCTGCTGGTCGGCAACTCGATCATCCCGGACCTGATCACCGGGATGCGCGACTGGTTCCAGCGTGGCGTCGACTGGATCGCGGGGATCGTCCAGTGGTTCGCCGACCTGCCGCGCATGTTCGGCGAATGGCTGGCGGGGGTCGTCCGGGCGGCTCAGGACAAGTGGGACGAGATCTCGCGGGCGATCGGCTCGAAGATCGAGGAGATCCGCAACACGCTGACCCGCATCCAGGACGAGATCACCCGCCGCTGGAACGAGTTCTGGGCTGGCGTCGTCTCGTACGTCTCCCGCGCCCTGAACGACCTCACCATTGCTGTCGCCAACGGCGTCTCCAACGTGGCTAACTGGTTCTCCAGCCTGCCCGCCACGCTCAGCAACGCGCTCGGCTACCTCGGCAACCTGCTCTACAACGCGGGCCATGACCTGATCGTCGGGTTCTGGAACGGCATCGTCAGCATGTGGAACTGGCTGATGGGCCAGCTGACGGACATGTTCAGCAGCGTCGCCGACTGGGCCAAGGCCGTCCTCGGCATCGCGAGCCCCAGCAAGGTGTTCGCCGCGATCGGCCGCGAGATTCCCGCGGGCATGGCGATGGGTATCGAGCGGGCCGCCGGTCTGGTCGACGCCGCAGTGTCCGGGCTGGCGACCTCCGCCACGCTCGGCGTCAGCGTGGCCGGGACCGCGCCCGCGCTCACCGCGCCGGCGGCGTCGTTCGTCCCGCAGGGCCGGGCGGGCGGCACCACCGTGCAGAGCCTGAACCTGACCGTGCAAGGCGCTGACCTCGATTTCCGCAACCCTTCGGCCGCCGCCCGCCAGCTGCTCGTGCACATCCGTGACGGGCTGCGTGACCTCGACAGGGAGCAGATGTGAGCCTGATCGTCGGCCGGGTTGTGCTGCGTGAGCCCGCCGAGGTGGACGAGTCTGCGGGCACCATGAGCCTGTCGGGGCGGCTGGCGTGGGCGGAGACGGGCCGGCATGAGGTGATGGCCGCGCACGAGGACGTGCTGGGGCTGCGGGGCGCGCTGGTGCCGCTGCGGTGGGGCGTGAAGCCGGAGCGGGACGGCTACTACACCGTGACCGCGTCGAGCTCGGACCTCGTGGAGTTCGCCGGCTACTCCGGCTACATCGACTGGTCGCTGTCGTTGACCCGTCACGGCGGCGACAACACCGTCGACCTGGAGAGCAGGCTGGCGGGCGCGGTACGGCAGAACGACTTCGGCGCGAGCGGTGAGCGCTGGCACGCCCCGCCGATCGGCCACTACGCCTACTACACCGGCTCGACGTCGCCGAGCGTGATGACGCGGACCGGCGCCGACGGCGCGATGACGGTCTACCGGCAGATCCCGGCCAACACCTCGCCGCGGTGGGGGTGCGCGGTCGGCGACTACCTGCGCGGCCGGGTGCGCGTCCTGGTGGGCTTCCCGCAGCGGGAGGTGACCGGCCTGACCGCCGCGGTGCCGGCGGACGCGTGGGAGGTGTCCAACGGCCTGGTCCGGGTGCGCCGCCTGTTCACGGGCGGGTCGATCGAGGTCGGCTCGTACACGGGCGGCTGGAAGACGAAGATCTGGCAGGTCGACATCGGGGCGGGCGCGGTCACCGCGTGGGACGCGGCGACGATCCTGCGCAACGATCCCGAGTGCTGCACTCTGCGGATCACGTCGTCGCGATCGCCGGGCCGGGTGACGGCCGACGTCACCCTCAGGCGGGGGGCGCGGTTCGCGGAGCTGTACGTGCAGCGCGGCGACTCCGGCACGATCAGCGTCTACCTGGCGTCGGCGGAAGCGATGACCGACCAGACGTCGTATGCGGTCAAGACGACCGACGACGCCGACGGCAACCGGGCCATCATCGGCAGTGCCCGCAACTTCGCGCCGCACGCCAACGGCGGCGTGACCGTGACGAGCACGACCCGGCTGGACTGCTACGTGGGCGTGGTGGCGGGAGGAGGCAGCGCCGTGAGCGGAGACGAGGCAGCGGACCTGCAGGCGCAGTACATCGCCTGCCTGCCCGAGGTGACGGCGGCGGTGCGGCGATGAGCGTCAACGAGGTCGTCCAGGGGCTCGGCTCCTGGACCGTCCAGCTGTCGGAGGAGACCCCGAAGGAGATCCTCGACCGGCTGCAGTACTTCGGCCACATCGCCATCCACACCGGCCGCGTCAACCCCGAAGAGTACGGCGACAACCTGCTAACCCAGGCCCGCTACGTCGGCGTGCTCACCAAGCGCGACTCCGACCAGTCCACGAAGCTGTCCGGCCAGAGCATGGAGCTCTGGCTGGGCGACGGCGATGACAAGGGCGAGGTCTTCGAGTCGGCCATCTCCATCAACGGCCAGTCGTTCGCCAACAGCATCCGGGCGCTGCTCGGCTCAGGCACCGCCGTGGTCGAGGGCACCCTGCACTCGGTGGCCGGCACCTACTCGGGCAGGCACCAGTGGGAGAGTCGCCGCAAGGCGATCCGGTACGTGTGCCAGATCTTCAATGCCGAGTACCGGGTGAACGGTAACGCCACCCTGGATGCGGGCACGCAGGCGCAGCTATACCGGGCGGCGCCGGTGTGCGCGATCGTCCGCAAGGGCGCCGAGGGCCGCGACCTGGACCTGACCGGCCTGCCCGGCGACATGGAACTGAGCCGGGACGTGGAGGACTTCACCACCCGCGTCGTGCTGCTCGCCGAGGGCGAGGGCAACACGACGGCGACCGGCTCGGCGAACATCTCCAGCAACCCCTACTTGGACATCCGCGGGAACCCGATCCAGCGCACCCGGCTCATCAGCGAGTCGGCGACGTCGACGGGCAACGCGCAGGCGCGGGCGCAACTGCAGCTCAACCGGTTCACCGGCACGAGGAACGCGCTCCGGTTGTCGACGACCGAGTTCAACATCGACATCGACGGCGCGTTCCGGCCGGGCGACATGGTGTGGGTGTACGACCCGGACGCGGGCCTGCTCGACCTGAACAACGAGATCACGTTCAGAGGGCAGAGGATCAACCCCATCGCCCTGCGTACAGTCGAGGCGTCGTGGCCGATCACCGAGGGCATGACGGTCGCCTACCGGCATCAGGACGGCAGCTGGATCGACCTCACCGACTACGTGAAGTTCGAGTCGGGGCAGACGACGATCGGTGTGGGCGAGCTGGGCCGGTCGCTGACGAGCTCGGAGTTCGAGCCGGTGGGCCCGCGACCCATTCCCGACTCGACGATCCCTGGCGTGGTGACCTGGGATTTGCCGTTCGGCTCGTCGGTTTATCTGGACGCGCTGGGTAACACGCGTGCGCGGATTCTGGCCTCGTGGCTGTTGCCGCTCAACGCCGACGGCAGCACGATCCTGGACGGCTCGCACTACGAGATCCGTTACGGCCTGTCGCCGGTCACTGATGAGTGGCAGGTCGAGTTCGCGCCGTGGGGCTCGTTGCAGGCGGTCGTGAACGATCTGTCGCCGGGTGTCGAGTACGACTTCCAGATCCGCGCCGTGGACCTGCACGGGAACGCGGGGGAGTGGAGCGACGTCGAGACGGTGGTGGCGCAGCCGGACACGATCCCACCGTCGACGCCGGCCCCGCCGACGGTCGCGGGCAGCCTGATCGCGATCCAGGTCGTGCACGAGCTGGGCAAGGCCAGCGGCGGCACGTTCAACCTCGAACTCGACCTCGACCACCTAGAAGTGCACGTCGGCGACAGCTCCGGCTTCACCCCGAGCGAGAGCACGCTCAAGGGCAAGGTCATGGCCAACGCGGGCATGATCATGGGCGAAATCCCGGCGGTCGGCACGGTGGACGTGGCCGAGACGACGACCCGCTACGTGAAGGTCATCGCCGTCGATGAGGCGGGCAACAAGAGCGACCCGTCCACGGCGGAGACGGCGACGGCGCAGCTGATCGATGACGCGCACATCAGCGACCTGACCGTCTCCAAGGTGACGGCCGGAACGATCAGCGCGAACTGGCTGCTCGGCGCAAGCATCCGCACGGCGTCGTCGGGGCAGCGAGTGGAGCTCAACAGCACCGGCCTGCACGGCTACAACAACGCGGGCACCGAGCTGGTGGCGGTGCAGACCAACGGGATCTTCTTCCTGCGCTCCGCCACCTCGGGCGCCCGGCTCGACTTCTCGAACGTCACGGGAATCCAGCTATTCAACAGCGGCGGCACCCGCACCGTGCATCTCGACCTTGACGGCTCGTTCGAGCTGAGGTCGGCGGCGAGCGGTGCGCGCATCCAACTGGACGGCACCGGATTCAAGGCGTACAACTCCGGCGGCCAGCAGACGGTGGACATCTCCGCGAGCACCGGGAGCGTGACCGTCGTCGGCCAGATTTCCACCGGCTTCTCCGGCCGCCGCGTCGTGCTGGATCCGACCACGAACGACATCCGCTTCTACCCGGCCAGTGGCACGAACTCTGCGCGCATCGCCGAGTACGCGGCACACGGCTCCTTCGGCTCTATCAGCCTTGAATCGGCTCAGATGACGTCGCCGATCAGGACTGGGGCCATGCAGATCCAGCCTGACCAAGTTGGCATCCAGCTGATCAACTTCAATGCGCTCAACGGTCGCCACGCCGGACTGTTCATGACCCCGACAAACTTCCTGCTAGAGGGCACCTACGGCGGCATACAGCACCAGTTGGAGTGCACGTCGGCGGGGTGGCGGCTCAACGGCAACACGATCAAGAGCTTCATCATCCCGCACCCCGGCGACCCCGA
>Ga0315910_10005439_pt1 | contig 10423 bp, 11 predicted proteins | sample EdamamesoilMG_FD_204470 | JGI IMG/M metagenome (GOLD analysis project Ga0315910, IMG submission 204470) | Garden soil microbial communities collected in Santa Monica, California, United States - Edamame soil | ecosystem: Environmental > Terrestrial > Soil > Garden | place: USA: California... | reverse complement strand
CGGCATCGAGTCGCGCGCCATGAGCCACTAGCAGCTTGATGATGTCGTTGGCACCCTTGTTGGCCGCACCGAGCAGGGCGGTGAGGCCCATGGAATTGACGGCATTCACATCGGCCTTGTGCTCGATGCAGATCCGGATCGCTTCCAGCAGGCTCGGCATCGATTCGGTGTAGGTCTGCTGCACGACCCAGCCCACACCGGACGCGGCCATCAGCGGGGTCGTGCCACTGTTGGTAGCCAGGTTCGGATCGGCGCCGTGTTCCAGCAACAGGCGCATCACCGTGACGTCGCCCGAAAACGCCGCCCGCAGGAATGGTGTCTGCCCCGTGTAATCCACCCACGACACATCGTTGAGGGAGTAGAGCCACTTGCGCGGCGGCGGCACTTCACGCGTGCGCGCGTTCACGCTGGCGCCATTATCCAGCAGCAACCTGATCACTGGCAGGCTCGCGGCGCGGTCGATGTTGTTGGTGGTGGGGCTGTCCTCGATGCGGTTGTTCATGTCGAGATTGCGGTATTCCACGGCAGCCCACAGCGGCGTGCGGCCGTAGAAATCCTCGACATTCACCTTCGCGCCGGCGTCGATCAACAACCTGGCCGCGCCGAGCTGGTTGTTCAGCAGCGCCATCAGCAGCGGCGTCATGCCATTGGCTTCCGCCAGGTCGAGATTGGCGCCACGCCTGATCAGCACGGCCATCGCTGCATCCGCGCCTTCGCGTGCGGCGTAGAGCAGGGGTGTCATGCCACCCTTGACCGGATCGCGCCGACCCCGGTCAGGTAGGCCGCCGCGATTGATGCCCACGCCTTCGGAGCCGCAGCCCGTGCCCTTGCAGGGCGGCGTGAATGCCGGCGTTTCTCCAACCAACGTGCGTGCGTCGATATCGGCGCCCTTGTCGAGCAGCAGCGCTGTCGCTTCGGGGCTGTTGCTGCGCGCTGCCAGCATCAATGCAGTCTGCTTGAACGCGGGTTCCCTGGCATCGACCCTGGCGCCGGCATCGATCAGCAGTCGCATCGCTTTCACGATGCCGGTGCGGGCGCAAATCATCAGCAGGGTCTCGCCGGAAGGAGCGGTTCCATTCGGATCGGCTCCGGCAGCCAGCAAGGCAGCCATCATGTCGGCATTGCCATGCAATGCGGCCACGTAAAGTGGCGTGACGAGGTACCGGTTGGCGACATTGGCACTGCCGCCCAACGCGAGTTGGTGTCTGGCGCCGTCCAGGTCGTCCCGCATCACGGCCGACAGCAAGGCCGTGTTGCCCTCCTTGTCGGGCGCGTCAATGCCACCTGCCGTCTGGTGCAAGCGCGTCGCAGCAACGGGTGCGGCCATCGCCGAACCCGTCAGCAGTATTGTCAGGGCGACAGGTATCGCCTGGATGCGCGACCGTAAGCGGGACATGAGCTACCCCGATCCGCTATTCTCTTTTCGCTCGCGCCAACTCTAACAGAGGGGTCTCCCATGCGCTCATTGGTCGCCCGGACCGCTATTTCGGCTGCGCTGGCGCTTGCCGCCGGCCTGGTCTCCGCGCATCACTCATTCGCCATGTTCGACCAGACCAAGCAGGTGACGGTCATCGGCAAGGTCACCGAGACCCAATGGACCAACCCGCACGTGTGGGTGTTCCTCGATGGCGCGCCGGCGGGCGGCAAGAAGGAGCGATGGGGAGTGGAGTTCACCAGCAAGGTGCATCTGACCCGTCGCGGCTTTACCTCGGACATGGTCAAGGTGGGGGACAACGTGGAGTTCACCCTCAACCCTTATCGCGATGGCAAACCGGGTGGTCGTTTCGTGGCGGTGAAGATGGCCAACGGCGAGTACTACTGCGACGTAGGCCAGGCCGCGCAAGTGTTCTGCCAGGGCGGCAATAAGTAATCTCTGTTCAGATCTGGAGGGGGATTCCATGAAGACCCGGATTCTGGTGCTGGCCGCGGTGGCCGCGACGCTGTGCACAGGCGCATTGATTGCCCAGCAGGCGAAGAAGTCCCGCCCGGTCTACCCTGCCAACGCCGAAAAAGTGAGCTATGCCGAACTCGACAAGCTGCCGGACTGGCGCGGCATCTGGCAGCCCAACATCGGACGGATAGGCGGCGACCAGCCGATGCTGATCGGCAAGTACAAGAAGCGCTACGAAGAAGAACGCGCCAAGGTGGCGGCGAATCCGCAATACGAAATTCCGGAAAAGACCAACAACTGCGAACCCGGCGGCATGCCGACCATGATGACGATGCCGTACAGCCTCGAATTCGTGTTCGCACCCGGCAAGATCGTGGTGAACCAGGAAGCCCAGATGATGGTGCGGCATGTCTTCACCGATGGCCGTCCGCTGCCGAAGGAAGAGGAGATCGATCCAAACTATTTCGGCTATTCAGTGGGCCACTGGGAAGGCGACACGCTGGTAATCGATACCGTAGGTACGCGCGCGGGCCAGCGCCTGGGTGAAATCGGCATCACCAACAGCGACAAGCTGAAGATCAACGAGCGCATCTACCTCGACAAGGAAAACAAGAACCTGTTGCACCTCGACTTCACCTTCACGGATCCGGAAGTCCTGGCGCAGCCCTGGCATCGCACGCACACCTTCCGTCGCGACCGCACCTGGGAGATCCTCGAGTACGTCTGCGACGAGAACGATCGTCATCCGGTCGACGCCAACGGACAGACTCACGCGGCTTTCTGACGCTGCAGCACGGAGGGGTGGGAAATGGACATTCGCCGCAAGCTGTTTCTGATCCTCGGTGCCGTCCTGCTCACGGGCATTGCGTGGGCCGCATCGCGCGTTACGTACGACCGCAACTACGCGCAGGACCGCGCGGAGATCGACGATCTGCTGGCGCGGTACCTGTTCGCGCTGGACTGGCAGGATCCGCAGATGTACGGGGACGTATTCACCAGCGACGGAGTGCTCGTCTGGTCGGGCGGCACCGTGACGGGCCGGCCGGCCATTGCGCAGGAGATGCGGAACATGAAGGCGGCGGACGAGCGCACCAATGCGACCACGCCCACGCTGCGGCCATTCAAGCGTCGCCATTTCATCAGCAACTTCGTGGTTCGCATCGAGGGAGACCGGGCTACCGCGCGGTCGCTCTGGTTCGAATTCGTCAACGACAACGCGGACCGCCGGCCATACGTCGGTGCTTATGGACATCTGGAGGACGAGTTGCGGCGCGTGGATGGGCGCTGGCTGATCGCCCGTCACCAGGTTTTCAACGAACAGCGGCCGAACATGGCCGCGGGCAGCGCGAACCCCGCCTGGTGAGTTCCGCCCTCAGCGCGGCCTCGCCATCCTGAACATGGCATCCGGAGTGATTTCCGCATAGGCGTCGGGACCGCCCGCCCGGAGAATGGGATGGGCGGCGGCGGTGTCATAGATCCCATCGACGAGCAGAGTCCTCGCGATATGAACGCCAACGACCTCCCCGAACACCATCCAGTTCGGCATGGGTGCGCCGTGACTGTCCGTGAGCTGGATGATCTGGCTGACCTTGCACTCGAACGCCACCGGACTCTCCGCCACGCGGGGCGCGGTGACCACGACGGAAGGCGTGGGTGTCAGACCCGCCAGTTCGAACTCGCTCACATCGCTGGCCACCGAGGCGGAGCTCTGGTTCATCTGGATCGCCAGGGATTTCGTCGCCAGGTTCCAGACGAACTCGCCCGTGTCCTGCGCATTGCGCAACGTGTCCTTGGCTCCGCTGCTGGCGAAGCCGATGACCGGTGGCCGGTAGGCAAAGGCATTGAAGAAGCTGTACGGGGCAAGATTGAAACGTCCCGTTCTGCTGCGGGTGGAGATCCATCCGATGGGGCGCGGCCCGATGATCGCGTTGAAGGGATCATGGGGCAGACCGTGGCCCCGGGATGGCTCGTAGAAGTGGAACTCCGGGTTCGTTTCCATACCGGCTACGGTAACGCATCACCGGATGCGGGATCGCAGGATTCAGGATGAATCCATGGCGCCATTCATCCATAGTTCGGCATGTCTTCCGTTTCGCACCCGGCAACCACCAGTGCCTGGCTCACGCCTGTTGAACTGACGCTGCTCGGCGCCATCTGGGGAGCCTCCTTCATGTTCCAGCGCATCGCGGCGCCGCAGTTCGGGGCGGTGCCGCTGGTGGAGCTACGCCTCGCGCTGGGCGCTATTCCGCTCCTGCCCTTCCTGTGGAACGAGCGCGAACGCTTCCGGGGCGTGCGACCCTGGCGCATCGCGGGAGTCGGGCTGATCAACTCAGCGATTCCGTTCGTCCTGTTTGCCTGGGCTACCGAGCGTGCACCGGCGGGTATCGGCGCCATCAGCAATGCGACCACGGCGATCTTCACGCCGCTGCTGGCGCTTATCCTGTTCGGTGAACGCATCCATACCCGGCGTGCGCTGGGCATCGCCGCCGGGTTCATTGGCGTGGTCGTGCTGGCCAGCGGCAAAGTTGCCGGCGCCAGCGTCGGTGCTGCGGCGATGGCCGGTACGCTGGCAGGCCTGCTGTATGCGATCGGCGCGATGGTGGCGAAGCGCTGGCTCGCAGGACTGCCCTCCGCGGCGCTGGCCGCGGCCACGCTCGGTTGCGGCGCGGTGCTGATGCTGCCTTTCGCCATTGTGGCATGGCCCGAAACCCAGCCCACGCTTCGTGCCTGGTGGTGTGCGATCGCCGCGGGTGTGCTCTGCACTGGGATTGCGTTCGCCATCTTCTACCGCCTGCTCCAGCGCATCGGCGCGGCGCGTGCCACCGCGGTTACCTATCTGATTTCGCTGTTTGGCGTGTTCTGGGGATGGCTGTTGCTGGGGGAACCCATCACGCCCACCATGATCATTGCCTGTGGTCTGATCCTGGGTGGGGTGTGGATGAGCCAGCAGAAGGCAACCAGCCGGTGAATGAACACGCCACCATCACGGTGCGGCCGGCAAACGCGCCAGGAGCCGGCTGCTTTCCGTCCTGACCACGCCGTAGCATTCGCAGGAGCGTCGCTCCACGCCGGCCCGATCCAGTACACGTATCTCACCATTGTCATATTCGATCAGTCCGGCCTCCTCGAGCGGACGGATTGCGCGGGAGACTTCCAGGAGGCCGATCCCCAGCATGTTCCCGATCAACTGGGCCGTCATGCTGATGCGCCCGGTGGGCAATCGGTCCAGGCTCAACAGCATCCAGCGGCAAAGCTGCTGATCGATGGAGTGGTGCCGGTTGCATGCGGCCGTCTGGACCATCTGGGTGATCAGGGCCGATGCAAACATGAGCAGCGAACGACTGAGTGATCCACCGCGATGAAACTCGTCTTTCAGCACCTGTCCCTTGAGCCGGTATGCGTGCCCCGCGTTCTGGACGATGGCCCGGTTCATGGATGACCCGCCACCCATGAAGAGTGCGATGCCGATGACACCGTCGTTGCCAACGATGGCGATCTCTGCCGTGTCACCATTCTTCATCACATAGAGAAGCGAGACCACACAGTCGGTTGGAAAATACGCGTGGCTGATGGTCTCGCCGGACTCGTAGAGGACCTGCCCCAGGAAGAGGGGCACCAACTCGAGATCGCCAGACAGGCGCTGACAGTCGGTCCCTGACAGAGTGGCGAGAAGGCTGTTGTCGCTTGCGGGCTCACTCATATGTCCATCTAGCCTGCAAATGCGTGTCATGTATGTACGGCGTCAGACGTACCGCGGCGGAATCGGGCACAACCCAGGCTCGGTCTACGCCGGGTCGTGTATGTGCCCCAGGACACATACGCGTGCTATCTTGAGCGCACACGGATGCCTTCCCCCACACAGAACAAGTTGCTGCGGGTGCTGCCGGAAGCAGAGCGGGAGCGTCTCTTTCCGTACCTCGAGCTTGTGAAATTCAGTCTCGGGGAGGTTCTGTACGAGTCCGGCGACGCGCAGCGGTACATCTACTTCCCCCTCGACGCGATCGTTTCGCTCCTGTACGTGCTCAGGAGCGGCGCCTCAGCGGAGATCGCCGTCGTGGGCAATGACGGCGCCATCGGTGTGGCGATCTTCATGGGAGGCGAGACCACCACCAATCGCGCCATCGTGCAGAGTGCCGGCCAGGCGTACCGTCTCTCCGGCGCGCGGCTGCAGCAGGAGTTCGACCGGCATGGCAATCTGCTGCATGTGCTGCTGCGCTATACCCAGGCCCTGATCACGCAGATGGCGCAGACCGCCGTGTGCAATCGCCATCATTCCGTAGACCAGCAGCTGTGCCGCTGGCTGTTGCTGTCGCTCGACCGCCTGGGCTCCAACAGGATAACCATGACGCAGGAGCTCATCGCCAACATGCTGGGTGTGCGTCGGGAGGGCGTCACGGATGCCGCGGGAAAGCTGCAGAAACTCGGTGTGATCGAGTACAGAAGAGGCAAGATCACGGTGCTGGACCGGCCGCAGCTGGAGGCGCTGTCCTGCGAGTGCTACGAAGTGGTGAAGAGGGAATCGGATCGACTGTTGCCGGCGTCGCCCGTCGTCTCATGAGGGCCAGACGCACCATGCCCCTGGGCTTCGCGCGATACATGGCCGCGTCGGCAATTCTTATCAGCTCGTCGCCCCGTGTCTGGCCATCCTGCAGCACGGCGACGCCGATGCTTACGCGCATCTGGACTCGCTGCCCGCAAAGCAGGTAGGGCGCGCGCAGTCCGGCACGGATTTTCCGCGTGACCGCGCGAATCTGCTGCTCCTGACGAGCTGGATCGATTTCCGGCAGCACAACGACGAATTCGTCGCCACCGTAGCGTGAAGCCGTGTCGGAGCGGCGGATGCAGGCCTGCAGGCGGCCGGCAAGCTGCTGCAGGAGCAGATCTCCGGCACCATGACCCATGGTGTCGTTGATGATCTTGAACCCGTCAAGATCGAGCAGCAGCAGTCCCACGGTCTGATGCTGCCGCGTCGCCTGCAGTACGGCCTGATTGATCCGGTCGTACATCAGCGCGCGGGTCGGCAGTCCCGTGAGCGGATCATGGTAGGCGTCGTGACGTATCTTCGCGATTTCAAGTTCCAGCTGCATCACGCGCCCGCGCAGCCGGACGTTCGTCTCCGCGAGGCTCTCCCCGGCCGCCTCCTGTGGCACCTGCGGTGAATCGTTCACGAACTGGAGCGTAGCTCATCGGCACGGCGTGTCTGTTCGGTGGCGAACATGCGTGCCTGCATGCCGAGTGCCTGCGTTCAATGCGGGATCAGCGCAGCGTACGCAAGCGCACAGACGCGGCCTGCCACATGCGCGAGGTTTCGCGCTGCGCGAGTATCCGAGGATGGAAGCCATGGACATTGATACACAGCCTTCTGAGGCGCAGCAGACGAATGGAGTGGGACCGCCCCACGGCACGAGGCTGAGCGCTGCGCTGCAACGAGTCGTCCTGGGGATCCGTCGGCGTGACGCTCCACGAAGCCGGTTGCGCGTCCGCGGCGAGAAACAGGCGACACCCAGCCCTCACCAGAACGAACTGCTTGCGGTGGTGTGCCATGAACTGCGGAGCCCGCTGGCGTCAATCCGTCACTCGGCGCGTCTGTTGGGCAGCGCGGGCACGGACGCGGCCGTGAGAGCGCATGCGCGCTCCGTGCTGGAGCGTCAGGTGAGCCGCATGGTGCGGCTGGTCGATGACCTGGCCAATGCCTCCACCATCGCGGACGGGCGCATGCAACTGCAGGCGGAGCGCGTCGATCTGCGCGTGGTCGTTGGCAATGCAATGGAAACCATGGGGTCGGATATCGAGGCTCGCGGTCACGAATTGACTGCCGCTCTCCCGGAGAATCCGGTGTGGCTCCTGGCGGACTCTCTCCGCCTGGAGCAGGTATTCGTGAATCTGCTCGCCAATGCCGCGAAATACACCGAGCCGGGGGGCCGGCTGACGGTCTGGGTCCATGCGCGGCGCACCCAGGCCATCGTGAGGATCCGCGATTCCGGAATCGGCATGGCACCCCAGATCCTTCCGAGGATTTTCGACTTGTTCAAACAGGCGGACGGCGCGGACCTGCATTCCCGCTCCGGCCTGGGAATTGGCCTTGCTGTGGTTCGCCACCTCGTCGAACTGCATGGAGGGAATGTGACCGCGGCCAGCCGCGGCTGCGGTCAAGGAAGCGAGTTCACCGTCTGTCTGCCCTGTGAGGGCTCCGCGGCCGGGTAGCCCACCAGGCGTTTCGACTGCTCGTCCCAGAGTCGCAGCCGCAGGCAGCCGAGGCTCGAAAACAGAGTCAGCGGCTTCATCTGGCGAAACAGCGCAGTCGACTCATGGCAGCGCTGCAGTCGATAGTTCGGGATGCCCGGGTTCAGGTGATGGATGTGATGGAATCCGATGTTGCCTGAGAACCACTGCAGCACGCGGGGCAGCTTGTAATAGGAACTGCCCTGCAGGGCTCCGCGCACAGCGTCCCAGTTCCCGGTGCGCTCCCAGTACGCGCCGTCGAACTGGTGCTGCACATAGAACAGCCACACCCCGGCCGTGGCGGAAACCAGCAGCACCAGGCCCTGAACGGCCAGGTACGTTGTGATGCCCATGACGGACGCCAGGGAGCAAGCCACACCGAGGATCGCCAGATTCGCCCAAAGGACGGAACGGCGCTGGCGCGGTGTGGCGCCTCGCGCCGGGAAGCGGTACAGCACCACGAACAGGAAGAGCGGCGCGATCAGGAACAGCACCAGTGGATTGCGCGTCAGGCGATAGGAGAGGCGGCGCCAGCGTGAGGATTCGAGATACTCGCTGACGGTCAGCGTGCGGATCTCACCGCTTCCCCTGCGATCCAGGTTGCCGGCGCCGGCATGGTGCCGGGCGTGTTGGGCCCACCACTGGCGGGCCGGGACGAAGGTCAGCGCGCCCGCGATGAAGCCGACGACCTCATTCGCGCGACGGCTGGAGAAGAACGACCCGTGCCCGCAGTCATGGAAGATGATGAACAACCGGACGAGAAATGCCGCAGCGAGCACGGCCAGGGGCGGCATGAGCCACCATGCCAGCGGCCACAACCGGTACATCAGGTACCACAGCGCCGCATACGGCAGCATCGTATTGGCCAGCTGCCAGGAGGCCCGCAGGTTACTGGATTGTCGGAACCTGGCAGTGAGTGCCTGCAGACCGGCCCGGCCGCCATCGTCTTCCCAGCGATCGAAATCCGCCTCGGAGTCCCGTGGCGAATACATCCTTCAGTCTCTCGGGAGACCGGCAATGCAGTCATTGCCGCGGCGCCGGTAACCGTCCACGCATATCCAGTCGTTGCCGGAAAAGCCGATCTGCCCATGAGCGGGAACCCGGAGCAGCTGACACGTCGTGCCCTCCCTGCCGTGTCCGCGCTCGCACTTCCAGCCGTGACCGTCGGTGTCGAGGTAGGCGTTCTCCGGCACGACCACCGCGATGCAGTCGTCCAGCATTTCGGCGAACCCACGCGCGCACTCCCAATCGTTCCCGGACGGGTTGAGGAAGCCGTTCGAGGGAACCTTGACGGCCTCGCAGGCACTACCGGCAATGCGAAAGCCGCGGTTGCAGTTCCACCCGCTTCCATACCTTGAATCCACGCCAAAGGCATTCGCCGGAATGATGGTGAGCACGCAGCGGTTGTCGACCCGCATGTACCGGCGATTGCACTCCCAGTCCGTGCCCGACGAATTCAGGTAGGCGTTTGCCGGTGGAGTGATCGCCATGCATGCCTCGCCCCGGCGGCGGAATCCATGATTGCAGTTCCAGTCGTGGCCGTAGGTGCTGATCTGTGCGTTGGGTGGTGGCCGCGTGGGAGCCTGCGACGCGCTGGCCGAAATGCAGACGAAGAGCATGGCGGCCAGGCCCAGTGCCAGCGGCGCGACGAGCCGGTTGCGGTACATGTGGTGGATGCCTTGAGGATCGGGAAGTCACAATAGGGAATTCCCGCCAGAGCGTCTGTTCGACGGCGTACACAGGCGGACAGTCCTTCAGCCGCCGTACCGCCGGTCACCCAGTTTGCCAACCTCGATGCTGCCGGCATCCGGCAGGTACCCACCCATGCGATGTGGCACGATACGCCACCGCTGAAAACACGGATGGGGGACTCCATGAAATCGTTTCGCAGAGCGCAGAAAGGAATTTGGCTCGGAATGCTGGCGGTCATCCTGCCAGCGGTGGCACTCGCGCAGTCGGCTGGTGACACCATCGCGGCGGCCCGCAAGGCGCTGGGAGATGTGCGATCCGTGACCTACTCGGGATCCGCGCGTGACGTGTCCTTCCAGCAATGCGGCGCCAATGCGACGCGTGTGAACTGCCAGGGCACGCACGATCCCATGCGGCCCATCACCAACTATGTGCGTGTCATCGATCTGGCGACGCCCACCACGCGCCACACCGGTAACACGATGAACGTTGGAGGCGGCGGCTCGACCACCGTTGCCGCGGGCACGTTCTTCCAGCAGGTCACGGCACAGCAGGCTGATGTATCGCAGCCCTGGGCGCAGGCGCTGGATTTCTACCTGACTCCCTGGGGCTTCCTGAAGG
>Ga0315910_10005438_pt1 | contig 10423 bp, 5 predicted proteins | sample EdamamesoilMG_FD_204470 | JGI IMG/M metagenome (GOLD analysis project Ga0315910, IMG submission 204470) | Garden soil microbial communities collected in Santa Monica, California, United States - Edamame soil | ecosystem: Environmental > Terrestrial > Soil > Garden | place: USA: California... | reverse complement strand
CAGGTCCTGGAGCATCCTGGGCGAGGTGGGTTTCGGCGGCTCGCGCGAAGACCTCATCATCGCGGGCTTCTACCGCTTCTAGGGGCGGCGCGCGCCGTTCGTCGGGGCGATTCGCTTCACCGCCAGACGTAGCCGATGCCGATGCCGCCCGTCAGCTGGTTGCGGTCGCCGCGCTCGCGCACGATCGGGCTGTCGGCGGGATCGCCCGCGATGCGCTGGTAGAACAGGGCCGCCCCGGCATACCAGGGCCCGTTCAACTGGAAGATGACGGCGGGCCAGGCGTACCACTGGCGCAGTCCCTGGTCCGGCGTGAATGCGGGAAGGCCGCTTGCCGCCGAGCCCGCATCGGTCACGCCGTAGAACGCCTGGTTGTAGCTGGCGCTTGCCCACGAGACGCCGCCGCCAAGGCCGACGAACACCCTGGCGCTCAACGGCATCCAGAAGCTGCCAAAGGCGCTGGCATTGAGGCCGCTGTAGGTATCGCCAAGGTCGGTCAGCGCGATGGCGCCGATGCGCAGCCGCCAGGGAATGCCCGAGGAATTGTCGTGCGTCCAGCTCGCCATCACGCCGCCTTCGAGGGTGGCGTCCACCTCCGGCAAGCGCGCGACGACTTCGTCCTTGACGTTGGACCGGCCGAAACGCAAGCCCAGCGCCGGCCCGAACTGCCAGGTCGGGGAATCCAGCAGGTTCATGTCGCCGGCCGGCCCATACCATTCCACGAAGCGGCTGCTGTCCTTGAACTCGTAGCGTCCGCCGGGAACGATGCCGGCAATGTACTCATCGGCGCCGGAATACGCGGGCGTTGCGCCGATGCCGAAGCCGATCATGTTGGGCAGGATGTCGACGGTCATCCCCGCGATCGCGGGGCGCGCCAGCAGTGCGAGTGCAAGGACGCATGATGCCCGGACCTGTCGCCGCATCCTTCGCCGTCCCGCGACGGGCTTCAACGCCGCCTTCCACCGCCTGCCCGCGCGCCTCCCGCCCTGGCGCCGGCGCCCATCCCGGCCGATGACCGTTGCAGGTTGTTGACGCGCGCGCTGCCCTCCTGGCGCGCCCTGAAATCGTTATTCGGCAATGCCCGATCGGAGGTGGTGGGGCGGGGGACGTCCGGCCTTGCGCCTGCGCCTCCCTCTCCGGGCCGCGACGCGTTGTCCGCAGGTCTCGCACCGGTGTCCACCGGTTGCCAGCCCCCATCGCCGTGCTGTTCCCAGCCCGAGTCGGTGCGCCGGTAGACGTTTCCATCTTTTCCGGCATAGACGTCGTCGCCGACGCGCGCGACGTGACCTCCATCCTGGCCGGTCGCTCCGCCGAAGGTGGTCCACTTGCCGGTGTCCTTGTCGTAATAAGCGCCGCGCGAGCCGCTGACGCTCTCGCCGGTGTTCGCATTGCCGATGGTGCCGCGCTCGCCGACCAGCACGTTGCCGTCGGGGCCGGTCGCGACGCCTTTCGCGCCGGTTGCATAGCCGCCCGTGTAGACGTTGTGGACGGCGCCGCGCTGCCCGGCCGACGAAATGCCGGTGCGCGAGTTGTAGGACGAGCCCACCTGCTTCGCCCACGCGTTTCCGGTCCAGGCGTTGTAGCCGCCCGCGACGCGCGACACCGTCGCCCGGTTGCCCCAGTTCTGGTAGATGTTGCCCGAGTATCCCGCCCAGCCGCCGGGACCCCAGCCCACCGCGCCTCCGCCTGCGCCGTGCGCGACGCCCCACCCCGGATACCAGGGATAGACCGGCGGTCCCCACGCCCAGCCCCAGCCCCACGGACCCCACCACGGGTAGGCGCCCCAGCCCCAGCCGATGATGACGGTCGATGTTCCCCAGGCCCAGCCGAATCCGTACGCCACGCTCCAGCCGGTCCACGGCGTATAGACGATCGTCGCGCCGAATCCGTAGGTGCAGGGCGGGCCGTACCACATGTTGCCGACCCAGGGCTCATAGGCATAGCCCGTGCCGTACACCACGACGTTCGTGGCCGGGTCCACCATCGTGCCCTGGTAGCCGGGCGTGTAGCCCACATACACGACGTCGGCGGTGACCGCGTAAATGCGCACGTACGTCACGTAGTGCAATGGCGAACTGGCGGGGATGGTGTAGACGACGGGAGGAACCGACGTGGCGACGGCCCAGGGACCGCGCGCCGAATTCGCGACGAACCAGACCGCGTTCTCCACTGCATAGAAGGCATCGGTGCCGACTTGCACGATGGGGGTCGCCGTATTTGCGACGTAATGCAGCGGCGTGCCGTCGATGGGCTTGAATGCCGGCTCCCCGTCGAACACGGGCGGCGTCAGGTGGGTGCCCTGGATCTTCACCGCCGCGGTCTGGGGCACGGTGGCCGCAATCGCCGCCTCCTGCGCCTGCGCCGTTCCGGGCACCGAGGCCTTCACGTTTTCGGTCGGGCTGTCGTCGGGGATCTGCGCGAAATCCCCGGGAAGCTTGTCCGCCGCCACGAACTCCCACGGTCCGCTCTCGTTGGGCGCGCGGAACCAGCGCCCGCTGGAAAGCACATACGTCTTGTTCTCGGCAATGTGCTTGAACACGCGGCCGGTGGTATTGCTCACATAAAGCAGCTGCGTGCCGGCGATGGGCGCATAGTTCGGCGGACCGTCGGTTACGATAAGCTCCGTCGGCTTTGTCACGACGTGGATCACCGGCGCGACCTTCTTCAGCGAGGGCGCAGGCTGGTCCGGCGTGCTTTGCCCGGTCAGCGGGTCGACGCTGCGCGCGGTGGAGGCCTTCTTGAAAGCCGCTTCCAGGTCGGCGCCGCGGGACGCGGCGACTTCCCACGGACCCTGCAGCGTGGTTGCCGTCATCCAGCCGTCGAACACCTTCAGGTAGTGCATGCCTTTTGCGTTGCGCGCCAGGAAGGGCCGCGTGTTGATGACCCGCTCGTAGGGTGCGCCTGGAATGGGCCGATAGGCGGGCTCGCCGTCGACAAAGATCAGGATCGCCGGCACCGGCGAGAACAGGATGGGTGGCGGTTCATTGCGCAGGCTGGCCTGTTGCCGGGAAGCGCCCGTGCCGGCGAGCTGGGTTTCCAGGCGGTCCAGCGCGATCGTGCGCGACTTGCCGGCAAAGGCCTTGGCGATGGTCTCGCCCCACGCACGGGCTTGCGCCTCCGTGGCGGAAGGGAACGCTGTCTTGTCGATGCGCACATTCTCCACCGTGACGACGCGCTGCCCCTTGTCGGTCAAGGTATTGGCACTGAGGGTGGCGACACCGTAGTTGGTGCGCGGCGGATCGCCGTCGCTGGTCGCCTGCACGGCGACGCGGGCGGCGAGCTTATGGCCGTCCCATGAATCGAGTTGCGGTTGGTAAACCATCAGGGTCGTCGAGCCGGACTTCACGCTGCGGGGCCAGGGCGTCTCTGTGCCGATCGGCACATCCGTGGCCGGTTTCGCGGCCGGTTTCGCAGCCGGCGTCGCAGCTGGTTTCGCCGGCGGCTCCGCCGCGCCTGCGAGACCGGCGCATGCAAGCCAGGCCGCCATGCAAAGTCGGCGCAAGGCCGGCGTGCCCGTCGTGAGAGGCGGAATTCTTGGTGTCATGATTCTTCCCAGTTGGAGATCCGGATGCCAGGTGGCGCACGAACATCGGAAAGCGCGCGAGGATCCCGGACGCTTTGTCCCGGACTCTAGAATCCGGGCGCAATCCGCGATATAGGGCTTTGGTCCAACGGGTGGCGCATCGCGGAATTCCCGGACCGGGCAGGCCGATGTCAGAGTTGTTCCTCGACCGGCAGGATGCGCAGCAACGTCTGCCCTATGCTTTGCAGCAAGCCCATGCCGGGTTCCCTCTGCAACTGGACGACTTCGCCATGATCCCGCGTCGTCCAGGCAAGCTTGCCATCTTCGAGAAGCGTCACCTGCCAGGCGATGTCGAGAATCTGCAGGTCGAAGGCATCGCCGAAGCGGGCACAGAGGTCGGCGCTTTCCATGATCACGCCCATCTCCGAGTTCAAGCGCAGCGAGCGCGGGTCGAGGTTGAGCGAACCGATGAACAGCCGGCGCCTGTCGACCATGTAGGTCTTGGCATGCAGGCTGGCGCGGCTGGAGCCGCCCAGCGCCTTCCGATCGTCCGCTGCCGCGACAGCGACGGTGGGCTTGAGCTCGTAGAGTTCGACGCCAGCCTCCAGCAGGGCTTTGCGATGGGGCGCATAGCCGGCGTGGACTGCTCCCACATCCGTGGCGGCGAACGAATTGGTCAGGATCCGCACGCGGATCCCCCGGCGCGCCAGTCCGCCGAGCCACTCGACCCCCTCCCGCCGCGGCACGAAATAGGGCGAGACCAGCAGCAGCTCGGATTGCGCCTGCTCCAGGAATTGCGTGAAGGCGGCGAGCGCATGCGTCGAGCCGTCGTCCGGCGGCTGCAGCACTTTGCCTGCGCCGTCGGCGATGACGTCGGCTTTGCCCCAATAGGCATCGAGCCTGCCGCGGGCGATCTGCTGCGCCAGGCTGGTCTCGAGCAGGTTGCGGGCATAGGCGCTGTCGCGCAACACCGCCACGCTGGCGCCGGCCTGGGCGCGGATCGTCTCGAGGCGGCCGGGGGGCGGCGCTGCGGCCAGCGACGCGATGGGATAGGCGGCGGCGCCGTTCCAATAGTCGTCGAATACGGCCGCGACCTTCGCCACCACCGGTCCCGCGGCCAGCACGTCGAGGTCGCTGAAATCCACGGCACTGTGCGCGGCGAAATACTCGTCGCCGATGTTGCGCCCGCCGACGATGGTCGCCTGGCCGTCCGCCGTCATGGATTTGTTGTGCATGCGCCGGTTCACGCGGCCGTAGTCCAGCGCGAAGTCCAGCATGCGCATGCCGCGGCGCGCGAAGGGATTGAATATCCGGATCTCGACGTTCGGATGCGAGTCGATGGCCGCGAGGACGTCGTCCTGCCCGCCGAGGTGGATGTCGTCGAGCAGCAGCCGCACGCGCACGCCGCGATCGGCCGCGGCCAGCAGTTCGGCCAGCAGCCCGATGCCCGTCTGGTCGGCGTGGAAGATGTAGTACTGCAGGTCGAGGCTTTGCTGCGCGGCACGGGCCAGCGCGATGCGGGCCGCGAACGCCTCCGCGCCCTCGTGGAGGGGATAGAAGCCCGAAAGTCCCGGGTGGGCCCGGAGCGCGGGAGCGAGGGCCCTGGCGAGTCCCGTGTCCGCATTAACCGGCAGGGCGTGCGACTCGGCCCTCCCGGACTGGTCCGGCAGGCTGGCGCATGCGGCGAGCGCCAGGCAGGCGGCGAGCGAGAGAGTTTTCCACGTGGATTTCATGTGGCCGCATTCTGCACGAGTCGCCGCGAGCCATGGCTGGCATCGGTTCGCGTTTGTCGCGGGGAGATGGCGCAGAGGCCCGCCTCAGGCAAGGATCCGCTTCGTCGCATGACGGGGGAATCGATGCCCCGGATCGGCATGCAGGCCTTTTTTCAGCAAAAAATTCATGAGGATGCCCGAACCGGTCGGCAGGGATTCGGCGGGCCAGGCGAGTCATTCGCGCCCCCTCCGGTTCGGCGGCGCACTTGCCCTAAGGTCCTATAGCCACCGCACCACGCGGGAGACTAACTTTGCGGGAAGTCGGCGGTTCGTTCTGCAACGGCCGGCGCACCTACAACAACTGGGCGTTCGCGCAACGGCGAGCGCCAGGCGAGGGGGTCCCGTGAAAAAAGCATTGAAGGTCTCTGTATTGGTCCTGGCAATGGGCTGCGCCGCGAGCGGCACGGCGTTCGCGCAGGAGAAAAAGGAAATGCCCGCGCCGGTGGTCATTGCGCCGGGCTCGGCCGCCGAGCCGGGGGCGCCGGGTGCAGACAAGGCGCGGGTCGAATTCTTCGGCCAGGCCATGCTCGATGCGATCTACGACTTCAACCGCGTCGACCCGGACTGGAACGCAACCCTGCGTCCGTCGAAGATCCCCGTGAACTGCCCCGGCGATGCCGGCTGCGGCAAGGACGGCGAAAGCATCTTCAGCGTGCGCCAGACGAAAATCGGTTTCCGGGCGTTCATCCCGACCTCCCTGGGCGAAGTCAGAACTCTCGTGGACTTCGACCTGTTCGACAGCGGCGGCGGCTCGACGCGGGCCCGCTTGCTGGACGCCTGGGGTGAAGTGGGCTGGTTCGGCGCCGGCCAGTACTACACCACCTTCATGGACATCGACACGTTCCCAAACACCATCGATTACTGGGGGCCCAACGGCATGGTGTTCATCCGCAACGCCCAGGTGCGTGTGACGCCCATCAACCGCGACGGCATGAAAGTGGCCTTCTCCCTGGAGGCGCCGGGGGCGGCCATCGACACCGGCAAGGTTTCCGAGGTCGATCCCGCGCTGGGCGCGAATGTCACCGGCCGCACGCGCTATCCCGATCTGGTGGGCAGCTTCCGGCTCGATCGCGAGCGGTGGCACATGCAGGTGGCCGGGATCCTGCGGCAGGTCGGCTTCGAGACGCCCTCGAATCCTGATTCCGAACCCTCGGGATCCGAGACGGGCTACGGCATCAACCTCAGCGGCCACTTCAATACCATCGGCAATGACCGCATCACCGGTGCCATCGTGGTCGGCCGCGGCATCGCGAGCTACATGAACGACGGCGGCACCGATCTCGCGCCGGACGCGGGCTTCCAGGCCGAAGCCGTTTCGACGGTGGGGTGGTTCGTCTACTACGACCGCTACTGGAACGACAAGTGGAGCAGCTCGTTCGGCATCAGCGAGCACAGCCAGGACAATGCCGGGGGCCAGCTCGACACCGCCTTCAAGAAGGGCAGTTACGCATCGGCCAACCTGCTCTTTTATCCCATGAAGAGCGTCACGACGGGCGTCGAGCTGATCTGGGGCCGCCTTGAAAACAAGAATGGCGCGGCCGGCGAGGATACCCGCGTGCAGTATTCCGCCAAGTTCGCCTTCTGACCCGACGGGAGCTTCGTCAATGGATCTGCATTCCTTTCCGATCGTCATCATCGACGAGGACTACAACGGCGACCAGGCCGCCGGGCGCGGCATGCGCCAGCTCGCGGCCGCCATCGAGAAGGAGGGCTTCCGCGTCGTCAGCGGCGTGAGCTACGCCGATGCGGAGCGCCTCGTGAACGTGATGAACGTCGAGTCGTGCTGGCTGGTCTCGGTCGACGGGACGGAGGCCACTTCCACGCAGTGGAAGCTGCTCGAGAGGGTGCTTTCCGCCAAGCGCGGCCGCAATGACCGGCTGCCGATCTTCCTGTTCGGCGACGAGCGCACCGCGGAAATGGTGCCGACCACCGTGTTGCGCCATGCCAACGCCTTCATGCGCCTGTTCGAGGATTCGCCGGAATTCCTGGCCCGCGCCATCACGCGGTCGGCCCAGCAGTACCTGGAGAACCTCGCGCCGCCGATGTTCAAGGCGTTGATGGAATACACGCTTCACGCCAGCTATTCCTGGCACACGCCGGGCCATGGCGGCGGCGTCGGATTCCGTAAGAGCGCGGTCGGCCAGCTCTTCTACCAGTTCTTCGGCGAGAACACACTGCGTTCGGACATCTCGGTCTCGGTGGGCGCGCTGGGGTCGCTGCTGGACCACACGGGGCCGATCGCCGCCGGCGAGCGCAACGCGTCGCGCATCTTCGGCAGCGACGAAACCCTGTTCGTGGTCGGCGGCACCTCGACGGCAAACAAGATCATCTGGCACGGCATGGTCGGGCGGGGCGACCTGGTGCTCTGCGACCGCAACTGCCACAAGTCGATCCTGCATTCGCTCATCATGACCGGCGCGACGCCGATCTACCTCATCCCGTCGCGCAACGGCATGGGCATCATCGGCCCGATATCGCGCGACCAGTTCACGCCGCAGTCGATCCAGAAAAAGATCAAGGCCAGCCCGTTCGCCCGCGAATCCAGCGGCAAGGTGCGCCTGATGGTGATGACCAACTCCACCTACGACGGCCTTTGCTACAACGTCGATGCGATCAAGGAGTCGCTGGGGGATTCGGTGGAAGTCCTGCATTTCGACGAAGCCTGGTACGCGTACGCCAACTTCCACGATTTCTATGACGGCTATCACGGCATCTCCTCCACCAGCCCGGAACGCTCGCCGAATGCCATCACCTTCGCGACCCATTCCACCCACAAGCTGCTCTGCGCCCTTTCGCAGGCCTCGATGATCCACGTGCAGAACGGGCAGAACCGCAAGCTCGACATGACGCATTTCAACGACGCGTTCATGATGCACACCTCGACCTCGCCCCAGTACGGCATCATCGCGTCGTGCGATGTCGCCGCTGCGATGATGGAGCAGCCCGGCGGCCGGGCGCTGGTGCAGGAAACGATCGACGAGGCGTTCGCTTTCCGCCGCGCGATGACCGCGGTAAAGGGCCAGCTCAAGGGCGGCTGGTGGTTCGACGTCTGGCAGCCCGACGCGATGGCGCAGAAACCGGTCGCGGAGCGCGCCGCGTGGGTGCTCAAGCCGAAGGACAAGTGGCACGGCTTCGACGAACTCGCCCCGAACCATGTGCTCGTCGACCCGATCAAGGTCACCATCCTCTCGCCGGGGATGTCGCCCGACGGCAAGATGCACAAGACGGGCATCCCGGCGGCCGTGGTCGTGAAGTTCCTGTCCGGCCGCCGCATCGAGATCGAGAAAACCGGCCTTTACTCCTTCCTGGTGCTGTTCTCCATGGGCATCACCAAGGGCAAATGGAGCACACTGGTCACCGAGCTCATCAACTTCAAGGACCTGTACGACGCGAATGCGCCGATCAAGCGGGCGATGCCGCTGCTGTTCGATGCGCACCCCGAGGTCTACGCGGAGATGGGGCTGAAGGACCTCTGCGACGGCATCCACAAGGTCTATCGGGACGACAACGTGGCGAAAGCGCAGAAGGACATGTACACCACGCTGCCGGAGATGGCCTTGCGTCCCGCCGACGCCTACGACCACCTGGTGCGCAGCAATACCGAGAGCGTGGAAATCGACGACCTGATGAACCGCATCCTCGCCGTCATGGTGGTGCCGTACCCGCCGGGCATCCCGGTGATCATGCCGGGCGAGCGTCTGACGAAGGCCACGAAATCCATCCAGGACTACCTGCTCTACGCGCGTGAGTTCGACACCAAGTTCCCCGGCTTCGAAACCGACATCCACGGCTTGCGGTTCGAGCCGAAGGAGGGCGGCGGGCGGCGCTACCTCGTCGATTGCGTGGCGGAAAAACGCAAGGCCAAGGCGCGACGGTGATACCCCACGCGGTCCCGCCTCCCGCCATCCCGATCGCCTTCCACCGCCTGCTGAAGGTGGTGGCGATCGTCGATCCGGGCGATGCGCAGACCAAATCATTGCTCGATCAGATCACGGCGGAAAATTTCACCGTCGAAGTCACCGATCGCCTCGAGCGCGACGTTTCCGAGGATGCCGATGTCGGCGCGTACATCGTGCTGATCGACGGCGATCGCCTCGCTCAGGCGCGCAAGCTGGCCGGCGAAGTGCGCGCCATCGGTTTTCGCACGCCGCTCTGGGCACTCGCGAATTCCCATCGCATCGGCGACCTCGCGGTCCTGAGCGGCCTTGGCGAGGTTGACGGCTACATCTATCTCGGGCAGCAGACCCCGGCGTACTACGCCAAGCAGGTCGTCGCCAGCCTCGTCCGCTACGGTATGAGCCTGCTGCCGCCCTTTTTCGGCGGCCTGGTCGCGTACGACGCCGACGCCACGATCGCGTTCGATTGCCCGGGGCACCAGGGCGGCCAGTTCTACCGGAAGTCGCCGGCCGGCCAGCTTTTCTTCAAGCATTTCGGCGAGGCCGTGTTCCGCAACGACCTGTGCAACGCCGACGTCGACCTCGGCGACCTGCTGATCCACGAAGGCGCGGCGGCGCGCGCGCAGCAGAATGCGGCGCGAATTTTCGGGGCTGACCGGACCTACTTCGTGCTCAATGGCACCAGCACCTCGAACAAGGTGGTGACCGGGGCCACGTTGCGACGCGGCGACCTGGTGCTCTTCGACCGCAACAACCACAAGTCGCTGCACCAGGGCGCGCTGGTGCAGGCCGGCGCCATTCCGGTGTTCCTGCCGACGGCGCGCAACGCCTTCGGCATGATCGGCGCAGTGGATTGGGAGGCGTTCGACGAAAAGTACCTGCGCGACCGGATTCGCGCGAGCCCGCTGGTCAAGGACAAGGGACTTGCGGACGCGCCGCGCCCGTTCCGGCTCGCCTGCATCCAGCTGGCCACCTATGACGGCACGGTCTACAACGTGCGCAAGGTGCTCGAGCGCATCGGGCACCTGTGCGACTACGTGCTGTGGGACGAGGCCTGGATCGGCTACAACGCCTTCCATCCGCTGTACAAGGACCATAGCCCCATGCGGATCGACGGGCTCAAGCCGGAATCGCCGGGCCTGTTCTCGACCCAGTCGGTGCACAAGCAGGGCGCGGGGTTTTCCCAGGCCTCCCAGATCCACAAGCGCGACGAGCACATCCGCGGCCAGAAGCGC
>Ga0315910_10005436_pt1 | contig 10424 bp, 9 predicted proteins | sample EdamamesoilMG_FD_204470 | JGI IMG/M metagenome (GOLD analysis project Ga0315910, IMG submission 204470) | Garden soil microbial communities collected in Santa Monica, California, United States - Edamame soil | ecosystem: Environmental > Terrestrial > Soil > Garden | place: USA: California... | reverse complement strand
TGCGCATCCCGCTCCCATGCCAGTCGAACAGCTTCCCCAGCTTGGAAGTGGAACGCAGGCAATGTAGCACGTTTCCAAGCAACAAGGGCGAGGCCTCGGGCCGAGCCGTCGACGCACGCGAACCTTCCGACGCGGCTCGGCCAGAGGCCTCGCCCTACCGCGTCTACTTGCGCATCGCGCGCGAGGCCGATCGATCACGCAGCGGGACTCACGCAGTCCGAGGTGGACGGCCGTGTCCCACGGCCGTCCTGTGACCCGCGCCGTCCGCGTCCGCATCGCGGTGTGGCGCCCGTACCACGCGCCTGGAGACAGGCGCGTGGTGAAGTTCCCGCACGGCACAACGGATGCGCAGGACGCCCGCTAAAGATCGGCCGTGGGACACGGCCGACCACCTCGGGCTCCGCGAGGCTCAGTGACCGGCGCCGGCCTGGTGCTCCTGGATGTACTCCTGCTTGAGGCCGAGTTTTTCCGGCGCGTGCAGCACGAGCATCTTCATGCGGATGTCGCCCGGCACGGCCGCGCGCGTCGCTTTCGAAACGACGATCATCAGCGTGATCGCGAGCGGCACCGCCCAGATCGCCGGCTGCTCGCAAAGGATGCGCAGGAGCGGGTGCGCCTTCCAGAAATCGTTCATCGGCGCGAAGACCGCGAAGACCTTGCCCATCGGGCCGGGGTCGAGCGCGAGCGTGCTGGCATTGGTGAGCGTGGCGGCGGCGAGCGCGCTGAGCCCGCCGACGAGCATGCCGGTGGCCGCGCCCTTCATCGTCATGCCGCGCCACCACACGCTCATGAACAGGAGCGGGAAGTAGCTGGCCGAGGCGATGGCGAAGGCCTGCCCGACCATGAAGTTGATCTCGAGCGTCTCGACGAGCGTGCCCAGGCCGATCGCCACCGCGCCGATGAGCACGGCCGAGATCTTGAACATGCGCATGCGCTCCTGCGGTGTGGCCGAGGGCTTGAGCATGCGGCCGTAGACATCGTGCGCGAGCGCGCCGGTCATGGAGACGAGCAGTCCGCTGAACGTGCTCATGAACGCCGCGAACGCACCGGCGCAGGTGATGCCGCTGAGGATCGAGCCAAGCGGACCGTACTTTTCGCCGAGCAGTGTCGGCAGCTTCAGCACGACCTGATCAGTGCCCTTGATCCCGGACAGTCCCGTGTAGAGCTCGGGCATGAAATTGCGGCCGAGCACGCCGAACACCGGCGGGAAGACATAGAAGATGCCGATCAGGATCATCACCCACATCGTCGTGCGCTTGGCGGCGACGCCGTCGGGATTGGTGTAGAAGCGCACGAGGATGTGCGGCAGGCCGGCCGTGCCACAGACGAGCGCGATGATCAGCGAGTAGGTGTAGAGCAGCGAATACGGGCGCGCCTCCTCGGCGGAGAGGCCCGCGGCCTTGGCGGCCTTGGTCGTGAGCGGGCCGAAGGGCGAGATCCACAGGTCGTCGGGCGGCGCCTTCTCGACGAGCGGCTGGCGGCCGATCTCCTCCGCGACGCTCTGCACGATCGCCGGTTGCGCGACCTCCGCCGGCGTGGTGTTGGCCGCGAGCTGCGTGTTGTAGAATCCGTAGACCGAGAGCAGCACGAAGACCGGCACGCTGATCGCAAACATCTTGGCCCAGTACTGAAACGCCTGCACCAGCGTGATGCCCTTCATGCCGCCGAGCGCGACATTGAGCGTGATCACCGCGCCCACGAGCACGACACCACCCCAGTAGGGCATGCCCGGGAAGATGTAGGCGAGCGTGGTGCCCGCGCCCTTCATCTGCGGCATGGTGTAGAAGAAGCCGATGAACAACACGAAGCACACGGCGATCTTGCGGAAGAGCGGCGAGTCGTAGCGGCCCTCGGCGAAGTCCGGGATCGTGTAGGCGCCGAACCGGCGCAGCGGGCCCGCGATGAAGAGCAGCAGGAAGAGGTATCCGCAGGCATAACACACCGGGTACCAGAGGGCGTCGTAGCCACTCGACATGACCATGCCCGCCACCCCCATGAACGACGCGGCGGAGAGATACTCGCCGGAGATGGCCGAGGCGTTCCACCCGACCGAGACCGAGCGGCCCGCGACGAAGTAGTCGCTCGCCGTCTTCGACTGCTTCGCCGAGCGGAAGCCCATCCACACCGTCACGACGACGGTGATGAACGAGAACGCGAAAATCCAGGGATCCACCCCGCCGAGCGCGGCGAGCGCGACCAGACCGATGTCGTTGCCCATGGCTCAGCTCTCCGTGCGGGAGGATTTGCCCGCCTGCGCGACCTCGTCGTTTTCCAGCCAGATGGAGCGACGGATGAAATAGTAGGAGATCGCCCACACCGCCGGGAAGAAGAGCACGCCGAGCAGCAGCCACGTGAAGGTGAAGCCCGCGACGCGCGTCGCCATCAGCTCGGGCGCAAAATAGTTCGCGACCGGCAGGCCGAAGAGCACGACGAGAAACGCCGACGCGCAGGTGATCGAGAGGACGAGCTGACGCCGCATCAACGAGCGCAGGAACGCCTCGCTGTGCACGACATCGTCCGAGGGGGAGGTGGGGGCGGACATGCGGGCACGAGAGATGCCACGAGGTGGCGGGCGTGCAATCCGGATTTTCCCCGACCCGGGGGATCCGCGAGATCGGTGGCGCACCGGGGATTGTTGCTCCCCACCCCAGCGCGCCACCTTAGCCAACGGGGTTCAGGCCGGAGGTCTCGCAAACGAAAGGGAGAACACGCCTGCACCGCCCCGGCGACAACCGGACCCTCCCCCCAAATTTGGGGGGACGCGGCCCGAGTTCGCCCTTGACCGCCCGTGGCTCGCGCGGACTTCGAGTGGACAAGCCCGCGGGTCGCGCCTTTGTTGCCCGCATGCATTTCGACACCCTCGCGCTCCTCGACGGCCTCGGCGGACCCGAGCTGCTCGTCATCGCGGTGGTCGCGCTCCTGCTCTTCGGATCGAAGCGCATGCCGGAGATCGGCCGCGGCATCGGCCGCGCCATCCGGGAGTTCAAGCGCGCGACCAGCGGCGTGGAGGAAAACATCCGCGAGGTGCTCTACGACGAACCGGCGCGCCCGAAGCTGCGGCCACCGCCGCAACGCCGTCCGTTCCAGGATGCGAGCGCGCACGCGCCGACAGCGGCCGCCGCCGCGACGCCCGCGGCTCCGCTCACCGCAGCGGCGCCGGCGGCGCGCGAACCGGGATTGAACGAACCCGCGCCGCTCGAATCACCGGACAGCTCGAAGCCGGTGCGCGACGACACGTCGAGCGATCCCGACATGCCGACGCGCGTGTGAGCGACGCGCGGCGCGCCCGCGCGCCGCCATCGGGTTCATCGCGATCGCGTGCGCGCATCGATGCGTGTCACGCGTGCGGGCGCGGACACCTTGCGCGCCACACTGTCGCAATTTTCGCGAAAGAAAAAACAGCGGTGGCCGCGTCGCGTGCGCGTTCGATTTTTGTGTGAAGAACTTTTCCGCAAAAAGACCGATTCGAGTTTGCGTCGCGAGGTTCGCTCTTTGATACCGATCGCGTTTCATTTCCTCGCGTCCCCGCGCGCAGCTCGTGTCGAAAAAATCCCGCCGCGCGCCGACACTCCTCCATCAACCGCCTCCGCCCTTCGCCACCGCGTTTCCTCCCGATGAAGCAGCTCAAGATGTCGATCATGAACGACCCGGCCGCACAGCCGGTGTCTCCCCTCCTCGGTCGCCAGGTGCTCAAGCGCGACGGCACCGTCGCTTCGTGGGATTCGCGCCGCATCACGCGCGCGATCGCGCTCGCCTACTACCACGTGACGCGCGGCACGACGGATAATCCGCATCGCGACGACGCCGACGGGCAGTTCGGCCTCGACGACGAGACCTTCGAGCGCGCGCAGCAGATCACCGGCATGGTCGAGCGCGCCGCGCTGCACCGCTTCCCGAGCGACAAGCCCGTGTCGATCGACGACGTGCAGGATCTCGTCGAGACCTGCATCGCGATGCTCGGCGACTGGGAGGTGGCCAAGTCCTACGTCGTCTACCGCGCACTCAAGAACGAGGCGCGCCCGCGCCGCCACGAGGAGAACGGCCTCCAGGACTTCATCGCGATCTCGCGCTACGCGCGCTACCGCGCCGACCTCGGCCGCCGCGAGATCTGGGCCGAGGCCGCCGAGCGCGTGCGCAACATGCACCTGCGCATGTTCGCGCCCCGCGCCACCGCCATGCCGCGCCGCGAGTTGATCGACGCGATGCAGGCGAGCGGCGACTACGGCGCGACGTTTGCCGAGGACTTCGGCACCTTCGCCCCGCTCACACAGGAGATCTGGACCGCGTTCGAGCTGGTCAAGCAGCGCAAGATCCTCCCCTCGATGCGCTCCGTGCAGTTCGGCGGCCCGGCCATCGAAGCCGCGCACGCGCGCCTGTATAACTGCTCCTACAGCTTCGCCGATCGTCCGGCGTTTTTCCGCGAAGCGTTTTACCTGCTGCTCTGCGGCACCGGCGTCGGCTTTTCCGTGCAGAAGCACCACGTGGAAAAACTCCCGCCCTTCCCGATCCGCGGCGAGGAGATGGAGCTGCCGGTCAAGCACGTCACCGTCGGCGACACGATCGAAGGCTGGTCCGACGCGATCGGCGCGCTCTTCGATTCGTTCTACGAGAACAGCTGCGCCGAGTTCAACTTCTCGCAGGTCCGCCCGCGCGGCTCGCCGCTGCGCACCGCGGGCGGCCGCGCGCCGGGCCACCTGCCGCTCAAGCGCGGCATCGAGGCGGTCTCGAAGATCCTGCGCGGCGCCTCCGGCCGCCAGCTGCGCCCGATCGAGGTCTACGACATCGTCATGCATCTCGCGCAGGCCGTGCTCTCCGGCGGCGTGCGCCGCTCCGCGACGATCTGCCTCTTCTCGCCCGACGACGCCGAGATGGCCAACGCCAAGACCGGCACGTGGTTCGAGACCAACCCGCAGCGCGCGTTCTCCAACAACTCCGCCCTGCTCGACCGCAAGACCGCCACGCGCGAGGTCTTCCAGCACCTCTTCGAGCGGCAGAAGGAGTTTGGCGAGCCGGGCTTCTACTTTTCCGCGGACAAGGAATACGGCGCGAATCCCTGCGTGGAAATCGGCCTGCATCCGCGCCTCGTCGTGACCGACGAGGACATCCCGAAGCTGCGCAGCCTCGGCTACCGCGATCCGCTCATCGCCGGCGAGACGCTCTCCGGCTGGCAGATGTGCAACCTCTCCACGATCAACGGCGCCGCACCGAAGGATCGCGCGGAGTTCCTCCACCTCTGCAAATACGCCTCGCTCCTCGGCACGCTCCAGGCCGCCTACACCGACATCCCGTACCTCGGGCCGGTCACGCGCTGGATCAACCAGCGCGAGGCGCTGCTCGGCGTGTCGATCTGCGGCATCCTGGACAATCCCGAGATGCTGCTCGACCCGAAGACCCTCGAGGCCGGCGCGGCCATGGTCCGCGGGGCCAACGCCCTCTTCGCCGACCTGCTCGGCATCCGCCGCGCCGCGCGCACGACCTGCGTCAAGCCCGAGGGCACGGCCTCGCTGCTCCTCGGCACGGGCTCGGGCATCCATGCGCACCACGCGCGCCGCTACTTCCGCCGCGTGCAGGTCAACCGCATCGACCCGGTGTATCGCTTCTTCAAGCACCAGAACGCGCACATGACGGAGAAGAGCGCCTACAACCAGTCGACCGACGACGTGATCACCTTCCCGGTCGAGGCGCCCGAGCACGCCATCACGCGCCACGATCTCTCGGCCTCGCGTTTCCTCGAGTACGTGAAACTCGTGCAGACGCACTGGGTCGAGGCCGGCCGCGCCGACGAGACCTACTCGCCCGGCCTGCACCACAACGTCTCCAACACCGTCAACGTGGCCGAGCACGAGTGGGACGAGGTCGCGGACTTCATCTGGGAAAACCGCGACTACTTCACGGGCATCTCCCTGCTCACCGACGCCGGCGACAAGACCTACCTGCAGGCGCCGCGCGAGGAGGTCGCCACCGACGAGGACGTCCGCAAGTGGAACGCGCTCGTCTACACGCCCATCGACTACGCGCACATGCGCGAGACGACCGACGTCACCGCCCTGCGTCAGGAGCTCGCCTGCGCCGGCGGCGCGTGTGAGCTCACGGTGCTGCCGGCCGCGAGCTGATCGCATCGGCACCACGCCCCACCGTCACTTCCGACCGCCGGACGCCACGAGCGTCTGGCGGTTTTGTTTTGGCATGCGTTCGACAGGTAGGGCGGGCTCTCCGAGCCCGCCGCGTACGTCGTTGCGCAATCGCGGCGCGCTCGGAGAGCCCGCCCTACCCTCGATCCACCTCTCGGTCGCCTCACGTCCCCCGCCGGTTCCCGAACAGCTCGACGTGCAGCCGGTGCGCGTAGCGGTATCCACGATCCCGGCACACATCGACCAGCCAGGCCGCCTTGGCCCGCAGCGCCTCAAGGGAGGTGCCCTCGGGCATTAGAAACACCCGGTCCGGCGGGACGTTCCGGCCGATCGCCGCGAGCATGCCTTCGATCTCGGCGAGGTCCGCCGGCGTCGTGACGACGAATTTCAACTGATACTCACCCGCGCCGCGCTCGAGCCACGCCCGCACCACGTCCGGCCGCCAGCGGTCGCGCTCGTGCCGCTCGTGCCAGGCCGGCTCCGTCGCTGCGTCGGGCGCGGAGTTGCGCAGTTTCGGGCTGAGCGAGGCGAGGTCGCAGGCGATGCCCTCGGGCGGGATCGTGGCCGCCGTCTCGATGGTGATGTGCCGGCCGTCGGCGCGCAGCGCCGCGGCCAGCTCGTGCATGCCGCGCGCGATCATCGGCTCACCGCCGGTCAGCACGACATGGCGCGCGCCGAGCCGGCGCACCTCCGCCACGATTGACTCGATCGACATATCCGGCCCCTCCGGCCGCCACGAGGCGTAGGGTGTGTCGCACCAGGTGCAGCGCAGGTTGCACCCCGAGGTGCGCACGAAGATCGAGGGCACGCCGGTGAGCGCGCCCTCGCCCTGGATCGAGTGGAAGATCTCCGCGATGCGCATCGGCGTCACCGATAGGGCGCGGTCTCCGACCGCGCCGCGATTGCGATTCGACATCCGCGGCGCGGTCGGAGACCGCGCCCTGCCGGTGTCGACTCGAGGTCCCTTGAAATCATGCTCAGCGCTTCTCCGCTTCTGCCGGCCGCGGTGGCAGCGGACCGACGTCTGCATAGACAGTCGGATCCCTCAGCCCGGCGACGAGAAACGCCTCGCGCCGCTCCACGCAGGTGCCGCATCGCCCGCAGTGGATCACGCCGCCCTTGTAGCACGACCACGTCTGCGCGAAGTCCACGCCGAGCGCGGCGCCGCGCGCCGCGATGGCGGCCTTGTCCATCGCGATGAACGGCCGGAGCACGCGCACGCCCGCGTAGGTGCCGAGCCGGATCGCATCGGCCATCGCCTGCATGAACGGTTCGCGGCAATCGGGATATATCGCGTGGTCGCCCGAGTGCGCCGCGATGACCACGCCGTCCGCACCCGCGCTCTCCGCCACGCCCGCGGCGATGGAGAGCATGATGCCGTTGCGAAACGGCACGACCGTCTGCTTCATCGTCGCCTCCGCGTAGTGGCCGTCGGGGATCGCGCCGCCCGAGGCGAGCAGCGAGGAGGCGAAAAGGCGGTCGACGAAGTCCAGCCGCACGACCTCGTGCCGCAGGCCCAGCGCCCGCGCGTGGTGCGCGGCGAACGGGATCTCGCGATCGTTGTGCTTCGAGCCGTAGTGGAAACTCAATACCGCAACCACCTCGTGCCCGCGCGCGCGCGCCTCGTGGAGCGCGGCCACGGAATCCATGCCGCCACTGCACAGGACGATGACCTTGCCGGATGCCTCCATCGGCGGGGATCAAGCAAACCGGCGCGCGCCGAGACAACATGGATTTGTCGCCCCGGCCTTTCTTGTCCCACTCCGCCACGCTTGCACACATTCGTGCGCGACGTCGCGCGTCAGACCCCGCTCATCACGTAGATGAAGGCCAGGCGCAGCGCGATTTTGATCCCGAGGAAGAGCACCGCGATGATCGCCGCCTGCACCGGATTGGCGCCGACCAGCCAGATCAGCAGCGTGCCCGTGAGGAGCAGCTGCGGCACGAGCAGCCACAGGCCCAGCGACTCCGCCCACAGCGCCGCCATCACCATCGAGCCGATCGTGACGGCCCCGACCACGACCACGCGGTTGAACAGATCGTTGGTCGCGTTGTGGCGGGCGAAGAAGAAGATCAGCAGGCCGAGCAACGCGGCATCGATGAAGAGGTTGCCGATGATCGAGATCCCGCCCACGGGGCGGCACGCTAGCCCGGCCCCGCGCCCGCGACGACCGAATTCGCTCGGGGCGATGCCCGCGCACTCGCGCGTTGACGGCCGGCACCCGGGGCGCGGCATCCTCTGCCCCCGCGCCACCCGCGACCTCACCACCACCATGCCCGACCGACCACGCAAGCTCCTCCTCTGGGATATCGATGGCACCCTTCTCTTCGGCGACCGCGGGGGCGAACGCGCCCTCCTCGTCTCGCTCCGGCGCGTGTTCGACATCGAAGGCTCGCTCGAGCGCGTCGATATCGCCGGCCGCACCGACCGCTTCATCACGGAGAACCTCCTCCGCGCGCACGGCGTCGAACCCACGCCGCGCGCGATGCACGATTTCCTCGAGGGTTACCTCGCCGCGCTCCCCGAGGAGATGCCGCGCGGGAAACCCCGACTGCTCCCGGGCATCGTCGCGATCCTCGAAGCCGTGGCGGCGCGTCGCGATCTCGCCCAGGGCCTGCTCACGGGCAACCTCGAGCGCGGCGCCCGGCTCAAGCTCGAGCCCTTTGGCGTGTGGCACTACTTTCCGTTCGGCGCCTACGCCGATGACAGCCCGCTGCGCAACGACCTCGGGCCGCACGCCTTGCGGCGCGCCGCCGCGCATCATGCCGCGGAGTTTGCCCCGCGCGATGTATTCATCATCGGCGACACCCCGCACGACATCGATTGCGCGCGGGCCATCGGCGCGCGCGCGATCGGCGTGGCCACCGGGCGTTTCTCCGTGGAGAAACTCGCTGCCCACGGCGCCGATCTCGTCCTGCCGGACCTCGGCGACCCGGCGGCGTTTTTCGCCTTCATCGACGCGTAGGCTGCCCGCTCGCGGGCGCCTCCGCGATGGTCGCACCCGCCCCCGGGGCGCCCGCGAGGGGGCGGCCGACGAGACGCGACACCAGCCGCACGACCCGCTCAATCCGCGATTTACACCGCGCCCGGTGCGACCCACGCTCCGCCCCCTTCCCGCTTCACGAGACACCTCACGTCCACCGACCATGAGTGCGAAACCGACCATCGCCATCGCTTCCGACCACGCCGGCTACCGCTACAAGCAGGCCATCCTCGCCCACCTGCAAAAGCAGGGCTACACGGTGAAGGACTTTGGCGCGCACAGCACGGAGGCCTCCGACTATCCGGTCTGGATACGCCCGGCCGCCGAGGCGGTCGCGCGCGGCGAGTTCACGTTCGGCATCGTGCTCGGCGGCTCGGGCAACGGCGAACAGATCGTCGCCAACAAGGTGCGCGGCATCCGCTGCCCGCTGGTGTTTTCCAAGGACACCGCGACCTGGGGCCGCTCGCACAACAACGCCAACTGCATGGCCATCGGCGAACGCACCGTGCCGCTCGATCTCGCGCTCGAACTTGTGGATACGTTTCTCGCCACGCCTTTCGAGGGCGGGCGCCATGAGCGCCGCGTGAGCCTGATCGAACCGGCCTGAGAACCGGCCGGGAGTCCGGATTCGCCATCCGCCTCCCGCCTCGCGACCCATGCGCCTCACCTACTTCGCCCACTCCTGCGTGCAGATCGAGTCCGGTGCGCACACGCTGCTCATCGACCCGTACCTCACGGGCAATCCGCTCGCGCCGGTGAAGGCCACCGCGGTCAATCCCACCGACATCCTCATCACGCACGGCCACGAGGATCATGTCGGCGACGCCGGCGACATCGCGCGCCGCACGCGCGCCCGCATCATCGCCAACTACGAGATCGCCTGCTACTTCGCGGAGCAGGGACTCGAGACACACGGCATGTATCACGGCGGTGCACACGCCTTTCCGTTCGGTCGCGCCAAGATGGTGCTCGCGCATCACGGCTCGGGTTTTCCCGGGCCGGACCGGCGCCTCATCTACATGGGCGCGCCCGCGGGATTCGTCCTCACGCTCGAGGGAAAAAACATCTACCACGCCGGCGACACCTGCGTGTTTCTCGACATGGAGATGATCGGGCGCATGAACCCGATCGACGTCGCGCTCCTGCCCATCGGCGACAATTTCACCATGGGCATCGACGAGGCCGTCGAGGCGATCCGCCTCCTGCGCCCGAAAAAGGTCGTCCCGATCCACTACAACACCTGGGACGTCATCCGCGTGGACGCACAGGAGTTTGCCGCCAAGGCCCGCGCCGCCGGCACCGAGCCGGT
>Ga0315910_10005435_pt1 | contig 10427 bp, 8 predicted proteins | sample EdamamesoilMG_FD_204470 | JGI IMG/M metagenome (GOLD analysis project Ga0315910, IMG submission 204470) | Garden soil microbial communities collected in Santa Monica, California, United States - Edamame soil | ecosystem: Environmental > Terrestrial > Soil > Garden | place: USA: California... | reverse complement strand
CATCTCCAAAATCGCGCGCGCCGTGCCGGGTGACGACGCGCGGAACGGGGACGCGCCCGGAAAGTTCGGATCGAAGACTGCTAGGCCAGCTGCATGCTTCGAGTCATCACCGAGCGACGCCGTTACGATGATCATGCCCGGCACGCGTCGCCGCTGTGCGAGCCGGCCCTGACCCAGATCGAAACGCTGCTCGATGCTTCGGTCGTCGCGGGCGGGCAGCAGCCGGGCTACCACCCCGGCGTCGGGCGCCGGCAGCCCGCCGGTCTGCGCCCAGTCGATGCGCACCACGTGGGTGAAGTAGGCGTCGCTCATGCCCACGCCGCGGTACAGACGGAGTGCGCTCTGGTTCGACGTCTTCACGTTCAGGCACCAGCGTGTGCAGCCTGCTGAGAGCAGCTCGCGCTTCAGGCCTGACATCAGCGAATAGCCGAGGCGCTGGCCGCGCGCTTCGGGCGCGATCACGACGTGCGTGACGTACCCCAGCGGGCCTTGCGGTTGCCAGTAGGCGTAGCCGACGGTCACGCCCGCTCGCTCCAAGAAGCCGGACGTCGGCGCCATCAGCTCGCTCCAGCGCTCACGGTCGGGGACGGGATCGGGAACTTCGAGCTCGGAGAAGAAGCGCACGAAGGTCGCGTAGTCGTCGGGAACGGCCGGGCGGAGTCGAGGCGAGTCCATCGCCCCGCAGCTTAGCGCAAGATGTCGGCGAGGGCGTTGTACCAGTTCAGCCCCATGCGCTGCGCGCCGGCGTCGTTGGGGTGTACGCAGTCGTCGGACTCGTGGGCGTCCGAGTTGGTCCACAGGTCGGCGACCAAGACCGGAGATTCCTGAGTGGTGACGCCCGCTGCCCAGCCGGGCACGGCCATCACTAGCGCTTCGGCGTTGCTGGTGCTCGCCGCGTTCTGACAGTTGTCGGTGATGATCTTGTGAATCTGCGCCACCACGACCACGATGTTGGGGTTGTGGGCCCGCGCCTGTTCGATCAAGGTCGCGTAGTTGGCGAGGATGGGCTCGACAGGCGCGCTGCCGCCCCACACGTCGTTCACTCCGAGCTGAATCATGATCAGGTCGGGGTCGTGGCTCGCTACCAGCATCGACATGCCGGGGAAACTGTCGCCGGCAAAGCAGTTTGGAACCGTGAACGAGGCTTGGGTGTACTGGTCGCTCGTGGTGCAGCTGACGGCACTGTGCTTGACGCCCCCGCCGCAATCGTCGTCGTACTGGCCGACGAACTCGTAGTTGGTGATGCCGTTGTCTTCGAGATTTTGGACCAGGTACTTCTTGTAGCAGCCGGGCCCTGCCGAGATCGAGTCGCCGACGATCATGATGCGTGGCGTCGTGACGCTCGGTGGGAACACGGACCCGCCCGTGGTCCCAGAGCCACCAGCTCCACTGCCGCCAGCGCTGGAAGTGGAGGCGCTCGTGGCGGAGCCTCCGGTACCGGTCGTGTTCAGCGTCCCGCTCGTGCCGCTCCCCGAGCTGCTGCTCGCGGCGCTCGAGCTCGCGCCTCCCGTGCCGCTTGCAGCGCCGGTGGTGCCCGATCCGGTCGTGGCTGAGGTCGCTCCGGCGGTTACGCTCGAAGCACTGCCGGTCGTCGCTGCAGCCGAACTCGCCGTGCTGGTGGCTGGGCCAGTGTTACTGCTGCTCGCGAGCGTGGCCTGGTTCGTGGCGTCTGCGTTTGCGGGCGCGTCGGATCCCGCACAGGCGAACGTGCCGGCGCCCGCGAGGGCCATTCCTAGAAAACAAAGGAGGCGCGCGTGGCGCTCAGTCGCACGGGTCATCGGGTCCGTTTGGGGCATGGTGCCTTCCAAAGGGCGGCGGTGCACGAATACCTTCGAACGAGTTCTCGGATTCGGCAGCGCAGAACTCCGGCACCCGAAAATTGCGGCGTTGGCAAACGCGCCGACAGGCGGTAGGGTACCCGCCTCGTGTTTGGCTTCGGAAAAAAGAAGGATGAAGAAGGCCTCTCCGTCTACATGGCGCAGGTGGAGTTTGGGCAACTCTTGGGGATCGTCGGCATGCTGCAGCCGAAGCGCGTGCTCGAGTGGGGCTCCGGAGGCAGCACCAAGGCGCTGCTCGAGAATTTCTCGTGCATCGAAAGCTACGTCTCCATCGAACACGACGCTCCTTGGTACGAGAAGGTTCGACAGCAAGTCACCGACCCACGGCTCCAGCTGCACCTGAGTGAACCCGATCAGCCGTTGGGGAAGGTCAAGCCGCCCAAGGAAGAGCGCTACGCTTGGAACTTGAGGGCCGAGGTCGAGCCCGAGGTGATGGCGAAGTACATCGCTTTGCCCGGCACGTTGGGCAAGCAGTTCGACTTCGTTCTGGTGGACGGTCGCGCTCGCAGCTTTTGCATTCACGCTGGCTTCTCGCTGCTCGTGCCGGGTGGGGCGCTCGTGCTTCACGACGCGCAGCGCGAGGAGTATCACGCTGCGCTGCGGGCCGTCGGGCAGCCGCTCTTCCTCACGCCCTGGGAAGAGGGGCAGATTTGCCTGGTCAAGAAGCCCTAGACGCCTGCTAGCGGCGGTTGCATGCTCTCTGCGTGGCGCAGGTAGAGGTCACTCGACACCTGAAGGAATACTTCCCGCAGCTCGCGGCGACGCCGCTCAGCTTGCCCGCCTCGAGCGTCGCTGAATTGGTGCAAGCGCTCGAGGCCGACGCGCCTGGCTTTGCCTTCTATGTGTGCGACGAGCTCGGCAGATTGCGCCAACACGTGAACGTCTTCGTGGACGACGAGATGATCGTCGATCGCCAACGCCTCAGCGACCGTTTGGGCGACGAATCGCGTGTCTTCATTGCGCAAGCTCTCAGTGGCGGGTAGCGTCTCACCATGACCAAGCGCGTCCTCGTCGGCACCCGTAAAGGCACGTTCATCGTCGAGAAGAACGGGATGTGGAAACCTCGCCTCGCTGGACACGCGGGCGTAGGCGTCAACTTCGTGGCTGCCGATCCGAACAGCGGCACGCTGTGGGCGGCGCTCGGGCATGGGCATTGGGGGGCCAAGATGTCCCGCTCGGACGATGCCGGCGCAACCTGGACAGACGCCGCGCAGGTCAAGTACCCCGAAGGAGCGCGCTACCTCTCGCCGCCGGACCCAGGCGAAGAAACCGTGGAGGGCGAGCGGCACAAGCTAAGGCCCGCGACATTACTCAAGCTGTGGGCGATCGCTTTCGGTGGCCCGGGGCAAGTCTACGTGGGCACCATTCCCGGCGGGCTGTTCGCGAGCCAAGACAACGGCCAGAGCTTCGAGCTCAATCGCCCGCTCTGGAACCACGACTCGCGTGGTGGCGACCTCTTCGCGACGGAGGGTTCGGGCATCACGCATTGGTTCGGTACGCCCGCTTCCGAAGGCGGTGAGTTTGCGGCAGGCCTGCACTCGATCGAGGTCGACCCGCGCGACCCACGCCGGATTTTGGTGGCGATCTCGAGCGCCGGTGTGCTCGAAACCAGCGACGGTGGTCAGAGCTGGCGCAGTCGCAACAAGGGCATGACCAACGACTACTTGCCGAACGCGGAAGCCGAATGGGGCCACGACCCGCATTTCATCCAAATGTGTCGCGCCGAGCCCGATCACGTGTGGCAGCAGAACCACTGCGGCGTCTTCTACAGCTCCGACGGCGCCGCCAGCTGGAAGAAGGTGAGTCACCCCGATCAAGGTGTTCACTTCGGGTTCCCGATCGCCGTCGACGAAACGAATGGTCGCTGCGCCTACGTGGTGCCCGGTGTTTCCGACGCCAAACGTATGGCAATCGACGGAGGTCTGTTCGTGGCTCGCACCGAGGATGGCGGCGAGACCTGGCGAGAGCTGCGTCGTGGGCTACCGCAAGAAGTGGCCTTCGACGTGATCTATCGGCATGCGTTGCACATCAGCGGCGATTGCCTGGCCTTCGGCAGCACCACGGGCAACCTCTACCTCAGCGAAGATCGCGGAGAGAGCTGGCAGACCGTTACCAGCACGCTTCCCCCCATCTACAGCGTGCGCTTCGCCTAGTCGCGATCCGCTTCGGGAAGCGGCGGCGCAGCGCGCTTTGGCAGCCCGGCAGCGGAGCGTGCGAGCGATTCTTGCACCTGACGCTCGTACTCCGCCGAGGCGCTTCTGAACACGCGGAACAGGTAGCCCAGCGCCGGCAAGCACAGCGCAAAGCCGATCACGAGGACGGGGAGCACGCCTTCGACCGTTTCGGCACGCGCTCCGGAAGAGTGAATGTTGGCAGCGTTCAAGATCAAGTCGCCGTTCATGGCCCAGCCCCACAGCACCACGACCAAGGCGACTTGCAGCACGACGGCCACGCGGGCCAAGCGAAATTGCTCGGACAAGAGCGCGGCGAACACTACCAGCGCCAGCACGCCGGCGGCGACCTGAGCGGGCCAGAACAAGCCGAGCTCGGACATTCTTTCCCACAAGAGAGGAGCGTCGATGCGGACGCGCCAGAGCGCGAACACCCCGAAGATGCCCGCCACGAATTCAGCGGCCAAGGCGCGGATCCTGAAATCCCATTGCAAGATGCGCGGCCCGTCAGCGCACAGGTAGCTGGCTGCGAGCAGACCGAACAGCGCCAGGGTGAACAGACCCAAGCCGATGGCAAAAGGCGTGGTCCAGCCGGCAAAGTACCCGCTCGTGACGACCTGGTTCTCTACTCGGATCAGACCGCTCGACATGCCGCCCAGGGTCATGCCCAGAAACACCGGCGTGACGATGCTGGCCCAAGCGAACACATGACCCCAGCGGCTCTTGCTCGCTTCCGGCGCCAAGCTGTAGGCGCGGAACACGAAAGCCGAGCCGCGCATGACGATGCCGAACAACACCAAGAGCAACGGCACGTGAAATGCGATGGACAGCGTGGCGAACGCGTCCGGGAAGACCGTGAACACGACCACGATCACGAAGATGAGCCAGACGTGGTTTGCCTCCCAGATCGGCGCGATGCTGTGCTCGATCGCGGCGCGTTGGGCCTTCTGGCGCGGGCCACTGGCGAGCAGATCCCAGAGGCCTGCGCCGAAGTCTGCGCCAGCCGTGAGCACGTAGGCCAAAAGCCCAGCTCCGAGTGTGTACCAGACGAGCTCGAGCATCCAGGGCGCTGCTGGCACCGGGCTCATGTTGCAACCTCATCGGCCACCGCTGTGGCAGGAGCATTCAGGTTGTCGTCAGAGGCGAACACGTGGGCTTTGAGCAAGATGACGACGATCACCCCCAAGAATGCGTAGAGAAGCCCGAAGGCGATGAAAGGGACGACGAGGCCTGGCATCGGCGTCACCGCTTCACTCGTCTTCATCACTCCGTGGATGATCCAGGGTTGCCTGCCCACCTCGGTGACGACCCAACCTGCCTCCGTCGCGACGAGGCCGAGCGGAGCGACCCACACCGCCGCGCGCACCAACAGGCGCGCGAGCTTCGAGTCTTGCTGCAAGAACCCTGCGAACGAGCGGGCGCGCAGACTCAGAAATGCCGCGAGGGCCAGCCAGCCGAGCATCGCCGAGCCGCAGCCCACCATCAGATCGAATGCGAGGTGCACCACGTTGACGGGCGGTCGGTGCTCCTTGGGAATGTCATTGAGCCCGATCACTTGGCCGTCCAGACTGCCCTTGGCGAGCACGCTCAAGAGGCCGGGGATTTCGAGGGCACCCACGAGGCGCTGTTCGTCTGCGTCGACGAAGCCGCCGACGCTCAGTGGTGCGTGGGTCTGCGTTTCGAAGAGCGCCTCTGCCGCTGCCAACTTGGCGGGTTGCGCGTGCGCCAGGTGTTTGGCCGCGAAGTCACCGCTCAGCGCTTGGAGCGGCGTGGCGATCAGCGCTACCGCGAAGGTGACCTTGACGGCGGCGCGGTGAAACTCGCTCGTGGGGTGCTGCCGCAGGCGCCAAGCGTGAATCCCCAGCACGGCGAAGGCCACGCTCGTGTAGGCGGCCAGGGCCATGTGCACGGCTTGTGTCGGAAACGCAGGGTTGAAGAATGCCCGCCACAGGTCGAGTTCGACCAGCTGCCAGCCCAGCGTTCCGTCCGCCTGTGGCACCCGAATCGCCTTGAAGCCAGCGGGCGTGTTCATCCAGCTGTTGACCGCCACCACGAAGATGCCGCCCGCCAAACCGCTCAGCGCGATCACGACGCCGCTCGCCACGTGCAGCTTGGGCGACAACCGATCCCAACCGTACAAGTAGAGCCCGAGAAAGATGCCTTCGAGGAAGAAGGCGAACCCTTCGAGCGAAAACGGCATGCCGATCAAGGGACCCGCGTGCCGCATGAAGGTCGGCCACAAGAGCCCGAGCTCGAAGCTGAGCACGGTGCCCGAGACGGCACCGACCGCGAAAAGGATGGCGGTGCCTTTGGCCCAGCGCCGCGCCAGCTCGTAGTACACCGGTTTGCCCGTGCGTAGGTGCAGCACCTCCGCGATCACCATCAACAGCGGCATCGCCATGCCCGCCACGGCGAACAGTATGTGAAACCCCAAGGACAAGGCCATCTGGCAGCGTGCCGCGAACAGGTCCGACATGTGGCTTTCCTGGTACTGCCCGGTTCGAACGCAACGGTCAACTGTCGGTTATCTCACGCGCTGCGGCAGGTCGCCGCAGGGCAGCGCTTTCGATTCACATTCGCAAGGGCAGCGACATATACTTGCAACATGCATAAGATTGCCGTGCTGCTCTCGGGCTGTGGCGTCTACGACGGCTCCGAGATCCACGAGGCCGTCTTCGCCCTTTTGTCGATCGAGCGAGCCGGAGCGAGTTACCAATGCTTCGCGCCCGACAAAGATCAGTTCCACGTGATCGATCACACGACGGGCGAAGCCGTTGGCGAGAAGCGCAACGTGCTCGTGGAGTCGGCGCGCATCGCGCGCGGCAACGTCAAGCAAGTAGCGGAGCTCTCCGTCGACGCGTACGACGCGCTGCTCATTCCGGGTGGCTTCGGCGCGGCGAAGAATCTGAACCAGTGGGCGATCAAGGGCCCCGACGGTGAGCTCGACCCCGACGTCAAGCGGGTCATCGTAGCGTTTCAGGCGGCCGGCAAACCCTTGTGCGGGCTCTGCATGGGGCCGACGGTGATCGCTCAGGCGCTCGGCCGTGCGCCCTCCGTCGAACTGACGGTGGGCACGCCGGCAGAGCCCTCACCTTATGACATCGCGGCCATCAACGCCGGCATGCAGTCGCTCGGCGCGCGCCCCGTGTCGAAGAGCGTGCGCGAGGTGGCCATCGATCGCGAGCACAAAGTCGTGACCGCTCCGTGCTACATGATGGAAGCCTCGATCAGCGAGGTGCACGACAACGTGCAGCAGGCCGTCAAGGCGTTGATGACGCTGCTATAGGTCGGTCAAGCGCGTCACCAGGTGCGCGGTGGCCACGGGCTTGCCTGCGGGGCTCCAGATCGAACCCGCGAGTCGCTCCGTCTCGGACGACCACTCTCGGCGCTCGACCACGACTTGGTAGTAGCCCCCAGAGTGCATCTCGCTCGAGCTTCCTTGGGCGTGCATCTCGAGCACGATTTCTTCCACCTCGCGCCAGCGACCTAGCGGATCGGGCATCGCCAGCCAGGGTTCGAGCAGGGTGGGGACGTGCTCGGCCCCGACACGTCGAGGTTCGCGATGGCGCGCAAAGCCACCCAGCACAGCGAGCGCGCTCTGCGCTTGCAGCCGGCTGGAAGCATCGCGGCAGTCGTTTTCCGCGTCCTCGGGCCAGTTTTGCAAAGGTGGCAGGCGGTGAGGCTCACCCAACGCGGGCGGCACGGGGGGCGGAGCGACGGCGGGACGCCAGTCGCGCTCGAACGCGCCCACGCAGGTTCCCAGCATGCGGCCGTGCTGAATCAGCCGCACGTTCGCGAGCATCGAGCCCGGAAACACCGCTCGGTGCACGGTGATGACCGAAGCCGGGGCGCGCGTGGCGTAGCCGGCGAACTTGAGCGTCGCGCTCCGCAGCCGCCAGCTCGGCGCCGGCATCTGTTGCTGCATCAGAGCGATCAGGGTTTCAGCCAACACTAGCCGGCGAAACCCGAGCTGGCCGTGGTACCGGTTCCCGAGCCGCACCTGGACCTCGCCAGGGGCGCTCTCTGCCTGCCAAGGCTCGCGGGTCGAATTTGGGCTAACGCTCGTGCGCATCGAATTGCCTCCTGCACCCTAGGCGTAACCACCGAGGGAACATTGTTCCGTCGGGCGCTCAGCCTTCGGGCAGCTCGGCGAGCGTCCGGCGGAGCAGTTCGGGTTCGACGGGTTTGACCAGATGTTGGTCGAAGCCGGCGGCGCGTGAGCGTTGGCGGTCGCCCAGCTGCCCCCAGCCGGTGAGCGCCACCAGGGTGAGCTGGTTGCCCCAAGGTTCGGCGCGCAGGCGCCGAGCGATTTCGTAGCCGTCGACTTCGGGCATGCCGAGGTCGAGCAGCACCACTTCGGGGCGGTGCCGTTGCGCGAGGCCGAGCGCCGACGCGCCGTCGTAGGCGGTGAACACCTCGTTGCCCATCAGTTCGAGCGCGGCGCCCAACATGTCAGCGGCATCGCGGTTGTCGTCGACGACGAGCACGCGGCGCGTGCGCGAGGGCGGCGGTGGCACGGAGTCGCGCGTGACGGGTTCGCTCACGGGTCGGCAGAGCACCGGCAAGAGCACGCTGAACTCGCTGCCCTTGCCCTTGCCTTCGCTGTGCACCTCGATGGTTCCGCCGTGGAGCTGCGCGAGCGATCGCACCAAGGTGAGCCCGATGCCGACGCCTGCCGTGCCGCGTTGGTTCGAGCGGTCGAGCTGCGTGAACATCTGGAAGATCTGCTCTTGTTGCGCGGGTTCGATGCCGAGGCCGGTGTCCTTGACCGACAAGCAGAGCTTGTCGTCGTGGACGCTCACCGTGAGCCAGATGCGGCCGCCATTCGGGGTGTATTTGGCTGCATTGTTCAGCAAATTCGAGAGGATCTGCGCCATGCGGTAGGGGTCTGCGTTGACCATGACCGTGCGCTCGGGGCGCTGGACTTCGAGTTGATGTCCGGCCTCGACGATCATGGGTCGCGTGGCTTCCAGCGCGCTGTCGATGATCTCTTTCAGGTCGACCTGACTCTTCCGGAGCTCCAACTTGCCTTGGGTGATGCGCGACACATCCAGCAGGTCGTCGATCAGGCGCATGATCTGCTGCGTTTGCCGCTCGAGCGTGCCTCGGATACGGGCGGTCGTTGCGGGATCGTCACCGGCGAGTCGCATGATCTCGAGCCCCGTGCGAATCGGTGCGAGCGGGTTTCTGAGCTCGTGCGCCAGCGTGGCGAGAAACTCGTCCTTGCGCCGATCGGCGTCGCGCAGTTGGGCTTCGATGTGCTTCAGTTCCGTGACGTCGACGACCGAACCGATGTGACCGAGGAACTCGCCGCCGCTGAAGCGTGGGGCGGCCGTATCGATGGCCCAGCGGTATTCCCCGTCGGCTCGCCGCAGGCGGTACTCGAGGCGACACGAGGCGCGCTCGGCGTAGGCGTCTCTGAAGGCGGTCGCCGTTGCTTCTCGATCTTCGGGGTGCACGGAGTCGAGCCAGCCGCGGCCGTGCCCTTGCTCGGGCTGGGTGCCGGTGAACTCGTACCACTGGTGATTCAAGTACGTGCACTGGCCGTCGACGTCCGTCACCCAGATCATCACGGGTGCGTTGTCGGCCATGTTGCGAAAGCGCGCTTCGCTCTCGCGCAGGGTCGCGGCGGACTCGCGGCGCAGGCGCGCCAGAGCCAGATGCGAAGTGATGCGGGCCAATAGTTCTTTGGCGCTGAACGGTTTGGTCAAGTAGTCGTCCGCGCCCGACTCGAGCCCTTCGACCCTAGCTTCTTCCCCAGCGCGCGCTGACAAGAGGATCACTGGCAGATCGCACAGCGCCGGGTCGCCGCGCAGGGCAGCGAGCAGTTCGAAGCCATCGAGTCGTGGCATCATCACGTCGCTGAGCACCAGATCGGGCTTCAGCTGCTGTAGCCGCTCGAGCGCTGCTTGCCCATCCGCGACCGCGGTCACTTGATACTCGAGGCTGAGCAAGCGGCGCAGGTAGTCCCGCATGTCCGCGTTGTCGTCCGCGAGCAAGATGCGCGGTCGAAAGCCGGTCGCCGTGCGCAGCTCGGGTCCCGGTTCGTCCGAGGCCAACGGCGGCGGGCTATCGGACTTCCCATCAGGGATCCAGCGCAGCGCCTCTTCGACGAAAGGGGCGGCCCCGATCGAAGTGGGCGAGAGCGTCGCGGCCCCCGCCAGCCGATCGGCGGGGAGATGTGCCGTGCCGAACGGGATACGCACGGCGAATGTCGTGCCTGCGCGCCGTCGACTCTCGATGCCGACCTGGCCACCGTGCAGACGCACCAGCTCGTGCACGAGGGCGAGCCCGATGCCCGAGCCTTCCTGCGTGCGGCCTTGCACGCCCTCGACCCGGTGGAAGCGTTGAAACAGTCTGGGTATCTCTTCTTCCGGGATGCCGACCCCCGTGTCCACGACGCGCAGCTCGACAACGT
>Ga0315910_10005434_pt1 | contig 10427 bp, 6 predicted proteins | sample EdamamesoilMG_FD_204470 | JGI IMG/M metagenome (GOLD analysis project Ga0315910, IMG submission 204470) | Garden soil microbial communities collected in Santa Monica, California, United States - Edamame soil | ecosystem: Environmental > Terrestrial > Soil > Garden | place: USA: California... | reverse complement strand
GTCAAGTGGTCGGACGTGCCGTCGGCGCAATGACCGAGATCAATGCGGCCAGCAATAAGATCGCCGACATCATCGGCGTCATCGACGACATCGCCTTCCAAACCAACCTGCTCGCACTCAACGCGGCGGTGGAAGCGGCACGCGCCGGTGAGCAAGGACGCGGCTTTGCGGTGGTCGCCAGCGAAGTGCGCAGCCTCGCACAGCGCAGTGCCAGTGCCGCCAAAGAAATCAAAGGACTCATCGGCAACTCGGTGGAAAAAGTCGCCGCCGGGTCGGCGCTCGTGAGCGAATCCGGGCAAGTCCTCCAAGAAATCGTCAACAGCGTAAAGAAGGTGGCGGATATCGTCGCCGAAATCAGCGCCGCCAGCGAAGAGCAGGCCGCGGGCATCGATCAGGTCAACACCGCGGTTGCGCAAATGGATTCGGTGACGCAGCAAAACGCGGCACTGGTCGAACAAGCTTCGGCTGCCGCAAAAGCGATGGAAGACCGCTCCGCAATGCTGGTGCAGCAGATTCAATTCTTCCGCATCGACGGCCACGCAGTCATGTCGGTCGAGTCGCCCGCCACGACAGAAACGTTTGCCCACAGCGCGACCGGTGCGTCGCCCGCCGGATCATCGCAAGTAACGCGGCTCCCCACACGCACCGCGCGTACGTCGCAAACCCGCGCGACACCGCGCAAGGCCGTTGTAAAGAAGGTCGCCAACTCATCGCACAACGACTCATGGACGGAGTTCTAATATGAGCGCACAGAACACTTCGCCGACCGCATCGCTCGATTCCGGGCAGATGCTGACTTTTGCGCTCGGCGACGAAGCGTACGGCATCGATATTTTGCGCGTGCGCGAGATTCGCGGCTGGCAGCCGGTCACCGCCATTCCGGAAGCGCCGCCGCATGTACTCGGCGTATTGAATCTGCGCGGTTCCATCGTGCCGGTCATCGACTTGCGCACACGCATGGGCATGCAGGCCGCCGCACACACCGGCACCACAGTCATCATCGTCGTCTCGACCGAAACGGCACAGGGACGTAACGACATCGGTTTAGTGGTGGACGGCGTTTCGGACGTCGCCGAATTGAATACCGACAGTCTTAAACCGATGCCATCGATAGGCATGCAATCGCATGCCGACTACATACGCGGTATCAGCACGATCGGCTCGTCGATGGTTATGGTGCTGGACATCGATCGCTTCATGGACGGCGACACCGTTTTGGCACAGCAGCAAGCAGCAGCGTAAATCGATCGGCGAACGCACACAGTATGAGCAATTCGTCTCTCTCCATCAAAGCGCGACTCGTCGGCTCGTTCGCCGCCATTTTGCTGCTCGCGCTGGCTGCCGCGGCCATCGGTTACTGGGGCATCGGCAGTTTGGGCGGCTTTGTCGTCGACACATTGCATGGCGACATTGCGCTGGCACAGGCAGCCGCCGATATCCGCGGCAATGCACTTGAGTTGCGCCGCTTTGAGAAGGACGTTTTCATCAATGTCGCCGATGCGGACAAGGTCGCTGCGTACGAAACAAAATGGCGCGACTCCATGCAAGAGTTACGTACTTCGATCGAGCGCGCCGATAAAGCCAACAAGGACTCGGCCATCGCCGGCAAACTCACGACGCTCAAGGCATCTTTGGATAAGTACGCCGCCGGTTTCAACGCAGTCACCGATCAAATCGCCAAACGCGCGGTAACCACGACGCAACAAGCCAATCACGAACTGGATCAAGTCAAAGACTCGGTACGTCTATCCGAACAACTGGCGGAAGAAATCAACGCCGTTGCCATCGAACGTGCCGCCAAAGTCGAACAGACCGTTGCCGACAAGCGCTCTACGGTGACACTCACATTGATTGCGCTGACGGCCGCTGGTTTGTTGGCCGCCTTCGTGCTCGCGTGGAGCATCATTCTCGCCATCACCAAGCCGTTGGACACCGCCGTATCGGTCGCCACCAACGTTGCCGACGGACACCTCGGCAATCGAATTACGATTGCGCGGCACGACGAGTTCGGGCGACTGCTGCAAGCATTAAAGAACATGGATGGCAAGCTTTACGAAATCGTTCATGACATGCGCGATACCTCGGGTAAAGTGAATACCGCCGCCCGCGAAATCGCGTCCGGCAACGACGATCTATCGCAGCGGACCCAGGAGCAGGCTTCGTCCTTGGAGCAAACAGCGGCGTCGATCGAAGAGATGACCGCATCCGTGCATCAGAACGCCAACAATGCCACCCAAGCCAGCGACTTGGCGCGCGGCGCCTGCAAAGTTGCCGAACACGGCGGTGCAGTGGTGCAGCAAGTGGTCGGGGCCATGAACGAGATCAGCGGTTCGAGCAATCGCATCGCCAGCATCGTCGGCGTAATCGACGACATCGCCTTTCAAACCAATTTGCTGGCGCTCAATGCGGCAGTCGAGGCGGCACGCGCCGGTGAGCAAGGCCGCGGCTTCGCAGTGGTCGCCACCGAGGTTCGCAATTTGGCGCAACGCAGCGCCACTGCCGCAAAAGAAATCAAAGCGCTGATCAATGAAAGCGTGGATAAAGTGAAAGCAGGCACGGAACTCGTTGCCAATTCCGGCGACGCATTGGCGGAGATCGTCACCAGCGTCAAAAAGGTCAGCGCCGTCGTCGAAAGCATCGCCACCGCCAACGACCAGCAATCGTCGGGCATCCAACAAATCAATCACGCCATTACGCAACTGGACGACATGACTCAGCGTAACGCAGCGGCAGTGGAAGAAATTGCCGCCGTCAGCAAGTCGCTGCAAGACCAGGCGGAATCGCTGGCCAATAAGACCATGCAGTTCAAACTCGCAGGGAATGAATCCACGCTGCACGTGGAACGCACGTCACCGGCTCCGTCGCAATCGCAAGCGGCATCGGTGCGTCACAAGCTTGCCGCATAACGACCCGGTCTTAAGCTAAAAGAGCGAGACCGTCGGAACGGTCTCGCCACTCGGAGGCATACACTTACTCCGCATGCGCATGACGTTTGGATGGCATCCGGACGCGAGCTCGCCTTAACAAACGCGCTATGATCGACCTGCATCGCAGGCCCGTGTAAACGACCGTAGTCAACTCCATGCGTATCGCCGTCGGCGGCTTTCAACACGAAACCAATACATTTGCGCCCGTGAAGGCCACATTGGCGGATTTCGAAGCCGCCGACGCATGGCCTGGGTTGGTGCGCGGGAATGAATTACTCGCTGCGGTTCACGGCATCAATTTGCCTATAACCGGCTTCGCGGCCGCGGCATTAGCAAACGGCGATCAACTAATACCCCTTACTTGGTGTTCGGCGACGCCGTCGGCGCACGTCACACGCGATGCCTTCGAACATATAGCCGCGCTGCTGCTGGACGACCTGCGCCGCCATTCGCATATCGACGCGGTGTACCTGGATTTGCACGGTGCAATGGTTGCGGAACATTTGGATGACGCGGACGGCGAATTACTACGCCGTGTTCGCGCTGTCGTCGGCGCCGATATTCCGATAGTCGCGAGCCTGGACTATCACGCCAATACCTCGCGCGCGATGACCGAACATGCAAACGCTTTGTGCTCGTATCGCACGTATCCGCACGTCGACATGGCGGCAACCGGCGCGCGTACTTTAGAAGCACTGCATCGTTTAGATGGACGCAAAAGCTGCACGGCCTTTGCGCAGCTGCCATTTCTCATTCCGCTGACATCGCAGTGCACATTGGTCGACCCTTTGCGATCGCTGATGGAATCGGCGGCACGACTAGAAGGCAATGGAGTTATTGCTTGCAATTTTACGCCCGGGTTTCCGGCGGCCGATGTCGCGGACTGCGGCCCTGCCGTCTTTTCCTACGGCCATGACCACGCTGCCGTTAACACTGCCGTTCACTTGCTAAGTGAGGAAGTAAGCGCCCGTGAAGCAGCGTTCGCACTCGAGATCTATTCGATCGAACAAGCGCTAGGCGAAATTCAAAAGACAAATCCATCGCATGGACCGATCGTGCTTGCCGACACGCAAGACAATCCAGGCGCCGGCGGAAATGCCGATACCACTTCGCTGATCAAAGCCCTGCTCCAACACCGAGTAGCGGCAGTATTGGCAGGCGTGATATGCGATCCCATCGCCGCCGCTCACGCTCATGCAGCCGGCGTGGGTGCGTTTCTCGAATTGAAAGTCGGTGCGGGTACGCACTTCGGCGACGAGACACCGATAGCGGCGCGCTTCGAAGTGGTTGCGCTCGGCGACGGCAAATTCACCGGCACGGGGCCGTTCTATAAAGGCGCCCGCATGGAGCTTGGACCCATGGCATTGCTACGCGTCGGCGAAGTATCGATTGCAGTGGCCAGCAAGAAACAACAAGCCGCGGATCGCGCGATGTTTCATCATCTACACGTCGATCCCACCTCGTTCCACGTAGTGGCACTTAAAAGCTCGGTGCATTTTCGCGCCGACTTTGGCGCCATAGCGAGCCGCATCATCGTCGTCGACGCACCAGGACCGAACATCGCCGACCCGGCTAAATTACCTTTTCGTAATTTACGCGCCGGTGTTCGCTTGGCTCCCCGCAAGAAATAGCCGCAAAACAAGGCACGGTGGACTTGCTCGGTACGCGCATTCGTGGCGGCATGCAACTTGCTTCGTCATCCATGCGGGTCTCTGTCGCCACAGCTAACTTTGCATAGCTAACTTTCCTGGGAGCGGCCTATACTCGCCGCGTTCTACTCCGATGATTGCGATAACACCAACGTATAACTGAGGAGCGACGATCATGTCCGATAAGAAGATTGTGGGGTCGGTGACTTATCAAAACGCCGACAAAGAATACTTCGAAAAACGCGGACTGAAACGGCACGCACGTGTCTGGTCGCTCTGGGCGTTAGGCGTCGGCGCGGTAATCTCCGGCCACTTTTCCGGTTGGAACTTCGGCATCGGCGCCGGCGGCTGGGGCGGCTTATTCATCGCTGCCATCATCATCGCGATCATGTATCTGGGATTGATCTTCAGTCTCGCCGAAATGTCACCCGCTCTACCGCACACCGGCGGCGCTTACTCGTTCGCGCGCAGCGCGATGGGCCCCTGGGGTGGATTTATTACGGGTCTTGCGGAAAGTATCGAATACATCATGACGCCGGCGGTCATCGTGTTCTTTATCGGCTCGTATCTCACCAGCATCTTTGAGACCTCGGCGGCGACGCAGCCGCTATGGTGGGTGGGCTGCTACATCTTGTTTGTCGCGCTTAACTACGTCGGCGTCGAACTCTCCTTCAAAATTTCCGTGACGGTAACGCTGCTGGCGCTCGCCGTATTGGCGGTATTCTGGGTTAGTGCGATTCCGCATTTCGATTTCAGCCGCTGGGCGCTGAACATCGGTGTCGGGGCGGACGGTGCGATAGTCGAGCTACCCGAAGGCGGCGGTGAATTCCTGCCGATGGGCTGGATGGGCGTGCTGGCCGCGCTGCCGTTTGCGGTGTGGTTGTTCCTCGCGATCGAAGAGTTACCGTTGGCGGCGGAAGAATCGGTCGACCCGAAAAAAGACATGCCGAAGGGTCTCATTCTCGGCTTACTTACGTTGATCTTTTCGGCCGTCATGATCATGTTCTTAAACGCCTCCATCGGCGGCACCGAAGAAGGTCAAATGCGCGGCGCGTTTTCCATGGCGACCTCGGCCGAGCCGCTGCTCGATGGCTTTCGAGTCATTTACGGCGCCGACATCGCAAAACTGCTTGCACTGCTGGCGGTGATCGGTTTGATCGCAAGCTTTCACACCATCATCTTTGCTTTTGGACGACAGATCTACTCGCTCTCGCGCGCGGGTTACTACCCCGCCGTCATGTCGATCACACACGGCTCGCGCAAGACGCCGCATATCGCGTTGTTCACAGGTGCAGTGATCGGACTCGCCGTCATCATGTCCGTGTGGTTCGGCTTGGGCGCGGAAAAAGGCGGTGCCGTGATTGGTGCCACGCTGCTGAACATGGCGGTATTCGGCGCGATGCTGTCCTATGCATTTCAAGGCGTATCGTTCATTCTTCTGCGCAAGAACATGCCCAACATCGACCGCCCTTATCGCAGTCCGCTCGGCGTTCCCGGTGCGGCATTGACCGTGATCATTGCGCTAGTAACGTTGTATTTTCAATTGCAGGACCCGGTGTACCGCGCCGGCGTGTACGGCGCCCTAGCATGGTATGTCGCCGGCGTTATTTATTTCGCCGCCGTGGGCAGGCATCATCTTGTGCTGTCGCCCGAAGAAGAGTTCGCGATGTCGGGAGGCAAGCACCATACGGAGCGTTAGCCGCGTAAAGATGCTGCAATACGCGTAAGCGTAATCTCGCGAGGATGCACCCCGCATCCTCGCGAGCAACTCAATCCGATACCGTCAACTTGGGCGGCGAAATTTGGCAGGAAAACATGATGCTTAATCCACGGCAAGTTAAAACCATTGCTGACGCCAAAGCGATTGTCGAACAGCGCAAGCTGTCGCATGTAAAAGTCGCCGCTACCGACATCGACGGCATTTTGCGCGGCAAGTACATCTCGCGCGCCAAGTTTTTTTCCGCGCTGGAGAGCGGCTTCGGCTTCTGCGATGTCGTCTTGGGATGGGATTGCCAGGATCAGCTGTACGACAACGTGAAGTACACGGGCTGGCACACCGCCTACCCGGACGCGCCGGTTCGCATCCTGCCGGAGACCTGCCGCGAGCTGCCGCTCGAAAACAACGAACTGTTTTTTCTCTGCGAGTTTGCGCCGCCCGCCGATCCCGTTTGCCCGCGCGCGTTGTTACGGCGCGTACTCGAACGTGCGGGAGCGATGGGATACTCCGCATATGCGGGTTTCGAATATGAAGTGTTCTTTTTTAAAGAAACGCCCGAATCGATCCGTGAAAAACATTATCGCAACCTAACGCCGATGGCCCCAGGCTGGTTCGGCTATTCGCTCATTCGCAATTCCGCGGGCGCGGATTTTTATCGCGAGATGCTGACGTTTTGCGACGCGATGGACATGGGCATCGAAGGTCTGCACGAAGAAACCGGCGCCGGCGTCATCGAAGCGGCGATAGCCTTCGATCAAGCACTGGCCTCGGCGGATAAATCCACGCTGTTCAAAACATTTATCAAAGTGCTGGCGCAACGGCGCGGTATGATGGCCACGTTCATGGCCAAGTGGTCGCGCGATTGGCCCGGGCAAAGCGGCCACATTCATTTGTCGTTAAAGGACAAAGACGGCAAGCCGGTTTTTTACGATGCCGATGCGACGCATTCCATGAGCACGACGATGCGGCATTTCGTCGGCGGGCAACAAAAGCTGCTGCCGGAATTGCTGGCCATGGTATCGCCGACGGTTAATTCCTATACGCGGCTCATTCCCGGCTTTTGGGCGCCGACGGATTCCACCTGGGGCGTCGAAAATCGCACCACCGCTTTGCGAGTCATTCCCGGCAGCGCCAAGTCGCAGCGCGTCGAGTATCGTATCGCCGCTGCGGACGCGAACCCGTATGTCATTCTCTCCGCCGCGCTCGCATCGGGCTTGTACGGCATCGAACACAAGATCGAACCGGAGCCCATTGTCGAAGGCAACGCCTACGATCGGAAGTTTCCCGAACGGCTGGCGCTACCGCGAACGTTATGGGAAGCCGCGCAACGGCTAAAGAAGTCGAAGATGGCGCGGGAATATTTCGGCGATGCCTTTGTCGATCACTTTGCCGCCACCCGCGAGTGGGAAGAGCGCGAGTTCCGCAAACACATCACCGACTGGGAACTGGCACGTTATTTCGAGATCATCTAGAACCGATGGCACGGACTTAAGCGATGAAGCGCCTCTTTTCACCCTCTCCCTCGATGGGAGAGGGATGGGGAGAGGGTGAGAAAGTGGGCGCTGCGCACCCAAAACCCCTCTCTCTAACTCTCTCCCACAAGGGGAGAGAGGACTATTCAGCGAACTTCGTAGCTCTCATACCTTAAGTCAATGCCATTGGAATTAGAAGCTATCTCAAAATCGAGACAGCGTTAAGATGTCTACTCATTGCTTAATTCCGTTCGTGCTGTGACCATCAGGGAGGGTGGGAATGCCGGAAGTGCAGGAGCGATTTTCGGCAGCCTGTCGAAGCAATCTTAATTCTCCGGCTTTGGAGTAAGAACCCTTCGACAAGCTCAGGGCGAACGGATCTAAAATCCAACCGACGCTCAAAAATCCGATTTTGAGATATGTTCTAGAAGGTCCGGACTCACGCATGTTGCAACGTACTGTATCTCCCGTCGATGGCAGCGTGTATGTAGAGCGCGCGCTGGCCGGCGAAGCCGATATCGACGCGGCGCTGAATCGCGCGCGCACCGCACAGCGCGAGTGGCGACGTACGTCGCTGACCGATCGTGCACTTATTCTGCAACGCTTCTGCTCGGCTTTCGAAGCCCAGACAGACGCGATAGCGCTGGAGCTGGCTTGGCAGATGGGGCGGCCTATTCGTTACGCACCCAGTGAAGTGCGCGGTATGCTGGAACGCGCGCGTCACATGATCGCGATTGCGCCGCAGGCGCTGGCGGACATCGATGCAGGACCGAAGGAACACTTTACGCGCTTCGTGCGACGCGAGCCGCTCGGCGTCGTCCTTGCCGTCGCAGCATGGAATTATCCGTATCTGATTGCGGTAAACAGCGTGGTGCCTGCGCTGATGGCGGGCAATGCGGTGATTTTGAAGCATTCGGCGCAGACTCCATTGTGCGCAGAGCGATTCCTCGAGTGCTTTAAGGAAGCCGGCCTGCCCGACGGAGTGTTCCAATTGCTGCACATGAGTCACGCGAATACCGAGCGAACGATACGCGACGAGCGCGTCGACTTTGTCGCCTTCACCGGATCGGTGGAAGGCGGTCACGCCGTGCAGCGCGCGTTGGCCGAGCGCTTTATCGGCGCGGGCCTGGAGTTGGGCGGCTGCGATCCGGTGTATGTTCGTCAAGACGCCAACTTCGATCATGCGGTGGAAAACATTGTCGACGGCGCCTACTTCAACAGCGGCCAATCCTGTTGCGGTTTGCAACGCGTATACGTTCATGCGTCGCTATACGATCGCTTTGTAGACGGATTTATCGAGCTGACTCGTAAGTACGTACTCGGTAATCCGCTCGATCCGGCCACCACGCTGGGTCCGGTCGTGCGAACCAACGCGGCCGATACTGTGCGCGGACAAATTAACGCCTCACTTAAAGCGGGTGCGCGAGGTGCAATTAACGCCGACGAATTTTCCGCCAACAAGATCGGCACACCGTATCTGGCACCGCAGGTGCTGCTCGACGTCGATCACTCGATGCCGGTGATGCGCGAGGAAATATTCGGCCCGGTGGCCGGCATCATGCGCGTAAAGTCGGACGAAGAAGCGATTGCGCTGATGAACGATTCCGTGTTCGGCTTGACGGCGGCCATTTGGACTCAGGATGCGGATGCTGCGTTAAGCATCGGCGAGCGTATCGACACCGGCACCTGGTTCATGAATCGTTGCGACTATCTCGACCCTGCCTTGGCGTGGGTAGGCGTTAAGGATTCGGGCCGCGGTTGCACGTTGTCGACCGTCGGGTACGAGCATTTAACCCGGCCAAAATCATTCCATCTGCGAACGCGGCTATGAACACACTCACCGGCAATTGGAATTATCCGACTCTCATTCGGTTTGGCGCGGGACGCATTGCCGAGCTGGCGGACGGCTGCAAGTCGCTCGGTATTTCGCGGCCTTTATTGGTCACCGATCCAGGCTTGGCAAAGCTGCCCATGATCGGCGCGGCGGTGGAGTTGTGCCGCAAGCAAGGCCTGCCCTGCGCGGTATTCAGCGACGTGCAAGCAAATCCTATCGAAGCCAACGTGACGGCCGGCGTAGCGATCTGCAAACAGGGCGGTCACGACGGCGTGATTGCTTTCGGCGGCGGTAGCGCGCTCGATGCAGGCAAGGCCATTGCATTAATGGCGGGCCAAACTCGGCCGCTGTGGGATTTCGAAGATCGCGAGGATTGGTACACGCGCGTGAACGTAGCCGGTATTTTGCCGACGCTGGCGGTACCCACTACCTCCGGCACGGGGTCGGAAGTCGGACGCGCTTCGGTCATCACCGATGTACGCGACCATTCCAAGAAAATAATTTTCCACGCGCGCATGCAACCGAAGTTGGTGATTGCGGATCCCGAACTCACCGTCGGGCTGCCTGCTCACATCACTGCCGCCGTAGGCATGGACGCGCTGTCGCATAATCTCGAAGCATATTGCTCGCCCTTCTACCATCCCATGGCCGAAGGCATCGCCGTCGAGGGGATGCGGTTGATAAAAGAGTATTTGCCGCGCGCCGTTGCCAACGGCAACGACATCGAAGCGCGCGCGCAGATGCTCATTGCATCGTCGATGGGCGCGACGGCTTTTCAAAATGGGCTCGGTGAAATGCAATGCCTAAGCCATCCTTGCTCTGCGCAGA
>Ga0315910_10005433_pt1 | contig 10427 bp, 8 predicted proteins | sample EdamamesoilMG_FD_204470 | JGI IMG/M metagenome (GOLD analysis project Ga0315910, IMG submission 204470) | Garden soil microbial communities collected in Santa Monica, California, United States - Edamame soil | ecosystem: Environmental > Terrestrial > Soil > Garden | place: USA: California... | reverse complement strand
CCGCCCGTACGCTTCATCACTTGACCGACGAAGAAGCCGAACAACTTGTCTTTGCCGGAACGGTAGTCGGCAAGTTGGCCCGGATTCGCAGCCATCACTTCGTCGATCTCTTTTTCGATTGCCCCGGTGTCAGTGATTTGCTTGAGACCTTTAGCCTCGATGATCGCGTCGGCTGTCTTGCCTTCGTCCCACATCGCTTCGAACACTTCTTTGGCTATCTTGCCCGAAATGGTGTTATCGACGATGCGCGCGAGCAGAGCAGCAAACTGCGTTGCATCGACTTTCGATTGGGTAATTTCCAGCGAATCGCGATTCAACATTGCGGAGAGATCGCCCATCGTCCAATTAGCGACGAGCTTGGCGTGCGCGCTGTCTTTCACTAGCGCAACAACGTTCTCATAGAAGGCGCCCATCTCGCGGCTCGCTGTAAGCACACCCGCGTCATACTCGCTCAAACCATAATCGCGCTGATAGCGCGCTGCTTTCTCGTCCGGCAATTCGGGCAGCGTCTTGCGGACTTCCTCGATGAACGACTCTTCGAGCACTACCGGCAAAAGATCCGGATCGGGGAAGTAGCGATAATCGTTGGCCTCTTCCTTGGTACGCAGCGTTCGCGTCTCGTCCTTATCGGGATCGTACAGCCGCGTCTCTTGGCGAATGGTTCCACCACCTTCGATGATGTCGATTTGCCGCGCCACTTCGTAGTTAATAGCCTTTTCGATAAAGCGGAAGGAGTTGAGATTCTTGATCTCGCAACGCGTACCGAATTTTTCCGCGCCTTTCTTACGTACGGACACATTGGCGTCGCAACGAAACGAGCCTTCCTGCATATTCCCGTCGCAGATCTCCAGATAGCGCACGAGCGTGTGAATCTTCTTGAGATAGGCGATTGCTTCTTTGGCCGAACGCATGTCGGGTTCGGACACGATTTCGATCAATGGCGTCCCGGCTCGATTTAGGTCGATGCCGGAAAAGCCTTGAAAATCCTCGTGCAACGATTTGCCGGCGTCCTCTTCCAAATGCGCGCGCGTGATGCCGACGGTTTTCTTTGCGCCGTCGTCCAACACAATTTCCATCTTGCCTTCGGCAACGATCGGCAATTCAAATTGACTGATTTGATAACCCTTGGGCAAATCGGGATAAAAATAATTCTTGCGTGCGAACACCGACCGCCTGGTCACGGTTGACCCAGTGGCCAAACCGAATTTCACCGCCATACGCACCGCTTCGCGATTTAGCACCGGCAACATGCCGGGATAACCCAGATCCACCAAGCTGGCTTGCGTGTTGGGCTGCGCTCCATACGCTGTGGCCGAACCGGAGAAAATTTTCGTCCGCGTCGCCAACTGTGCGTGAATTTCAAGACCGATGACGGTTTCCCACATATTTTTAAGAAGGCTCTAGTTGCTAGGCGCTAGGCACTAGCCAGAAAACATACCAAAACTCTTTAACAAACCACAGTTGCCACACACTAGGCACCGGCCGGAAACCCTTTCGCGGAACCTTGTCGTTAGGTACTGGCCAGAAAGACGCTCTCTTAAATCTGGCTAGCGCCTAGTACCTAGTAGCCAGCCCTATTCATACGCCGCCGGCACTTTCTTGTGCCACTCCGTCTCCCGTTGAAACACATGCGCCGCGTTCAACAACTTGGCTTCGGCGAAATGGCCGCCGATCAGCTGTAGTCCCACCGGCAAATTATTCAAGAAACCGCATGGAATCGACATCGCAGGCAAGCCGGCAAGGTTGGCGCCGATGGTATAGATGTCGTTCAAGTACATCGTGATCGGATCGTCCACTTTCGCGCCTAAATCGAACGCGGGTGTCGGCGAAGTCGGGCACATCAACACATCCACCTGCTTGAACGCACGTTCGAAGTCATCGGTGATCAAGCGGCGCACTTTCTGCGCCTGCAAATAATACGCGTCGTAGTAACCCGCCGAGAGCACGTAGGTACCGGTCATGATGCGGCGTTTCACTTCGGCGCCAAAACCTTCGCCGCGCGAGCGCGTGTACAAGTCCATCAAGTCTTTGGGATTCTCGCAGCTATAGCCGAAGCGTACGCCGTCGAAACGCGATAGATTCGACGAGCACTCTGCGGGAGCGACCACATAGTAAGTCGGCACGGACAGCGGAAGATTCGGCAAACTCACGTCGATGAGTTTTGCGCCGAGTTTTTCGTACACCGCAAGCGCGTCGCGCATCAGCTTGTCGTTGGCCGCGTCCAGTCCCTTATCGAAAAACTCTTTCACCAAACCGATCTTCAACCCCGCCAGCGGCTGATCGAGCGTCGCGCAATAATCCGGCACCGGCGCATCAACACTGGTCGAATCGCGCTCATCGAATCCCGACATGGCTTGCAACATCATCGCTGCATCGCGCGCGGACAGCGCAAGCACACCGCCCTGGTCCAAACTGGAGGCGAACGCAATCATGCCGTAGCGAGATACGCGGCCGTAAGTAGGCTTGATGCCTGTCAACGACGTCAGCGCGGCCGGTTGCCTAATCGATCCACCGGTATCCGTAGCGGTGGCAATGGGCGCAAGCCGAGCGGCAACCGCGGCAGCCGACCCGCCGGAAGAACCACCCGGCACTTTCTTTAGATCCCAAGGATTTTTCACCGGGCCATACCAACTGGTTTCGTTGGATGAGCCCATCGCAAATTCATCCATATTGGTCTTGCCCAGCATCACCATGCCGGCTTGCTTGAGACGCTGCACGACCGTGGCGTCATAGGGCGCCACGAAGTTCGACAGCATGCGGGACGCGCAGGTGGTCAACACGCCATCGGTGCAGAAAATATCCTTGTGCGCCATCGGCAACCCGGTTAAGGGACCACCCTTCCCTGCCGCTAACGACTGATCGGCCTTGGCAGCATCGGCCAAGGCTTGTTCACCCGTTACGGTAATGAAGGCATTAAGCGCTTTGTTGTGCCGCTCGATGCGAGTCAGAAAGTGTCGCGTGGCTTCGACGCTGGAAAAACGCTTTGCTTTAAGTCCGTCGCTTAACTCAGACAACGTGAGCCGGTGCAGGTCCGTCATTACTCGATCACCTTCGGCACCAAATACAGCCCCGACTCGGTCCGCGGCGCGTTGCGCTGGAACTTTGCGTGATTGTCGGTCTCGGTAACTGCGTCGGCGCGCATGCGCTGCACCTGGCCGGCCAGCGGATGGGCCATTGGCTCGACTTTGGAGGTATCGGCTGCTTTGAGCTGCTCGACCATTGCCATGATTTTGGAAAGGCTATTGGCGTAAACGGGCAAATCGGCCTGGGTCACGTGCAAGCGCGCCAGGTGTGCGATGCCGGCGACATCTTTTAGATCCAAACTCATGCGTCACTCGTGAGTCACTAGGTTTAACTTGAAATGCTCGCCCGCTGCGTTGCGCGCTGACGAAACATGCGAAAACGCTGGAAAAAAGCGCGCGTAATCATACACCTCGGCTTGGCAAATTGCCCACCGGCTTGTACATTACGGTAATCGTTCAACGTCGAACCAGCGTGGCCTTCGCGCGTAGAAATACATCATGCTCAAAAACCTCAGGGGTTATTTTTCCAATGACCTCTCTATCGACCTAGGCACCGCCAACACGCTGATTTACGTACGCGGTCGCGGCATCGTCCTCAACGAACCGTCGGTGGTTGCAATTCGCGAGGAACCCGGTCGAGGCGGCAAGAAGATCGAAGCCGTGGGCATGGAGGCGAAAAACATGCTGGGCCGCACGCCCGGGCACATCACCGCCATTCGTCCGATGAAGGACGGCGTAATCGCCGACTTCACCGTCACCGAAAAGATGCTGCAGTACTTCATCGAGAAGGTGCATGGCGACCGCATGATCCGTCCCAGCCCGCGAGTGCTGGTGTGCGTGCCTTACGGCTCGACTCAAGTCGAACGCCGAGCCATTCAAGAATCGGCCGAAGGCGCAGGCGCGCGCTGGGTACGTTTGATCGAGGAACCGATGGCAGCAGCGGTGGGCTCCGGCCTGCCCGTGCACGAGGCTCGTGGTTCGATGGTATTGGACATCGGCGGCGGCACGTCCGAAGTAGCAGTCATTTCCTTAAACGGCATCGTTTACGCCTCGTCGGTCCGCATCGGCGGCGATCGCTTCGACGATGCGATCATCAATTACGTTCGCCGCAATTACGGCATCCTCATCGGCGAAGCCACGGCGGAACGCATCAAGATCGAAATCGGCTCGGCTTATCCGGGCCAGCAAGTACACGAAATCTCGGTCAAGGGCCGTAATCTTTCCGAGGGTGTGCCGCGCAGCTTTACGCTCAATTCCAACGAAATCCTCGAAGCACTGCAAGAACCGCTGGCCGGTATTGTCGGCGCGGTAAAAGTCGCACTGGAGCAAACGCCTCCCGAACTCGGCGCCGATGTGGCCGAGCGCGGTATTGTGCTCACCGGCGGCGGCGCGCTGCTTCGCGACATCGACAAACTACTCCAAGAGGAAACCGGTTTGCCGGTGGTCATTGCCGAAGATCCGCTCACCTGTGTGGCGCGCGGCGGTGGCCGCATGCTCGAACTGATCGACGAACACGGCCCAGCGCTCTTCAACCTCGAATAATCTCTAATAACCCACATCAGCGCCTAAATTAGCGACGGGCATGGCCACCCTCCACTCCGACTCTCGACCCATTATCGGCCGTGGGCCCTCTGTTCTGGCGCGAACCATTGTGTTGGGAGCGCTATCCATCGGCATCATGGCCTTGGATCATCGACAGAATTATCTGGAGGTAGCGCGGTCGTTCCTCTCCACTGTCGTATATCCATTGCAGGCAGTCGTGGATTTGCCCTTTCAAGGCGTCGACGGCCTCCGTAACTACCTGGCCGGTCGCGAGCGATTGCGGCGCGAGAACGCCGACATGCAGGCCAAGCTTCGCGTTGCCAACTTGCAGTTACAGCGCTTTGCCGCGCTAGCCGAGGAAAATCGCCAGCTGCGCGCCGTTCGCGAGGCCTCTGCGGGCATAGCCACTAAAACCGCCATTGCCGAGATCATGCGCATCGATTTGGATCCCGGCAGACACCGAGTGCTGTTGAACAAGGGCGCGAGCGATGACCTTTACAAAGGCCAGGCTGTTCTGGACGCCGACGGCATCTTTGGACAGGTCACGCGTGTCGGCAAATTTGCGTCCGAAGCTATTCTCATTACCGACGCGGAAACCGCGACGCCAATCCGAGTCAATCGCACCGGACTCCGTTCGATTGCCGTCGGTACAGGCGACTTCAACAAATTGAGTCTCCCGTTCATTACCGGCGATGCGGACATTAAGCCCGGCGACTTATTAGTAACCTCGGGGCTTGGCGGTATCTTTCCGCCAGGCTATCCCGTTGCACAGGTTACCGTCGTCAAGCGCGACGCTGCTGCCACTTTCGCGGTTGTCGAAGCCAAGCCGTTGGCGCACATGGATCACGCGCGCGAGTTGCTGCTCGTGTGGTTTGAGCCGCCACCGACGATGGATATCGACGCCGCAGGCCAAAAGATACGGTCGGATAAAAAGCCGCTACCGGGTAAGCCGCGAACATGATGAGTAACGGCAGTACAGGCAGTCTGCGCATCGCCTTATCGGCGATCGTCGGGCTATTGCTCGCCATCGTTCCCCTGCCGCATTGGCTGGAAGTGGCACGACCCGACTTTCTATTGTTGTTCGTTGTCTATTGGTCACTCACCGCGCCGCGCGTGGCCGGGTTGGCGTTTGCCTGGCTATGTGGGTTCGGCATCGATCTACTCCACGGTGTGGTGCTTGGACAGCACGCGCTGATGTTCTTGCTGGTGGGCGCCATTACCCATCGTTGGCAGTTGCAACTGCGCATCTTTCCGGTATGGCAGCAGGCCGCGTGGGTGTTGCTGATGTTGTTGGTCTATCAATTCGGCGTGTTTTGGATCGACGGCATCATTAGCCAGCCGGTCACTACGTGGGAGCGCTGGCTGCCTGTTTTCAGCGGCGCGTTACTCTGGCCGTCGCTGGTTGCGGTGCTGGATACGTGGAATCGGAGGAGAAGATGAGAGGGCCGCTAGGCGCTAGCTACTAGGCACTAGCCAGAAATCAGATAAAGAGACATGCAAACTTACCTACTCCTTCCACTTCTTAACTCTGGCTAGTGCCTAGAGCCTAGCCGCTAGAGCCTTAATCCATGCGTTCCGTCCGCATCAAAGATCACTACGCCGAGCAACAGCTATTCATGCGACGCGCAACGGTTGCGGCCGGTTGCATTGTGTTGGCTATTTTGGTGTTGGTCGGGCGATTGGTTTGGCTGCAGGTCGTCAAGTACGACTACTACTTCGATCTCTCGCAAGGCAACCGCATTCGCAACGAGCCGTTGCCGCCGAACCGCGGGTTGATCTTCGATCGCAACGGCGTGGCCTTAGGGTTGAACGCGCCTTCCTATCAATTGGAATTGACGCGCGAGCAAGTGCCCGACCTCGAGAACACGTTGCAGGACTTGGCGAGTCTGTCGCTACTGGATCGTGCCGATGTGGCGCGATTGAAAAAAGACATTCTGAGCCGGCGCAGTTTCGAGACCGTGCCGTTAAAGCTGCAATTGAACGAGGACGAATTGGCGCGCTTTGCGGTGCGTCGGCAAGAGTTCCCGGGCGTGGAAATTCGCCCGCGCATGACGCGGTACTACCCGATCGCAGGCAGTGCCGTGCATGCCACGGGCTATGTCAGCGCCATTAGCGCCGAAGATCAAAAAACCATCGACATGGACGAGTACGAAGGCACCACGCTGATCGGTAAAAGCGGCGTAGAGCGGGCCTACGAAGATGAGCTGCACGGGCAGAAGGGCTATCAACAGTTGCTCGTCAACGCACAAGGCCGGCGAGTCGATCCGGTCGGCGTACAAACCAGCGAATTGAAACGCAGAGAACCGGTTGCAGGGAACGATCTCTACCTCACGATCGATCATCGGGTCCAGCAGGCCGCGGAAGAAATGCTGCGCGGACGCCGTGCCGCCGCCGTCGCCATCGATCCGAACACCGGCGACATCCTGGCGCTGGTGAGCACGCCCGGCTTCGACCCCAATTTATTCAGTCGCGGCATTGCACGCGCCGACTATCTAAAACTTACCGACGACATCGATAAGCCGCTGCTGGATCGATCGTTGCGCGGCACGTACGCTTCGGCTTCGACGATCAAGCCCTTCATGGGATTGGCCGGGCTCCAGTACGGGGTGGTCGAATCGAGCGAAGCTTGGTACTGCAGAGGAATGTTTCGTTTGCCGGGCGTAAGCCGACCCTGGCGCGATTGGAAGCCCGCAGGACACGGTAACCTGGATTTGGCTCACGCCATTCAACAATCTTGCGATACCTATTTTTATCAGGTGGCGGATCTGCTCGGCATCGATCGTATCCACGCCTTCTTGAGCCAGTTTGGTTTCGGCAAGCCCACCGGCATCGACATCGGCGGCGATCGCGCCGGCATATTGCCGTCGACGGAATGGAAGCGCCGTGCGTTTCAAAAAAACAAAGACATGCAAACGTGGTATCGAGGCGAAACGGTAAGCGTCGGAATCGGCCAAGGCTATTTGTCGGTGACCCCGCTGCAACTAGCGCACGCCACGGCAACCCTGGCAAAGCGCGGCGAAGGATTTACTCCGCGCTTGGTCAAAGCCGTTCGCAACTCTGCCACAGGCGAAGTCCGGGAGATCGCGCCTAAGCCACTACCGCCGGTAAAGGTGCGCGCTCCGCAAATGTGGGATGCGGTATTTCATGGCATGGAGTTGGTAATGAAACCCGGCGGCGGCACTGCATCGGTTGCCGGCAAGGGCACGAAGTACACTGCTGCGGGCAAGACCGGCACGGCGCAAGTGATCAATGTCAGCGCCTCCGCCAACATGAAGGCCTTTACCGCCGCACTTGCCGAACGCTTGCGCGATCACGGGCTTTTCGTGGCATTCGCGCCGGTAGAGAAACCCGAAATCGCAGTTGCCGTGGTGGTTGAAAACGGCGAGCACGGCAGCACCGCCGCGTTGATCGCTCGACGCATGTTCGATGCGCACTTTCTGACGCCGCAGGAACTCAAAGAACAGGACGCAAAAAACCTGTCGCCGGGATTCAACACCGCCGTCGCGTCGGGAGACGAATAATGGCCGACGGCCTCGACTCCTCGCGCACGCAGCGCACATTCACGTTGACCACGCGCCTGCTGTCGGCGCTGCATCTGGACGGTCCGTTATTAACCGGCCTATGCATCATTGCATTTGCCGGCATGGCAGTGGTGTACAGCGCCTCCGGCGCCAGCGTCAATATGCTGCAGTCGCAGATGTTGAAGTTTGCTCTGGCGGTAGTGGTAATGCTGGTGCTGGCGCAACTTCCGCCACGACTCATTCGCATGAGCGCACCATGGCTGTACCTAATCGGCTTGGTACTGTTGCTGATCGTCATGGTAATCGGCGATACGGCCATGGGGGCGCAACGCTGGCTGGACTTGGGTTTTATTCGCTTTCAACCGTCGGAAATCATGAAGATCGCAGTGCCGTTGGTGTGCGCGTGGTATCTGCATGAACGGCCTTTGCCGCCGACTTGGCTGAATGTCGCGATATTGCTGATAGCCGTGTTGGTACCCGCGGCTATCGTCGTAGAACAGCCGGACTTAGGCACGGGAATGCTAATTACCGCGTCCGGCGTAATGGTGGTATTGCTAGCCGGTCTACGCGCACGCTACATCATTGCCGGAGTTGTACTGCTGGGTGCCGGCGCATTCTTCGGGTGGCAGTTCTTGCATGACTACCAGCGGCAGCGTGTCCTCACCTTCTTGGACCCGCAGAACGATCCGCTGGGATCCGGTTATCACATCATTCAGTCGCAAATCGCCATCGGTTCGGGCGGAGCATTCGGCAAAGGTTATATGAATGGGAGCCAGGCGCAGCTGGAGTTCTTACCGGAGCGCTCGACGGACTTTATCTTTGCAGTGATCGGCGAGGAATGGGGTTTGATCGGCTTAGTCTTCATATTGCTGTTATATGCCTTCGTCATAGGACGGGCGCTGTACATGGCAGCCACAGCCCAGGATACATTTGCGCGCTTGATTACCGGCAGCCTGGCGCTCACCTTCGCTGTTTACGCACTTATCAACGCCGGCATGGTCACAGGATTGTTGCCTGTTGTGGGTGTGCCGCTGCCGCTGATTAGTTTCGGCGGAACCTCCATGGTGACGCTCATGGCGGGCTTCGGTATTCTGATGGCGGTAAATGCAAGGCGAAGATTGGTGGGACGATGACAACTGACGAGACACGAGACGCGAGATACGACCATGCCATTATCGGGTCACGCGTCACGCGTCACGCGTCACTAACCGCCGCGGCCAAGCATGCGCTGTATTTGGTTGGCTGCGCGTTACCGCTCGTACTCCTTGCGCCCACCGCCTCCGCGCTCGATACGCAGCGCGACGACGTCCGCGAATTCATCCAGTACATGCACGATAAGCACGGCTTCAGTACCGCTACCGTGCGTGGACTGATGCGCAATGCCGACAGCAAGCCGTCCATCATCGAGACAATGACCAAACCCGCCGAACAAGTGCTGCCGTGGTACGACTACCGCGAGCGATTCATGACGGCGCGCCGTATTACCAAAGGCGTAGAATTCTGGACTCAGCACGGCGATAAATTAAAGAAAGTTGCCGCTGCAGGCGTATCCCCCGATGCCATAGTCGGCATTTTGGGAGTGGAAACGATGTTCGGCGAAATCACCGGCGGTCATCGCGTACTGGATGCGCTAGCGACTTTGGCTTTTGACTATCCGCCGCGCGCACCTTTCTTTCGCAGCGAATTGGAAAACTTCCTGCTGCTGACACGCGAAGAGAAAGCGGTGAACGCGCGTACTGCGCTCGGCTCTTACGCCGGTGCAATCGGCGCTCCGCAATTCATGCCGAGCAACTACCGCACACTGGCAGTCGACGGCGATGGCAACGGTCGACGCGATCTATGGAAGAGCTGGCCCGATGTTACGATGAGTATTGCCAACTACCTGAAGCATCATGGTTGGCGCGATGGCGAACCCGTTGTCGCATCGGCGACCGTGGAGCCCGGCGACTCGGCAAGATTCGACATCAGCAAGATTCGCCTGAACGAAACCGTAGCGTCGCTGCGCGAGAAAGGCGTGCGCTTCGAAACGGAGATGCCGGACGACACGCCCGCGATGTTGATCGCGGTAGAAAGTCGTGACGGCACCGAATATCGCGTCGGGTTCCAAAACTTCGTCGCAATCACTCGCTACAACCCTCGCATAAAGTATGCGCTGGCGGTGCATGACCTGGGTGAGGCGATTGCGAGAGCGAGAGATGATGCGCAGCGATAAGAAGGTCAACTGGCGACTGGCTGCTGGCTGCTGGCCAGAGATGAAGAGCGCCGCAATACTGCTAATTGTCGCCTTGGTCACCACCGGTTGCGTATCTCAGCAACCCCGTCCGGCTCCAACTCCAACCCC
>Ga0315910_10005431_pt1 | contig 10428 bp, 8 predicted proteins | sample EdamamesoilMG_FD_204470 | JGI IMG/M metagenome (GOLD analysis project Ga0315910, IMG submission 204470) | Garden soil microbial communities collected in Santa Monica, California, United States - Edamame soil | ecosystem: Environmental > Terrestrial > Soil > Garden | place: USA: California... | reverse complement strand
CACATGGTTGATCAGAAAGACCCCGATCAATGGCTGAACCAAATCAGTTTTTACACGGGTATTTTAGACAGCATGGTTATGCAGGGTGTTGTCGTCAAGAGCGTTCATTGCATTTCGTATGAAGGTGTATTGCACCGCAATGGTGTTGAGTACCATTTTCTGAATTTGAAACGCTGGCAGATTTTCTTTCCATTTAAATTAATTTCGTATGTAAAGCGTTTGAAGGCTGATGCCATTGTGGTTCACGGATTGATTTTTCCGCTCCAGGTAATTTTTTTGCGATATGCTCTTGGTAGGAAAACCGTGATCACGGCCCAGCATCATGCGGAACGGGCCTATCGCGATGTAAGGTCATTTATTCAGCGCACGGCAGACCGGCACATAAAGGCTTACTTCTTCACATCGCTTGGTCTGGCCAGTGCCTGGGTGGAGAGCAAACAGATAAGTTCAGTTTCCAAAATTCATGAGGTGATGGAAGCTTCTTCTTTTTTTTATTTGCTGGATAGGGAGTTGTCGCGTAAAACAACAAAAGTTTTCGGAGCGCCCGTTTACCTATGGGTAGGCCGGCTTGATGAAAACAAAAATCCAATTCTATTGGTACGCGCTTTTGCTCGCTTTGCTGCAGAATATCCGGGTGCCACACTGTATGTAATTTACCAGTCGTATGAACAGGAGACGCTGTTGAAAGAAATAGCGGATCAATGCGATAGTATTACCTTGGTTGGCAAGGTGCGTCACGATATGTTGCCATTCTGGTATAGCAGTGCCGAATTCATAATATCAACTTCCTACTATGAAGGAAGTGGTATTGCGGTGTGTGAAGCCATGTCATGCGGATGTATTCCCGTGCTCACCGACATTCCTTCTTTCAGAATGATGACCGATAACGGAAATACCGGATTACTTTATACGCCAGGCGATGAGGAAGGATTGGTGAAAGCACTTCGCAAGACCATCGCGATGGATCGTTCAATTGAATCCCACAAAGTTATTAGTCAATTTTCGCAGTCATTGTCTTATAGTGCCATTGCTGGTAAAATGATCAGGGTTATTCAAAAGGAAATCAATGAACCGTAAGCCGGCTATCGCGATTATAATACCCGGAGGCATTGGTACGGGAAAGGACAATATCGGTGTTCCCGTACTGGAACGCATTGTGAGGTTGTTGTCTGCTGATTTTGACATCACTGTTTTTCAACTCTTTCCTACGAATAAAGATTACAAAGCTGACGGATTCACCATCATAGATGTAAATGGCGCTAACTCGCTTGTAAAATACCTGAAATTCTTTTTCACGTTTCGTAACCACCACGCTCAAAAAAAATTTCAGGCTGTGCATGGATTCTGGATCTTACCTTCCGGATTTCTTGCTGTAATGGCAGGAAAGATTTTTGCAATTAAAAGTATAGTGAGTGTACTTGGTGGTGATGCCATTGCACTTCCTGAAATCAAGTACGGACAGCTACAAAGTAAATGGTACCGCAAATTCGTATTCTGGACATTGCGGCAGGCCGATGAACCGAATGCACTTACACAATACCTGGTGAATAATTTAGCTAGAGCCGGGTTGCACGATGTGCCCATAAGCGTTATCCCCTGGGGCATTGACACAAAACAATTTGCTTATCGCGAGCGAAACCGAAAAATGCCCGTTCAGTTTCTTCACATTGGTAATTTGCATCCGGTAAAGGGTCAGGAAACATTGTTGCGCGCGTTTAAAATCATCAGTGACAAAATCGAAGCGCGACTAACGCTGATTGGAGAAGGTGCACTTAAAAATCAGCTCGACAAACTGATCGGTGAACTGAGCCTCGATTCAAAAGTCACTATTTTAAAACCGGTGCCGTATGAACAATTGGCAAAATACTATGAACAGTCGGATGTACTTTTGCATACATCTCTTTCGGAGGGACAAAGTGAAGTTGTAACGGAAGCGATGAGCAGCGGACTACTTGTGTGCGGAACAAAAGTAGGATTGATGTACGACCTTCCGGGTTGTTGCGTGGCCGTTGAGGTTGGCGATTTTGAATCCCTGGCAGCTGAAGTGATTTCGGTAGCTGAAGATCATACGCGATTTCAGAAAATTGTTTCAATGGGGGTTCAGTGGACTGCCGAAAACGATATTCACGCTACGGTTAAGCAATATCGTAATCTGTATGTAAAATAATGAAAGCAAAAAAGCCCAGCATAGCTGTTTTCGGAATGGGAACCTTCGACAAAGGTTTATTGGGTGCACCTGTACTTATTGATCTGTTCGAAAGACTCTCCGCAGATTTTGATATTGTATTCTATAGTTTTTTGAAAATAGATGCTTCCCATGTTTCACCTGCCATTACGATAAGACAACCGGTAGACTGGCCAATTCCCGGGAGGGTGAAATATTTTTTGGTGGCGTTACGATGTCTATGTGATCATTTCCGCAGCCCCATGGCTATGTTTTTTTCTGTTTCGGTCTATCCCACCGGTAAATGGGCTGTATGGTTGGGAAAGATTTTACGGAAACCCGTGCTTGTGCAGTTGATCGCATCCGAAGCTGTGGTTATGCCGGACGGTAATGTAGGAAGCCTTCACAAACCCTGGTTAAAAAAAATTACCATGAAAGTATGCCGTGAAACCGATGTGCTGTTGACGGTATGCAACTATCAACGAAAGCTGGCCGAAGAGCATCTCCAGTTAAAAAGAAAAATTGATGATCTTCCATTGCGTGTGAATACAAGCCATTTCATTTATTCACCCCGAAGTATTTCATTTCCTGTACAGTTTATCCATGTAGCATTTTACAGCGAGGTAAAAGATCAGGATACAATGTTTGTTGCCTTCGAAAAAATTTCCCGTCAGGTAGACAGTCACCTTACCGTTATCGGAGTGGGGTTTGATACACCCAAGGTTCATACGCTCTTAAAAAGCCTCAGCATTCTGGACAAAGTAACCTTCACCGGATTTGTTTCGCACAAAGAATTACCAATGTATTTTGAACGTGCACACATTCTTTTGCACACGGCCATTTTTGAAACGGGATGTGCCGTCATTCAGGAAGCAATGGCCAGCGGTGTTGCAGTCGGAGGAACGCACGTAGGCCTTTTGCATGATATCGGTAATGACTACGCGGTTGTTGTACCGCCCCGGGCCGCAGATGAATTAGCTGAAAAAATCATCACACTGATAAACGATCCCGTTCGCTATCAACAGATGACCAGGCGGGCATATGAATGGATAACTACCTATGACGCGGTGTGGTCGTATCAGAATTACAAAGCATTCTTGAGCGATCTTTTGAACCGGCCGAATTAAGTGATCTCAGAACGTACAGCCTCGGTCAGGTTTCCGCTCTCTAATTTATAGATTGAGTCATACGAAGTTTGTGCGGAAAGTTTATGCGTGATCACCACAATGATTTTTCCGGTTGTCTTAAGCGTATCGAGCAGTTTTAAAATCTCCAGCTCGAGTGAATCGTGTACCTGGCTGGTGGCTTCATCAATCAATAGAATATCGGCATCGGTATAGAGGGCACGGGCTAGTGCAATTCGTTGACGTTGTCCTCCTGAGAGTTTGGCACCTTTTTCTCCAATGCGTGAATCGATACCCTGTGGAAGTTGCTCGACAAGCTTCCTGAGATCCAGGCGGTTTATAAGGCCCAGTATTTTTGCACGGTCAATTTCTTTTTCAGGAATACCGAACGCTACGTTCTGTGCCAATGTGCCGTCCAGGATATATGGATTCTGCGGAACATATCCCATTATTCTCCGCAGTGAACTTCCATCAATAACGTTGTTGTCTAACCTGATCTCGCCTGTGTAATCTTTCAGAAAGCCCAGTAAGATCAGCAACAGCGTTGTTTTCCCTTCGCCAGATTTTCCGGTGAGTGCTACTTTCGTGCCCCTGCGTAGGGTGAGGTTGACATTTTGCAATACACTGTTTTGATTGGTATAGCTGAACGAAATGTTGTTAAGGATAAGTTGATCCGAAAGCACACAGGTATCCGCACGGGTGGCGGGCGTCAGGGCCGGGTTAAAATTGACAAGATCTTTTAGATCCTGGGCGACAAAAGCATGACTACGAATTTGAAACAACGCCAGAAGAATCCGGTTTATGGATGGAATCATTCTAAAACTGGCCCCTGCATAGATGCTAAGCATCAATATACTTTGCTGATAACTCTGACCGGTAAGGACGGTATAGATCACCAGAACACAGATCACCATCGCAGCAACGACCTCTGTCATCCGGATGGTACTGCTTTGAATGACGTGATCAAGCGTGAACACTCGGCTAAGTTCTTCATTCACCTGGCGAAATCGTCTCGCGAAAAATACTTCAGTAGCATGCGTCTTGATTTCGATGAGTGCTTCTGTAATCTGTTGGGCATACTTCAGTAACAACGGATATTTTTCCCGGATCACTTCACCAATGCTTCGGGTATTTTTCTTGAGCATTTGATAAATGAAAGCAACCGGTAAAAGTATCACCACCAGTAGCATCATGATCTTCACATCATAAACCAAAACACAAACAAGAAGAAAACTAAAAACCAGGCTTTCGGAGAGAAGATTGGCAATCGGTAAAAGCAATCCATTGGCAAACGTTACCGGGTGGCGTGTTATGCGTGTTACTTCCCGCGAGAAATCGGCATCGGAGAATCCCGGGTAGCCGGATTCAAGGTAGCGTGTGGTTGCACGTTCCGCCAATTCAGTGGAAACACCAAAGGCATAACGCGCCTTGATCAGCGTGATCCAGTAACTGATGGCTACTTTAATCAACGTAAAAACCAGGACGGCTACGGTGATGGTAATGATAAAATGATTGTGACTTGAAAATCCAAAAGACGTATAAATAGAACTCAAGATGGTATTGGATTCAATAAAGTCGGGATTGATGATCAGGAAGACAATGGGAAGAAACGAGGCGACATTGAAAAAATCCAAAAAGGATTGAAAAACAAGCAAGGCCACAACAACCGACCCTTTCTTTTGTTGGCGTGGATCCAGTAGTGAAAATGTTTGCCGGATAATTTCTTTCATGGTCTTTATCGCACGGTACACAGCAGGTTGAACTGAAAGCGTGATGCATACCGCACGGCATCGTAAGGAAGCATCTCGTTATGATGTTCAATCATAAAGGTGTATCCCAAGTTAGCAAGTTTATGCACTACTTCGTCCACGGCATAACCGTGTTCGTTCCACCAGGGCCTTGTTACTTCTATAAAGAGGGGTGGTTTGTATTGTTGAATTGTATTCCAGCCACCCGCAAGAACTTCGGGCTCGAAGCCTTCTACAATAAGTTTGATGAAAGCAATGTGAAGAGGCCTGATTTGATCAATAAAATCATCGAGACGTCTTATCGCTACCTGAAATTGCCCAGCGTGATCAGAACCTATTACGCGCCCGGCACCGGTGTTCACGGAATCAACCGTAAATGTTCGTTGCTCGGTTTGGCTTCCCAGCCCGGCTTCGTGCAACTGAACAAATGACGTAAGGGATGGATTGAGCGAAAGATTGTGCTTGTACATTTTCTGAACTTCCGGATTCGGTTCAAAGGCGTGAATCTGGAAATTCGTTAACCCCCTTTGCTCAGCAAACCTGGCCAGCCGTAAGGAGAATGCTCCGAAGTTGGCTCCGATGTCCAAAACAATACTGTTGTTTTTAATGTACTGGGTGCCTTCCTTCAGCGCATTGTCGCGTACCCCATAAAACAGACGCCACTGAACATAATCGGAACGATTTATTTTGAAGTGGGTGTGGTCCCGCGTGAGTGTATAAGAATCGTTCTTCGGATACTGGGAAGAATATGGAATAAATTTTCCTGCTGAAGCAAACCGGTGACGGATACTTACGGGTATAAATCTCCGGACAAAATTTATGCGCTGCCTCAAGTGCACAAAAAGTTCTTCCGTCTTTGTACTGGCGACTATCCGATGAATAAAACCGACAACCTTTTTCATGGCCGTTTAATTATGACCCAGGGAAAAGGAGAGTCGTTGGTGAGTTTTCGCACAATTTTGGTTGTCCACGATGTGGGATCATACAATATAGAATAATCGCAAGCTTTCAACACGTTCCAGGTATGATGGTGATAATGTGATGCTACTTCCGCATATCCGGAATCATGGAAGTATTGTGTCGACCGAAGTTGGGCCGGTTCAACATTGTTTTCCGAATAGAAAGGCGTATCGACAATATGAATAGAACCTCCCGGTATAATACTTTTCAACAAGCGATCAAGGAGTTTCGCTGGATCAGAAAAGTATTGCAATGCACTGGCCAGAATTACACAGTCTATACGACAATTTTCGAAAGAGAACGTTTCGATGTCACCGAAAATGAATTGTAGTTTCGGGTTGGCTTGTGATACACGGACTGCCTGTCTTAACTCCGTTTCATTGATATCAATACCGCAGCAGTCGGACGTTGTAGCGGATTGAATGTATTTCAGCAACCATCCATTGCCACACCCCACCTCAAGAATATTTTTTGATTGACTTGCCGTAAGCCACCTGGCCAACCGTTTTGCTGACTTTTTTCGAATCAGCCATTCAGCCTTTCGCGGATGATTGCTGTCGATGTCGGGTAGTTTTTTAACGACCTCGTCTTCATAAAGCCTGCCTTCCTGTGCACGCAATTGAATATAATTTTTTTCGAAAGCCGATTGTGATTGAAAAGTTTTCTGATAGAATAGTGCATCGCGACAAGCAATGTCTTCATGCGTACTTAGAAATTCATTGAATGAACGCATTACGGATTGAACTGGAATGTTACGATCAGGTGATCGGCCCAACGATTGAACGGGAAGGAATCTTTTACTGCGGCATCTGCCTTACGAAGCAGGTTGTATAATCCGGGATTTTTTACCGGAAGATCTCCGCGGTGTGGCGGGGGAGAAAGTGCAGCCAGCCCTTCGGATTGGATAAAGGTGAACGAACGGCCAAAGGCTTTTTTAATTTCAGCCAATGAAAAGTAAAAGGTTTTAAAGTATTCGCCTTCAAGATGCGCCATTACACCATTTCGTGTAAATCTCCGGAAAGCGGCCCTTGGATTTAGTTTTAAAATCTGCAGCATTTCCCACGGGCAGACACGTGGCATGATCACAAATGTGACGAACGCTTGCGGCTTCAATAAAGCAGGAAGATGTCGGGTGATTTTATTCAGATCGGAAGAGCAATTCAGCCCTCCAAAATTTGAAAAGGCGAAATCAAAATTCTTTTCTTTTACCTGGTTGAGTTGTTCATACGAAACCTGTTGACAGAAAAGCTTATGTGAAAGATCGTTAGCGGTAATCTTCTCGTTGATCTTTGCAATCATTCCATCCGACAAATCAGTAGCATAAACTTTACATCCCTGATTTATGAAATGAAGTGCGTCAATACCGGTTCCGGCATTCAGTTCCAATATCCGGTTTCCGTTTTTTACAAATTGCGAAGCATGAGCATAAACCTGTTTCCGCAGGTCACGAAGAATGATGTTAGATGCATCTTCAGTATCGTATTGGTGCGATTGCTTACTGAACGCTTTGTTAACATTCTCGAAAAGAACAGACGGAGTTGTGAGCGAGTTCACCGGATTTCTATTTTAACTGTAGGTCAATCAGAAAATTATAGTCGGTATCCGATGGCGAGTATTTATAGCTAACGCGTTTCATACACACCAGCCTGAATTTTTCCTTTGACCACTGACGAAGCTGGTGAGGTGTATGTAGCCATTTTTCAATGCCTTTATTTACAATGCGTGTATTTTTTTCATGAAATTTTTGCCAGGCCCTGATAAAATTGAAACGCAATAAAAAATGATACACCTGGCGCCATCTTAATTTTGGAATGGTCACTGCAATGAGCCGGCCATTCGCTGAAAGGAGCGAAGGCACTTTTTCAAAAAAGGCCGTTAGCCGGTCGGGATGCATTGAGTTCAGACAGCCAAAGTTGACAAAGATGAGGTTGAATTTTTTATCGAAAACCGTTTCATCGAAGCTTTCCGGATCTATGTAATGTGACCGAACCCGGGTTTGCATCGTAAGTTGTTTTGTCTTTGCTTGTGTCAACCGACATACTTCTTCGGTAATGTCGGTGGCTACAATATTGGATCCCGCTTCGCCAAAAAGCAGCGCATCCTCGCCACTGCCGCAATTGAGTTCGAGAATATCCAGGCCGTTCAATTCCGGAGCAATTTTTTCAAGGTATTTCCACACATACCTGCGCTGCACCTGCTCGATGAAATGCTCCGAGAACAGGGGATTGTAGGCGAAGGAAATATGATCGAAAGGAACTGCCATTTGAAAAACGATGTACGATTTACGATTGCAATCCGTGTGGGTGTGTCAGGAAATGTTTTCAGTTTTTTCTTTTTCCAGTTGCTTCAGGCGTAAGCGTTGCGTGAAGGCAGTCGGAATATAGTAAAAGGTAGCCAGCCCGGAGCGAAGGTCACTGTAACTAAGACGCATCGGCTCGCGAAAGAGTTTCTTCAGGCTGTTAAATCCTTTGCGTTTGCGGTAAACACTGTGAACATAACGATGCAATTCTTTATAGTAAGCGGTCTTAAAGGTGCTTTCAAACATCATCGCCAGATCGTCTGAATCCGACCAGTTCTGCTTTTCCTGAAGCTGATCCTTTACCTTTTCATAGAATTTTGTTCCGGGTAGCGGATAGGAAACTGAAATGCCTACCTCATCGGGCATCAGATCAAGCACCATTTTTAAGGTTGAATCAATGTCTTCTTTGGTTTCCCCGAGGTAGCCAAACTGAAGGAAGAAGGCAACATGTATACCTTTTTGTTTCATCAACGTAGTTGCCTTATAGATTTGCTGTACGGTAGTACCTTTATCCATGGCATCCAGAATTTTCTGTGAGCCGGATTCAGCTCCCACCCAGATTGTTTCTATCCCTGCCTCTGCCAGTGCCTGCAGGTTGTCTTCTTCCAGTAGTAAATCTACGCGCGACTGAATCTTAAATCTGAATTTCAGATTTCGTTTCTTTACTTCATCGCGGAACGCCTGCGCCCATCCGGGCTTGAGGGCAAAAATATCGTCACACATCCAGAAGTGATCGGGCTTATATTTCGTGAGAAGCTGTTCAATTTCATCGGCAACGTGTTTTGGCGAGCGTGAATTGTACCGGTTTCCGTAAATCGGTTTTGCGCACCAGTTACACTTATAAGGACAACCGCGCGTGGTCGCTACGTTCAGCGAAAAGTATCCATGGTATTGCATCCAGATATCCCGGTACGATTCCATATCTACCAGGTCCCACGCGGGCGTGGGAAGCAAATCAAGATCACGCATCACCGTGCGTGAAGGTGTTACGATCACCTCGTTATTTTTTTTTAAAGCTATTCCCGGTAGTGTCGTTGGATCGTTTCCGGCCTCAAGTGCAAGCAGCAGTTCTTTCAATCCTTCTTCACCTTCGCCACGCACAACATAATCCACGCCCCGGTCCAGGTATTTTTTGTAGTGATCCGTGGCATCCGAACTGTTGATGATAACGATGCTCCCGTTCTTTTTTGCCATCGTAGCCATCTCAAAGGCTGCTTCACGCATATTGGTGAGGCACATCTTGGTGAGGTAGTTAAATCCGTCATCATAGATTACAACATACCTCGGATTTTTGGCAATGTGTTCTTTGATTTCCTGTGGACCATCTTTCAGGCAAACGTCAAAAAGGGAAACATCGAAATCACTGTCGCGAACCACGGCAGCGGCCAGCAGCGTTGCCAATGGCGGATAAGGTTGTTTGAATCGCCATTGCTTCGGATCGAATTTATAGAAATAAGAGTGGGTAAATAAAACGCGGCTCCTCATGCGGTTGCAGTGTTCTTCATTTTTGCAGTGAACTCGTTTACTTTCTGCTGATAGAGATCAGTTACTTTTCGCTGGTAATGCTTCGGATGATTTTTAGAGGCATAATTCTTGGACTTGAACGCCACCTGAAAATCGGGTTGATCGTATCGGCTTCCATACATCTTTTGCCACCTGCGAATTGTCATCTTCATAAAGTACTGATCCAGCCATGCGCCACCCAGCGCGTTGAGGATTTTTTCCAGGAAGTTTTTGAACCATCCGGAAGTAGCAGCGGGAACCTGTTCGGTTGAGCGGATTGTATTGTTGGGAAAGAATTTCATGAGCCAGGAGTTACGTTGATGGAGAGTAACGTAGTGCTCCGCGCCCTGAAGCGGAATTACGGTAGCGAGCTCAGTGGCTGTGAACAGATTTTTTTCCTCGATCTCCAGGTGTTCTGTGTCAACGAAATAATTTACGCAGAAGTGCTTATGCGAATTGAGCAGGAAGATACGCTTGTAAAGTACCAGCAACATGCGCGCTACCCACAGACGCCCCGGTTGAGTTACAATAAAAAAATCCAGATCGGAATGTTCGTCCATGTATCCCTTCGACAGTGAGCCCGAAGCCATCACAGCCCGGACAAATGGAAATTTAAAGATCTTTCGTCCT
>Ga0315910_10005430_pt1 | contig 10428 bp, 8 predicted proteins | sample EdamamesoilMG_FD_204470 | JGI IMG/M metagenome (GOLD analysis project Ga0315910, IMG submission 204470) | Garden soil microbial communities collected in Santa Monica, California, United States - Edamame soil | ecosystem: Environmental > Terrestrial > Soil > Garden | place: USA: California... | reverse complement strand
GGGTGAAGCGGCAGCGAGAGGCAGCCGCCGATAGCGTTGAGAGCTCGAAGGTAGCAGCACAATGACGATACTCGAACGGTTCGTCTCGCCCCGCAGCGCGGGGTCGATCGCCCCCCGCTGGGGGGGCAGATGCCCCCGACTCTGTGGCTTGCTCGTGATCGCGCAGGCTGCGTTCGGCTGTGCCCCCGACGAAGAGCAGCAGACGCTCGAGCCGGCGCGCGTCGCCATGAACGAAGAAGTAGCCGCCATCTACGACGATGGTGAGCTCGTCATCTACGAGGTGAAGGCACCGTTTCAGTTGCCCATCATCGCTCCCAGCGACGGCACTCGCAGCGATCTGGCGGCAGAAGGCACCGAGCCTTACGGGGCCGAACCGTGGGTGTACAACGACCAGGTCGAGGTCCAGGTCAGTTGGATCATCTCGAACCTCGACGAGGAAACTCACAACGTGGAGCTCGTCATCGACCCTTGGAACGAATTTGGCCGCTATTGGCCTGGGGTCACGGTGATCGACGAAGAAGAGGGCGAAGCGCTGCCCAATCTCTCCGGCTACGACCGCTTGATGGAAATTCCGGGCACGAGCGCACCGGGCGAAGCGCGGGTGCACGGCGTGATCACCTTCGCCAACATGCGTGAGCTGGCGATCGATTTCGCGACCGTCATCAACATCATCCAGAATCCGCCGCCCGAAGAAGAAGACGGCTCGTACGGCGCTGCCACGCTCGTGAACCACGCGTTCGACATCCACAACTCGAGCGAGAACGATCCGCTGGTACAGAGCTACGTCCCCGACGTGATCGCGGGGCTAACGGGCTTCGACTTCGGTTTGCGCAGCTTCGAGCCCATCAACGTAGCGCTCGAAATCGTCGTCGAAATCGTCGACACCGGCGACGAGCGCGTGCTCGAAGAGGGCAGCAAAGAAACCCCCCTCGAGATGCCCGAGATGCAGTACACGATCGGCGAGTGAGCGGGTCTCACCGCTGGCGGGCCATACGGCCCGCCGAGTTCGCGGGCTAGCCTTCGAGGCTCGGCCGCCTGCGGCGCGCGAGAGCGACGCCAAGGCCGAGGGGCAGCGCGAGCCACCACGGCGTGCGCTCTTGGGGTGCGCCCGCGACGCGGCAACCGCAGCCGTCGGACTTTGGCGTGCCCTCCAAGGGCTCACCGGTGCCCCCGGTGCCACCCTGACCGTTGCCAGCGGAGGTCGCAGTGACGTTGGCTGCGTTCGCTGCGTTGCTGGGGATGCCGTTCGTGCTGGTGTTGCCGGTGGTGCCTTCGCCACCTTCGCCGCCTTCGCCGTTCGGATCGTAGTCTTCGTCGACCTCGCACGCGCCGGCCGTGCACTTCATGCCGATCGGGCAGCTGGCGCCTTCGCAGTTGTCGACGCATTCTCCGGCTTCGCAGCGGAAGCCGCCTGCGCACGTCATGTCGACGCAGGCGTCTTCGACGCACAGGTTTTCTTCGCAGCTAAAGCCGCTGCCGCAGCCGGTGCAGCCGCAGCTCGAACACAGGCCCACGGGGGCTCCGTTCATCTCTTCGGGGAACTCGACGCTGCAGCTGAAGCCTTCGTCGCACTCGACGCCGGCGCATACGTCGACGCAAACCCCAGCCCGACAGGCGTTACCATAGGGGCATTCGACACCGTCGCAAGCCCCCACGCACTCGCCGTCGCGGCAGACCTGACCGCTGTCGCATTCGACGTCGAGGCACTTGGCGTCGACGCAGACGCCGCTGTCAGCGCAGACCAACGGAGGGTTGCACTGGAACTCGCCGCCGCCGCAGCGCGGCTGGCACATGCCCTGGTAGCAGACCATGTTCGCTTCGCACAGATCGCCGTCGTCGACTTCGCCGTCGCAGTCGTCGTCGAGGGCGTTGCAGCTCTCGTCCCGCGGTTCTTGCATGGCCACGCAGGTCAGTACACCGTCGCGACATTGCTCGACGCCCTGGCCGCAAATGCCAGGATCACCCGTTTCGCACAGGTCACCACCGCCGGAACACTGAATGCCCGTGACGAACGTGAGCAGGTCTTCGAAGTCGTTGTCGCCGCCGTTGAACTGGTCCTCCCAGCCGAAGTAGAAGGCGGTCGGGTTGGCGCGGCTCTGCCAGACCAACAAGTGCACGCGTCCGTCGTCGTCGTTGAGGCCGGGCTGGGAGAAGAACAGGTTTTCTTGCGTCTCTTGCAGCGTGCCATCATCGTTGGTGACACAAGCGTCGATCCCTTGCTCTTCGTCGCCGTACTCGTTGTTGGCGAGGAAGAAGCCAATCTCGGTCACGCCCTCGGGTGCCGTCAGGTTGACGGTCTCGCCGACGGGCGTGTCGCAGCCGAGCATCACGTGCATCTGGGAAGGTTCCGGACGCACGGCGTTTCCGTTGCCATCGCGCTGCACTTCGTACCAGCCGAATACGTTGAGGTAGCCGGCGCCCTTGTAGAGCACCTCGAAGCTCAGGTTGCACAGGGGATTGAAGGTCTCTTGGTCGATCGTGGCGGTCTCGACCACGTCGATGTCGTCGCCGTCGTAGCCCAGAGCATCTTCGTTCTGGTTGACGCAGTACCAGACGTCGCTCTCGCAATCCTCGTGAACGACCGGCACGACGGGCAGCGTCATGCCGTCGAATTCCAGTGCAGGCGCGAGACTCGGAGTCAAGAGTGCTGCTGCCAGCGCGCCGCGAAAGAGGTGTTTAGCGATGGGGTACCCGATCTTGCGCATCTCAGTCGCATACGCCCTCGAAGCGGCTTTGTTTATTGTGGGACATGTGTGTCCCGAGCTGGAACAGAAAGAAAGATGCAAACTAGTTCGTTCGCGGCCTCGGGAAAGGTGCGACGGCGGTGCTGGTTCACTGTGCCTTTCTCAGATTTGCCCCGCTACACCTGAAACCCGCGCCGAACTCCGCTTCGCTGCCGATTCGGACTGGCCGAAGTCGGAGCGCAAACCGGATCTGACGTCGGGTCAACTTGCGGCTGTGAGTCATATGTGATGGATGCGTTAACGCGTGCGGGAACGGAGTGCGTTAACGGCTGCGGCCACGATCGTACCAACAGCGTGAAAGCTGCGGTTACGAAGCCCGTCGAGGGCGGCGCGGGCTTGACGGCAGGCGCCCGAATGGGCACCCATGGACTAGTACGGATCGGCAAACACGATGATGGGAGCGAGTGGCAGCGCAGGACTCTGGGAGACGGCTAGTGTGGCCATGGCGCTGACCTTGGCCTCGGCGTTCGCAGTGGCCCTGGGGCTCGGGAACCAGCCCTACAGGGGCGTCGAGCGAACCGTGCAGCACAGTGAGCCGGAGCCGCTGGCGTTCGCCTCGGCGGCGAGGCCGCGCGCCGCCTCGCCTGCTGAAGCCGAAGACTTCGCGATGTCCGAGCGGATCGCGGCTCACATCGAGTGCTTGAACTTCGCGAGCAGAGCGCTGCTGCACGCGCAGAGCACCTACCTCGCCGCGGCCGACCCGGCAGTAGGGCCCAGCGGCAACGAGAGCGGAGTGTGGCTGGGCGCGGTCGACGTCAGCCGCTGCGCGTCGGGCCTCAGGAAAGCGCGAAGCCTGAAACCCGCGCTGGCCAAGCTCGATCGGGCAGCTGACGTTTACCTCGGCTCTCTCGAGAAGCTCGCGCCGCTGCTGAACGAGGCCAGCGCCTACTACGCGAGCAAGGGCTTCGAGCGTGACCAGTGGGCGAAGGCGAAGGCGATGCACGGCGGACTCGTCGCGGCCTTCGCTGACTTCGCCACAGCGCACGCCTCGCTCGAAGAGCAGGTGCACGCGATCTACGCTGGGCTCTTCGCACGTCGCCTCGAACGCCTGCGGCAAGACCCCGCGGCCCGGCTCGAGTACCTCGCGGCCAAGACGGTGAACGACGCGCGAGCTCTGGTGAATCTCGCGAGTGGTGTCGAGACCGCGCCGCTCGACGAAGCTCGCTTCGCGAAGGCGCTGGACCAATACCAGAGCACGGCCGCCGACTACGAACGTTATGTCGAAGCACACGCCGACGAGGCGAGCAGGGTCGACTCGATGAGCTTGTTCCGATCGCAGGTGGGTACGCTGTTGAAGTCTGCGACGGCGCGGCAGCCCGCGAAGCTGGTGACCGAGTTCAACGAGTTGGTCAGTCGCGCCAACCGCATGAAGTTCCGTCGCTAGCCCACGCTGGGCTCGATCGACCGCTACTTCTCGTGCGCGGGAAGCTTTTCGAGCGGGCCGCCCGAAGCAGGCGGCGCTGGATCGGTACTGGAGCTGGGCGGCGGCGGGGCTGGTAGATTACCGACTACGGGCGGAGGCGGCGGGGCGACATCGGGAACTGCCGCATCCGCTGCATCTTGACCGGCGTCGCTGGGCGGAGGCGGAGGCGGCACCAGGTTGCCGGGAGGCATCGTCTTTTCGCAGCCTAGGTAGCTGATGGTCGCGAAGCCAGCGGACACCACGAGCAGCTTTCGCGCGCTGGTCTTCGCGCCCGGTTTGCCCCGTTGAACCATGCGGCGAGTATGCGCGTCGGCCCCGCGCGGCGCAATCGTGATCGACCAGCGTTCCGGTTTCGGAACTGGCAGCGTCCGAGAGCTGCCGGCGCCGGGCGTGCTAGCCTTTCGGGGTGGAGACCCTGGCGACGCGGCACCCTTACCGGAGCAGGCCGGTTGCGTTGACTCCGCTGGTCAGCGGAGGCAACCGGCGCCTCGCGGCTCACGGCGCCACCATCGTGCTCGTCTGCATGATCGTCCGCTGGATAGCGCTGCTGGTCTCGCCGCTCGTTGCGGTGGCGGTGGAGGCCTTGCTCGTGGTGGGCACCTGGCTGTTCACGCTGCGTTGCGCTGCCGACAATCGCGCGGCGCGCACGTTGGGCGGGGCGCTCAGGATCGTGGCCACGATCGACGGCGTGCTCGCGATCTCGGGCTTACTCGATCTGAGCTCGTGGGACGCGACCGAGGGTCTGCACGTGTTCTTCGTGATGGTGATTACGCCCGCCGTGGGACTCTTGTTTCTCGCAGCACGCTTGCACAGCTTTGGCCTGCCGCAGCAGGCAAGGAGGCTCGTCACGCTGATGGGGGTGGGCCTGGGTAGCGTACTGCTCACGTTCGTGGCTTACGTGGTCTGGCTGCCCTTGACGATCATCTGCGTGATCGTCGGTGCAGCGATGTACTTCTTCAGTTTGCTCTGGGGCTTCGTGCTGATGTTCGGGACGCGCCGCATGCTGAGGGTCGAGCTGCAGGAATGGTGGCTCGACGTCGGGGCGCTCCCGAGGGTCGAGTGGACGTCCTACTCGCATCTCGGTGATGGTCGCATCGAGATCGTGGGCGCCAGTGGCGGGGTGTGCTGGTTCGACGACTATTCGGCCGCGATATTCTGGCTGCGTCGAAGCGGGTTCTGCCCCGACGAGCAAGCACTCAAGCAAGGCCTGGTCGACCGCACCCCCTCGATCCTACCCAGCGCCACGTCGCTCGCTCAACCCTCCTAGTCCGCAGACGGGGCGTTCCGCGACAAGCGTGAATGTCTTTCGGCTGCCAGCGAAACCCTGGTGAAACGCTGGCCCGAGGAGTCTGCTACAAGGACAAACCATGAACGAGAAGAACTTCCGAATCTGGCGCGCGCCTCTGCTGCTGGGAACCTGCGGTCTGCTTCTGACGGGTTGCGGCGGAGACGACGACCTGCCCCCCGAACCCGGCGCTGAAAGCCCCGCGGGCGCGCTCGTACAGACGCGGCTGACGTCGACCGTCGGCGTACTCTTGGATGAGCTGCCGGAAGACCTGCGAGACCGCGCCGCCAGCGAGTTGATCGCCGAGGACGACGAGTTCTGGCTCGCCCGTGCCCGCGCGCAGGTGGCGCTGACGGCCTATCGGCTCGTGTTTCGGAACTTCTTCTACGACGAAGCGGACGGGAAGGGGCAACTGCCGCTGCCCCCCGTCGAAGTGCTCGAGTTCGAGCTCAAAGGTACGCCCAAGCGCGTCGAGTACCAAGGCCACGACCTCGTGACCGTCGAGTACGCGCTAGACAGCACGCTGCTCAGTGACCCTGAGTCGGTTGCGGACTCGGAAGAGGCGCTCGCGGAAGTCGGTGGCACGTGGGAAGAGCCCTTCGTGCTGCCGATCGATCCCGAGCTCTTGTTTCAGCGCACGGGCTACGCATGCATGGACGAAGCCGAATTTCCCCCCAATAGCGTCGACGGCGAAAACGTGGCGACGTTCTACGATCACGAATGCGAGGGCGGCGACGAGCTCTGCCATCTGAGCGAGATGCCCGACGAAGACTGCGTCGAGGCGATCGAGCGCGCGGTGGGGTCGATCGAGGCTCCCATCGTGTTCGAGCGCTTGGCGTGGGACGACGCGCTAGCCGACCGGGCGCGCGTCGGCGAAGTCACCTACACTGACCAGCCCGACGTTGCCGTGATCGCCGACGGTCTCGACGTGCAGCGCGTGATTTACCGCTACATCGCCGACGACTCGTGCGCGCTGGCAGAGAATTGCGTCACCGGCAAGGGCTGGCGGCGCCTCTTGCAGTTCGACGCTAGCGTCAAGAACCTCGGCGGCGAAGCCCTCGACATCGGCGACATCGACTACTACCTCGAGGGCTCGGGCAGCGTGCTCGCTGATCACAATATCTTCGAGTACAGCGAGTGCCACGAGCACTATCATTTTTCGTATTACGGCGACTTCCAGTTCGGCTCGGGCGACGCTCAGACTGGCAACAAGCAGGCGTTCTGTCTGCAGAGCACCAACCGCTACTCGAACAACGAATACTCTCCGCTGACGCATCCCTACGGCGCTTGCAACTTCCAGGGTATCCAGGCTGGCTGGGGCGACGACTACGGCGCCGGCATCGAATGCCAGTGGGTCGACGTTACCGACGTCGAGCTCTCGGGCGACACCGCCGAGGGCGAGCTCAGCTTCATCTTCAATCCGGAAGCCTTCTTGTGCGAAGGCACGCCGGTGCTCGACGAGGACGGCAACCCGGTGTTCGAAGCGACCGAGTTCGAGACCGTGCACGGCGATCCCGTCGACCGGCTGATGTGCGACTTCGTGCCGGAGTGGGACGCCAACAATCGCGGCGACAACGACGTCCAAATCACGCGGGGCGGGCTCATCACTTCAGCCTGCACGCGCGGCCAGATCGGACCTCTCCGCGACTGCGGCTTTGCCGAGGGCGCTGGCAGCCTCGACAACGTGGCCTGCGCGCCCGGCGAAACCATCACGGTTCGTTGCGAGCTGCCCGAATCGGGCGCGCCCGCGGTGGTACGCGCGTGCGAATACAGCCAGGCGCTCGAAACCGGCACCGCCTGCGTGTACCGCGATGCGCTGGTCAACAGCGTCGTCGAACCCGGCAGCGCCGAGCTCGACATCGAGTGCCCTGCCGCGCGCAACGAGTCCACCGAACCGGGGGGCACCATCACGCTGTACAGCGCGCCCCTGCTGCTTTCGGACGCTACCAGCGCGCTCGAGTGCGAGCGGATCGACTGACTGACGCGAACGAGCTTCGGTGCGCTTGCCGCGAATCGGGTCGGGTGCAAGACTGCGCTTCGAGGTGGGTGGGCGATGGGAAACTGGATGACGAAGCGAGGGATGGCATCGTGGTTCGCTGGACGGTCGTAGGATCGCTTGCGTTTACGGCCGTGGTCGCGTGCAGCCATAAAACAGGGGGCCCCGAGGGGACGGGCACGACGAGCGGAGGTGGCGAGGCTGGCACGGCGACGGGTGGGGACGGCGGCAGTGTCACCGAAGGCGGAGGTTCGGGCGGTTCTGGCACTAGCAGCGGCGAAGCCGGCGCTGACACGACGAGCTCTGCGGGTGCCACGAGCTCCACGGGTGGCACCAGCGCTACGGGTGGCGAGGCGGGCGCACCACCGGCCAGCGGCGGCGGAGGCGGAACCGATGGAGACCTCCAGTATGTGCCCGTGCAGCAGCGTTCGGAAGGCATCTGGCCGGAGCTCGATCAGATCGCACCGCGAGAGCTAGCCGCCGACGAAGCGATGTGCCGCATCAGTCACTACGAGTCCGAGGGCGGCGTGTTCATCGAGAGTTGGACCTGGCAATACAGCAAGAACGGCGACCTGGTCGTGCGCCTCACCTCGGACAACGGCAGTAGTCAGAGAACGGCCGTGTTCGATGAACAAGGGCGGTACTGGACCTATTGTCTTGCGGGCCCTGACTGTGTGCTCTTCCCGGAACCCAGCGCGGTGGATTGGGACCAAGAATTCCCTTACGTTGCGACCTGTCCGGGCAGTCCACCCGATGGAGGTTTTCAACAAGCTGCTCAAGATTGCAGCGCGCCCTCGTCGCGGAACGAAGCGTGTCAGGACGCGCACCCGTGGGGCCTGTTTCAGTTTACCGAAGATGGGCAAGTACGCCGGGTCATTTTGGATACAGCCACCTGGCGCGAAGACGTCGACTGCTATGCGGATGGCGTCTTGCGCGCTTACGGTGGCGTCGGCGATATGGCCGCCCGCCGCTCCACGTTTTATCCAGACGGTCGCCTTCTCAACTCCTCGTACGTCACTGAAGATCATTCTAGCGAGTCGGACTTCTCGTGCGACGAAAACGGGTGGCGCGTGGAGTACAACCTCTGGCAGCGCGACGACTATGGCGATTCGACGCTCATAGAGCGGTATGCGTTCCAGGGCGACCCGCTGCGTCCCGAAGCCGTCGACGTCGAGTTCGCATACAGCGACGCAGATTGCGAACCCCCGATCAGTCACAGTGGGACCCTGCGCGCTGCGCTGGAATGGACCGGCGATAGCGTCGAGCTCCATCCTGCCGAAACCTCGGACCCATCGCTCGAATCCGTGACGTGGGAGGTGACGTTGAACCCCAACAGCCTGTCCGCGAGACTCGACGCCGACGGTAACGTCGTCGAGGTTTACGCGGCCTCACGCTCGAACCTTCCAGAACTCGGGATCAGATATCTAGAGCCGGAGCGGCTCGGCTACTACACCTTCGAAGGTGAAGGCGCCTGTAGGCACGGGACGAATCCGCACTTGTTCTTGTCGCACGTTTTGCCTTACCGACCGCGATCGCTCGTGACGAAGTGCAGCACGGGCGAGGTAGGCGTTGGCGGGTATCGAGCACGCTGTCCATAGGTCTGCGACGACTCGGCTTCGCCTGCCTCGCGGCGTCATGGTCTTGCCCATGCGGTGACGTGGGCGGCGCACTTGCGTGCAGCTGCGCTGCCGTCTCCGCTTGCGACATGGCCGCTCGTGCCGGGCACGGGTGCGGCCCCGGCGCAACCAGCCAAGAGCAGTGCCAGCAAGGCCCCGTAGCATCGGCGTGCCAACGTCACCGCCACCGCACTCTCTTCTGCCCGCCTTACACCAAAGCGTCAACGTTGGCAGTGCACAATGCCCAGAGCGAGCGCTGCTCGAGGTCATGCAGTCTTAAGTTACTCAAGCGGTCGTCGTTCTGAAGGTTGGGGCACCACCCAATCCGATGGACATGACGACGCCTCGTACCAAACGGGACCGCGACACACGTCGCATCCACCTGGCTGACACCTGGGAAGAACTGGGTCGCGTGCGCGCGGCGCTCGAAGAGTACTTCGCGGAGACCCCTGAGGAATTCAGGACTGCTGCGACGATGGCAGGCCTCGAGTTGGCCGAGAACGTGCTCAAGCACGGCACGGGATCGAGCACCGGCTCGGTCACGGTGTCGGTGCGCGAGGGCGAGGTGGTCATCGCGACTCAGAATCAGGTGGCTTCGACCCACCGCGCGGAGGCCGTACGCGCTCGCATTCAGGAGATTGCCGACAAGGGCGCGCGCGAAATGTATGTCAGACGCATGATCGAGCTGATCGAACAGCCCGATGCGCCAGGGTCTGGGTTGGGCTTGTTTCGCATCGCCTACGAGGGCGAGTTTCGCCTCAGCTGCGAAGTCCTCGGCGATCGACTGTGTATTTCTGCAAGGAGGCGGCTCGATGACGCGCTACCAAACTGATCAGCTGACCATTGAATCTCACAAGAACCGAGACAAGTTGGTGATCCGTTGGCTGGGGCGCAGCGAGGCGCGAGACCCAGGGCGTAGCCTGCAACCGGTGCTGGATGCGGTGGGCGCGGACGTTAGCGGCGCGCTCAACGTCGAGTTCGACTTCCGCATGCTCGAATACATGAACTCGTCGACGATCCATCCGATCCTCAAGTTGGTACAGTCCGCAAGCCAGAGCTCGAGCAGTGTGCGCGTCGTGTACGATCGCAACAAGAACTGGCAGCGCCTGAGCTTCATGGCGATGGGGGCCGTGCTCGCCGGGTTGAAGAACGTCGAGGTCTCTGCGTGAAGTTCGGTCCCGCGCGCGGCCTTTTGTGTTTGGGGGTGGCCATCGCGGGAGCAGCGGGGTGCACGCAGGCGTCGAAGGACGTGGACGCGGGTCGCGCGAGCAGCCGGCTCGGCGAAGAGCCTCGGGCGATTTCTACCGAGCCGATCGTGCCGCTCGAGGTGCTGCCAGCCGAGCCGAAGCCTTTGGTCGAGCTGG
>Ga0315910_10005429_pt1 | contig 10429 bp, 11 predicted proteins | sample EdamamesoilMG_FD_204470 | JGI IMG/M metagenome (GOLD analysis project Ga0315910, IMG submission 204470) | Garden soil microbial communities collected in Santa Monica, California, United States - Edamame soil | ecosystem: Environmental > Terrestrial > Soil > Garden | place: USA: California... | reverse complement strand
GCCGCAAGCTCGAGGTCCAGGTCTATGACGTGAGCAAGGCGGAGCTCGATCTGCCGCGCGCCGAGGTGCTGGTGGCCGAGGCTCGGGAATTGCTAGAGCCGTACGTGCAGATCGTGGAGCTCGGCGACCGCCAGGTTGGCCTCGTCTACAAGAACGAGCGCCTGACCGGCGTGCTCGCGCCGGGTACGCGCCAGCTCTACTGGCGCGGCCCGGTGAACGTGCGCGTCGAGGTGCGCGACATTTCGACCGAGTACGCGCTGGATGCGCAGACCGCGCGCGTGCTGTTGCGCGCGCTCGGCACCGCGGCACTCACCAGCAACGTCGGCGTGGCCGAAGTGCCGGACACGGCGGTCGGCCTGCTGATCGTCGACGGCGAGATGCGCGAGGTGCTCAAGCCGGGCGTGACCTCGTACTGGAAGTACCAGCGCAACGTTCGCGTGGAACTCGTCGAGACGCGCCTGCAGGCGATGGAAGTGGCGGGCCAGGAAATCTTGACCCGCGACAAGGTGAGCCTGCGCCTGAACCTGACCGCCCTGTGGCAGGTGACGGACGCCGTGAAGGCGCGCTCGGTGGTGAGCAACGCCAGCGAGTACGTCTACAAGGAGCTGCAGCTGGCGCTGCGCGAGGCGGTGGGTTCGCGGACGCTGGCTGAGTTGCTGACCGACAAGGGCGCCATCGACCGCGAGGTCGCGGCGTCGGCGATCAAGCTCGAGGCCAGTGGTCTCGCGGTGCGTTCGGTGGGCGTGAAGGACGTGATCCTGCCGGGCGAGATGAAGACCATCCTCAACCAGGTGGTCGAGGCGGAGAAGGTGGCGCAGGCCAACCTGATCCGCCGTCGCGAGGAGACGGCGGCGACCCGCTCGCTGCTGAACACCGCGCGCCTCATGGAAGAGAACCCGACGCTGCTGCGTCTGAAGGAGCTGGAGACGCTGGAGAAGGTCACGGAGAAGGTGGACAAGATCACCGTCTTCAACGGCCTCGAAGGCGTCCTGAAGGACATGGTGCCGAAGTTGTCGTGAGAGAACTTCGATGCGCCATGACGTCGAAAAGGAAAACCGGCGGAGCCGCTGATACGTGAGTACCGGCGCTCCGCCGGCGAGTACTCTTGATCAATGGTGAACAAGATGGAAACGAACTACGAGGTAATGAACATCGAGGGCGGCCGCCACGTGAAGATGTGGACGCGCGGCGTGCCCGTGGACGAGCAGGCCAAGGGTCAGCTCGCCAACATGGCGCGCTTGCCGTTCGTGCACTCGCACCTGGCCGTGATGCCGGACGTGCACGTGGGCAAGGGCGCGACCGTGGGCTCGGTGATCGCGACCAAGGGCGCGATCGTGCCGGCCGCGGTGGGCGTGGACATCGGCTGCGGCATGATGGCGGTGCAGACCACCCTGAAGGCGAAGGACCTGCCCGAGTCGCTGGCGACGCTGCGTTCGAAGATCGAACGCGCCGTGCCGCACGGCTTCGTGTCGGTGCAGGGTCGTGCGCGCAAGGGCGCCTGGGCCGTGACGCCGGATTCGGTGCGTACGCGCTGGGGCGCGCTCGCGCAGCGGCACGATGTCATCGTGGCCAAGCAGCCGCGGCTATCTACCAAGGAGCCGCACAAGCAGCTCGGAACGCTGGGTGGCGGCAACCACTTCATCGAGGTCTGTCTCGACACCGAGCAGACCGTGTGGGTGATATTGCACTCCGGCTCGCGCGGTATCGGCAACATGATCGGCCAGCTGTTCATCGAGCTGGCGCGCAAGGACATGAAGAAGCACTTCATCAACCTGCCCGATCGTGACCTGTCGTACCTGGTCGAGGGAACCGATCATTTCGACGACTACGTCGAGGCGATGAGCTGGGCGCAGGACTACGCGGCCGAGAACCGGCGCGCGATGATGGACGCGGTGTTGCGCGTGATGCGTGAGGAGCTGCGCCCCTTCCAGATGGGAGAGGTGGCGGTGAACTGCCATCACAACTACGTGAGCCGCGAGCATCACTTCGGCGAAGACCTGCTCGTGACGCGCAAGGGCGCGGTGAGCGCGAAGGCGGGCGAGCTCGGGATCATCCCGGGGTCGATGGGTGCGCGGTCGTTCATCGTCCGCGGACTCGGAAACCCCGAGAGCTTCGCGAGCTGTAGCCACGGCGCGGGCCGCGTGATGTCGCGTACCGCGGCGCAGAAGCGCTTCACGGTCGAGGACCACGTGGCCGCGACCGAAGGCGTCGAGTGCCGCAAGGACAAGGACGTCATCGACGAGACGCCGGCCGCGTACAAGGACATCGGCGCGGTCATGGCGGCGCAGCGCGATCTCGTGGAGATCGCGTACACGCTGAAGCAGGTGCTGTGCGTGAAGGGTTAGTGAGGTAGACCCGGGGGCGGGCCATGCGAGTGGCCTGCTTTTTTTGGCGCGCCAGGGGCAAAAGATGGCGCGGAATTCGCGGCTGCGTAGACTGCCGACATGAAAACTCTGCTGCTCATTTTCGCAACGACTCTCGCTTCGGTCGGCGCACACGCGGACGAGCCCGATTTTCTATTGGTGCCCGATCGAGTATTCGACGGCACAGCCATGCACGCGGGTTGGCAAGTGCTCGTGAGCGTTGATCGCATTGCCGCTGTCGGTGCAAGCGTGCAGGCGCCTTCCAATGTGCGTCGTGTCGAGCTGAAGGGCCGCACATTGATTCCAGGTCTCATAGAAGGCCACGGCCATCTCTTCCTGCATCCGTACAACGAGACATCCTGGGATGACCAGGTGTTGCACGAGGCGCTGGCACTGCGCACGGCGCGTGCGGTCAACCACGCGCGGGCGACGCTGCTGGCGGGCGTCACCACCGAGCGTGATCTCGGCACGGAAGGTGCGGGCTACGCGGACGTGGGACTGCGGAGCGCGATCGAGCAGGGGATCATTCCCGGGCCGCGCCTGCTGGTCGCGACGCGCGCCATCGTGGCCACCGGTGCGTATGGCCCGAAGGGTTTCGAGCCCGGGGTGGAGGTTCCGCAGGGCGCCGAAGAGGCCAGCGGCGCGGACGTCGTGCTCGCCGTACGCCGGCAGATCGCAGCGGGCGCGGACCTCATCAAGCTGTATGCCGATTACCGGTGGCGCCCCGGCGAAGACAGTCGCGCGACGTTTTCGGAAGCCGAGCTGCGCGCCGCCACGGAAGCCGCGCACGACGCCGGCCGTCACGTCGCGGTGCACGCCAGCACGCCCGAGGGCATGCGCCGAGCGATCTTTGCCGGTGTCGACACGATCGAACACGGCTACGGCGGCACGCCCGAAATCTTCCGCGCCATGCGCGACAAAGGCGTCGTGCTCTGTCCGACGCTCGCGGCGGGCGATGCCATCGCGCGATACCGCGGTTGGGACGGGAAGTCCCCGCCGCCGGCGGCGCTGGAGCAGGAGCGCAAGGCGTTCGCGGCCGCGCGCGCCGCGAAGGTGATCATCTGCGCGGGTGGCGACGTGGGTGTGTTCGCGCACGGAGACAATGTGCGCGAGCTCGAGCTCATGAATGAATACGGAATGCCGGCACTCGACGTGCTCGCGGCCGCGACTTCGGTCAATGCGCGCGCCTTCCGCATTTCCGACAAGGTCGGCACGATCCGCAAGGGGTTGTTAGCTGACCTCGTGGCGGTGGAGGGCGATCCCTCCACCGACATTCACGCGCTGCGGCGCGTGACCCTGGTCATGAAAGGCGGCGTGCTGGTCAAGGCGCCCTGAGGCGCGGCTTCAGTTCAGGTCCTTGTCCTTCCAGTACTTCGTGCCCTTGGCGGTGATTTCCGCCGCGAGGCCCTTGTCGGTGAGCTGGAACATCCACACCCCCGGGGCTACCGATGCCGCGCCTTGCATGGCCGCACCCTTGTCACCCGTGGTCGCGGCGGCCGTGGCCTGCCCACCGAAAGCCCAACCTTCCTCGACGAACTTGTTCATCGCGGCGGCCTGCTGGAACACGAAGATGACGCGGAATTTCTTGGCGCCCATGCCGAGCCCGGCCTGCGCCTCGCCCATGTTCATGAAGGTCTCTTTGCGCGACTTGTTGTCGACCACCACGCCCTTGCCCTTGCCGCCACCGACGAACAGGATCTTCATGCCGAAGTTGCTGAACGTGGCGTAGCCGGCGGCGCTCTTGATCATCGACTGTGCCTCGGGGTTGGCCTTGTACAGGGCCGAGAGCGTGTCCTTGGAGGCCTGGCGGATCTCGGCGCGTTCCTTGTCGGCCTTTTCATCGGCCGTGGCGGGCATCGCGAGGGCGCCGAACACTAGGATGGCGGTCAGGAAGTTCTTGAACATGGTCGTCTCCAGCGGTGGGGCGCGACCATGCTGGGGCCCGGCGCGGGCGCTCACCATCGGCCTTGAGTCCGACCTGTTAGCCAGTAGCCGAGAGGAACCTGCTGCCGGCTGCCATCTGCCGCAATGCAGAAGCTTGATTTAGCCGAACACCGCCCTCGAATCGAACACCGGGCCATCCACGCACACGCGCTTCATGGCGGGACCGTCCGGCGTCTGTACCTTCACGGTGCAACCGGCGCATCCGCCGACCGCGCAGGCCATGAATTCCTCGAGCGACACCTGGCAGGCAACGCCATGTTTCGCCGCGACCCTGGCAGCGGCCTCGAGCATTGGCGTCGGGCCGCAGCTGAACACCTCGACCTCGGCCTTCGCGGTGGCGTCGAGCGAGCCTAACCACTCGTCCGCGAGCTGCGTGACGAAGCCGTCGTAGCAGCCGGCGAAACCGGCCTTCGATGCGAGCCGGCTGGGCACGCCCCAGCCATCGAGCAGCGGCATGGCGGCGATGCTGCCGGCCGGAATGCCGGGCACCAGGATGGTTGACGGCCGCGTCTTGAAGGGGAAGGGGATCTCGGAGCCCATGAGCACCAGCGGCTTCCACGATCCCGGCTGCGCGTTCATCCACTCGGCCAGGAACACCATGGGCGGGATGCCGACGCCGCCGCCCACCAGCAGCGCGCGCGGGCGCTTCGGGTCAGGGCGGAATGGCTGGCCGATGGGCCCGAGCACGCTGATCACATCGCCGACGCGACGACGACTCAGCGCACGCAGTCCAGGTCCCACGATCTTGTAGAGGATCTCGATCCATCCCTCGGCCGCGTTCACGCGCTGGATCGACAACGGGCGCCGCATGGGCACGTCCGGATCGCAGGTGAGGTGCACGAAGCTGCCGGGCTGCGCGCGCGCCGCGCACTTCGGCGCGGAAACCCGCAGCACGAACTGCTCGCCGGGCCAGCTTTCCTGCGAGAGCAGCGCGCCGTCCTCGAGAAAGATACTGCCGCGGTGTGCGGGATGGACCCCGGTGCTGCGCGCGCTCAATGCCGACCCTCGATCACCGCTTCGAGCACCGCCATGCGCACGGCGACGCCATTGCGCACCTGGTCCCGGATCACCGACTGCGGGCCGTCGGCCACGTCGGAGGCGATCTCGATGCCGCGATTCATCGGCTGCGGGTGCATGACGATGGCGTCGGGCCTGGCCTTGGCGAGCCGCTCGGCCGACAGGCCGAATTTCGCGAAGTAGCGATCGGCGTCGGGAATCTGGGCGGTGGCCATGCGCTCCTTCTGGATGCGCAACATCATGACCACGTCGACGCCGGCGATGCCGCCGTCGAGCGAAGTGAAGCGTTCGCAGCCCACGAACTCGCCGGCCTCGGGCATGAGCGCACGCGGCGCGACGATGCGGATCTCGCCCACGCCGAGCGTGGTGAGCACGTGCAACGCCGAACGCGCCACGCGCGAATGCTTGACGTCACCCACGATGGCGACCTTGAGCCCGTCGAATTTCTTTTTCGCCTGCAGGATGGTCAGCGCGTCGAGCAAACCCTGCGTGGGGTGCGACAGGTGCGCCTCGCCCGCGGACAACACGCTCACGTGCGGCTGCACGTGTTCGGCCACCAGGCCGGGCACGCCCGCCTCCGCATCGCGGATCACGAACACGTCCACGTGACAGGCCTCGAGCGTGTAGATGGTGTCGAGCATGCTCTCGCCCTTCACGCGCGAGGACAGTTGCACCTCGAGGTTGACGACGTCGGCGCCCAGCCGCTTGGCGGCGAGCTCGAACGACACGCGCGTGCGAGTCGAGGGCTCGGTGAACATGTTGGCCACGGTGATGCCGTCGAGGCTGCGGCTCTGCACCGGCGGTTCACCGATCGGCTTCACGAATTTCTGCGCGCGCGCCAGCAGCGCTTCGAGCTGGGCGCGGGTCATGCCTTCGAGCGTGAGCAGGTGGCGGAGGGTGCCGTTCGTTCTCGTCTGGAGAGTCATATCAACCTTGCGCGTCAAACCATCGTTCCAGGATCACCGCGGCAGCGACCGCATCGACGTCTGCGGCGCTCACGCGCCGGGTCTTCAATCCCGAGGCGCGCGCGTTGCGCAGCCGCTCCTCGGCATCCTGCGAGGACCAGCGTTCATCGACCAGGTCGACGGGCAACGAGCAGCGTTCGTGGAGCTCGGCGGCGAAGCGGCGCGCTTTCTCGGTGAGCGGGCTCGCGGAACCGTCGGCATTATAGGGCTCGCCCACGGCCAGGCGCGCGGGACGCAGGTCATCGAGGTGTTTCTGCAGGGCGGCCCAGTCGGGGCCGTGGGGTCCGTTGGTGATGGCGCCGCGGGGGCGCGCGCTGCGGGTCAGGGTGTCGCCGCTGGCGACGCCAATTCTTTTGAGCCCGAAGTCGAGTGCTAGAACTACGCTGACCCGGTCAGGCATGACCGGAGAACGAGGTGAGCTGGCCGGCTTCCACGCCGAGCAGCCGGAGCGATGCGAGCCAGCGCTCCTCGTAGGGCAGGTCGAAAATCACGCTCTCGTCGGCGGGCACCGAGAGCCAGGAGTTGTCGAGCATCTCCTTCTCGAGCTGGCCGGCTTCCCAGCCCGCGTAACCCAAGGCGATGAACGCCTTGTCGGGGCCGGTGCCCATGGCCATGGCGGCGAGCACGTCGCGCGAGGTGGTTACCTGGATGGCGTCGGAGATGCGATGGGTGGAGTCCCACTCGCCACCGGGACGGTGCAGCACGAAGCCGCGGTCCTGGTGCACCGGACCGCCGCGCAGCACCGGGAGGTCGGCGGCGCGCTTGTCGGTGGGTTCGATCTTCATCTGCTCGAACACTTCGCTGAGCGTCATCGACAGGGGGCGATTGAGAACAATGCCGAGAGCCCCCTTCTCGCCATGCTCACAAATGAGTGACACGGTCTGCGAAAAATTGGGGTCCGTCAGCTGCGGCATCGCGATCAGGAGGTGGTTCGAGAGACTCGTGATGCCCGTGGCCATATGCGCCGCAGTCTACTGTGAATCCGCCGGTGCGGTCACCGTGCCGCGGTGCTCGCTGCGGCCCGCGAATTCCCACCCGTAGGTGAAACGCAACAGCCGGTACTTGTCGGCCAGTTCCTTCGGGAAGGGGTCGAAGGGACTGGCGAGCTTGAGGATGTCCACGGCCGCCTGGTCGAGCTTCGATGACCCGCTGGTGTGCACGATGGTGGCCGATTGCAGCGTGCCGTCGGCGAGGATGATGACTTCGACGTCCGGATTGCGCGTTCCAGGTGCACGCCAGGCGGCCTGGGGGAAGTTCAGCGTGCCGAGACGCTCGATCTTGGTTCGCCAGGAGACCAGGTAGGGGGCCACCAGCGCCTCGCGCGTGTCGGGCGTCACCCACAATTCGTCGCGCTGCGGCCCGCGGATCTTCTGGTCCTCGGCGTCGTCGAGGCCGAGGCGGTCGCGTTCGCTGTTGCCCTCGGCGAGCACCGGCACCTCGGGCATCTCGATGAGGCTTGCGGGCGGGGCGAAATACATGATCTCGGGCATGGGCGCGCTGGTAGTTAGCACCCGGTTGTCGGCGGTGGCCAGCAGCGCGCCGGCATCCTCAACCGGCTTGGTGCCGTCGCGGCGGCCGTTGTTGGCGGCGTATTCGGCCGAGGCGCGCGGGCTGCGCGCCGCCGCCGGGTCGACGCTGTTGCCGGAACCGAGCTGGGTACGCTGCGCGAGATAGGTGGCGTCGTCGTTGCGACGCGCCTCGGGCACGTCCTCCGACACGATGAGCACTTCGAGGCCGGGCGCGCCGGCGCGTTGCTGTCCGGCGGAGCCGAAGGTGACGCCGACGATGATGACGCCGTGCACCAGCGCGGCCATGAACACCGTGGTGGTGAGCCGGTCGCGGGTCGGCGCGATGCCCTCGCGCAGCTGTAGCGCGCGTGGGCTCATCCCTTCCTGGTCGCGCCGAGTCGGCGCTCGAATGCGGCAATTACCATATCGCCGATATTGAGCCCAAATTGCTGGTCGAGTTCACGGATTCCTGTCGGACTCGTGACGTTGATCTCGGTCACGAAGCCCCCGATCACGTCGATGCCGACGAACACCATGCCGCGTTCCGCGAGCACCGGCCCGATCTCGGCGGCGAGCCAGCGATCGCGCTCGGTGAGTTCGCGGCCCACGCCCTTGGCGCCGGCCGCCAGGTTGCCGCGGTTGTCCGTGGGCAACGGAATCCGGGCGAGCGCGTAGGGGACTGGCTCACCATCGATCAGCAGCACGCGCGAATCGCCGCTGGCGGCGATCTCCGGCAGGTAGCGTTGCGCGATCGCGAAGCGCTGGCCGTAGTCGGTCAGAGTCTCGATGATCACCGGCAGGTTCTTGTCGGACTGCTCGGTGACGAAGATCGACTTGCCACCCATGCCGTCGAGCGGCTTGACCACGATGCGGCCGTGCTCGCCGGCGAAGGCGCGGATGTCGGCGGCCGATCGCGTGATCAGCGTCGGCGCGCAACACTGCGGGAACCACGCCGTGTACACCTTCTCGTTCATGTCGCGCAGGCCCTGCGGCTTGTTCGCGACCAGCGCGCCCTGCAACTCGGCGCGCTCGAGGATGTAGGTCGAGTAGATGTACTCGGCGTCGAAGGGTGGATCCTTGCGCATGAACACGCAGTCGAATTCGCCGAGCTTGCAGACGCTGGGTTCGCCGAGCTCGAACCACTTCTGGGAATCGTTGTGGACCGTGAGCGGCTTGCCGTGACCGAGCGCCACGCCGTCGCGCAGGAACAGGTCCGACTGCTCGAAATACGTGAGCTTCCAGCCACGGGCTGCCGCCGCAAGCAACATGGCAAGTGTGGAGTCCTTCGCAAATTTGATCTTCGCGATCGGGTCCATCACCACGGCAAGACTTAGGGCTTTTGGCATCACCAACTCCGACTGCAAAAACGTGACGTGGCCGGCATAGCCGGGGGTATTCCTATATGTTAAAACGCCCCTCAGCTTGCCGTTCCGGTGCGCATTTTAATAGCGGCCGGAGTGTGGCTTTTTGTTTGTCCAGGAGAGGTTTGCGTGTGAACGACACCAGCTCCCACCTCAAGGGTCTGAAGGTTCTCGTCATCGACGATTCCAAGACCATCCGTAAGACCGCCGAGACCCTGCTCGCCAAAGAGGGTTGCGAGGTCTACACGGCGGTCGACGGGTTCGATGCGCTTGCGAAGGTTGCCGATTACACGCCCGACATCGTGTTCGTCGACATCATGATGCCGCGTCTCGACGGGTATCAGACCTGTTCGCTGATCAAGCACAACAAAGTGTTCAAGTCGATTCCGGTGATCATGCTGTCCTCGAAGGACGGGCTGTTCGATCGCGCGCGCGGGCGCATCGTGGGATCGGAGTACTACCTCACGAAGCCCTTCACGAAAGACGAACTGCTGTCGGCCATCGAGACGCACGTCGGCGCGAGGTAGATATGGCACTCATTTTGATCGTGGACGATTCCCCGACCGAAGTGCACGTCATGAAGAAGGCGCTGGAGAAGTCTGGCTACCAGACGGCCACCGCCCAGGACGGCGCCGAGGGCGTGCGCATGGCACGCGAGATGACTCCAGATCTCATCTTCATGGACGTGGTGATGCCCGGCGTGAACGGCTACCAGGCCACGCGCACGCTCTCCAACGATCCGAAGACGCGCACCATCCCGATCATCATGGTCACCTCCAAAGGCCAGGAGACCGACAAGATCTGGGGCCTGCGCCAGGGCGCCGTCGACTACATGGTCAAGCCGGTGTCGCCTGACCAGCTGGTGGCCAAGGCACAGGCCACGCTCGCGGCCTGAGATTCCGCCGTAACTCATGAACGAAAACGTTTCGCTCAAATCCCTGCGTGATCGCCCCTTCGAGCTGCTCGCCGAGCTCGAGCGGCGTGGTCGCGCGGTCACCGCCGCGGCGGCCTCGGAGAATCCGGGCGCGCGCGAGTGGGTGGGCGTGGCGTTCCGCATGGCGGGCGAGCTGTATCTCGCGGCGCGCGAGGAAACCCGCGAAGTGCTGGCCGTGCCGGCCGGCCTCACGCGGGTGCCGGGCGCCAAGACCTGGGTCAAGGGCATCGCCAACGTGCGCGGCCAGTTGCTGCCGATTCTCGATCTGCGCCAGTACCTCGGTTCTGGCGTCACTCCTAACACGCGCAACGTGCGCGTCATCGTGGTCAACCACCGG
>Ga0315910_10005426_pt1 | contig 10434 bp, 9 predicted proteins | sample EdamamesoilMG_FD_204470 | JGI IMG/M metagenome (GOLD analysis project Ga0315910, IMG submission 204470) | Garden soil microbial communities collected in Santa Monica, California, United States - Edamame soil | ecosystem: Environmental > Terrestrial > Soil > Garden | place: USA: California... | reverse complement strand
CTGTCAATTAGTGAAAAAACACATAAAGAAATAGTCAATCTTTGCTAAATTACTAAAATAGAATTGTAGTAATAGAAAAACAAAAGCCCCGCATAGCGGGGCTAACGTGTGGTGATGGAGGGAATTGAACCCCCGACACAAGGATTTTCAGTCCTTTGCTCTACCAACTGAGCTACATCACCGAAAATGAGGCACAAAAGTATGTAATTTTAGATTCCATGCAAAAAAGGAGTCGTATTTATTGATTTGGTGTGCAAGGGACTATTTTTGAGACTATCGGCGGATTCATGATACAACAGTTAGCATTTGGGATCACACTAGGTATTGCGGTTTACCTTATTCGCAAACGAGTCGTGGATATTAGAGCCAATATCAACTTGGGTAAAAAGAACCCTCTCAATAACAATGTTTCCAGAAGGTTATTAAACATGATAATGATTGCCTTTGGACAAAAGAAAATGTTCAAAAGGTTTGTGCCTGCCTTCCTTCATGCCTTTATATACGTCGGATTTCTGGTCATTAATCTCGAAGTGCTGGAGTTTGTAATTGATGGTCTCGTTGGAACTCATAGAATATTTGCGCCGTTTCTCGGAGGGTTTTATAATGTCCTCATGAACATCTTTGAATTTCTCGCCGTTGCCGTCTTGTTTGCTTGTATCGTCATGATTCTTCGTCGAAATGTGCTTAAAATAAAGCGCTTTCACTCAGCTGAAATGACGCGCTGGCCCAAACTCGATGCCAACATCATTCTCGTTACAGAAATCGTTTTAATGTGCGCAATTCTCATTATGAATGGTGCCGATCAGGTTCTGCAAAACAGTGATCCACATTACACCTCCACCGGGCCTTTGTTTTTTAGTGGTCAACTTATTTCTTCACTGCAGTCTTTCAGCCCCGGTTCACTTGTTATAATCGAACGTGCTGCCTGGTGGTTTCATATCGTCGGTATCCTTGGGTTTGCTGTTTATATTACGTATTCAAAACACCTGCATATTTTCCTCGCCTTCCCAAATACATATTATTCCAACATTGAAAATATGGGGCACATGATTACTATGCCCGTTGTTACCAACGAGGTCAAAATCATGCTAGGTATTAATACCGGAGAAAATGCTCCCCCCTCAACTCCGGGAAGATTCGGAGCCAAGGACATTAATGATCTCCCATGGAATAATTTGCTGGCGGCATATTCCTGTACGGAATGCGGCAGGTGCACCTCTGAATGCCCGGCCAATCTTACCGGAAAAAAACTTTCCCCTCGTAAGATAATGATGGATACCCGCGACAGAATGGAAGAAGTGCGCAAGAGTGTGAACAAAGGTGGCCCTGGACTTAATGATGGAAAGAGCCTGTTAGGTAATTACATTACGAAGGAAGAGATTAATGCCTGCACAAGTTGTAACGCGTGTGTTGAAGCTTGTCCGGTCTTGATTAATCCTCTTGAGATAATCATTGAGATGAGAAGATATGTAGCGATGGAAGAATCCGGTTCACCAGGATCCTGGAATTCGATGTTTCAGAATATTGAAACCAATTTTGCACCATGGAAGTTTTCACCCGCAGATCGCTTCCGTTGGGCTGATGAGTTGAATAACCGAAAATAAAAGTATGCCAGAGAAAGATTCAAGTGTACCAACAATGGCTGAACTGGCCGCCAAGGGTCAAACCCCGGAAATCCTTTTTTGGGTGGGATGTGCCGGTTCCTTTGATGAACGGTACAAAAAAGTAACCACTGCTCTGGTTAAGATATTGAATGTACTTCAAATCAGGTTCGCTGTCCTTGGCACAGAAGAAACCTGTACGGGAGACCCGGCACGACGAGCCGGCAATGAATTTTTATTTCAGGTACAGGCCATTTCCAATATTCAAACGTTACATAGTTATGGCATCAAGAAAGTTGTAACAGCGTGTCCGCATTGTTTTAACACCATGAAAAACGAGTATCCGGAACTGGGGGGCGATTTTGAAGTAATCCATCATTCTACCTTTCTTCAGGGATTGATAGAGGAAGGCAGAATCAAATTAAAAGAAGGTGGATCATTCAAAGGAAAAAAGATAACCTATCACGACTCGTGTTACCTTGGTAGGGCGAACAATGTTTATGAGGCGCCAAGGGCCGTCCTTGAAATACTGGATGCAGAGCTTGTGGAAATGAAACGATGCCGTACCACAGGTCTTTGTTGCGGTGCGGGAGGCGGACAGATGTTTAAGGAGCCCGAAAAAGGAAACAAAGACATCAACATAGAGCGCACGCAGGAGGCACTGGCAACCGGCGCAAATACAATTGCCGTTGCTTGTCCATTTTGTATGACTATGTTGAGTGATGGGGTGAAGGGTATGGAGCGTGAAGGCGATGTCCAGGTAAAGGACCTTGCCGAACTAATTGCAGAAGCACAGGGTTTATAATTATTGAAGTATGTATGTTCCTTTTGAATCATTACCCGATACTTCCCGAATTTGGATCTACCAGGCCAATAGGAAGTTTATTTTACAGGAATTGTCAGCAATTTCTGATGCCCTTATGGCGTTTAGTCAGCAATGGAACGCTCATGGAATCCCTCTTCGCTCCTCATTCGAAATGCCTTTCGACCAATTTATCATTCTCGCTGTTGATGAAAATTCGAATGCAGCAAGTGGTTGCTCTATTGACGATTCCGTAAGAATGATTAAAACACTGGGTGAAAAACTTGGAGTAGAACTTTTTGACAGAACAAAAATTGCATTCAAACTGGATAGTGGGATCATCACTATTCCGCTTGATGAACTAAAAAGAAAATATCTTGAAGGCCTGTGGAACAATCAAACTCTGGTGGTGAATAACCTTATATCATCTAAAGGTGAACTGGCAGGAGGTTGGTTAGTTGCGGCAGAACAGACATGGATCAGACGTTACCTGCCTGGAAAGGCGGTTATAAGTTAAGCAGGTTTTTTTTGTAGTTTTATGACTAGTTCCAGATCGTTTATGAAATTAAGACTTCTTCTGTTTGTCATTTCCGTTGTACTCGCCGGCTGCAGCACGGAGAAGAAGGCCACTAAGGCTTTCAAGCTTGGCAAATACCAAAACGCAATTGACTTAAATAAGAAGATTTTGGCAGGTAACGCTGGTAATGGGAGAGCTAATTATTTTATAGCAGAGTCATACCGGCTTTCAAATCGTATCAAGGAATCGGAAATCTATTATGCCAAAGCCGGCGGTCGCGGTATTGACAAGGATTCCGTTCAGTTATACTATTCTCAATCCTTAAAAGCGAACGGAAAGTATGCGGAAGCAAAAGCGCAGCTTGAAGAATTGAATTCAAGAACCACCGTAGCCGCACTTAAGGATCGTGTAGAGGCTGAAATCGACGGGATAGCATACCTAGCCAAGCTCGATGAAAAGCCAAGCTTCTACCGCGTCAAGAACATGGAGTTAATCAATACTCCAGCATCGGAATATTCGCCCGTGTTCCTCAACAATGAACTATACTTCACATCATCCCGTGGGGATGACAAAGTCTATGAGGCCACCGGCACACCGTTTACAGATATTTATAAAGTAGCAAGTCGAGGCGCAAATGTAGACCTTGCTACGATCGCACGACTACCTGTCGGTATTAACTCCGAAAGTATCAACGATGGTTGTGTTTCCTTCTCTCCGGATGGAAAGACAATGGTATTTGCAAAAGGCAATTCCGGCAAGCGCAAGGGTACTAACGATGTTGATCTTTACATCGCGCGCTTTAGAAATAACGCTTGGTCCGACCCGATCATGATAAACATTAACCAGCCTGATTCCTGGGATTCTGCACCCGCATTCAGTCAGGATGGGCGAACCCTCTATTTTGCATCCAATCGAAAAGGGGGTTACGGAGGTACTGATATCTATTCTGCCCAAATGGATACCCGCGGCAGATTCTCCCGTGTAAGAAATTTAGGCCCGGAAATAAACACGACTGGCAACGAAAATTTTCCGTATGTCGCTGAGGATGCCAAACTCTACTTTTCTTCCGACCAGCATCCTGGTTATGGCGGCCTTGACCTTTTCGTAGTGAAACGGGCAAATGGTAAAACATCCATTGAAAATCTAGGTCAGCCTGTCAATTCCACAGGTGATGATTTCTCGATTTTTCTATTTCGTCCCGACCGAGGTTTTTTTACTTCAAATAGAGAGGGCGGCAAAGGTGATGATGATATCTACACCTTCATCAATGAAGACCCAAATCTTAAAGTAGTTAATTATTACCTGCAGGGAATCACCTATACCCGAGATAAAGAAGACAAGCTTCAGATCTTGCCCAACACGAAGATTAGTATGATGGATGAAAAAGGAGAGTTAATGCAGGATTTTGTTACAGGAAACGACGGAAAATTTCTTTTTAGGGTTTATGAAAATGAAGATTATAACATGGTAGGTGAGACGGACGGGTATCTGGTAAAAAGACAACCTTATTCAACGAAAGGAAAAGCAGTTGATCCAACTACCTTGAAAGATCTTATCACGAACATAACGCTGGATACCATACTTATTTTGGACAAGGTTGAAATCAATAAGATTTTTGTGCTGGAAAATATCTATTACAATTTTAACAAGTCAGACATTCGGGAGGACGCGGCAAAAGAGTTGGACAAACTTGTTCAATTGTTAATTGATAATCCTGAGATAAAAATTGAACTGGGCTCTCACACGGATAGTATTGACGATAATTCCTACAACCTGCAACTTTCACAACGTCGCGCAGAATCTGCTGTGAGGTACATCGTTCAGCATGGAATTGCTCCTGACAGATTGGTTGCGAAAGGATACGGAGAAGAAAAACCAATTGCACGTAATACTAACCCGAATGGTACCGACAACCCCGTTGGCAGACAGAAAAACAGAAGGACAGAATTCAAAATTCTTGAAGTTGGCGTAATCCCAAAAACTCTGGAAAGCGAAGATGTGTTTGATGAAGATAAGTATTTCAAAAATGATGGGAATTAGAAAACCGCCACTGGAAAATTTCCTTGCGGAATATGAACTTCTTCCGTTCTAAATGATATCATAACGCGGAAATTCCCTGCCTGCAATTTTCCCCCAACGGGCACATTCACCTTCCATCTGGTAATGCCATACCTTCATCGATTCAGGATGAACCTAAGTATTTATTGCCAATACTTTAGCGACTTGTTCGAATGAATGCTCCTGAATCAACTGTATGAAAAAAATAATTTTTGCTATCATCCTTCCATTTGCATTCGCTTGTGGTGATGAAATTATAACTACTGAACAGTTTATTACCACCGGTGATTCACCAAGCTTTAGTGTTAAAGACTTCGGTGCTATCGGTGACGGGGTTGCCGATGACACAAAGGCATTTCAGGACGCTGCGAACGCAGCCATTAAAGCCGGAGGAGGAGAACTCTTGATTCCTTATCCTGATAATTTTTATAACATCAAGAACACGATTACTCTAAAACCATATTCTGGGTCAGAATGTAATCTCAACATCAGAGGCTTCGGCAGTAATCTGTCAGAAATTCGATACACAGGACCTGGCAACAGAGCTGTCTTTAAAGTGCTGGGTTTGAAATCTTCTTTGATTTCCGGAGTTAAAGTTTGGATTACACCCGGTATAAGTGGTACGATAGTTTGGGATATTGATACTACACCGGAAGCCCCCTCTACCAGTTGGGTGACATTCAAAAATTGTATCTCACTGCTTGGAAATGGTGTTAATAATGTCGGATGGAGGCTTGGGCATGTCAGTGGTGGCTATGCTGACATCAGCAGCTATCAATGGGAGAATTGTCTAGTAAACGGGAACGAGGGTGAAGGCACCGTTGTTAGCGGTCATATAGGGTGGCTGCTTGAAGGCCGGAATACACTGCAGAATACCTGGTTTGGTGGCTTTGGACTCTACCTCGACAAGATTTACAGCAATCTTTCTCAAACCGGAACCGGCGCAACATCTGAAAATGGAAACGGTTCGGTTTTCTTTTATGGCCTGGGAGGCTCCCATAATAATATAGATTTTGAAATATCAGCAGAGCAGGTGTATTACATCTCAGGGGGGAGATTTGAAGTAGGTAAGAAATTTCTTGTCGTACCTCATGGGGTTGAAGATCCTGTCATTACCATTGCCGGGGTTGAAGTAAACGATTATGATCCGGAAGATGGAAATCTGATTTCCATGGGACTTCCCGGCTCACTAACATTGGATGGCTGCAGAATGTACGGCAAGAATGGTGGAGATTTTACAAACATGATCACACTTGGAGGGGAGCGTGGCGTGGGAAGGTTATTGGTAAGGGGCGGTTCCTACGCTTCACCAAAACCATTCTATAAGATTTTGACTGGTACCTGGCAGGTTAATATCCAATCTGTAGGGAAACTTGAAGGTCCATACGCTACAAGCTATTTTGAAAATGAGCCCCTTGGTGGCAATTAATGTCCGAAAACAAAAGAGCCCCGATTTTCAATCGGGGCCTTTTTTTAGATAATCTTATGCAGCCTTTTGTACCGCTTCGAGTTGGATTTCCTTGTGCTTTGTTATTCGTATAATCTTCAATTTATCAAGTAACTTTATTACCTGATAGGTCGGGTCAATTTCATGCCACCGTATTCCTCCAAAGTTAGGTCTTGAACCGTATTTATGATGGTTGTTGTGATAACTCTCTCCCATCATTAAGAAGTCAACAGGCAAGAAATTCTTAGAAGTATCTCCCACTTCAAAGTTTCTGTAACCATACTTGTGAGCAAACCAATTAATAATGGCACCATGAACAGGGCTCATTAAAAACTGAATGGGCAACAATAGCCATAACCACCAGGCTGTAGCAAATTGAGCATACACAGCGATGTAGATAGCAGCCCAAAATATTCTGGATGGCCATGAACGAGCGAACTTATCAAATGCCTCCCACTGCGGAACCCCTTCGGTGAAACGTTTTTCTGGTATTAATCTCCTGTTGGCGATGTCTGAATAAATGGTTTTTGTCTTCCACATCATCTTCCAGATCGTCTCATCATAGGTAGGTGAATGCGGATCATCTTCGGTATCGGCAAATGCATGATGCATTCTGTGCATAACGCCATATCCATAAGGACTTAAATAGTTAGAGCCCTGGAAAATCCAGGTGAGAATAAAGAAGACTTTTTCGGTGAATTTATTCATCGTAAACGCCTTGTGTGCGGCATAGCGGTGAAGGAAAAAAGTCTGAAAGAATAGCGACAAATACCAATGCGCTACGAAGAATAACAAAATTACGGTCATGAAAGATTTAGGTTATAGTTCAACAAAAGTCCGCAAAATCCCCCGTGGGTTTTCTGCAAGACAATTAGAGAAGGGTTTTGTGACAGATTTATTCCAAATAATTTAAGATTTTTGATTTGGGCGGGGAAATTCCCTTTTGAGCTCAGTTATTAGCTCTGATGGATTTCCAAAATCGCATGCTTTGCGGAATAATTCCATAAAACTTGAGGTATCTGGCAAATCAAAATTGATCTTAGAAGTCTCCTCGGCCAATTTTTTCTTTGCACGGCAAAAAAGCTGACGGCAATGTTCTTTTTTCCTGTCAAGCGTTACCTGCAACACCTCATAATCAAAGTCAAATACCTCCTTGAGCAGAAAAACGGCTCTTTCCAGAGGCTCTAATTTTGTATTAATTACCTTTAGCGCTTTTGCCAGCTCAATTTCTATATCCAGGTGAGCAAAACTCGTCTCTTTAAAGCGGTTAATGATCTCTGCAATGTTAGTTTGACTCAGGAGTTCCTCCTTCTTGTGGCGAAGTGAATTGATATGATTCAGACAGTTATTTTTTACTGCCCTTACGAGGTAGGCCTTCGTATTCTCTACGCTTTTGGGGCTAAGTGTGAGCCACTTTAGGAATGTTTCCTGCACGATATCTTCCGCGTCGGCCTTGCAGCGAACAATCTGGTATGCAATAGATTGCAGGAGCGGTTGATAGTGTGTTATGGTTTGGTCCTGACTCATAGGTTTGCCGTAAAGATACAATGTTGACCTTAATAACACCATAACATATTTGGTGTTTAAAACATTCACCCTCACTACCATACACTCGTTTGTCCGCTCGTGTAGAAAATCTCTAGAACCTTCACTATGAAAACATTACCTTTGTATTTGGAGGAAAATTTGTGCCAGTAACCGCACTAGTTTTTCCGTTTGTTGGTTAAATAAAAGATGACGAATTCAGCTTTAACGCCGGAAGTACGTAGAAAGCCTGTTTTGGCTCAGGAAATTGCCTTTGGTGCGGTGCATTTATTGCCGCTTGGAGCGCTCCTAACGGGTGCTACAGCCTTCGATTGGGCCGTTTGTGCTTTCTTGTATTTTTTTAGGATGTTTTGGGTGACTGGTGGCTACCATCGTTATTTCGCTCACAAATCGTATAAAACTTCCAGATGGTTTCAATTTGTTATTGCCTTCATGTCGCAAACGACCGCGCAGAAAGGTGCCTTATGGTGGGCTGCTCACCACAGGCATCATCACCGTCATAGTGATACGCCTGCTGATCCGCATTCAATGAAAATATATGGCTTCTGGTATTCACATATCGGCTGGATAGTTGGGCCGGATTTTAAAGAGACAGATTATAAAGTTATTGGTGACTATGCCAAGTATCCTGAACTGGTATGGCTTAATAAACACTATCTCGTTGCTCCCACGATACTAGCTATTGTCGTTATGGCATTGGGTGGAATTGTGAATGGGGGCAGCATTGCCACTATGTTTACCTCTGCCGGATTCTCCACTCTGTTTATAGGATTTTTTCTCAGTACCGTAATTTTGTACCACGCGACTTTTTCTATTAATTCCATTATGCATAAAGTCGGAACACAACGTTACGAATCTCACGACGAATCGCGGAACAGTATATGGCTTGCATTAGTTACGCTGGGCGAAGGATGGCATAACAACCACCACTACTACGAAGTGGCTGCGCGGCAAGGATTTTTCTGGTGGGAAATTGATATTACATACTACATTTTGAGAGGACTTGCGGCAGTGGGATTAATATGGGACCTCAAAGAGGTACCTAAGCATATCAAAAACTCAAGGAACAAACAACAAGCGGCACAGCTGCGCAAAGAGTACGAGTCTGAAAAAGTAGAACTTGTGTCATAAGTTAATATATAATGAAATGCTCCTTAAGAGAAGGTTTGAGCATGCTGGTTGTGAAAATTCAGTCCCGATAATCTTTTCCGAAAATATTCTTTATTGTAAACACTTCCATTCTTGACTTTCCACGATTTTAATTTAGACGAAAAACTTATTGAAGGTTTGCAGTCCATGGGGTTTAATACTCCAACACCAATTCAGGAACAAGCAATTCCCATCGTTTTAGAGGGCAAAGATTTAATTGCTTGTGCGCAAACCGGGACGGGCAAAACAGCCGCGTATTTACTGCCTATTCTGAACAAAATTATTCACGCTGAAAAGCGTCACCTTAATACATTAATTATTGCGCCAACTCGCGAACTGGCCCAGCAGATTGACCAACAAATTGAAGGCATTGGGTATTTCATCGGGGTAAGTTCAATTTCCGTATATGGAGGTGGAGATGGAGCCACTTGGGATCAGCAAAGAAAAGCTCTTGAAGAAGGAGCCGATATCATCATTGCAACACCCGGAAGGCTTATAGCATTACTAGCTACCGGCAAAATCGTTTTGGATCATCTTGAACACCTTGTACTGGATGAGGCTGACAGAATGCTTGATATGGGCTTTTATGATGATATCGTAAAAATAATCAACTATCTGCCTAAGGAAAGACAAACGGTTTTGTTCTCTGCTACAATGCCGCCGAAGATCAGAACCCTGGCGACAAAAATATTGAACAAGCCCGCGGAGATAAACATTTCCATTGCGAAGCCTGCAGCAGGTATATTACAACAAGCATATGTTGTGTATGATACCCAAAAAAGTGCGCTCATCAAGCATGTTCTTAAGTCCAGTAACTGGAACAGTGTTATTATTTTTGCCTCCACAAAAGAAACGGTTAAGAAACTCGATGCAGCTTTTCAGCGCGCCGGTCTCCCCGCAAAAGCATTTCACTCCGATCTTGAACAACCAGAACGGGAAGTTATCCTGCGGGCATTTAAGAACAAACAAATCAATATGCTGATTGGTACTGATGTCTTATCCCGGGGTATTGATGTTGAGGGGATAAGCCTTGTCATCAACTTTGATGTTCCACCAGACCCCGAAGATTATGTACATCGTGTCGGCCGTACAGCGAGGGCAGAGACAACGGGTACAGCGATCACCTTTATTAATGAAAGAGATCAGGGTAAATTTCACAGCATTGAAACCCTGATAGGCGATACCATCTCCAAACTTCCCTTACCTGACTCGATAGGCGAGGGGCCGGCGTATGTGCCCCGTCAAAAAAGAAGTGTCGATTTCAAAAAAAGAACCGGATTCAGGAAAAAACCTCACAGAAAATAAAAATTATTTT
>Ga0315910_10005425_pt1 | contig 10434 bp, 9 predicted proteins | sample EdamamesoilMG_FD_204470 | JGI IMG/M metagenome (GOLD analysis project Ga0315910, IMG submission 204470) | Garden soil microbial communities collected in Santa Monica, California, United States - Edamame soil | ecosystem: Environmental > Terrestrial > Soil > Garden | place: USA: California... | reverse complement strand
GCCAGAAACCACGGCACTGTTCTCGCGCCCGAGCATCAAGCCACCGGTGATGGTCAGCACTGACCGGGCAGAAAGCTTTTCCAGTTCCCGCCAAAGCTCATAGGCACGTAAAAGCAACGGGACATAAGCGGGATGTTCGAAGTATGCCTGCCGGATCACGCGGCTCTGTCCATGACTCGACCCCTGCGCGTGTGGAGGCGTAAACTGATCGAGTCCCAGCACCCGCTGGCCGCGCAACGCGAGGTGAAACGCCGTCGCGCTGCCCATCCCGCCCAGACCGACAATGATGGTATCGTAAACGCGCGACATGAATTGATGGCCGCGCCGCCGAGTGGGATCAGTGCCGTTCGTGCTTGCCGCCTTCGTGCGGCCGGTGCATCCGATTCAACGCACGCCGGAGCGAATCGATCTCGCGCTCGTCAGCGAGCTTTTGACGCTCGGCCAGTTCGACGAGTTCCAGCACTTCCTCCATCTGCTCGGCAGCACGCTTCAGGGCGTCGACGATCTTTTCGACTTCGCTGACGGCAGCGCCGATGGCAGCCGGTTCGGCGGGCTGGACGGCTGGGGTGCGGGAAACCCGCTCGACCAATCGCTTGGGCGCTTTGGCCGGTACCGGATCGACCTCAGGTTCAAACGGCGATTCTTCCGCCACTGGCGATTCCGGACCATCTTCCGCTGGTTCGGACACGATTTCGTCGTCTCTTTCCACCGGTTCGCCAGCTTCAATCGCAGTGTCTCCCGGCATTACCTCCGCCTCGTGCGGGCTGGGTTCATCAGCCGGGTGCGGTGCGGTCTGCGAATCTGCCTTGGCACTTTCCTGCCGTTCATGACCGCGACCTCCGCGGCGCCCACGTCCGCCCCGGCGCCCGCGCCGGCGCCCGGCCGGCCCTTTGGAAATTGATTCGCCGGACGCTGCCGGCTTCGATGTTTCACTCTCAGACATTCGGCAGCAGCATGGTCAGAAGGGCAATGGATTGAAAGGCAATTCGCGCCCTCACCCTGCTGCCACAGGCAACTCGATGGTGATGGTCGTCCCCTGCCCAAGCTGGGACTTGATGTTCACCCGGCCGTTGTGGGCGTCGATGATTCTCCCCACGATGGCCAGCCCCAGGCCGGTACCCTTTGCCTTGGTGGTGCTGAGCAGCGAACGGAACGCACGATGTTGTTGTTCCTCGCTCATGCCCCCTCCGGTGTCCTGAAATTCCAAGGCCACAAACTCCGGTTTGGGAGGACCCTCAAGCACTTGTGAACGGATCGTCAACGTCCCGCCGTCAGGCATGGCTTCGGCGGCGTTCAGAATCAGATTGAGCGCCACCTGTTCCAGCTGCGTGGCATCGCCAAGCACAGGAGGCAGCGTCGCCGCCAGTTCCCGCACCAGCCGGACATCCTGATTGGCAAGCTTGTGGCGCACCAGCAGAGCCAGTTCGTTGATCAACTCGTTCAGATTCAGCGGCGTCATCCGCGGTTCGGCCGTGCGGGCGAAGTCGAGGATGCTTTCCACGATGCGGTTCAGATGATCCATCTTCTCGCCCATCACGCGATGATCCTCGGCGCGCAGATCCCCGGCGGGAAATTGCAGGTTCAACGAGTGATACAACATCTTCATAACCGTGAGCGGATTGCGGATCTCATGCGCGACCTCCGCCGCCAGCAAACCGAGCGCTGACAGTTTTTCGTTCTGGCGCAACAGCTCTTCCACGTCCACCACCCGTTCGTACAGCCGCGCCTTTTCGATCGCGATGGCCGACAGTTCGGCAAACGCCGTCAGGATGCGCACCTCGTCGTCGGAAAACTTGTACAGCTGGCCGGTATAGACGTTCAGCGCTCCGATGGCTTCGCCGCTGTAGTTCAACGGCACGCTCAACAACGAAACCAGGCCCTCCTGCCTGGCCACCGCCACGTGCTGGTACCGCCCGGCGCTCTGCACATTCTCCACCTGCACCGGCTTGCGGCGCCGCACCACCGATCCCAGCAGGCTTTCCTTCATGTTCAACCGCGGCTTGTCGATATAAGCCGGACCGGCCCCGAAACTGGCGCGTAACTCCAGCGACGTTTTGGATTCGTCCAGCAGCATCAGCGAGCACATCTTCACCCGCATGAGCTGGCACGCCTCCCGGGTGATCACATCGAGTGCTTCATCCAGGTTCAAGGTCGAGTTGATCGTGCGACTCACGCCGGCCAGCGATTCAAACAGGCGCGCCTTGAGGCGCAACTGCTCGTAATGCCAGGTATTCTCGATCACCCGCGCCGCCTGTCGCGCCAGGGCTTCAAGGAGTTCCTGTTCGGGCGGGCCGAACGTGTTCACCTCATCCGAATCCACATTCAACACCCCGCGCACTTCCCCGCGGACCTCAAACGGCACGGCCAGTTCCGAGCGTGCCTCGGGCCGGACGCTGATGTAACGCGGATCCGTCGTGACATCCCCCACGCAGGCCGGTTTGCCAGTGCGGGCGACCCAGCCCGTGATCCCTTCACCGACCCGCAGTTTCAATTGAGCGGCGCTGGCGGGCAGACCCTGCGACGCCTGGATCTCCAGAAAGCCGGTGGTGGGGTTCACCAGCACCACCGAACCGCTCGTCGCCTTCATCAGCCGTACGGATTCGCTCACAATCAGGCGTAATGCCTTCTGCGGATCAAGTGTGGAATTGATCACCTCGCTGACTTGATGCAGCAATTGCAGGCGTTCAAGGCGCGCCTTGAGTTCGGCAAGTTCGTCGCTCATCGCATCCTCGTGATCAACCACGCCCCCAGACTGCCGAACCCGACATTCGGCAACCAGCCCGCCAGCCACGGCGGCAAAAATCCGCCGACCCCAAACGCCAGCGCGAGTTGTTGCACCATCAGGTAGGTGAAGCAGATCGCAATGCTCCCGGCCACGCCCACAAACACATTGCGCCGGCCTGACGCCGCGCCGAACGGCAGCGCGATCAACACCACGACCAGGCATTTCCACGGCTCGGCCAGCCGTCCATGAAGTTTGGTGTAGATCCAATTGCGCTCCGCCCGGGCCGGCTTGGGATGCAACCTCAGATAATCGAGGATCTCGACCACCGGTAGATCCACGCCGCGTGCTTTGCGGGTCTTGAGCCGCTGGCTGATCTTCACTGCGCTGCGGATCTCATCCGGAGTCTCGCTGAGTTCCGTCAATGCCAGCACGTTGGTCCGCAAGGCCGGGGCCAAACTTACATTTTGCAGCGGATTCTCGCGGAACTCGACGACGTTGAAGAAGGTCCAGACAGAATTGGTGAATCGCGCGGCATCGGCCACCAGCCAGCGCCGCGCCCCATCGGGGCGAGCCCAATCAAGTTGCACCTTGGTCATGTCGCCGGTAGCCGGGTCATAAACCCCAACCAACCAGGTCCGGGGCGTGCCCTCGGGCGAGCAGGTAAAGCCGAAATCCCGCACGAGCTGGCGGTTCGTGACTTCCTTGGCCACCAGATGGCGCTGCTCGATGGCTTCCTTCCGCAGATCGATATCCGGGATCCAGAGTTCATTCAGCGTCAGGACGAGCAAACTGCCGAGCAAGCCCACCACGAAATAAGGCATCGCCAGCCGCCAGAGACTGACGCCCGCAGCCCGGATCGCCGTGATCTCATGATGCTTGGTGTGCGCGGTCAACGCGAACAACAATCCAAGCAGGAGGGAGATAGGAAACACCTGCACGAAGAAATCCGGGAGCGAAACCAGATACCAGGCAGCGACATCAGCCCCGGTGAACTTCTTGTCGTTGAACTCGCCCAGATTCGGCAGCATGTCTGCCGCGATCCAGATGACCAGGAAGCCGCTGACGCAAAAGAACAGCGGCAGCAACAATTCGCGGAGGAGATAACGATCCAGCAAACGCATCCGGCGGCAGGCTAACCAGCACCGCCACCCAAGGCAAGAAACCGCCGGCTACCGGAATGATACAGCTTGGGGGCGCGCGTACTCGTCCCGCCGTGCGGGATCAGCAGCCTCGCCCCACCGAAAGCTGCACAGTGGACACTACCGCCGACGGTGGAAGAACTCATGCACTGCTGCGCCCGCCGCCGGAAACCAGATCGCCACAAATCTCCTCTACCGCGGACTGCGGGAAAGGAGTTTTGACTCCTTTACATTGCAATCATGCCGGCGAGCCCAGTGCGGAAGAGTGTGAAGGCTAAGTAAGGGTCCGCCTTTGGCAATTTACGGTTAGCCCCCCGCCCCTGCCTAAGTGACAGTTCATCGTTAGCGGTGGAAGCCGACGTTTGTTTCCGGCTAGCGCCTTTTGAGTTTGCGAGGACTCGAAACCGAATTCAATAATCAGAAGGCTAACATGACAACTCGTTCCTCCCCATCACGCAAAGCTCACGCCAGATGCGCGCACCTCAAGCAGATTTCGCCTGCCACCACTCCATTCCATGCGGAAGATTTCGACATCATCCCACCGGAGCAGCACCTCTACGGTTGCGACGGCGAGGCGAACCTCCTGGTGAAGCTTCACAAGCAGTATCTGACGAACGTTGTCGGACAACTGCTGATCACCGATGCCGGCGAACGAACCCCCGCCGATGGCAAGGTGTTCGTGGTGAAATGGAATCCGGCGATTTCCAATTTCACGGCCGCTTCGATCCAATACCGGCGGCCCAATGGCACGATCGGCAAGCTGGAGCACGTGACGTTCTCGCCGATAGATTTTCCAACTCTGAATCCCTAGGCTTATGAAACTAATTACCTCGATCCTGGTCGCAGCAACGGTGTTTGCAATGTTGCAGGCCGCGGCCCAAGGCACTTTCGTTTACGATCAACAGTCTTCGGATGAAGCTGGCGCAATGATAGGGGGAGGGGTATACATCAATCAATCTGCCGCCCCAGCCCAATCATTTGTTCCGTCGCTTACAGGGGTTGGCTTCATCCGCCTTTATATTAACGACAACAACCCGCAGGATCTTTTGGGAACATCCCTGCTGGTCAATCTGCGGAGCAATTCCTTGGACGGGCCGATCCTCGCAACTTCAGCCATTGTGCCCATCCCCAACGGCAGCCTGGCCCCCGTAAACTTCTTCTTTGGCGGGAACACTCCGGTCACTCCCGGACAGACCTATTATTTCGATGTGCAGCGCCAGGGCGGCGTAGATTCCTGGACTTCCAACATCGCATTCTACAATTATGCAAGCGGCACACTTTATTATGGTGGTGGGCCTGATGCCTCCGGCCGTGACATGTGGTTTCGTTCGGGATTGTATGTGCCGGAGCCTTCTACTTCGGTGCTGCTGCTGGCCGGACTGGCGTACGCTCTCCGGTACAGGAGGCGCAGTTGAAGGGTGGTTAGTCGGGTGAAATCCGACAGATCGGGGCAAGGCCACTGCCGGCATAGACTCCCAATCTGCGCCGCTTCGCTTTTGTATTCACAAAACCAAAGTAACCAAGGTGCGAAATTGTGGGCAAGCGGTTCATTCAAGCCGCAAAAGGCGAATCGCAGCCGGGCGCACCCGACCGCGATTGCCAAAACTGCGACTGAACCCGACTACTTCGCGCCGATTTTTTCCAAGAACGGCTCGACACTCCGTTCGCGACCCAGGAATTTCTCGATGGATTCATTCACATCGCGTGAATTGCCGACGGCATAGATCTCCTCCCGCAAACGGCGCCCCGCCTTCACGTCGAAGTAACCATCCGGCGCTTTCTCAAACACCGTGGCCATGTCCGCCGCGATGGCATCCGCCCACGCGTAGCCGTAATAGCCGGCGTCATAACCCACGAAGTGTCCCATGTAGGCGAGCATGAAGGAATCCTCGGGTACGGGCAGGAAGGTTTCGGTCATGGTCGCGTTCGCCAATGCTTCGCAGTCTTTGACGTTCGCGTCCGTGATCTGCGTATGCAACACCAGATCGGTGAGCCCGAACGAAAGCTGCCGCCGATAATGACTGCCGTACGTGGCGTATTTGGATTCCTTGAGCTTGCCAAGGATCGCCGGTGGAATCTTCTTGGCCGGATCGCGATAGTCGGCCGCAAAACTGTCGAGCACCTTCTTGTCCCAGATCCACGCCTCGAGCATCTGCGACGGCGCTTCCACGAAATCACCGGGCACGCTGCTTCCGGCAAAGCGGACAAATCTGGCACGCGTCAGGATGCCATGCATCGCGTGACCGAACTCGTGGAAAAGCGTCTCGACGTCATTGTGCGAGAGCAGCGATGGCTTGTCTGCCGTTGGGGGCGGAAAATTGCAGACCAGCGAACATACCGGGCGTTGATAAGTGCCATCAGCGAGACGCTTGCCATCGATGATCGGAAATACCGCAAAGTGATTGAACTTCCCTTCCCGCGGAAACATGTCGAGGTAGAAGAAACCCAGCGGTTCGCCTGATTGACTGTCACTCACCGCCCAGAGCTGGAGATCATCCGTCCATTTGTATGGGGCTTCGACACGCTCGAACTTAAGCCCGAAGATGCGCTGATAGATCGTGAACATGCCGTCCAGGCAGCTTTGCATCGGGAAATAAACCCGCAATTGCTCGGCGTCCACAGTGTACTTTTCCTTCTTCAACAAGTTCGCGTAGTAGCGCCAATCCCACAGATTGATCTTCGCATTTGCGTCGCCCGTTTCCCTGACCTTGAGTTTGCGGAACTCCTTCATTTCCGCCTCGAGCTTGGGTTGCAAACCCACCTTGAGCTTCTGCTCGAACTCCAGCGCGGTCGCGCCGTTCTTGGCCATCTTCACTTCGATGACATAGTCCGCCCAATTCTTGTAGCCGAGTTTGGTGGCGATCTGATGCCGCAGCGCGAGAATCTTCTCCACGAGCGGCGTGTTTTCGGTCATCGCGAGTCGGTGCTGCTCGGTGGTCACACGCTGGCGGACCGCTTCACTCCTGGCGTTTTCCAGCACACCAAGATATTGCCAGGTGACGTTGACCAGGATCGTGTATTCGTCATCACCGGTCTTCACGCCCGGGGCTTCAAACAAACTCTCTGGCACACCAACCAGCTCTGCCTTGGTGAACTTCAATGCCTTCTTGGTATCGGCGATGTGCGTCTGGAAATCCGTGCCCACGGCGACGAGTTCCTTGCGGAGTTTCTCCACCTCATCCCGTTGCGCCTTCGGCAAGGCCAGTCCCGCGCGCCGGTAGTCGCGCATGGTTTCGGCGAGCAGCTTGGCTTCCTCGCCGGCAAGGGCCGGCTGGGTGTCTGCGTACGCTTTCACCGCCCGGTAAACATCTTCGCGGTAATCCAGGCCCACGCCCCAGTCCTGCAACTTCTTCACCGCGTCAGTGGCCGCGTCGCGCATCTTGTCGGTCACAGCCGTCTCCTTCATGAGATAAAGCCGGCCCATCGTGGCGCCGACTTGATGTCCCAGCTGGTCCAGCGCGCCAAGGGTATTGTCAAAATTCACCTGCGCGGGCGCCAGCTGACCGATGCCGTCCAGCAGTTTGTCACCCTCGGCAATGGTACGCTCAGCGGTGGCTTTGACCGCTTCCGGGGTGGTTTCAAACTGGGGCAGCGACAGCACGTTCTTGAATTTCGCGCCGGCGCTCTGAATCTCAGTCAACGTCCGGGTGTGGGTTTCCTTCTTGTCATCCATACAGCATGTGGTTTCACCGCAATGGGAATCGCATCGGTTCTTTGTCGAACAGCAAGACGTGGTCAACACGGCGAGAAGCGTCGCGTAAAAGCTGGTTTTCAACATGCGCGGAAACTAACGAGCCAGCGGAGCTGCTTCAAGATTATTGCGGGGTCCCGGCGATGTCACGCGCCCTTGCCTTTGATAAAGCGCAGGAGAAACAACAACACAACGGCGCCGATGAACGCACAAAGCAGATTGCCGACTTTGCCCGTCGCGGTGACACCCAGCAGCCCGAAAACAAATCCGCCCAGCAAGGCGCCGATGATCCCGACGATGATGTTGCCCACCACGCCAAAGCCGTGACCTTTGACGACGACTCCCGCCAGAAACCCGGCGGCCAATCCAATCAGAATGAACCAGATCCAGTTTTCCATAGGCTGCCAATCTTGCGGTAGTCCGGGTGAAACGCAATCAAATCAAGGCGAGGCCAATCCAGCAGATCACATGATTCATCATGCTGGTCTCCTTCAAATCGTGCGCCGCACTTGACGGCTTGGGCGGACAGGAGCGCTGCGGGTGGGAAGGCCCGCCGCTGTCCGGATCGCTTTTGCCGCAGGTTTTGTAATCGGGATTTTCACTCCCTGCTCCCGCGCTTCAGGTTGATCGCCCGAGGCTTCACCAAGCCAGCCCATCGCTTCCTCAAAATCGGCAAACGCCTGGACCTGCATTCCCCGCAACCGGCTGATGAAGGCAAAGCTTCGGATGCCACCGTGGACATCATGCCGATAAAGGATCGCGAGCCGTTGCCGGCGGGCGAATCCGGCGTCCCGAAACGTGCCGACCAGCGCGGCCAGTTGGGTGGGCGAGAAGTGCGGCTTTTCCAGCACGGGCAACCCCCGCAGGTCGATCAGCGCGCAGTTGACGCCCCGTTTCCAACATGCGTGCGCCAAGGTTTGCAGGGCCTGCTTGGTGGCCTCGAAGTCCAGATGCTCATCCGCGTCAAGCCGCACGAACTCACTGGCACGGATGACTTGTAGTTCCACTGGCATGGTTCACCTCGGTTTTGTCAGCGCCGCCGATCCGGCGCTTGGTCAAATCATCTTTCGGATCGCCGCATTATTCAAACGGAAAGACACGCTTCCAGTCTTCCTTCATGCTCACCACCGTCCAGCCCCTGGCGACGGCCTCATCCCATGCCTTATCCAGTGTGCCGATACGCGATTTCCGATCGTAAGCCCATTCGCGCGCAGCATCATCGTGATGGACGATCAACGCCAACCGGGCCCCGCTGCCAGCGGTGGTCCATTGCAGCATCTGCAGATCGCCATCGGAATTGCCGAACGCAGCGATGGGCCGGCGGCCGATGTGCAGCTGGATGCCGACGGGTTTTCCGGCCTTGTCATCAACGAAACTGACTTCCGGCAGCTTCATCAACACAGGTCTGCCATCGCGCATCTCAAACTTGAGCTTGCCGCTGCTGCCGATGACCTGCTCGGGCGGAATGCCGTAAACCTTCTCCGTCCACGGCCGCATGAACTCGATGCCGCCGCCGGAGACGATGAACGTCTTGAACCCGTTCGCACGGAGGTAGGCGAGCAGTTCAAGCATGGGTTGATAAACCATCTCGGTGTACAGTTTGCCGGTCTTGGGATGCTTCGCGGAGGCGATCCAGTCACTGACTATCTTGTTGAATTCCTCGGTCGTTATGCCCGCGTGCGCCGCCATGATGATCTCCATGAGTTCCTTCTCGGACACCGCGACGTTCTCTTCCTTGGGTGTACTCAGGAGTTTGCTGAACGGTGGCTTGGTTTTCCACTCGGGATGTTGCGAGGCGAGCGCCTTCACGCGATCCAGCGCGAAGCGCAATTGAAAATACATCGGCTGTTCCGCCCAGAGTGTGCCGTCGTTGTCAAACGTGGCGATGCGCTCCGGCTCGGGCACGAAATCTGGTGAACCGGCCTTGGTCACCTTTTCGACGAAGGCGATGATGGCCTTTTTCGGCGCGGTGTCGTTCCATGAGGGCAATGGATCGGCAGCGTGAACAACTTGAAGTGCGGACGCAACCAGAGCGAACGTCCGCGCGAGTTTTGTGAGTTTTATTTTCATACTTCCTTTTGGCGGTCGTTTGAAGGGCCGCCGCCCAAACGGGCGGCGGCCACGGGTCTCTGGTCACAGAATCACTTGCCGCCGGCACCCTGCTGGAGGCTCTTCATCACCTCGTCGAGGTTGAAGGTGTCCGCCTTCTGTCGCGGCGGATACTCCTTGAACGTCTCCAGGAACTTGCCGACGTAGGCCTGGGCCGGAACCATCAGATAGATCCGCTTGAACAGCCAGTCGTAGTACGTGTTCGAGGTGATGTCAGCCCGCTCGTACGGGTCGGTGCGCAGATTGAACAACAGCGGCACGCGGAGCGTGGTGAACGGCTCGGCCCAGACGCGCAACGTGCCGGGCGCGCGCTGTTCCATGAACAGAAGCTTCCAGTTGTCGTAACGCAGCGCCGCGACCTGCTGCTCGTCGGTGGAGTAGATGAACGAATCCCGCGGGCTCTTCTCGGTTTCGCCGGTGAGATATGGCACCAGGTTGTGCCCATCGAGGTGGATCTTGTAGTTTACGTCCCCGACCTTGTAGCCCTTGAGCAGCTTCTCGGTCACGTTCGCATCGCCGGCCATGGCGAGCAGCGTCGGGAGCCAGTCGAGGTGCGAGACGATCCCATTGGCCACCGAACCTGGCTTGATCTTGCCCGGCCACTTGACCATGCACGGAATACGATAGGCGCCTTCCCAGCTCGTGTTCTTTTCGTTGCGGAACGGAGTCATCGCGCCGTCCGGCCAGGTGTTCATGTGCGGGCCGTTGTCGGTCGAATACATCACGAACGTATTGTCCTCGATGCCGGCGTCCTTGAGGGCCTGGAGCAC
>Ga0315910_10005424_pt1 | contig 10435 bp, 9 predicted proteins | sample EdamamesoilMG_FD_204470 | JGI IMG/M metagenome (GOLD analysis project Ga0315910, IMG submission 204470) | Garden soil microbial communities collected in Santa Monica, California, United States - Edamame soil | ecosystem: Environmental > Terrestrial > Soil > Garden | place: USA: California... | reverse complement strand
TGGAGCTGGTCGGCAAACGCCAGGAAACCAGCCGCGAAGTGGCGCGCGCCAAGCGCGCCACCGGCCAGGCGACGCGCGACTACAACCGCGAGCGCGAGGTGCTGCTGGCGGCGCGCGAGGCGGGCAAGCAGTACGGCATCGCGCCGCAGCTCGCCGAGAATATCCTGCGGCTCCTGATCCGTTCCTCCCTAACTACCCAGGAGCAGGCCAGCGTCGCGGCGCAGGGGGCGGGCTCGGGCCGCAGCGCGCTGGTCATCGGTGGCGCCGGCAAGATGGGTCGCTGGTTCGCCGAATTCATGGCGTCGCAGGGTTTCGCGGTGGAGATCGCCGACCCGGCGGGCGCGCCGGCCGGTTTCGCGCACATCGCCGACTGGCGCGAGTCGCCGCTCAAGCACGATTTCATCGTGATCGCGACACCGCTGGGCCTGACCGACAAGATCCTGCGCGAGCTCGCGATGCGCCGCCCAAAGGGCGTGATCTTCGACGTGGGATCGCTCAAGTCGCCGTTGCGCGCGGGGTTGAACGCCCTGAAGTCGCACGGCTGCCGCGTGACCTCGCTGCACCCGATGTTCGGTCCGGACACGGAGCTGCTGTCGGGGCGTCACGTGATCTTCGTGGAGGCCGGTTCGGCCGAGGCCACGGCCGCGGCGCGCGAACTGTTCGGTTCGACCATGGTCGAGCAGGTGGTGATGTCGCTCGACGATCACGACCGGCTGATCGCCTACGTGCTGGGCCTCTCGCACGCATTGAACATTGCGTTCTTCACCGCGCTGGCGGAAAGCGGCGAAGCCGCGCCGCGGCTCGCCAAGCTGTCGTCGACCACTTTCGACTCGCAGCTGGACGTGGCCTCGAAGGTGGCGCAGGAGAGCCCGGAGCTGTACTACGAAATCCAGAGCCTCAACGACTACGGCTCGGAATCGCTGGAAGCGCTGGCGCAGGCCGTGGAGCGGCTGCGCGCGGCGGTGCTCTCGCAGGACTTCGCGTCGTTCGAGACGCTGATGCGCCGCGGGCGTGAATACCTCGAGGATCGCCGCTCGGTCACGGAGCGCCGTGCGTGAACCGCGCCACGCGCGATCCGTACGCGGGTGACGCGGAGGAATTGCGCGAGCGACTGCGCGCGCTCACCGACGAGGTCCAGCGCAACGAGCTGCTGCTGCGCAAGACCCAGGCGCGCGAGGTCGAGCTGCTGCGCGCGCCCTCGCTCGGGGAGCTGTTCGATCGCATCGTGAGCGGCCTGCGCGACGCCTACGGCCTGGACGTGGTCACGCTGTCGCTGTTCGATCCACAACACGAGCTGCGCCACCTGTCGGGCAACGAGACGCTGTCGAGCGCCGTCATCGAGGAAGTGCGCTTCGTCGATGCGGTGTCGCCGCTGGCGCCGCGGCTCGCGCAGTTCGACCGGCCCTGGCTGGGCGCCTACAACGCCGGCGACCACGAACTGCTGCTGTCGCCGTCGATGAACCGCGGCAGCGTCGCGTTGATCCCGCTGCCGCGCGACAACCGTGCCATCGGCGTGATCGCCTTCGGCAGCCGGGACCCGGTGCGTTTCACGCACGACCTGGCGGCGGATTTCCTGGCGCACCTGGGCGTCGTCGTGGCGATCAGCCTGGAAAACGCGGTGAATCGCGCGCGCCTGGTGCGCAGCGGCGTCACCGACTTCCTGACCGGATGGCACAACCGGCGCTATTTCCACAATCGCCTGCGCGAGGAGCTGGCGCGCGCCGAGCGCACCGGCAAGGCGCTGGCCTGCCTCATGGTCGACGTGGATCACTTCAAGGAGATCAACGACCGCTTCGGCCACCTCGCGGGCGACGAGGCGCTCAAGGAAGTCGCGCGGCGCGCCGAGGCGGAGATCCGCGCCGGCGACACCGGCGCGCGCTTCGGCGGTGATGAATTCGCCATCCTGCTCGCCGGTGCCGAAAGCGCGCACGCGCAGAAGCTGGCCGAGCGCATCCACCAGGGCGTGGGAGCTTCACCCATCCGCGTGCACGGGGGCGCGCACATCACGGTCACGCTGTCCATCGGCGTGGCCACCGCGCGCCCGCAGCCGCGTTCGCATGACTACAAGGCGCTGGCGGAACGCCTGATCGCCGAGGCCGACGCGGCGCTGTACCGGGCCAAGAGCGCCGGCCGCAACCGCGTGGAAATCTCCACCCACGTCATCGGCTGAGGTTCAGGCACGCGCCATCTCGAAACGGCGCAGCAGCACCAGGAACACCGGCACGCCGAGCAGCGCCATGATGGCGCCCACCGGCAGCTGCCGCGGCGCCGCCGCGGTGCGCGCCACCAGGTCCGCCGCGGCTAACAAGGTGCCGCCCGCGAGCGCGGCGGCGGGCACCACCACGCGGTGTGCGGCCGTGCCGAACGCGAGCCGCACCAGGTGCGGGACCACCATGCCGACGAAACCGATGGTGCCGCCCTGGATGACGGCGCCCGCGGTCAGCAGTCCCGCCAGCACCACGATGAGCACGCGCCAGCGACCGAGATCGAGGCCGAGACTCTGCGCGGTGGTCTCGCCGGTGGCGAGCACGTCGAGCGGCCGGGCCACCAGGCTCACGGCCGCCGTGGCTAACAAGGCGGCGCCGGCCATGGTCCAGGGCTGCGCAGCCCAGCCGAGATCACCCGCGAGCCAGAACATCATGCCGCGCAGCTGGCCGTTGTCGGCCAGCACCAGGACCAGTGTGACGAGCGCGCCGCAGGCGCTCGCCACCACCACGCCCGTGAGCAACACGCGCACCGTGGCGCCGCCCCGCGACAGCACCAGCACCAGCAGGGTGGCGAGCACCGCGCCCGTCGCGGCGGCGCCCTGCACGAACCACAATGAAGCGCCCGTGAGCAGTGCCAGCAGCGCGCCGAGCGCCGATCCGCCGGAGACTCCGAGCACGTAGGAATCGGCGAGCGGGTTGCGGAACAGGGCCTGCAGCAATACGCCGGCCACGGCCAGCAATGCGCCGATTCCGTAGGCGGACAGGAGCCGCGGCACGCGCAAGTCGAGCACGATGGTATGCGCGGGCTCGGCCATGTCGCCGAGCAGTGCCGAAAACGCCGCATGCGCGCCGATGTCCCGTGATCCAGCCACAAGGCTCAGGCCGACAACCGCGGCTGCGAGCAGCACGAGCAACGTGAATCGCGGGAATTGTCGAGGCCGGGCGGTCACAGCGCATTCTGCTTCAAATCCGGCCTGCCTTGTTCGGCCGCGTGGCTCCCGGTAAAACGTCCACCATGAGCGACTGGATCGACGCGGAGGGATATCGAGCCAATGTCGGCATCGTATTGATGCGCGACAACGGCGAGGTATTTCTCGGCCAGCGCACCGGCGCTCGCGGCTGGCAATTCCCGCAGGGCGGGGTGCGCCAGGGAGAGCAGGTCGAGCAGGCGCTGTATCGCGAATTGCAGGAGGAAATCGGCCTGACGCGCGAGCACGTCTCGCTCGCCGGAACCACTTCGGACTGGCTGCATTACCAGTTGCCGAAGCGCTACGTGCGACGCGGTCGCGGACCACTGTGCATCGGCCAGAAACAGCGCTGGTTCCTGTTGCGGCTCGCGGTCCCGGAAGACACGTTGAAGTTCGATTTCGCGCATACCAACGAGCCGGAATTCGATGGCTGGCGCTGGGCAAACTACTGGGAGCCGGTACGTGAAGTCATCTATTTCAAGCGGCCGGTGTACGTGCGCATGCTGACCGAACTCGCCGCAGTCGCCTTCCCGACGGGCGCGCCGCCCTTGCCTGACTGGTGGCAGTCGGAACTGGCCGCCGCGGCCGGGGCCTGAATCGCCGATGCCCGGCCTGCCTCCGAAACTGGTAGTCACGACCTACGCGCCCAAGCGGCGCTTCGTCACCATCATCGTGCTGGTCCTGCTGGTGGCGGGGGGCATCTACGGCATGTTCGAGTTCGGCCGCTACAGCGCCGGCTTCGATTCACTCGCGGCGCTCAAACAACGCTCGGCCCTGCACGCCCAGATCGCGTCGCAGGAGGCGACCATTTCCGAGTTGCGCGCCAAGGTGGCGCAACTGGAATCTTCCACCGTAGGACAGACCCGGGAGCGGGAAGAGGTGCAGCGCACGATCTACGATTTGCAGGCCCAGGTAGCCCGCGCCAACCAGGAATTGGCCTTTTTCAGGGGGATCGTCACCCAAAATGCGAACTCGGCCGAGGTAAAAATCCAGCAGGCGCGTATGTTGGCCACGACGACGGCAAACAAGTTTCGTGTCCGCGTGACCCTGGTCCAGCCCATGAAGCCGGACACGGTGGTCAGCGGCTCTGTCATTTTGTCGGTGGATGGTGAACTCGACGGCAAGCCGGGACGTGTGGATTTCGCGACACTCTCGGGCGGCAAGCGGCGTGAGATACCCTTCACGTTTCGATATCTCGAAAACATCGAAGAGGAAATCACCATGCCCCCAGGCATGAAGCCCGAGCAATTGCTCGTTGAAGTGAGATCCAACCGGCGCGGAGCGGCGCCCGTACAGCAATCGTATTTGTGGACTGTCGATCCGCAGTGAGCGGAGCTTGGGAGACGGAGAATGTTCGGGCGACGCAAGCAGACAACCACCCGCATCGACACCCTGCTGGGCAAGACCGCGAACCTGCAGGGCGACCTGGAGTTCTCGGGCGGCCTGCATCTCGACGGCCGCGTGAACGGCAATGTGCGCAGCACGGCACCGGATGGCGGTGCGTTGTCGGTGAGTGAGACCGGCCTCATCGAGGGCCGCGTCGAGGTCACGAATATCGTGATGAACGGTACCGTCAATGGCGACATGCATGCCCGCGAACGCCTGATCCTCGGCGGAAAGGCACGCGTCAACGGCAATGTTTACTACGGCGTCATTGAAATGGCGCCGGGCGCCGTCATAACCGGGAAACTCATTCCGCTGGGAAGCGAGGCGGCGCAGCCCGCCGCCGCGACGCCGGCCGGGCACGAAACCCCGGTTGCGGCTGCCAAATCCGGCGCGTAGTGTGCAGCCCATGAGCGAAACAGCCACCGAAATCCTGACTTTCACCGACGCAGCCGCCCGCAAGGTCGGCGACCTGATCCGCGGCGAGGGCAATCCCAATCTCAAGCTGCGCGTCTTCATCCAGGGCGGCGGTTGTTCGGGCATGCAATACGGCTTCGAGTTCGACGAATCCGAGCAGGATGGCGACACCTGCATCGAAAACCTCGGCGTGAAGCTGCTGGTCGACCCGATGAGCATCCAGTACCTGACCGGCGCGGAAATCGACTATCGCGAAGGTCTCGATGGCGCGCAGTTCGTGATTCGTAATCCGAACGCGCAGACCACCTGCGGCTGCGGCTCTTCATTCTCGGCCTGACGCGAACTCCTTGACCCGGCGTGCACCGAAGTCCGTCCCGGACGTCCTCGCCGCGGTAGATCTCGGTTCCAACAGCTTCCACATGGTGGTCGCGCGTTACACGCACGGCCAGCTGGTGATCCTCGATCGCCTGCGCGAAATGGTGCGGCTCGGAGCGGGCCTCGAGGCCGATGGCCGGCTCAACAAGGAAGTCGCGGCGCGCGCGCTTTCGTGCCTGGAAAGGTTCGGACAGCGACTGCGCGACATGCGGCCCGACAGCGTCCGGGTCGTCGGCACCAATGCACTCAGGCGGGCGCGGCGAAAAGAGGCCTTCGTCGAGCGCGCGCGCGAGGCCCTCGGCCATCCGATCGAAATCGTCTCCGGCATCGAAGAGGCGCGACTCATCTATTCAGGGGTGTCCCACTCCATGCCGGCCGGACCCGGCCGACGCCTGGTCTGCGACATTGGTGGTGGCAGCACCGAGATCATCATCGGTGAAGGGCACGAACCCCTGGAAATGGAAAGTCTGCAGATGGGCTGCGTACGCATGAGCGAAGAATTCTTCGCCGACGGCCGGCTGTCGCAGAAGCGCATGCAACGCGCGCGGGTCGCGGCGCGCCAGGCCATCGAGCCCTACCAGGCCGCCTTCCGTCGCCGCGGCTGGGACGAAGCAGTCGGAAGTTCGGGAACGGTACGCGCGATCGGAGACACCATCCGCGAGCTGGACCCGACCGCCACCGACATCGGCGCCGATGGCCTGGAACGCATCATCCGCGAGCTCGGCAACGTGGAGCACATCCGTGATCTGAAGATGAGCGCGCTCACGGAAGACCGCAAGCTGTCGTTCGCCGGCGGCGTCGCTATCCTCGCCGAGGTTTTCGAGCAGCTCGGCATCGAGTCGATGAAGGTCGCCGAAGGCGCAATGCGTGAAGGCCTGCTCTACGACCTGCTGGGCCGCTATACCGACGAGGACTCGCGCGAGCGCACGGTGCGCAGCATGCAGGAGCGATACCACGTCGACGCCTCGCAGGCCGAGCGCGTGGAAGTCACCGTGGTGGCGTTCCTCAACCAGGTAGAGGAGACCTGGTCGCTCACCGATCCGAACATCGAGCAGTTGCTGCGCTGGGCGGCGCGCCTGCACGAGATCGGGCTCGACGTGGCGCACAGCGGCTACCACCGCCACGGCGCCTATCTACTTGCCAACGCCGACATGGCCGGGTTCCCGCGCGAGGAACAGAAATTGCTCGCGATCATGGTGGGCAGCCATCGCAAGAAACCCGCCATCGAAGAGGCCGACGACCTGACCGCGCCGTGGGACAAGCGGGCGCCGGCCATGACGTTGCTGTTGCGCATCGCGGTGCTGCTGCACCGGGGCCGCAGCAGCGTGGCGCTGCCCGACATCCGCCTGGCCGCGCGCTCCGATTCGCTCGAGCTGCGCTTTCCGCCGGGCTGGCTCGACGATCATCCGCTGACGGTCGCGGACCTGCAGACCGAGATCGAGAACCTGAAGGCGGTGGGTTTCCGCCTGCGCGTGTTCAGCGCGAAGTAGCGCCGCGCATGGTGCGATCCCCGCCGGACGGCGCTCAGGGCACCACGATGGGCGCGCTTCCGGCCACGTAACGCGCCAGCAACGTGCCCTGCACGTCACGCACCGGGTCGCCATTGCGCTGGCAGCGCGTGTAGGTGCCGTCACGTCCCAGCGACCAGGCCTGGGTGTTGTCGGCCAGGTAGTTGTTGAGGTCACGCAAGATGCGCTCGCGGTGTGTTTCTTCGCGCACCGGGAAGGCGACTTCGACACGTCGAAAGAAATTGCGCTCCATCCAGTCGGCGCTCGCGAGGTACAGCTCGCTGTCGCCCGCATTGCCGAAGAAGAACACGCGTGAATGTTCGAGGAAGCGTCCCACGATGGAGCGCACGCGGATGTTCTCCGAAACGCCGGGAATCCCGGGGCGCAGTGCGCACAGGCCGCGGATGATCAGGTCGATCTGCACGCCGGCGCGCGACGCGCGATACAACGCGTCGATGGCCTGCGGATCCACCAGCGAGTTCATCTTGGCGATGATTCGGCCGGGACGGCCCGCGGCGGCGTGGTCCGCTTCACGACCGATCTTCTGCACCATTGCCTCGTGCAGCCCGAAAGGCGACTGCAGCAGGCGTGTCAGGCGCGGCGTCTGCGTGAGACTGGTCAGCTGCAGGAACAGCTCGTGCACGTCCTGGCCGATCTCGGGATCGCAGGTGAACAGGCTGTAGTCGGTATAACCGCGCGCAGTGCGCGGGTGGTAATTGCCGGTACCGAGATGGCAATAGCGGCGCAGCCCGTCGGCCTCGCGGCGCACCACCATCGACATCTTGGCGTGCGTCTTGAATCCCACCACGCCGTACATCACGTGCGCGCCCGCTTCCTGCAGGCGGTTCGACAGCTCGATGGTGGCCTCTTCGTCGAACCGCGCGCGCAGTTCGACGATGACCGTGACGTCCTTGGCGGACTGCGCAGCCGACACCAGCGCGTCGACGATGGGTGACTCGTTGCCGGTGCGGTACAGGGTCTGCTTGATTGCGAGCACGCGGGGATCGGCGGCGGCGCCGCGCAGGAAGTCGAGCACCGGCCCGAAGCTGTGGAATGGGTGGTGCAGCAGCACGTCCTTCTGGCGGATCACGGCCAACAAGTCCGTGGACCCGGCCACACGACGCGGCAGCCCGGGCGTGAAGATCGGGTACTTGAGGTCGGGGCGCTGCACCAGGTCGTAGATCGCCGCCAGGCGATTGAGATTCACCGGCCCGGACACTTCGTAGAAGTCGACTTCGTTCAGCGCGAACTGGCGCATGAGGAACGTGTCGAGGTCGGGCGGGCAGTCGCGCGATACCTCGAGTCGCACCGCGGCGCCGTAGCGCCGATGCGCGAGCTCACCTTCCAGTGCGCGCCGCAGATCGTCGACTTCTTCGTCGTCGACGAACAGATCGCTGTTGCGGGTGACGCGGAATTGATAACAACCCAGCACGTCCATGCCCGAGAACAGCTTGGACACGAACTGCTGCACGATGCCGGTGAGCAGCACGAAGCGTTTGCGGCCGTCGATGTCGGGCATTGCAACGACACGCGGCAACGAACGCGGCGCCTGCACGACGGCGAGGCCGGTATCGCGGCCGAACGCATCCTTGCCCGCGAGGCGCACGATGAAGTTGAGGCTCTTGTTCTGGATGCGCGGGAATGGCCGTGCCGGATCCAGCCCGAGGGGCGAGAGCACGGGCTCGACTTCGCGTTCGAAGTACTGTTCGAGCCATTGCTCCGTCTCGGCATCCCACGAGGCGCGCGCCAGCAACTCGATGCCCTGGTGACGCAGTGCAGGCAACAGCACGTCGTTGAGGCAGGCGTACTGCGCGTCGACCAGGCTGCGTGTGCGGTCGTGGATGGCCTGCAGCTGTTCGCTGATCGTCATGCCATCCGATCCGGGCTGATCGGAACCAAGCTCGATGCGCTGCTTGAGGCCTGCGACGCGGATCTCGAAGAATTCGTCGAGGTTGTTCGACGAGATGCAGAGGAATTTCAGGCGCTCGAGCAGCGGCACCTTTTCATCGAGCGCCTGTGCCAGCACGCGCTCATTGAAGGCGAGCAGCGAAAGCTCGCGGTTGATGTAGTTTTCGGGAGAACGAAGATCCGGCTGGTCCATGACTGGGCTCGGGTTTTCCCTATGAGAGCACAGCCCCGCCCGGATTAATGTGACACTTGAGGCTTACGCCTCAGCGGGCAACCAGGATGGGCCCCGCCGGTAAATCCAGCATGTTCACGAGATCCGCGGTCGCAGCCAGGAAGCCGTCCAGCTGCCCGGTCGGGATGGGTTGCGCGTCCGGCAGCGGCACGGTCTGCGGGTTCTTGTGGACCCCGCGGATGCGGTATTCGTAGTGCAGGTGCGGCCCGGTGGCGAGGCCGGTCTGACCGACGTAGGCGATCACCTCGCCGAGCGCGACGCGCTGGCCGCGATGCAGCTTGGATGCGAAGCGCGACAAGTGGCCATACACGGTCACGACGCCGGATCCGTGCTCGAGCTCGACCACATTGCCGTAGCCGCCCTGGCGACCCACGAGCCGCACGCGGCCCTCGCCCGCGGCGCGCACCGGGGTACCGACCGGCGCCGCGTAGTCCACGCCCTTGTGCGCGCGCATGGTGTTGAGGACCGGATGCCGACGTGAAGGATTGAAGCGCGAACTGATGCGTGAGAACTGCACGGGCGCGCGGATGAACGCCTTGCGCAGGCTCCTGCCATCCGGGGTGAAATATTCACCATGACCCTGCGCGTCTACGTAGCGGACCGCACGGTACTCACGACCGTCGTTGATGAATTTCGCGGCAAGGATGTTGCCGGTGCGCAGGTAGGTGCCGTCCTGGAACACTTCTTCGTAGACGACCGTGAAGCGATCTTCCGGCTGGATGTCGAGCACGAAGTCGATGTCGTACTGGAAGATTTCGGCGAGCTCGAATGCAACGCGCTCGTCGAGGTCGGCGTCTGCTGCCGCCTGGAACAGGGAGCTGTGGATCACCGTGCTGGCGGTACGTGTGCGCACCTCGAGAGGATTTTCCAGCACGTCGCTGCTGAAGCCGTTGGCGTCGCGCGTGACCTTGAGCGTTTCGCTGTCCGAGAGTTTGCGTTCCAGCCCGACGAGTTCACCGCCGCGATGCATGAGGCGCAGCAGTTCGCCTGGCTTGAGCCGGTCCATCTGGTTGCCCAGTTCGGGCAGCCCACGCAGCGTCGCGAGGTCGGTGAGATTCAGTTCGAAGCGGCGAAACAGCCGGTCCATCGTATCGTTGCGGCTGACGACGACTTCTATGGTCGAGAACGCGAGGTTGGCCTCTTGCGGAACGGTGACGGCGACCGCTGGTGCGGGTGCCGCCGGCAACTGCGCCACCACGTCCACGGGCTCGCCCGCACGCGGCAGAAAAGCGAGCAGCCCTATGAGGGCGACGAGAGCGAGCTGGGAAATGGCGGCACTCCGGGTCGACATCCCCGGAAGCGCGGACTTGATGAAGATCGGCACGATCTATACAACGTAACCCACGGATCGACAAAGGGTCAACGCCGGGCGACGTGAGTTGTGATGGTGATCCTGGAAGATACTCGATCCCCCTGAGATTGGCCCTTGGTAGAAAG
>Ga0315910_10005423_pt1 | contig 10435 bp, 7 predicted proteins | sample EdamamesoilMG_FD_204470 | JGI IMG/M metagenome (GOLD analysis project Ga0315910, IMG submission 204470) | Garden soil microbial communities collected in Santa Monica, California, United States - Edamame soil | ecosystem: Environmental > Terrestrial > Soil > Garden | place: USA: California... | reverse complement strand
TGAGTAGCGCCAGATCATAATCCAGCCACCCTCCGCAGAGCTTCAATCAACCTCATGAGCATCGACGTCGGGGCGCGCCTCAAACATGTTCGCGAGCTGCACGGCCTCTCACAACGCGAGCTGGCGCGGCGCGCCGGGGTCACCAACGGCCTCATTTCGCTGATAGAGCAGAACCGTGTCTCTCCCTCGGTGGGTTCGCTGAAGAAAGTGCTCGACGGGGTGCCGCTGTCCATGGCCGAGTTCTTCACGCTCGACGTGCAGAGCGCGGCGCAGGTGTTCTACTCGGGCGACGAACTGGTGGAGATCGGCGGCGAGGGCGCCTCGCTGCGCCTGGTGGCCGCGCAACGTCCGGGCCGCCAGCTCACGGTGTTGCACGAACGTTATGAACCCGGCGCGGCCACCGGCGACGACATGCTGTCGCATCGCGGCGAGGAGGGTGGCGTGGTGGTGCGCGGCAAGGTGGAGCTCACGGTGGGCGGACAGACGCGCGTGCTGGAGGCGGGCGACGCCTACTATTTTTCGAGTGCGACTCCGCACCGATTCCGCAATGTCGGCCGCGAGGTCTGTGAGATCATCTCGGCCTCCACCCCGCCGACGTTCTAGGTCCCGAGGTTTCCATGTCCGCACAACCGGCCGTCACTGCTGTCCAATGGCGCGAGCGGGCAGCCGCGCTCAAGCCACGCTCCGGCGTGTTCATCGACGGACGTTTCGTTGCGGCCGCGAGCGGCGCGAGCTTCGACAACCTGAATCCCGCCACCGGCCGTTCCCTGGGCACCATCGCTTCGGGCGATCAACTCGACGTGGACCGCGCGGTGGCGAGCGCGCGCGCCGCGTTCCGGCGCGGCGCGTGGTCCCAGGCGGAACCCAAGGCGCGCAAGCGGGTGTTGCTCAAGCTCGCCGAGCTCGTGCTGGCCAACAAGGATGAGCTGGCGCTCCTCGAGACGCTCGACACCGGCAAGCCGATTTCCGATTCGCTGGCCGTGGACATCCCTGCCGCGGCGAATTGCCTCCGCTGGTATGCCGAGGCCGTCGACAAGATCTACGACGAGGTGGCGCCCACCGGTCCGCGCGTGCTGGCCACCATCACGCGCGAAGCCATGGGCGTGGTCGGCGCCATCGTGCCGTGGAATTTCCCGCTGCTGATGGCCTCGTGGAAGATCGGCCCCATCCTCGCGAGCGGCAATTCGCTGGTGCTCAAGCCCTCGGAGAAATCGCCGCTGACCGCGCTGCGCGTGGCGGAACTCGCGATCGAAGCGGGACTTCCCGAAGGCGTGTTCAACGTGGTGCCGGGATTCGGCCACACGGCCGGCAAGGCGCTGGCCGCGCACATGGACGTGGACTGCATCGCGTTCACGGGCTCGACGGCCACGGGCAAGGTGGTCATGCAACTCGCCGCGCAATCCAATCTCAAGAAAGTCGGGCTGGAGTGCGGCGGCAAGTCGCCCAACATCGTGCTGGCCGATGCGCCTGACCTCGATCGCGCCGCCACCGCCGCGGCCTTCGCGATCTTCTTCAACCAGGGCGAGATGTGTTCCGCCGGTTCACGCCTGCTGGTGCAGGATTCGATCAAGGACGCGATGCTGGAAAAGATCGCGGCCGTGGGCCGCGAGATGAGGCCGGGCGATCCGCTCGATCCCGCGACGAAGCTCGGCGCCATCGTCGATGAAATCCAGATGAAGCGGGTGTTGTCATACATCGATGCCGGCAAGAGTGACGGCGCGAAGGTCGCCCTGGGCGGCTCACGCGTCCGCCAGGAAACCGGCGGCTACTTCGTCGAGCCGACGGTGTTCGACGGCGTGAAGCCCGCCATGCGCATCGCGCGCGAAGAGATCTTCGGGCCGGTGCTGGCGACCATCACCTTCAAGAACGTCGAAGAGGCCATCCAGATCGCCAACGACGTCGAATACGGCCTCGCCGCCGCGATCTGGACGCGCGACATCAACGTCGCGCATCGCACCGCGCGGGCGCTGCGCGCCGGCACCGTCTACGTGAACTGCTACGACGCCGACGACATCACCGTGCCCTTCGGCGGCTTCAAGCAGTCGGGCATCGGCCGCGACAAGTCGCTGCACGCCTTCGACAAGTACACCGAGCTCAAGACCACGTGGATCGACCTGAGCTGACTATCGGCCCCGACGTCCCCGTCGCCTTCGTCGACGTCGAGACCACAGGCTGCGCGCTCGGCCGGGATCGCATCATCGACGTGGCGGTGATCGGCGCGCGGGGTGGCGAGGTCGAATTCGAGTGGCAGAGCCTGGTGAATCCCGACGGCCCGATCGGGCCCGGCACCACGGCGCTCACCGGCATCGACAACGACATGCTGGCCGACGCCCCGGGCTTCGCCGACATCGCGCGCGAGCTGCGCGAGCGGCTCGAAGGCCGCGTGTTCGTCGCGCACAACGCGCGCTTCGACTACGGCTTCATACGGCGCGAGTTCGCACGGCTCGATACCGACTGGCATGCGACCTCGCTGTGCACGGTGCGCCTGTCGCGCGCGTTGTATCCCGAGATGCCGCGCCACAACCTCGACGCGGTCATGGAAAGACATGGCATCCACGTCGAGTGCCGCCATCGCGCCATGCCGGACGCGCAGGTGCTGCTGCAATTCTGGCGACGCGTGCGCGGGAGCTGGCCGGGCGAGGAACTGCAGCGTGCACTGGAGGCAAGCGCGCCGCGCATCTCGCTGCCCGGCGCGCTGCCGCCGGATCTCGGCGATGACCTGCCCGAAGCACCCGGCGTCTATCGCTTCTACGGCGAAACCGGGAGCGGCGCGGAGGAGTTGCTGTACGTCGGGCAGGCCAACAACCTGCGCGACGCGGTGCTGGCGCACTTCCGCGCCGGCGGCGATGGCCGCCACGCGAAACTGCACGCGCAGGTGCGGCGGGTGTCGTGGACCGAGACCGCCGGCGCCGTCGGCGCCTGGTTGCTCGAGGCCCGCGAAATCCGCGAGTTCCATCCGGCCTACAACCGCGGCCCGCGCGCGCAGGGCGCGCACTACACCTGGTTGTTCGACGATTCGGGCCCGCCGGCCGCGGTCGAGCTGTCGGCGCAGGCGCTGCGCTCCGGCAATGCCTTCGGTGCGTATCGCTCGCCGCGCGACGCGCAGCATGCACTCACCGAGATGGCGCGCGCGCATCGCTGGTGCCTGAAAGTGCTGGGACTGGAGCCGGGCGAGGGCTCCTGCGTGGGTCACCAGGTCGGCCGCTGCCGCGGCGCCTGCGTGGGCGTCGAGCCGCCGGCCCTGCATCTCGCCCGCGTGAAGCTCGGTCTCATGCGATTGCGCCTGGAACCCTGGCCACACGAAGGCCCGATGGTGCTGCGCGAGGGCCGCGGTGGACGCGAACAGCTGCACGTCTTCGATGCCTGGCAGCATCTCGCCACGGTCGATGCCGAGGCCTGCGATGTGCCGCTCGAGGACCTGCTGCGCAGCGCCACCACGCGCCCGCACGAATTCGAGTACGACGACTACCGCATGCTCACGCGTCTGTTACGCGAAGCACGGCTGCGTCCGCTGGCGAGAACCTGATGGACGAAGCACCGGCATCCCCGGCCGAATTGCGCTTCGTGGCCTCGAGTCCACGCGGCTTCGGCGACCTGCTGGCGCGCGAACTGCGCGAGCTGGGCGCGGCCGACGTGCGCGAGCGCGCATTGGGCGTGGAATTCTCGGGCCCGATCGCGGTGGCATACCGCGCCTGCCTCGAATCGCGCGTCGCGAGCCGCGTGTTCCTGGTGCTGGCGGAGCTCGACGCGCCGGATGAAGCGCGCTTCTACGAGTTGGCGCGCGCCATCGACTGGCGTGCGCACATCGATCCGTCGCGCACGCTGGCCTGCGATTTCAGCGGCAAGCATCCGACCATCACGCACACGCGATTTGGCGCGCTGCGCTTGAAGGATGCCATCTGCGACCAGTTGCGCGATGCCACCGGCCGACGTCCGGACATTTCCCCGGAGCGGCCCGCGGTGCGCGTGCATGCGCATGCCAATGGCCCGCGCATCACCGTGTCGCTCGATCTCGCCGGCGAGGGACTGCATCGCCGTGGCTATCGCACCCAGGCCGGCGAGGCGCCGCTGCGCGAGAACCTGGCCGCGGGAATCCTGATGCGCGCGGGCTGGCCGGACAAACCCGCCGAGGCCGCGGAATTCCTCGATCCCATGTGCGGCTCGGGCACGCTGGTCATAGAAGCCGCGATGATGGCGGCGCGCATGGCGCCGAACGCGCGCCGGCATTACTTCGGATTCTTCGGCTGGGCAGGGCACGACCGCGCGGCGTGGGACGCGGTGAAGCGCGATGCGCTGGCACGCGAGCGTCCGCCGACTTTCAAACTGCGTGGCATCGACACGGACGCGGCGGTGCTCGACGCGGCGCGCGAGAACGCGGCGCGCGCCGGCGTCGCGAATTTCACGGGCTTCGAACGCGGCCGGCTCGCGGAGGCGCGGCCCCTGGCATCACCCGGCATGCTGGCCACGAACCCGCCTTACGGCGTGCGCCTCGAGGACCGGGACGGCGCACGCGCGTTGATGAAGGAGCTCGGCGGCGTGTTGCGCGCGAACTTCGGCGGCTGGGAAGCCGCGATCCTCGCGGGCTCGCCGGACGCCGGGCTCGAGCTCGGGCTGCGCGCCGAGCGCGTGCACACGGTGTGGAATGGCGCGCTCGAGTGCCGTCTGCTGCGCGTCCACGTGGCGCCGGAGAGCGAGAAGCAGCTGATCCATTCCGGGCGCACCGCGCGCATCGATGAGTCGCTGGCCGAAACACCGGGCTCGAAGATGTTCGGTAACCGCATCACCAAGAACCTCAAGCAGCTCAAGTCCTGGGCCGAGCGCGAGCAGGTGAGCTGTTACCGCATCTATGACGCCGACATGCCCGAGTATTCCTTCGCCATCGATCGATACGCCGAAGCCGACGGCGCACGCGTGTGGCTGTACGTCCAGGAATACGCGGCGCCCAGGACCGTCAACCCTGATGCCGCGCAACGCCGCCGCAACGAGGCGCTGGCCGCGTTGCCGGGAGCCACCGGGATCGCGCAGGAGTTCATCCACCTGCGACAGCGCCGCATTACTTCGCGGCGGGATCAGTACGAGAAGCTGGGCGAGCAGGCGGATTTCAAGCTGGTCGAGGAGGGTGGCCTGCGCTTCTGGGTGAACTTCACCGACTATCTCGACACGGGCCTGTTCCTCGACCACCGCATCACGCGCGCGCGGCTGCGCGAGGCGGCGACGCGCAAGCGTTTCCTCAACCTGTTCGCCTACACCGGGAGCGCCACCGTGTACGCCGCCGCCGGGCGCGCGCGTGCGACGACGACGGTAGACATGTCGGCCACCTACCTCGATTGGGCTCGGCGCAATCTGGCGGTCAACGGTTTCTCGGGTTCGCAGCACGAGTTCGTGCAGGCCGATTGCATCGGCTGGCTCAGGAACGCGGTCGCGGAGCGGCAGCTCTACGACCTGATTTTTCTCGATCCGCCAACGTTCTCCAACAGCAAGCGCATGGACGACATCCTCGATGTGCAGCGCGACCACCGCGCGCTCATCGACCGCTGCATGGCGCTGCTGGCGCCCGGCGGCAGACTGGTGTTCTCCAACAATGCGCAGAAGTTCAAATTGGACGCGGAGATTGCCGGGTTGTACAAAGTCACCGACATCTCGCGCGCCACGCTGCCGAAGGATTTCGAGCGCAATGCGCGCATTCACCAGTGCTTCGAATTGGAGAGCAAGCCATGATCAAGAAGGGTTCGGCAGTCTGGAAAGGAAGCCTCAAGGAAGGTGGTGGCACCATCTCCACCGAGACCGGCGTGTTGAAGAACGCGCCCTACGGTTTCAAGGCGCGTTTCGAGGACGGCCCCGGCACGAATCCCGAGGAGCTGATCGGCGCGGCGCACGCGGCGTGTTTCTCCATGGCGCTGTCGGTGGGCCTGGGTAACGCCGGCTTCACCGCCGATTCCATCCAGACCGAGGCCGCGGTGCGGCTCGAAAAGGTGGGTGACGGGTTCGCCATCACGCACAGCGACCTGGTGTGCGTGGCGAAGATCCCCGGCATCGACGACAAGACCTTCCAGCAGATCGCCGAGCAGACCAAGTCAGGCTGCCCGGTGTCGAAAGTGCTGAACGCGAAGATTTCGCTCGCGGCCAAGCTGGCCAGCTAGTCTTCCCGGGAATTGCGCCCGCTGACGACGTAGTCCAGGTGCGCGGCACCGTTGGCCGGCACCGTGATGCGCCACAGGTAGTCGCCAGCCTTGCGTCCCGGCGCCTGGCTGGCGCGTTTCACGCGGATGTCGGTGAGCTGCAGCATCTGCCCCTGGCGCACTTCCACGTCGACGGGCACAGACTTCCGGTTCTCGATCAGCAGTTCCATCGGCAGCGACACACGGCGCGTCAGCAGTGTCAGCCAGTTCACTTGGGGCTCTTCGTCCTCGGGTAGTTTGGGGATCAGCGTGAGGTCCTGTGCGAAGCCGATCGCGAACTCGACGGGCGCACCCACCGGGTTGTCGCGGATATCGGCCTCGCCGGCGAACACCGCGCTGTCATGGCGCCCGTCGAATATGCGCACGCGGCCGCCGGGCAACGGTTCCCCGAGCCCATCGGCCTGCTGGTTCATCCAGCCGATGCGGATCATGGGATGCAGGCGGTCGCCTTCTTCTTCGATCATGTCTTCCTCGAATGCCTCGTCCGCAAGACGCAGTGCGTAAAAGCGATCGATCTTCACGTCCTGCTTGCGGATGAAGGCGACCTGCTTGGTCTGGCGCGCGTTGAGATCGGTTCGGGCGGGCAGGCGGTACAACTGGTAGTCGGCGAGCTTCTCGCGCAGGGCCACCGTTCCGGTGACGATGACTTCCTCGAGCTCTTCCGAGCCGTCGGAAAACCGTCCGATATCTTCGGCGGTGATCGCATCCACGACGCCGATGCTGTCCCTCTTGGTCATCACCTGCCCGAACGCCGGCGGTCCCTGCGGGTAGCAGCTCGAAACGGTTTCGAAGTGCGCCGAGTCATCGAATTCGTCCGCCAGCTCTTCCTCCGCCTCGCGCAGCGCTTCGCGCAGGTGTTCGTCCGAGGAGTAATCGGCGGTGTCGCCGACCAGGCTGGTGCCGTCTTCTTCGTAGTCGAGCAGGTTGAGGCGTCCCGCGACCACCTGCACCTGTGCATTCCTGAAACTTGCCCCGGTGAGGTTGCGCAACGTGACCCAGCCGAGCAGGTCCATGCGCTGCGCGCCGGCGTCCACGTGGCCCAGGTAGTCCGCGCTCCAGGTGAAGCCATGCGCGAGGTAACTCACGCGTACCTGGCGCTTGCCTGCTTCACCGCCCGCGAGCCGGATCGACAGGCGCGGCTTCGCCTCGATGCCGTCGGGGATCTCGCTGAACGTGAGTCGCTCGGGCAGCCCCGAGCATTGCCAGGCCTCGTTGCCCTCGGCGGTACGGAAGGTCACGCCATACTTGTTGGCGGCAACAATGGTGGCTTCGACCTGCGTCACCTTGCCGGTGCGCCGGTGGGTGCGCGTGAGCGTCACCGTCTTGCCAATCGATTTCCGGAGCAGGCTGCCGGGTGTGAGCTTCTCGTAGTCGTAGCGGGTCTCGGAGAGTTCGCGGCCGGTACCCGCCACCACGGCCGACTGCGGCAGCAGCGACTCGACCACGCCGTCGAACTCCAGCGTGACGGCTCCGGCGGGCAGCTCGACGGTGCGCGTCTCGGTGATCAGCGCGAACAGGTCGCGGTAGATGGTCACCGAGACCTCGTCGGGCGCGCCCGACACCACGCGCACCTCGTCGGCGAGGCACGGCAGTGCAGCGAACGCGAGCACGAGGCCCAGGGCGCGCGCGGGGCGCATCACCAGCCCTGGCGCAGGGTGAAGGTCAGCGTGGTTTCGCCGTTCGCGGGCACCGACACGTCCCAGGCGAAACTGTCGGCGTCGGTGCGCCGGCCCTTGAGCGATTCGGCGCGCACTTCGTTCACGCGCATCAGTCCTTTCTGTCGCAGCGTCAGCACCACGGGGACATTGCGCGCATTGCGCACGAGGTAGCTCATGTCGTAGTCGGTGAGTCGCTTCGAAGTCGCGGTGGTCTGGCGCAGCGTGGGCTGCACGGTCACGTCAAATGCATCACCGATGCGCAACGCGATGTCCGAACCCGCGCTGGTGTGCCCGATGCGATCCTCGCCGATGAATTGCGGTTGACCGCGAGCGTCGCGCGCGTACACACGCACCATGCCGGCGGGCAACGGCTCACCGAGTCCGCCTGCCTTCGAATTCGAGAAGCGCACGCGCACCTGCGCGGACTGCGGTTCATCGTTCGACTGGAAGCCGCTGAAACTGATTTCGTAGCCCTTGCTGGCCTTGGCATCCGTCGATTCGAGGAAGCTCACCTGCTTGGTCTGATTGCTGGCGATGGTCGTGGGCTGCGCCAGCGGGTAGAGGTAGTAGTCGGCGATTCTCGGCTTGGCATTGGCCTCGGTGCCCGCCGCGCGGCGCGCGCGGTCTTCGTAGCTCTCGCGATAACCCGGAGAATCGCCCTGCTTGATATTGAGATCGCCGGCCACCAGCTGCGCGCGCGCATTGGCAAAGCTGGTCCCCGACAGGTTCGCAAGCGTGATCCAGCCCTGCATGGAAAGCAGGCCCCCGGGTTCGTCGAACATTGCGACGTAGTCGGCATGCCAGCTGATGCCGCGCGTCAGGTAGGCGAGGCGCGCATCACCCGTCACGGGCTGCGCCGCATTCACCAGTACCGAGAGCGTGGGTCGCGCGCGCAGGTTTTCGGGCACCTTGTCGAAGATCACGCGTGCCGGCAGGCTGTCTTCGCGCAGGATTTCGATGCGGCTGCCGATGCGCAGCACGGTGCCGCCGTTGGTGGACAGCACCTCGGCCATGTCGGTGGTTTCCGTGCCCGTGGCCGGGTTGGTCCGCACCACGCGCACCTTGCCGCCGACGGCCTTTTCCATGAGCTTGGCGGGCGTGAGCAGGTCGTAGTCGAAATTCTGCTCGATGAGCTCGAGGCCGTCGGCCGCGAAATTCACGGTCTGCGGCACGATCTGCGCGGACACGCCCGCGAACTCGATGCGCTGCACGCCGGCCGGCACCTCGAGCGGACGCAGGTGCTCCACCAGCGCCAGGTCGCTGTTGTAAATGGTCAGTGAAACCTGCTTGTCCTCGCCGCTGCCCGCGGCGAAAGCGCCCGCCGAGCACAGTCCCGCCAGCCACCACATGGTTCTTCTCATGGAGCCCTCCCGATTATCGTTTCGGTTACAGTACCGCCAACCCTCTCTTCAGGAATCGGCATGAAGTTCGCAATCCTCGCTGCGCTCGGCGCGGCCCTGGTCTCTTCTGCATCCCTCGCCGCCACGGATTTCAGCGAGGCGCGGCGCCTGCATTCCATCGACGTGTTCCAGCTCGAATACGCGGACGACGTGCAGATCTCGCCCGATGGCAGCCGCATCGTGTACGTGCGCGTCAGCCACGACGTCATGACAGACCGCACGCGCCGCAATCTCTGGATGGTGAACGCCGACGGGTCTAACAATCGTCCGCTGCGCTCGGAGGCGAAGAACTTCAGCCAGCCGCGCTGGTCGCCGGACGGCACGCGCCTCGCGTACGTCTCCGCGGCCGAAGGTTCGCCGCAGCTCTACGTGCGCTGGATGGACTCGGGGCAGACGGCGCTGCTGACCAACCTGGTCGAAGGACCGGATGCCATCGCCTGGTCGCCCGATGGAAAGTCCATCGCGTTCACGCAGTTCGTGCCCGCGAACAAGGAGCCGCTGGCCTCGCCGCCGCAGAAGCCCGAGGGTGCACAGTGGGCGCCGCCGGTGAAGGTGATCGACAGCGTGGTGTATCGCGCGGATGGCGCCGGTTACCTCGAGGCCGGCTACCAGCACGTCTTCATCGTCTCGTCCGAGGGCGGCACGCCGCGCCAGCTCACCGACGGTGAGTTCAACGATGACGGCCCGCTGTCGTTCACGCCGGATGGCAAGACCCTGGTGTTCTCGGCGAACCGCGGCGCCGACTGGCAGATGGATCCCCAGGAAAGCGAGGTGTTCAGCCTCGACCTCGCGACGCAGAAGCTCACGCAATTGACGAAACGAGACGGCCCGGACAACTCGCCGGTCGTCTCGCCCGACGGCAAGAAAATCGCCTACCTCGGCTTCGAGGACCGGGTGCAGGGTTACCAGGTTACACATCTATATGTCATGGACATCGATGGGGCCAATGCGCGCGTGGTCACCGCCAATTTCGACCGCGACGTCGAAAGTCCCCGCTGGGCGGCCGACAACCGCAATGTCTTCTTTACCTTTGACGACCGCGGCATCAAAAAGCTTGGCTCGACCTCGCTGAACGGCAAGGTGCGCACCCTGGCGGAAGGGCTGGGCGGCACGGACCTGGGCCGGCCGTACACCTCGGGCATGTACAGCGTGGCGCGCAACGGGCGTGCGGCCTTCACGCACAACACCCCGCAGCGGC
>Ga0315910_10005422_pt1 | contig 10437 bp, 9 predicted proteins | sample EdamamesoilMG_FD_204470 | JGI IMG/M metagenome (GOLD analysis project Ga0315910, IMG submission 204470) | Garden soil microbial communities collected in Santa Monica, California, United States - Edamame soil | ecosystem: Environmental > Terrestrial > Soil > Garden | place: USA: California... | reverse complement strand
ACGCGCGAAGATATCATGCAGGCCTTCACCGACTATCAAGCTGGCAGGTTCTGAAGACTCCGGGGCGAGCACCCCCCCCCCCGCTCGACCCCGTACCTGGGACGGCGCAGGCAACTGTGCCGTCTTTTTTTTGTCTCGTTGACGCGCAATCCATGAGCGGGACATCGGCGATTTGTGACAACGAAATGAGGAATGTCCCCATTTCTGGCCTAAGATCGCGCGCATGCGCAGCCTGTTAGCCACGGTTTGCCTCGCCGCCCTCGCTCCTTCGGCCGCAGTCGCGCAATGCGCGCCGGCTCCCGATTCGGCCTACTTCTTCCGCAATCTTTCCGAGCAGCGCGCGCAGGCGCGTATCGACGGCGATCGCCGGGTCTACGAATCGCAGCTCAGCGACACGTTTGCCGCGCGCGACGCGGACGGACGGCCGGTGTCGCGCACGGCGTTCATCGACGCGGAATTGAAGGGTGAACATGCACCGCCCACCCAGGCCTTCTCCATCAGCAACTACATGCTGGTGGAACATCGCAAGGGCCACACGGTGGCCACGTACCTGCTGCGCGAAGGCGCGAGCGACGCGAACCAGGCGCCGGTGCGCGAAATCCAGCTCACCGAGGTCTACGAAGTGGTGGACCGCCAGTGGCGTTTGACCGCGGTGGAAGCCAGGCCGGCGACGGCGCAACAGCCCACGCGCACCGACGACTAACCACTTACTCCGGCGCGACGTACTCCTTCGGCTTCTCGGATCCGTCCCCGAAGAAGAAACGCTCCATCTCGAACTCCAGCCGCTTGCGGTGCGCGGGCTCGATGGGCGTCAGCCGGTATTCGTTGATGAGCATCACCTGGTGGCGCACCCATTGCTGCCAGGCTTCCTTCGACACGTTGTCGAAGATGCGTTTGCCGAGTTCACCCGGATACGGCAGCTTGTCGAGGCCCGGGGCCTCCTTCTTCAGCAGGACGCAATTGACCATTCTCATCGCAGGGTCTCCAGCAAGGTCTTGATCGGCGCGGGCAGTCCGACGCGCGCCGGTTGCCCGAGGTCATACCACAACTGCGTAGCCTCGCCGGGTTCACTCACGCCGCGCACGCCCCGGCAGCGCGCCACCAGCGGCGTGATCACCAGGTCGAAGTGCGTGAAGCTGTGTTCGATCTCGGGCAATGCGGCATGCGCCACGGTGGCACGCGCCAGCGCGCGGGCGGCGAATTGCGCCGCGGCGGCGCGGTCGTCGAATTCCGGCAGGCACCACAGGCCGCCCCAGATGCCACTCGCCGGCCGTTGCACCAGCAGCACGGCGGAATCGTGGCGCGCCACCAGCATCACCGCCCGCCGCGTCTTGCGCGCGGCGCGGCGGCGTTTCGCGGCGGGCAACTCTTCCTGGCGGCCTTCGACTCGCGCACGGCAATCGCTTGCGATCGGACAGGCATCGCAGCGCGGCTGGTGACGCGTACACAGCGTCGCGCCCAGGTCCATGACGGCCTGCGTGTAGATGTCCACGTGGGCGTGCGGCGTTTCTGCTTCCGCCAGTTCCCACAATCGCGCGTGGGTCGCGCTCTCGTCCGGCACTCCGTCGATCGCGTAATGGCGCGCCAGCACGCGCTTGACGTTGCCATCGAGGATGGGGTGACGGTCGCCACGCGATAGCGCGAGGATGGCGCCGGCGGTGGAGCGGCCGATGCCGGGCAGGCCCATCACCGCCTCGAGGCTCGTCGGGAATTCGCCGCCGTGCTGGTCGCGGATGATCTGCGCCGCGGAGTGCAGGTTGCGGGCACGCGCGTAGTAGCCGAGGCCGGTCCACAGGTGCAGCACCTCGTCGCGCGGGGCGTCCGCCAGCGCGCCCACGTCGGGAAATCGCTGCATGAAGCGCTCGAAATACGGGATCACGGTCGAGACCTGGGTCTGCTGCAGCATGATCTCCGAGACCCAGACGCGGTAGCTGCTGCGATCCTGTTGCCACGGCAGGTCGTGCCGGCCGGCGCGCGCATGCCAGTCGACGAGGCGCGACGCGATGCTCGCGGACCGGGGCGCACGCTTCACGGTGTGCCCGCCGTCTTGGGCGGCGGCTGGCTGCGCAGCCCCTGCTCGTCGAGCAGCAACCGCAAGGTCACGCCCTTCATCTCGACGTCTTCGTAGGTGGCCTGCGCGAGTTCGAGCACGCCGCGGAACTTGAGGGCGCGCAGTTCGGCGGTGGGCAGCACGAACGGCGGGCTCGCCGGATCACTGACCGGGATGTAACGCGCGATGTCCAGGTGGTCACCTTGCAGCGCGAATTCGCCCACCGGGTCGTCGCCCGCGCCGCGGTGGAAATGGCCCGCGAAATGAGTGTCGTCGAGTTGCAGGTCCAGGGGATCGACCGAGATCGCACCGGCGTCGAATTTCCAGGCGCTTTCGAGATCGACGCGCGTGAGGGTCGCCGGATCGGTGGTCTTCGGCGCTTCGATGCCGAGCGAGGCGAGCAACGCGCGCGCGTCGAAGGTGTTGGTGTCGATGTTGCCTTCGAGCCGCGTGACTTCGCCGAACGTGCCCCGGATGGTGCCGTCCGACTCCATGTCGCCGAGCCGCACCGAGAAACCCGGCACGTCGAGCTTCGAGTAGTCCTCGGTGAGCGCGGCTTCCGGCACCTCGACGCGGAACGGCACGCCCGCGGGCGCGAACCCCGGCATGTGCGCGACACCGGCGATCGTGGTGCCGGTGAACGGCTTGCCCGGATCGATCGTGCGGGTAGTTAGATTGAGCGCGGTGATCTCGACGCGGCGCGCGGCCGCCTCGTCGACGAACAGCAACCGGCTGTCGCGCAGGTCCACGCCGTCGATGGTGATGTGCCGGCGCCTGGCCTGCGGATCCGCGGCCTGCTCGCCGCCGATGCCCTCCCAGTTGGCCTTGCCGTCGGCGCGGCGCGTGAGCCGAACGTCGGTGTTTTCCAGCGTGATGCGGTCGACCACGAGCTCGCCGCGCATCAGCGGGAAAAGGCGCACGCCGAGCCGCGCGTGCTGCCAGCTCGCCATGGGCTCGGCGGGGAAGCCCGGCGGATTTCCGAACTGGCCGGCGCCCGTCCGCAGCGCCAGCCACGGGAAGAAGTTCAGCTCGATGTCACCGACCAGCGTGAACTCGCGGCCCGTGGCTTCGCGGACCGTCTTTTCGATGCGCGCCTTGAAGGCATTGGGATCCACGACCCACGCCACGACGCCGACGCCCAGCAGGATGAGCACGACGAAGGCCGCAAGACCCCAGGAAATCCACTTGAGTAAACGCACGCGGCCGACATTGTAACGATGTCGGCCGCGGGCGGAGGGGCGCCGGACGGCGCCGGCAGGCGATTCACTTGTCGCAGATCTCGACGTCGCCGGACAGCGTCTTGGCGCGCACGCGCGCACCGTCCTCGACCGTGCGGACATTGAGCCGCTTGCCGGGTCCGTACTTGCTGACACGCTCGACGGCGCCGGCGAGGCAGCCCTCGATGTCGCCGCTGAAGCTCTCGATCTCCGCGGACACGCCGCCCGGCGCGCTGACGTGCAGCGTGATGTCCCCGCTCACGGCCTCGGCATCCACGCGTGCATCACGCGTGAGCTTGGCGCGCAGATTGAGGCTGCCGGAGGTGGTCTTGCCGCGAAGTTCGCTGGCCTCGGTCATCTGCGCGCGGGCATCGCCGCTCACCGTCACCAGCTCGAGCTTGCCCGCGATGTTGGACAGGTCGAGATTGCCGCTGACCGAGCTCACGCGCAGGCGCACCGGCTTGCCGTCGCCGCGCACCGTGACATCGCCGCTCACCGAGCGGAGGTCGGAGTCGTCACCCGCGACATCGGCGGTGATCTCGCCGCTGACACTCTTGAGGCGCTGAGCGCCCAGGATTCCGCGCGAGGACACGTCGGCGCTCACCGCCGAGACCTCCACCGAACTCATCTTCGGCACCTGGATCTCAAGATCGGCGCTGCTGTCGTGGTTGGATCCGCGCGGCAGCACGACCTTGATGGTCGTGCGTCCGCCGCTCGTTTCCACGTCGACGCGTTCGACGTCGCTGCCGAGCTCGCCGCTCACGTGGACTTCGTTGCGATCCCAGCCGCGCACTTCGATGCTGCCGGATACGTTGGAAATCACCACCTCTCCATTGGCAGTGGCCTCGACCTTGCGGTCGAAAGATTCGTCGCCTGCGTAGGCAGCCAGCGGCAGGACGCCCGCGGCCCACAACGCAATGACGGAACGAATACCGGTTTCTCTCATGATCAGATCTCCTGGCTGCCGGAGTCGCGCACCGCGGTCAGCGCACGCATTTCTTCCTGGCACGAACTCACCAACAATTCCTGCAGCAGCGCATTGGCCGGATCACGACCCAGCGCTGCCTCGATTTCCGTGATCGAACGCTGCAGCGTCGCGAGGCTGGCGTTGACCTTTTCACGCTCGATGGCCGGCATGGTCGCGAGCTTGGCCTGCACCTCGGCGAACAGCGCATTGCGCTGCTGCTGGTACTTGGCATCGACCAGGCTCACCGGCTGGTACGGCGACTCCACCGGCGGGTTTTGCGCGACGGTCACGCCCGTCTGCGGCGTGATGGCCCGACCGATGAATACGCCCACGGTCACCAGCGCCACGGCGGCGGCCATGCCGGCCGCGGGCATCCAGGCGGCCCGGCGACGAACCGGCGGCGCGGTCGCCGCGGCCCTGTCGGCCTCGATGGCGGCAGAGATGGCCGGCCACAGGTCACGTGCCGGCGGGACATCCCGCTGGAGCTCGTCGATTCGCTTTACGCGTCGGCCCTGTGGTTCGTTCATCTCACACCTCGTTCCAGTCTGTCTCTCAGGAGGCCGCGCGCCCGGTGCAGCTGCGCCTTGCAGGTGCCCACGGCGATGCCGAGCATCGACGCGGCCTCCGAATGTTCGTATCCATACACGCCACACAACACCAGTGCGTCGCGTGCGCCCTGCGGCAGCGATTCGATCGCGGCCTCGAGCTCCTCTTCCTCCACCGGTGTGTCGAGCACCATGACCGGTTCTTCGTACACGGTCGGGTCCTCGGACAGCACCTCGGTGTTGGCCGGCCCACGGCGCTTTTCGAGCACCGTGTTCACCGCGATCCGGTGCAGCCAGGTCGAGAAGCTGCTGCGTGCTTCGAATCGCGGCAGTGCCTTCCAGGCCTTGATGAAGGCGTCCTGCACACAGTCCGCGGCGGTGTCGGGATTGCGGGTCATCCGTAGGCATAACCCGTGCACACGCGCCACGTGTTCGCGGTAGAGGCGTTCGAAGGCGCGGGCGTCGCCCTGGCGTGCGCGCTCGATGAGCGCCACGTCGAAATTGACGACTGTCTCGGGTTTCATCGACCGGGCTGTCGCACCATCTGCCAAACGTCTCTCCCTCGTACGTACCTTGGAGGGGATTTTGACGTCATGGGTTTGAAATGGGGCGCAGATGGTGCCGGAGCATGCAATCCGGCATAACTCGGCCGTTTTTGGCCGAATTCGAGGGTATTACGCAGGATCGGAGTTATGCCGGATTGCATGCTCCGGCACCGTCTTAGCTCCGCTGGGTACCGCCACTAAACCACTTCATCGCGTACTGCAGCAGCTGGCTGTTGGTCGCGAGACCGAGTTTATGTTTGATCGTCTGGCGGTGTGACTCGATGGTCTTCACCGACAGCGTGAATTCCTGCGCGATCTCGCGCGAGCTCATGCCGCGGCCGATCATGTTGAGGATCTGCACTTCGCGGTTCGACAGGCGTGCCACCGGGTCGTTGGTCTCGGAGCGGTTCTCGCCGGCGCGCTGGTCCAGCGAACGCTGTACGGTTTCGCTGACATAGGTTCGGCCGTCGAGCACGCGTCGCACCGCGATGAGCAGCTGGTCCGAGGCCGCCTGTTTCATGATGTAGCCCATGGCGCCGGCCGCGAGCAGTCGCTCGGCATAGATGGTCTCGTCGTGCATGGACAGGACCAGCATGCGCAGTTCGGGCATCTCGGCGTGCATCTGCCGGACGAGCTCGATGCCGTCGCCGCGTTCGAGGGACAGGTCGACCACCACGATGTCGGGCTTCTTGGCGCGGATGGCTTCGCGGGCCGCGGGCTCGGAATCCGCCTCGCCGATCACGGCCAGGTCCGGTTCCGCCTCGAACATGCGCCGCAGCCCCTGGCGGACGATCGGGTGATCATCGACGATGAGGATCTGGCGCTTGGTGGCCATGGCTGCGGTCATGATCTTCCCCTACGCGCAATTATTAGGATCGAATCATACGGCGATGTGGCGGAGCGTCAATCCTTTGTCCTACACGGCTCTATAGTTAGATCAAAGGCAATGGGCCTTTGGTCCCGCCCATGCCCCGCCTCAGGCCTTGAGCGGGAACCCGCCGCGCGGCGGCGTTTCGCCGCCACTCGGTGGGCGGTGCGGGCAGGTGCAGCGGACGATCACGCCGCCGCCCTTGTTGTTCGCGATGGCGACGTCGCCGCCGAGCATCTGCGCTCGGTAGCGCATGAGTTTCATGCCCATGCCATTGCTGGAATTCCGCTCGTCGAACCCCCGCCCGTTGTCCTGCACGGACAGTGTCAGCGTGCCTTCGGCCGTGGCCAGGTCGATGCTGACCTGAGTGACGCGCCCATGGCGGATCGCATTGGTGAACGCCTCCTGGGCGATGCGATATAGGTGCGTCGCAGCACCGTCGTCCAGAGTCAGGGGTTCTTTCAGCGAGGTATTGAAGTGCGCGCGGATGCCGTAGCGCTCCATGCCGCGCACCGCCATCGACTGCAGTCCCGCGATCAGGCCGCCGCGATCGGCGCCCACCGGGGCGAGGCCGCGCGCCATCGCGCGGGTGCTTTCGATGGCGCCGTTCACCAGGCTGATGATGTCCTCGACGTCGGAACGCGCCGAGGAATTTTCCTTGCGCAGCTGCGCGACCACGCTGCGCAGCATCAACGCCACGCCGGTCAGGTCCTGGCCGAGGCCGTCGTGCAGGTCCGAGCCGATGCGCAATTGCTCGCGCCCGGCGATTTCGAGGATCTCGCGTTCCAGGCCGCGCCGCTCGGTGACATCGGTGATGACCGCGAGCCGGTGCGTCGCGCCGTCGAGATGCGTGAGCGTCGCGACGCAGGCCGCGTCGAAGCTGCTGCCGTCGCGCCGGCGGCACTTGAACTCCACGGGCGCGGGGCCTGGCGCATCGCCGACCGTGCCTAACAACTGTTGTTCGAGCCGCTCGCGGCGTACGCCCGGGCTCTGCGCGATCAGCTCTTCGATGGGCGTGCCCACCGCGCCGCCCGGCGCGAAGCCGAACATGCGTTCGAACGCCGGGTTCGCCATGCGGATGATGTTGGCCGAATCGATCACCACGACACCTTCGTGCAGCAGCTCGAACATGCGCGCCTGGGTCTCGCGCAGGTGCCGCGCGGCCTGGCGGTCGGTGATCTCGGTGATGTTGATGACCGCGCCGGTGATCGTGCCGGCGGAACGCACCGCGCGGATGCGCGAATCGAAGGAACGGCCACCGTACTCCGCGCCGCCGGCCGCGAGCTGCAAGTCGACCGACTCGCCGGTGGTCAGCACCTGCGTGAGCGCCGCGAGGATGTTGGGGCGGTCCTCCGGCACGGCGATCTCGTCGAGGCGCCGGCCGATGATGCTTTCCTGCGAATGGGTGCGGATGCCGCGGTTGATGAATTGCACGCGCCGCTCGGTGTCGACCAGGATCAGCCAGTCGCTGGTGCCGGCCGCGACCATCTGCAGCAGTTCCTGCGAGGATCGCAGCGCCTGCTGCGCACGCGCCTGTTCGCTGATATCGATGGCCACGCCGACGATGCGCACCACCTTGCCGGCGGCGTCGCGCACCACGCAGGGCGAATCGAGCAGCGTGACGTAGTGGCCGTCGCGGTGGCGGATGCGGTACTGGAGCGCGACCATCGACTCGGCATTGCGGTCGAACCACTGCTGCAGCAGGTGCTTGTCCTCGGGATGCACCAGTGCCGCCCAGTCAGCGGGGCCCGGCAATTCGGCCGAGGAGTAACCGACGACCCGGTCGCTGCCCTCGCCGCTCGACTGACCGGTCTGCGTGTCGATTTCGTAGATGAGGCAGTTGAGCTCGCGCGCGATCGCGCGGAAACGCTGGTCGGCGGCGGACAGCGCGGTCTCGCGCAGCTTGCGCTCGGTGATATCGACCACCAGGCCGAGCACGCGCTTCGTCGAGCCGTCCGGCATTCGCTCCATCACGTAGGCGCGGTCCAGCGCCCAGTGCCAGCTGCCGTCGGTGTGGCGGAAGCGGTATTCGATTTCGAGCACGCGCGCGGACGGATCGACGTTCTGCAGGCGGCGGCGGAACTGGTCGATGGCCAGGTCCGGGTCGATGTCGAGCAGCTGCCGCCAGTTCATCGGGTTGGCATTGCCGAAGGCCGGGTCGACGCCGAACACGCGGTAGTAGCCGTCGGTGTTGTGCGTGATGCCCTTCTCGACGTCCCAGTCCCACACGCCCGCGGTAGTTAGCTGGAGCGCCTCCTCGACGCGCTCGTTGCGGGCGTTGGCCTGCAGCTCGGCCACCTTGTTGTCATCGAGGTCCATGCACACGCCGAGCATGCGCAGCGCCTTGCCGTTGGCGTCGCGTTCCACCACGCGGCCGCGCTCGAACACCCAGCGCCACTGGCCGGCGCGCGTACGGATGCGGTACTCGGCGTCGTAGTACTCGGCCTTGCCATTCACATGTTCGTAGAACTTGCGGACCGCCTCGGGGCCCTCGTCGGGATGCAGGTTCTCGTCCCAGCGATTCACGTGCTCGGTGCCGTCGCAGGGATCGATGTCGTGGCGATCGCACCAGTCGTTGAACCAGCGCGTGGTGTCGGTGGTGAAGTTGGTTTCCCACAGGCCGATGCCGGCGCCCCAGGCGGCGGTCTCCAGCATGTGTTCGCTCGAGCGGATGTGCGCCTCGGCACGCTTGTTGGCGTCGATGTCGAGCGTGACGCCGATGACCAGCACCGGACGGCCGGCGAGATCCCACTCGACCGCGCGGCCGCGATCCTGCATCCAGCGGTATTCGTCGGATGCGGTCTTGAAGCGGTATTCGAATTCCACCGAGTCGCGCAGGCCCTGCGCGTGTTCGCGCAGCTGGCGGTCGACTTCCTCGCGATCCTCGGGATGCAGGTTGTTGAACCAGGGGTTGGGCGTGGCGTCCCACTGGGCGCGCGAGAAGCCGGTCATCGCCAGCCACAGGGGGCTCGCGGTACGCGCGTTGCTCGGCACGTGCCATTGCCAGAACGCCGCGCGCGCGCCCCACAACGCGGTCGCGAGGCGCGACTCGCTGTCGCTGCGCGCGACCTCCTCGCTCTTGCGCCGGTCGATGTCGAGCAGCAGGCCGGTGATGCGGGCCGCGGCGCCATCATGTTCTCGCTGCACGACGCGGCCGCGATGCAGGACCCACAACCAGCGGTGCCCGGCGGCTAACAACCTGTATTCACATTCGAAGCGATCGCTGCCGTGCTGGCAGGAATCGGTGGCCGCGTTGAACGCGCCGAGGTCGTCGGGATGGATGCGCCGCTGCCATTCGCGCAGCGCCATGGGCCCGCCGCCGACGTCGATGCCGAAAGCCCGCACCCACGCTTCGTCGACCTGGAAACGATCGGCCGCCAGCTGCCAATCCCAGACAGCCGCCTGCGCGAGCTGCAGCGCCGAGCGAAACTCGGCGGGCAGCTGTGCGTCGGGCGCAGCCTGCGCGGCTTCAGGGCGGGCGTTCATGACTGATTATTGTTACCCGCGAGGGTGGTTGGCCACATTGATGCACTCCCCGGTTTTCCGGCGGTTTTCCCGGGCATCCTGCCAACTATTCACGTTTCCGCTCACCCCGCCGCACCGGGTGCCGCGGTAGTCCACACAGCGTAATCAGGGTTTTCCTCAGGGGGTGTGCGGCTATTGGTCTATTGCGCGGGTCAGTATTCTCCGACAACGGAGCAGGTATAGCTCCACCAACAAAATAAAAAACTGACCAGCGGGGAAGGCACAGTGGTGGACGGAAACGCGAACAGGAATCCCATGGTCGCCGACTACTCCGAGTGGAGAGCGCGCGACTACTTCCAGACCTACTACAGCGAGGTCGTGCTGCCGGACGAGCAGGCGGTGCTCGCCTACCAGCTCGACGTGCTGCGGGCGGCGAAGAGCCGCTTCGGTCGCGGACTGGAGTACGGCTGCGGTCCGACCCTGCATCGCGCGATCGCCGCGTCCCGCTACGTGTTCCGCATGGACATGGCCGACTGGCTGGCCGACAACCTCACCGAGGCGCGCGAGTGGCTGTGCGCCGATGGCAGCGCGCCGGAGTGGAATCGCTTCACGCGCTACGTGCTCGCCTGCGAAGGCAATACGCAAGCGAGCCCCACGCAGGTCAGCAAGCGCGAAGCGCTGACCCGCAAGGTGGTGCGCGGCCTGTACGTGAGCGACGCGCGCCTGCGCCAGCCGCTGGGACCGACGCGTACCGGCTTCTACGACCTGATCATCACCGGC
>Ga0315910_10005421_pt1 | contig 10438 bp, 7 predicted proteins | sample EdamamesoilMG_FD_204470 | JGI IMG/M metagenome (GOLD analysis project Ga0315910, IMG submission 204470) | Garden soil microbial communities collected in Santa Monica, California, United States - Edamame soil | ecosystem: Environmental > Terrestrial > Soil > Garden | place: USA: California... | reverse complement strand
AGCCTCGTCAGCGCGTTCGCGCGATCAGGATCATCGTCACCGACGCCAGCAACAGGGTCGGCGTCCACGCCAGCACCATGGGGCTGGCGTCGAACACGATGGCGCCGCTTTCGAGCATGCGCTGCACGAAGAAGAACGTGACGCCGATGAGCACGCCGATCATCAGGCGTGTGCCCGAGCCCGCCGACCGCAGGTTCCCGAACACGAATGGCACCGCCAGCAGCGCGGCGAACAGGATCGCCGCGGTGCGCGCGATGCGCGACCAGAACGCGAACTCCTGGGGCGCGGCGTCGAGGCCGTTCTCCTCCAGGTGGTGCATCAGGTCCCACAGCACGCGCGTCTCCAGCTGACGCGGCGCCGCCACCGTGAGTCCGAGGAAGTCACCGCCCACCGCCGACTTGAAGTCCTTGCCCGACAGGTGCTCGGATACGATGCGCTCGCCGCCGAAGGTACTGCGCGCGTAACGCGTGAGCTTCCAGCTGCCGTCGGGCTGCACGGTGGCGGTGCTGGCCGTGGCGATCGAGGCGAGCTCGTGATCGGGCGTGAGCTCGTAGATGCGCATGCCACCGAACTCGCCGCGCCCCGACTGCTGCATCACGTTTATCAGCAGGTTGCCGTCGCGCACCCACGCGCCGCCGCGATTCGCGAAGCTGATGTTGGAGAACTTGCTCAGCGCCTTCTGGCGCTTGGCCATGTCCTGCATGGGCGGCGCGAGGAACTCGCCGCAGATCACCGCGAAGGTGGTCAGCAGCACGCCGGCCATGAGCACCGAGCCCGCGATGCGCCACACCGAGATGCCGGCGGCGCGCATCACCGTGAGCTCGCTGCCGCGCGCCAGCGAACCGAGACCGAGCAGCGCGCCGATCAGCACGGCGATGGGCATCATTTCGTAGACCTGCTGCGGCAGGTTCAGCAGCACGAACCAGAGCGCGTCGAGCGCCGAGTAGGTGCCGACGCCGATGTCGTCCTGCTGGTTGGCGAACAGGAACAACGCACCGAGCGCCACCAGCACCACGATGACCACGAACACGCCGCCTAACAAGGCACGGATGACATAGCGGTCGAGCAGGTTCATGCGTGCGCCACCGCCAGGCGCGCGTTGTTGCGCTGGTAGCGCCGGCGCGCCAGGTAGATCGGCAGCAGCAGGATGACCGTGGCCAGCAGCACCACCGTCAGGTGCACCCACCACAGCCCGATCCAGTCCGGCAACGCGCCGCGCGCCATGGCCTGCCGGCCGGCCAGCGCCAGGTTGATGTACACGAAGAAGATCAGCACGGCATACCCGATGCGCGCATAACGCCCCTGCCGCGGCCGCAGCCGCGCCAGCGGGATGGCGATGCACGCCAGCACCAGCGCCATCAGCGGGAACGCGATGCGCCAGTGCAGCTCCGACACGTGGCCCGGCGTAGCGCCCTTCAGCAGTACGCGCGTCGGCACACCATCGAGCGCCACGGCACCGCTGGACAATGCGGGCAGGCGCACGGGAATCGTGTTCTCGGCGAAACGCACGATGCGGAAGCGCCGCTCGCCGGGGATACCCTCGAAACGCTCACCGTCGTACAGCGTGATCACCTGCAGGTCGCCGTCTTCGGAGTAGGCGTGCGTGGCGCGCTGCGCGAGCGCGACCTCGAGGGTGTCGCCCCGGTCGCGCTCGACGAACACGCGGGTCAGCGTGCCGTCACGCTCCGCACCCTGGGCATAGACCACCGTGCGCCCGCCGCCGAAGGTGCGGAACTTGCCGGCGGTGATGGGCGCGAACTGACCGGCGCGCAGCGCCTCGCTGCGCAGCTCGAGCATCCGCTGCGACGCCGCCGGTCCCACGTAGAACGACAGCGCCGCGAGCAACGCCGCCAGCACCGCGGAGAACCCCAGTACCGGCAGGAACACCGAGCGCGAGCCGGCCCCGCAGGCCTGCGCGGCCGTCATCTCGCTGTCGTGGTACAGCCGGCCGAGCGCCAGCACGATGCCGAGCAGCAGCCCCACCGGGACCACCATCGTCAGGTTCTGCACCGCGCCGAGCAGGATGAGTTCGAAGACCACGCCGCGCGGGTACTGGCTCTCGGCCGCGCGCTCTAGCACACGCGCAACCTGATTTGTGAGCAGAATCGCCAGCAAAACGCCAGTTACTGCGAGCCAGCTGACGACTACTTCACGCAGGATGTAGCGATCGAGAATGCGCAGCAACAGGGGCACCCCAAAAGACCACTCAAGGGACTTGAGTTACACTTCGCGACCTTAAAACACCGGCACCCATTCCGACAGTCCCAAAAGTGGATTAACAAGGGCCGAGGATCAACCACAATGCAGTTCGAAACCTGGACCAAGGCGCTCGCGGAGCTGCCCATCGATTGTGTTGCCGTGGGTGTCCACGATGACGGCGAGCTGAGTGCCGAAGCCAGGGTCCTCGACCTCCGTTGCCGCGAGAAGCTCTCGCGCCTCGTGAAACGCGGCGACTTCAGCGCCAAGACCGGCGAAACCTGGCTGGTCACCGACCTCGAAGGCCTGCGCGCCGAACGCGTGCTGCTGGTGGGACTCGGCGCCAAGGGCGAGCTGACACGCAAGTCGTGGCGCCGGGCCGTGACCGCCTCCATCAGCGCGGCGACCCGCACGCGCTGCGCTTCGCTCGGCCTGGCACTGCCCCGCCCCGCGACCAAGGCGTTGTCCGACGAAAGGCTGGGCCGTGCCGTCGCCGAGCTCGCCGGCCACACCCTCTACCGGGTCAACGATCTCAAGACCGGCAAGAAGCCGCGTACTCCCGCGCTCACGCGCGTCGCGGTGGCCGTGCCCGCCAAGGCGGCGCAGGCCGTGAAGAAGGGCTTCGCGCAGGGCAGCGCGCTCGCCGCGGGCTCCGCGCTGATGCGCAACCTCGCCAACCTGCCCGGCAACGTCTGCACGCCTACCTACCTTGGCAAGACGGCCGAGGGACTGGCGAGGACGCACAAGTCGCTCAAGGTGAAAGTGCTCGGACTGCCCGAGATCAAGCGCGAGAAGATGGGCTGCTTCCTCGCGGTCACCCAGGGCAGCGAGGAGCCGCCGCGTTTCATCGTCATCGAACATCGCCATCCGAAGGCGAAGAACGCGCCGGTGGTGCTGGTCGGCAAGGGCATCACCTTCGACACCGGCGGCATCTCGCTGAAAGATCCGCCGACCATGGACGAGATGAAGTTCGACATGAGCGGAGCCGCCTGCGTCATCGGCACCATGAACGCCGTGGGCGAGCTCAACCTGCCGCTGAACGTCATCGGCATTGTGGCCTCCTGCGAGAACATGCCCGACGGCCGCGCGATCAAGCCTGGCGACATCGTCACCAGCGCGCAGGGTCTCACGGTGGAAATCCTCAACACCGACGCCGAGGGCCGGCTCATCCTCTGCGACGCGCTGAACTACGCCAGGCGCTTCAAGCCCGAGGTGGTCATCGACATGGCGACGCTCACCGGCGCCATTGTCGTGGCGCTCGGCACGCATCACACCGGCGTGTTCGCCAACAACGACGCGCTGGCGAAGGAACTGGTCGACTGCGGTCTCGCCGCGGACGATCGCGCCTGGCACATGCCGCTCACCGAGGAATACGGCGAGCAGCTCAAGAGCAACTTCGCCGACATGGCCAATGTCGCCGGTCGCGACGGCGGCTCGATCACCGCGGCCGCTTTCCTCGGCAAGTTCACCAAGGACCTGAACTGGGCGCACATGGACATCGCCGGCACCGCCTACCAGGGCGGCGCAGCCAAGGGCAGCACCGGGCGCCCGAGCGCGCTGCTGCTCGAATATCTCCTGCGTCGCGCCGCCACGCGCTAGAGGGTAAACCCCGACGGCGCGAACAGACCCGATGCCGCCACGAGTCGATTTCTACGTCAGCGGCGAGAGCGGCGCCGACGTGCGCCTGCGACTCGCCTGCCGCATGGCCGAGAAGGCCTACCTCGCCAACCAGAAGATCGTCGTGTGGCTCGACGATGCCGACGCGCTGCGGCGCCTCGACGAACTGCTGTGGACCTTCGGTGACGGCAGCTTCGTGCCGCACGACGTCGTCACCCGCGCAGGCGCCTGCGAGGCGCCGGTGGCACTAACTACCGGCACGCTGCCCGACGGGCATGCCGACGTGCTGATCAATCTCGCCGGCGCGGTTCCGCCCTTCGTCGGCAACTTCGCGCGCGTGGCCGAGTTCCTCGACGCACGGCCCGAGGTACGCGCCGCGGGGCGCGAGCGCTTCAAGGCCTACCGCGCGCAATCCATCGAGCCGCAGACCCACAACCTGTAGCTATTTCGAGTCCAGCAGCGGCTGCGTCCCGCCCTTCTTCCAGCCATGAAGACGGTGCCGGCGCGGCAGTATTCCCAGGCGCTCACGCGCCACGCCGGAAAACGGCGCCCCTTCCTGATTGAAGAAGGGGCGACGTCCGTGAAGTTTTTGCCGGTTTGCCGGCCCGGCACCCTCTATAATCCCCGGCCTCCATGGACAAGGCCTACACCCCCGGCGACATCGAGCGCCGGATCTACGAGCGTTGGGAATCATCGGGCGAATTCGCGCCCAAGGGCTCCGGCCCCGCGTTTTGCACCATGCTGCCGCCGCCGAACGTCACCGGCACGCTGCACATGGGCCACGCCTTCCAGCACACCCTGATGGACACGCTGACACGCTGGCACCGCATGCGCGGCGATGCGTCGTTGTGGCAGCCCGGCACGGATCACGCCGGCATCGCGACCCAGATGGTGGTGGAGCGCCAGCTCGCCGCCGAGAAGATCCATCGCCTCGATCTCGGGCGCGAGAAATTCCTCGAACGCGTCTGGCAGTGGAAGGAACAGTCCGGCGGCACCATCACGCGCCAGATGCGCCGCCTCGGCGAATCGGTCGACTGGTCGCGCGACACCTTCACCATGGATCCCTCGCTGTCGCGCGCCGTCACCGAGGTGTTCGTGCGCCTGTACGACGAGGGCCTCATCTATCGCGGCAAGCGCCTGGTGAACTGGGACCCGGTGCTGCTGACCGCGGTCTCGGACCTCGAGGTGTTGTCCGAGGAGGAGAACGGTTCGCTGTGGCACATCCGTTATCCCATCGTGGGCGGCGGCGGTCACGTCGTGGTGGCCACCACGCGCCCCGAAACCTTGTTAGGCGATACCGCGGTCGCGGTGAATCCCGACGACGAGCGTTACCAGGCGCTGGTGGGCAGGCAACTCGACCTGCCGCTCACCGGCCGCAGGATCCCGGTCATCGCCGACTCCTACGTCGATGCCGCATTCGGATCGGGCTGCGTGAAGATCACGCCGGCGCACGACTTCAACGACTACGAGATGGGCCAGCGGCACAACCTGCCGCAGATCAACATCTTCACGCCCGACGCGAAGCTCAACGAGAACGCGCCGGCGCAGTACCGCGGCATGGACCGCTTCGAGGCGCGCAAGAAGATCGTCGCGGAACTCGAAGCCGCCGGACTCATCGAGAAGATAGAGCCGCACAAGCTCAAGGTCCCCCGCGGCGACCGCACCAACGCGGTCATCGAGCCGTACCTCACCGACCAGTGGTACGTGAAGATCGCGCCGCTCGCCGAGCCCGCGCTCAAGGCGGTCGAAGACGGCCGCACGCGTTTCGTGCCCGAGAACTGGACCAAGACCTATTACGAGTGGATGCGCAACATCAAGGACTGGTGCGTCAGCCGCCAGCTCTGGTGGGGCCATCGCATCCCGGCCTGGTACGACGACGCCGGGACCATCTACGTCGGTCGCGACGAAGCCGAGGTGCGCAAGAAGCATTCACTTGCGCCGGACATGCAACTCACGCAGGACTCCGACGTCCTCGACACCTGGTTCTCCTCCGCGCTGTGGCCCTTCTCCACGCTCGGCTGGCCGGACACCACGCCAGAACTCAAGAAGTTCTACCCGACCAGCGTGCTCATCACCGGCTTCGACATCATCTTCTTCTGGGTGGCCAGAATGATGATGATGGGCCTGAAGTTCATGGGCGACGTGCCCTTCAAGGACGTCTACATCACCGGCCTCATCCGCGATGAGCACGGCGACAAGATGTCCAAGTCCAAGGGCAATGTCATCGACCCGCTCGATATCGTCGACGGCATCGGGCTCGAACAGCTGGTGGCCAAGCGCACCACCGGGCTCATGCAGACGCATCTTGCGCCGGGCATCGAAAAGAACACTCGCAAGCAGTTCCCCGAGGGCATCGCCGCCTACGGCACGGATGCGCTGCGCTTCACGATGGCATCACTCGCCGGCGTGGCACGCGACATCAACTTCGGCATGGGCCGGGTCGCGGGCAACCGCAACTTCTGCAACAAGCTGTGGAATGCCTCGCGCTTCGTGTTGATGACGATCGAAGGTGGAGTCCAAGGCGGAGCCGAAGCCTCGCAGGAAGCGAGCGGCAGCTTGATCGGAGACACCGAACTCTCCGTCGCCGACCGCTGGATCGTCTCGCGCTTCGCGGCCACGATGGCGCAGGTCGACACCGCGCTGAAGGATTACCGCTTCGACTTCGCCACCACCGCGCTGTACGAGTTCACCTGGTACGAGTTCTGCGACTGGTACCTCGAGCTCACCAAGCCCGTCCTGCAGAGCGAGACTGCCACCGAGGCGCAGAAGCGCGGCACGCGCCGCACGCTGGTGACCACGCTCGAAGCGCTGCTGCGCGCGCTGCACCCCATCATGCCGTTCATCACCGAGGAGATCTGGCAGCGCGTGGCGCCGATCACCGCGCCGCTCGCGGCGGCGGCACAGCGCCGCGCGACCACGAAGCAGCCGGACATGGTGATGCTCGCGCCCTACCCGGCCGCGACGGACTTCGCCGCCGACATCGAAGCCGAAGGCGAAGTGGCCTGGATGCAGAAATTCATCCTCGCGGTGCGCCAGATCCGCGGCGAGATGGACATCGCGCCGTCGCGCAGGATTCCGCTGCTGCTGCAGAACGCGGGCGCGCGCGATGCCGCGCTCGCGGAAAAGCACTTCGCCTGGCTCACGCGGCTCGCGGGCCTGGAGAGCATCAAACAACTCGCCGCCGGCGAGGCGGCGCCCGAGTCGGCCACGGCTATTGTTGGCGACCTCACGCTGCTGGTGCCCATGGCCGGGCTCATCGATCCCAAGGCGGAGATCGAGCGCCTGACCAGGCGCATCGCCAGGAACGAGTCGGACATCGGCAAACTCAAGGGCAAACTCGGCAACGAGAACTTCGTGCGCAATGCGCCGCCCGAGGTGGTCGCGGCCGATCGCGCGCGCGTCGCGGAACTCGAAGCGCAGAACGCCGGGTTGGCCGCGCAGCTCGCCCGGGCGCGGCGGCTCGGCGGAACCTGACCCCGGTCACGCGTTCCCGTTGCGCCGCCAAGTTATAGTCAGCGCGTGACCCAGCCCATCGACCAGGCCCTTGCCACCCTCGACCGCGTCATCCTCGGCAAATCCGAGACGGTGCGGCTCGCCCTCGCCTGCCTGCTGGCACGCGGACACCTGCTCATCGAGGACGTGCCGGGCGTCGGCAAGACCACGCTGGCGCATGCGCTCGCGCACGTGCTCGGTCTCGCCTGGCAACGCGTGCAGTTCACCAGCGACTTGCTGCCCGCCGACATCATCGGAGTCTCGGTGTTCGACGCCACCCGCGGTGAATTCTCTTTCAGAAAGGGCCCCATGTTCACGCAGCTACTGCTCGCGGACGAGGTGAACCGCGCCAGCCCCAAGACCCAGAGCGCATTGCTCGAGGCCATGGAAGAACGCCAGGTCAGCGTGGACGTCACCACCTATCGCCTGCCGGACCCGTTCTTCGTCGTGGCCACGCAGAACCCCTTCGAACAGTTAGGCACCTTCCGCCTGCCCGAGTCGCAGCTCGATCGCTTCCTGATGCGGATTTCTCTGGGGTATCCCGACGCCGCGCACGAACGCGCGCTGCTCGCCGAGGGCGACCGGCGCGACCTGCTCACCGGCATGGCGCCGGCGCTGACCCCCGAGGGCGTGCGCGAGTTGCAAGCCGCGGCGCAGCGGGTGCACGTGTCGCCGGCGCTGGTCGGCTACGTGCAGGCGCTGATCGCCAGCACCCGGCACCGCAGCGACGTCCGCATCGGTCTTTCGCCCCGCGCAGGCCAGGGCCTGGTGCGCGCGGCGCGTGCCTGGGCACTGATCGCCGGGCGCGACCTCACGCTGCCCGAGGACGTGCAGGCGGTGTTCACCGCCGTGGCCTCGCATCGACTCGAAGCCGCCGACGCACCCACCGGCGGCGACCACGCGGCGCTGGTGGCCGACATCGCGCGCAGCGTTCCCGTACCCATCTGAGGCCATGAACGCGACGGCGAAGGCGGCGCGCGGCACCTGGAACGCAGGTCTGCGCCGGCGAGCCGCCGCCTGGGCACGTCGCCGCCAGGGCGAGGATCGCCTGCCGGTATCGGTCAGCACGCGCCGCGTCTACATCCTGCCGACACGTGGCGGCTTCGCCTTCGCCGCACTGCTATTCGTGATGCTGGTGGCCGGGCTCAACTACGGCAACAGCATCGCCCTGCTGATCACCTTCCTGCTGGCGGGTTTCGCGTTGATTGCGATGCACCTCTGCCACCGCAATCTCGCCGGCGCCGTGGTGCGCAGCATCGCCACGGTGGACGCCTTCGCGGGAGAACACGGGCGGCTGTCGATCACGCTGGAGAACAGCGCCGACACGCCGCGCATCGGCCTGGAGTGCGCGCTCGACGACACCGAACCCGTCACCCTGAGCGTGCCGGCGGATTCCACCGCGCGTGTCGAACTACCGGTGTCGCTGGCGAAGCGCGGACGAGTGCGCGTCGAGCGCATCAAGCTGTCCTGCGCCTTCCCGTTCGGATTGTTCCGCGCCTGGACGTGGCTGCACCTGCCCGTGTCGCTGCTCGCCTGGCCGCCGCCGCGCGGCCAGCGCGAACCGCCGCCGGAAGCGGCCATCGGCGGCAACGCTCCGTCGATCCACCGCGCCGGCGACGAGGAATGGGCCGGGCTGCGCGAGTTCCGCGACGGCGACTCGCCGCGCCAGGTTGCGTGGGCCGCCTATGCGCGCGGCCGTGGCCTGCTGGTGAAGACCTATCAATCACCGGCCGCGCACCAGCGCACCTTCGATTTCGCCAGCGTCCCGGGCGCCGACGTCGAGCAGCGGCTCGAGCAGCTCTCGTCCTGGATCGTGGCCGCGCACGCACGCGGCGAACGCTACGGGCTCAGGATCGGCGGCCAGGAGGTGCCCCCGGGCAGCGGCAGTGAACATCGTGCGCGTTGCCTGAATGGCCTCGCGCTCCACGGGACCGGGGAGCCATGGTGATCGTGGCGCGACGCGCACCCATCGCCGCGGCGCTGGTGTTCGGCGCCAGCCTGCTGCTCAGCGTGTATTCCGCGCCGGCCTGGTGCCTGGCCGTGGCGCTGGCCAGCGTCGTGTGGCGCATCCTGGTCGCGAGCGGGCGGCTGCAGCGGCCGCGGCGCCGTCGCGGCACGCGTTTCCTGCTCGGCGCGGTGACGGCGGTGCTGGTGGTCGCCGTGGCCGCGAGTTTCCGCACCTTGAACGGCCTCGCGGCCGGCACCGCGCTGCTCGTGGTGATGGGCGCGCTCAAGCTGCTCGAGTCACGTTCGCGGCGCGACGACGCCATCGTGATCGGCGTGGCCCTGTTCCTGCTGCTGGCCGCGGGGCTCGGCGGCCAGGGCCTGTGGCGCGTGCCCTTCTATCTACTCACCTTGTGGTGCGCGTGCGCGGCCATGGCGCTGGTGGCGCACGACGTGCCGCAGTTCACCACGCGCGCGGCCCTGAAACTCTCGGCGCGCGCGCTGCTGATGGCGCTGCCGCTCGCGGCCGTGTGTTTCGCGTTCTTCCCGCGCGTTGCCGGGCAGTTCTGGGCCCTCGATTCCGGCTCCGGGGCCACCACCGGGCTCTCGGACGAAATGTCCCCCGGCAGCATCGGCACGCTGGCCACGGAATACGAGCCGGCGTTCCGCGCGCGCTTCGAAGGCCCGCCGCCGCCGCGCGCCGCGTTGTACTGGCGCGGGCCGGTGCTCAACAGCTTCGATGGCTTCACGTGGCGGCGCGACCGGTTCCTGAACTACACCGCATCGACCATGCCGGTGGGCGAAGCCGTGCGCTACCGCATCACGCTCGAACCCACCAACCAGCCGTGGTTGTTCGCCCTCGACACCATCGACCAGAGTCCGCGCCGCGACGTGAACCTGTCGATCGACCGGCAACTCACCGCGCCCGAACCCATCACCCAGGTCACGAGCTACGACGCCGTCTCGCACCTCGAGACGCGACCGAACCGGCCCCTGTCCGAATCCGGGCGGCAGTTCGAGACGCGCCTGCCCGCGGACCGCAATCCCCGCGCGCGGGCGCTGGCGCTCGACATGCGCGCGCGCGCGGCGAGCGACGCGGCCTACGCGCAGGCGGCGCTCGACTGGTTCCGCGACAACGGCCTCGAGTACACGCTCGACCCCGGCACCACCAGCATCGACACGGTGGACA
>Ga0315910_10005420_pt1 | contig 10439 bp, 8 predicted proteins | sample EdamamesoilMG_FD_204470 | JGI IMG/M metagenome (GOLD analysis project Ga0315910, IMG submission 204470) | Garden soil microbial communities collected in Santa Monica, California, United States - Edamame soil | ecosystem: Environmental > Terrestrial > Soil > Garden | place: USA: California... | reverse complement strand
TCCGAGTCGGTCGAGCACGACCAGGGCAGCTCCACCGCCGGTACGGTCGCACCGACCGTGCTCCGCTTGCGTTTCGAAGCCGTCAGCTTCGACGTCCCACCCAAGGGGTTCACCGATTTCGTGTTCCTGCCCGACGGTCGCGAGTTCCTGGCGCTGTCGAAGGAAGGGCAGGTGACGCACTACCGGTTCGTCGACTCGGAGGACGAAGCAGCGCCGCCGTCGGCAGAAAAGCTCGGTGGGTTCGAGTTCACGGGCGTGCACACCGAGACCGATTGCGGAGCCATCTCGCTCGTGCTCGACAACGATTTCGAGCAGAACCACCTGCTCTATCTGGCGAAATGCACGAGCCAGCAGGCGAGCGGCGTCTACCGCTACGTGTTCGACAGCGAAGACTACGCGTCCATCGACGCGACCGAAACCTTGATCATCGAAGCGAGCGAGCCTGCCGCCGAACGCGCCTGGCACAACGTCGGGTCCCTGAGCATGGACCGCGAAGGCAACTTGTGGGTGCCGTTCGGTGACAAAACGATCGAGGCGAACGGCCAGACGCGCTCCGACAATCTCGGGGCGTTGCTGCGGATCGTGCCGAACCGCAGGCTCGACGAAGGTGGTTACACGCCGGCTCCCGACAATCCCTTCATCGATGAGGAAGGCGCGAGCCCAGACGTCTACGCGTACGGGCTGAGGTCGCCCTGGCGCGCTACCCTCGATCGCGAGGGCCGTCCCTGGATCGGCGACGTCGGGTCCGTGCTCGTGGACGAGATCAACGTCGTCACCGAACCCGGCCAGAACTTCGGCTGGGCCAACGCCGAGGGCGTCTGCGAGGACGATTGCACCGGTCTCACCGATCCGGCCGCGTCTTGGGATCGCGATCCCGACCACGACTACCTGGTCGACGACCCCGAAGCCCCGGCGCTCCCCGTGCGCGTGCCCATGGTCGGCACCGGCTACGACCCGAGCGTGCACGATCGCTACGCAGGCCTCATGGACGACCAAGTGCTGTTCGCCGATGCCTGCGTCGGCTTCGTGCGCGCCCTAGAATTCACCGATCACGTGGTGAGTGACGTGCCCGTTGGCCACCTGCGCACCGCAGCGGCGATGCACCAAGCCGCCGACGGCTACATCTACGCGCTCACCTTCGGTCGCTGCCAGACCGACAACCCCATCGATCTCGACAACGACGGCGGGCTGTTCCGCGCTGTGCTCGATCCAGGGGACGCAGCGGGGGAATAGCCCTCAAGCGCAGCGGGTCGACTTCGGTGGCTCGACCTGCTGGTTGTGTTGCAGGCGCGCCCAGGTGGTGACGGCGAGCACATCGATCGCACTCGCGGGCTTGGGGAGCACGCGGTGGGCGAGTCGGCCCAAGCTGCCCGACTTCAGGAGCTCGACGTGGGAGGAGTGCACGATGCGGATGGCGCCGGGCTGGTGCTGCTGGAGTTGAAACAGCACTGCCATGCCGTTGGCGCCGGGCATCACTAGGTCGGTGATCACCACCGCGAAGGTCTCGCGTTGGATCAGCGCCATGGCCTCCTCGCCACTCGCAGCGGACGAGATCTTCCAGTACGCCTGGTTCGTTTCCAGGATTCGGGTGAGGGCTCTCAGCGCCATCGGGTCGTCGTCGACCAAGAGGATGCGGGGGCGGCGAAGTTCGCCGGTGACGGGACCGTTGGTGTGGCTGCGCGGAGAGTCGGACATCGTGGTTCTTTGCTAGTGCACGCGATGTGCCAGCCGCTCGCAGCGGCTCGGGACCGGGGAAATCCACAGTTTCCCGGCCCCCCAGGCGCGAACCTGAGGCAGGGGGCGGCGTGTGCTGCCTCGAACGTCTCACTCTGAATGCTCTGTCTCGTTGCGAGGCGCCGGCGGGGCGAAACGGGCGGATTGGGCAAGGTCATTGGCACCCGGCGCTGAGCCCACCACAATGGCGCCCATGAAGTCCTTCCTTAATGGCTCCGTGAAGTCCTTCGTGATGGCCCCGCTCGGCGCGCTCGCGCTGCTGAGCGCCCCTTACGGCTGCAACGAAACGCGACCCGCCATCGACGCGCGCGACGACGAGGGGCTGCGCATGTGCTGCGAGCTCGAGGTGCTGTGCCCCGAAGGCGGCTCGGGTCAGGCGGGGCAGGGGGGCGAAGCCGGCGCTGGCTCGGACGCGGGCGCTGCGAGCGGGCCCGGGACCGCCGCGGGCTGTCACGAGCTTGGGCATCAGAACGACCCGAACCAGTGCCGCCTCGAATACGAGGATTGCCTCGAACTCTGCGGGATCGAACCGGAGGCGGGCGGCGTGGCCGAGTGCCGCTGACCCTGCGTTAGCGAGGGCCCGGCTTCGCGTGAGAGCGCCGGCGGAGCGCAACTAGACCCAAGACGAGCGGAGCCAAACCTCCGAGAGCGCCTGCGTCGCCGACGGCGCCGACGCTACAACCGTCTTTCTTCTTGCGGCGACCCTCGATGGTGCTGCTAGTCCCGCCTGCGCCCGCGCTGCCGCCGGAGGCGTCCGTGCCGCCGCCGCCGCCTGAATCGCCGGAGGCTCCGGCGGCGCCCCCAGCACCGTTCGATGGGGTGGGCTCGTAAAGCACTTCGAACCCGGAGTCTTCGAAGGCGTCTTCGATGAAATTGCGGTAGGGCGCAAGCTGGGTGTAGTAGTTCCGCGCGGTGTCGCTGTTGCACTCGTTCTCGATGATCGAAAACACACCGAGGATGGCACCTGAATCCGCCAGCGTCGGCCCGCCACTGTCTCCGGGACACGCCGCTTGCCCGAGCCGCAAGGTGCGGTCGAACGCGCCCTTGCCTTCGGGGTAAATGGTGCTTTTACCCACGGCCTGAATCTCGACATCGTGACGCTCGTGGCGACCCGGCACGTCGGTGAAGGTTTTGCCATAGCCGACCACCGTGACCAACTCACCCGGGAGGGTGGGGTCTTTGAGGCGCATGGCACGCGGCGCTATGGGCAGGTCGCGGTCGACGCGCACGATGGCGATGTCGTTGCGACAGATGGTGTCGGTGGGGATGGTGTAGATCTTCTCGCCGAAGGCCGGTTCTTTGTCGAAGGGGAACTGGCCCATGCGAATCTCGACTAGCTCTGGATCGTAGGCGAGCCCGACAGCCCCGGCGGTGGCCGGACTTCGGGGCAGGGAGGAACTGAAATCGCCGTCGGCGTCGCAGCGGTAGCTGCCCTCGACGTAGGGCGCCACGCAGTGGCGTGCCGTGATCACGAGCCGCGGTGCGACCACGGTGCCGCTGCAATAGCGCGCATGATCGGGGCCCGAGGTGAGGTGGACCACCGCATCGTTCTCTTCCGTCGAAACGATGCCACCGTAGACCGGCTGAGTTTTGGTGTGTGCTTCGGGTTCTTCGTCGAGGGGCGCTTGGGAACAGCCGATCAGGAGTGAGAGCGCGAGGGGCGTTCCGGTGACAGCGATCCTGCCGAGCACGCTCACGGCGTCTCCATGAAGCCGGCGATGCTGCAGGGGTCTTCGGTGCTGGTGAGCGTGCCGCCGTCGCCCTCTTCGCCAGGGGTGTAGTCGATCACGTCTGGGAAAAACGCCATCGCCCCATCAATCGCGTCGGGGTCGGGGTCGAGATCGATGCAGTAGATGCTGGGGAAGTTCACGCGCGCGCCGCTGGGGCGGAAATCGGGGGGACCCATCGTGCCGTTCAGCGTGATGTAGCCGTCCTCTTCTCCACTGCGCAACTCGTCGATCACTGCGTCGGCATAGGTGGGGCCGACGGGGAAGGGGTCCCCGGGCCCCAGAAGGCGCGTCATGCCGGTCGACACGTTCACGCCGGTAAGGTTGGTGACCGGGCCGCCTCCGTGGATAGCGTACATCGTGAAATAGGCCGCGTCGTAGTAGTTTTCGGTGCCTGCGAGGGAGACTCCGTCTTCGATGAGGTGTTTGTATTCCGACTCGAACTCAAGCAGATACGTTTCGTAGAGCGTAGTGTCGGCAGCACCCGCGGGGGTCACGCCCAAAATACGCTGCCTGAGCGGAAGGAAAGTGGGGCTCGGCGGCGGGCCCTCGGGTGGCTCTTCGAAGTCTTGCGCTACTTTGAGCGTCAAGCTTCGCGCGATGTAGGGGGAGAACAGGTAGAACGGCGGTGCCTGCTCTTTCGTCGCATTCCAAACGGTCTCCAGATTCGGGAGCAAGTTCTGGTACAGGAACTCGGAGCTAGTGATGGCAAGCACGAGGTGTGGCTCCATCTCGTCAAGAACCATGTAGGCCTCGTTCAGCGAGGTTTCGACATCTGAAGTGTGGAAGATGGAATCGATGTCCACGCGCTGGAACAACTCTCGACCCTCGGCGTCTTCTTCCTGTGCGTTCTGGATCGCGGTCCGCCCGTTGAAGTGCACCGTGCTCGTGACTACGCTCGCGACGTCCTTAAGGAAGGGATCGTCCGCCACCACCATCGCGACGCGGATGGGCTCTTCGGCGGGGATACTCTGCTGGGCGCGCAGGTACGCTTCGGCTTGCTCCACGAGTGGCTCGTAGGCGCCCGCTTGGTCGACGCCGTCGCCCAGCATGTGCCAGAGCAGCCGATCGGGGTCGACGTCTGGGTTCGTGAGTGTCGAGTCCGCGAACGTCGTGCTGAGCACGAACACGTTGTTCTCGCGCGGCCCCCAGTCTTCGTTCTCGAACACGGGCAGCAGCGCCGTCGAGAGCATCGTCGAGATGACCGCCGGAACCTCCAGCGTCTTCACCAAATGCTCCATGCTGATGGCCAGGTCTCCGCTGTGGTTGCAGACCACCGCCACGAACGGGCGGCGCGCACCCGCGTACGAGTAACCGTCCGCGGTGGCACGGTTGACCTCGTTGATGGCAAAATCGTAGTTCGCGATCGGGGCCGTGTTCTCGGCGACGGTGGTTCCTAGGATGGAGTACGCCCCGAAGATGAACGGCTCTTTGGGCGACTTGAGGTTCTTGAAGTCTTCGCCGGTGCCCAAGACGACGGGACACTCGTCGGTCGCGAGCGCGATGCACTCGCCGTCACGGCAAATGGCGGGGCCGTACTTCTCTTCGATACACTCGTCGTTGTCTTGACAGCCGGGCGCACCGCCACCGCCCGCGGCACCGGTGGTGCTGGTGGTGGGGCTCGTCGTCGTGCTGGTGGTGTTGTTGTTCAGGATGGTGCAGGTGCCCTCGATGCAAGCGACGTCCGCGCTGTCGGGGTAGCCGGTACAATCGTCGCGCACCTCGCACTGCACCTGATCGAGATCGTAGAGAAATGAGCACGAGGCTGCGGTCAGCAGCATGCCGGTGAGCAGCAAGGTCTGTCGGGTCATCAAGCGCCGAGGTCGCATTCCTGATCTTCCTGATTTCTTGAAGGGCGAGTAAGACAAAGCACTCATGAGTATAGGCACACGCCTCATCCAAGGCTACTAAGCAGCGCGCTCCGAACCCAAACAACTTCGAGAGGGATCGCGCACACACTTGGTTACAAGCGAGAGGCTCAGCTTCCGGACCACCGGACGAGTGCAGGTGGCTGCGTGATCGGGGCGCCAGTGGCGATTGCAAACAAGCAATGGTGGCTCGGCCAAAGGGCAGCCGCTCGCGAGCCGCCGCAGACGCCGCCCACATCCGGTCCGAAGCCCTAGCGGCGTGGGCGCTTCGATAAACGGGGTTTGCCGACGTCGCGCCCTCGGGCGAAGCGTCGACCAGCCCTCGATGTTCGATCTGTGAGTGCAGTGTTGGATCTACTCCTCGATCTCGTTCCCCTGGCGAGCGCGCTGGCAGTTTTCTGGGCGACGCTGCGCTCGTGACCGAGGTGCGAGTTCGTCGCACCTCAATGTTGTGCAAAAGCGCAGCCTACCTGCACAAGCATTTGCACGATTCGGTTGCACCATTTGGTCTTAAGAATGTGCAACAAGGGGAGCTTGAGCAGGCCACGCTCTGCCGGGTGCCTCGCCTGGCACCAACAGATCACTATCAATCTCCGGCGGTTCGAGGCTCATAGGTTGCGCGGGGGACGAGGTGGGATGCTGTGCGCCGCAGGGCTGGCACAGCTGCTGCAAAGTTGTTGGGCATCTCGGGAGCGAACAAGCCGAGCAATCCCAGGGCAAACCGTGATGAGCACTGAGCGACATAGCCCCGAACTCGGCAGCGGGGGGCGCGCCGTCGACGCGACTGAAAGGTCGACGGCGCGCCTGCTGACTCGCGATCACGCCGACGTGGCATCCGGCGCTCGAGTGAGCACCGACAAGTCGGTTCTGGTGATCGGTCACAGCGCCGCGGTGCAGCAGATTGTGCAACGCGCTCGGCGCGTGCTCGGCGCAGAACCCCGGGTGTCGGTGTCGTACGCTCAGCGACAAGTACGCGCGATCGTTCGTAGTGCGATGGTCTCGTACAGCCGTGCCGCTGTGCAATGCGCAGGCTGCACGAGTTGTGCAATGCACGAGTTGTGCAAAGCAAGTTGTGTAACGGTGCGCAGTTCGGTTGCACAAAACGTCGGCCCGCGTCGCACCCTGGTTGCCGCCCCCGCACTTGGTATTCGGCAGCCTAAATCTCGGCAAATCTCGATGTCTTCCTCGTTTCAAGCCCGTCGGGGCCGCTGAAGCGGGGCATGGAACAGAACCTGCAAACACTCTCAAACAAGTTTCCAACGAAACACACAGAACAAGGAGCACGGGAGCAATGACACTGAAGCGAGTATCGATAGCAATGACGGTTGGCTTAGGCATCCTGGCGAGTCAGGGCTGCATGGCTGAACCGATGGATGAGTCGGAAATCGGCAGCGCCGAACAGGCCGCATGTGCGAACTACACCTACGCCGGCACTTTCGCCGCCGTGATCGTCGCGATGAGCCAAGAGATCGGCGAGCTGCATCCGACCAAGTACTTGGTCAAGCAGAGCAACATGTGGGGCAACGGCCGGGACGGCGTCAATCTCACCCAAGCCGCCAAAGACAAGTGCGCGGCGAGAGGCGTACCCAATTGTCCGAAACTCTCACTGCTCTTGGCCTATCAAGATCCCGGCATCAACGGGCCAGGGATGGTTCCGACCACCCTGTTCGCGGCGGAAGACTACCGCTCCAACATGGTGAGCAAGCTGCAGGATCAGATCAACTACGAGAACTCGCGCTCAATGAACGGCCTGTGCCTGCCCGGAGCCCACACAATCACGGAAGACTTCGAAGAGAATGGGCAGACCTGGCCCAAGGACGCTGAGTGCGGTCTCGAGTATCGGTTCACGCCGAACTTCGGGGGCGGCGGTGGGAGCTTCGAGGTCGCTCGCGAGGCCGAGAGCTTCAACTCGTACAACCAGAACGGCAGCTCCCATTCGTGGTCGACCAACGGCGGCAATATGGCCTTCGGACCGGACTGGAACTACACGTTCGGCAGCATCCAGGGGTCCCCGAACCTCTCGTACCAAATCACCTTCCCCGCCGCCGGCAACTACAAGGTGTGGGTGCGTGGCATGGGCTACAACGGCGGTAGCGACTCCGTCTATGTCGGCATCAACGGCAGCTCGAACAACGCGCTGGTCGACCTGCCCGAGAACGGCCAAGCTGGCTGGGCTGCGGGCGACATCAGCGTCCCGAGCGCAGGCACGCACAACGTCCAGTTGTTCGGGCGTGAAGACGGCACCTACGTCGACAAGATCGTCGTCAACCAGAGCAGCACGGCGCCCGGCGGCAGCGGCGGCGCAACCTGCAACACCCCCGCAGATCTGGGGCTCCGCATCCAGCAGTTCTCGGTGCCGAACGTGAACTTCCACGCCGACGCCACGGCCTACATGGCCGACCCCGATCCAGTACCCGATCCGGGCTCGGGTGGTTCCGGCTCCGGTTCAGCGGTGTGCGGTGCGGTTCCGGCGAGCGGCAGCGACAAGCCCATGATCGCGTACAACGCCGACAAGGAAGGCGACTGCTGCTGGTCGCAGTACGTGCAGAAGACGTACAAGCGGTACAGGACGATTTACCTGCTCTGCTCGTAATCGGGGTTTGCTCGGGCGCTCTCGTTCGGGAGCGCCCCGAGTACCTCAGCTAGTTCCGATAGGCTGAGGCAGAGCCTGTTAGCTCAGCAAGCTCTGACACTCGCCATCGCTATGTGTGTTTCGTCGCGGGTCGGTTTCGCTCACCGACCCGCGTTTTTTTGGAGCGGAGCTGGTTGGTTCGGTTTGTTTACCGATGCGTACCGCGGCTCACACTAGAGTTCAAAGATTCACGAATCAATAACATTGAGTGATTGCGTGAATCAGGTTTTCTGGGGGAACATTCGCTGGTTGGGTTGCCCTCGCGGGCAGGAAGGTTTCTAACAACGTCATGATTCGTTCAAGGGTGTTCGTGGGTATGTTGGCGGTGCTCGGCGCGGCGCTTTCGGGTTGTTCGGGCGAGGCTGACCAGCCGCCGGAACAAGTCTCAGATGCCACGCAAGCCATCATCGGCGGTACTCCCGCGGTGGGCGACAAGTACCTTGCGGTCGGTTCGCTGGTCGAGGCTCTGGAGGACCCTTACTACGGAACACTCGTGTTCAACGTTTTCTGCTCGGCCACGCTGGTGGGGCCACAATCGGTCGTCACCGCTCGGCATTGCACGCCCTTCATCGACAACCCCACCTACCCCGATCTCAGCATCTACTTCGCGGTCGGTGACAACGGCTACTTCGCTGACCAGTACATCCCGGTGACGGGTTACGAAGCCGCTCCGCCCACGAAGAAGCCGAACGGAGGCCTCTTGCTCGACGGCGGTCGCGACGTTGCGGTGGTGCATCTGGCGAGCGAACCCGCAGGCGTCGTGCCCGCGAAGCTCGGCCGCTTCCACAAGCACATGTTGGGGCAGAAGTTCGAGCTCGTGGGCTTTGGCCGCAACGACGACTTCAACGACGGCGCACGTTACTCGGGTGTTGCCAAAGCTCGGCAGATGCATGGGCTCTGGTACTCGGCCCTCTTCAACCACAACCCCTGGGAGTACTGGAACTGGTACTGGACCGATGCCAACACCGACCCGACCTGGAAAGAGGGTCGTGAGTGGTGGCGGACCTATCGGCTCGAGACCGACTACGAGCTCTTGATCGGCGGGCGCTCGGGTGAGGCCCTGGGCTGTTACGGCGACTCTGGCGGTCCGATGGTGCGCGGCAACAGCGCCGAGAACCTCACGGTCTACGGCGTCGGTTTCGCGAGCGAAGCCTCCAAGTCCAGGGTCTGCGACAAGGGCAGCGCCTACCTGGTGTTCCACAAGCAGAACATCTGGAACTTCCTGCAAGACAACGTGCAGTGAGTTGAGGCGTACTTCGTGGCGCTGTGTTCTTTCGCAGCGCCCGTTCACTCCCACTGCACATCCATTTCGCCACGACTGGGCTCACCGCCTGCTTCACGCAGCGCTGAGCCCAGCGCTCATTTGAGCTTGGTGAGCCCGATCCGCTGCACCGGTCGCAGTGTGGCTTTCAGCTCCCCACCTACACACACACGCACGCAGTCACGAGGGGAACCGGGGAGATAGGCTATTGCAAGCACGAGTTAACGCTGCCCTAATACGCCGGAACGGTCAGGCTTCGTGCAACGAGGGTTCAGCCGCCCAAACGCAAGAGAGAGCGGCGCTTTGTTCCATGCAATTCGGACCGTCATAGGTTCGGAGGATTTTTCTTAAGACGCCCGCTCGTGCAGCGGGCCTATCTAACGAAGGGCAGTAGGACATGCGAAAATGGACTTGGTTGGTATTGGTTACCTCGGGCGCACTGGCTTGGGCGTGCGGGGGGGATGATGACGGGGGCACTTCGGGCAGCGACACCTCGAGCACCGGCGGCAGCGGTGGCACGGGTGGCGGCGACGGCGGCAACGGCGGCTCGGATGCGACGACCACCAGCGGCGGTGGCAACGGCGGTTCCGGCGGTAACACCTCGACCACCGGCAGCACCACATCTACGACTGGTAGCGGCGGTACCAGCACCACGGGCAGCGGCGGCAGCGCTGGCGGTGGCGCAGGTGACGCGGGCGCTGCAGGTGACGCGGGCGCAGGCGGCGACGGTGGTGAAGACCCGCCATCGCTAGCCGAGGCGTGCGCAACGTTCTGTGGGGTACAAGAATCGAGTGAATGCCCCGACGCCACTTGCTCCGCCTACTGCCCGCTCATGGCGGGCTACGTAGAGTGCGAAGACGAGTACGCCGCTCAGATGATTTGCTGGTCCGAGAGCGAGCTTGTGTGTGATGACTACGGCTTCCCCGTGGCTCCCGAGGGCGAGTGTACAGATGAAGAGACCGCCTTCGAGGCTTGCTTGGCCGCCGAATCCCAATAAACGTTTGGCGTGGTAGCGTGTCGGGTCGCCACGCGGCGGCTTGACAGACCCTCCTCGGGCCGTCACGCGAAAGCGCGGCGGCCCGACGGCTTTTGTGGGCTGAAGGTCGTCCGAAGCGGTGCGGGACGAGTGGTCCGGGAAGCGGCCCTGCGCGCACTGCGCACGTACAGAGACGGCGACGAGGTCGTGGGCAGGTACTTCTTCCGCTGGAAAGCTCAGT
>Ga0315910_10005419_pt1 | contig 10441 bp, 8 predicted proteins | sample EdamamesoilMG_FD_204470 | JGI IMG/M metagenome (GOLD analysis project Ga0315910, IMG submission 204470) | Garden soil microbial communities collected in Santa Monica, California, United States - Edamame soil | ecosystem: Environmental > Terrestrial > Soil > Garden | place: USA: California... | reverse complement strand
TTTGAATCAAAACCAATAAGCGCTTCTTTTCCCTGAATCATGGATGACGGATACCCGAATTTGGTGTGATCGCTTGTTGCGTCCAAAAAGTAATAGTCGCCACTGGGAGCGATGTAGGTAGCGATCATGTGGTTATCAACCAGCGGAGTTGGCAATTCGGTGTACTTATACGGAAGGTCGCGCGTACCAATCCAGGTATGGTAGGCTTTCACACCGGCAATCTGGAGCATGTTCACAATCAGGTTTGCCATGTCTTTGCAATCGCCATACCGTTTTTCACAAACGTAGGCTCCGTTATGCGGTATGAGGCCACGCATGCCTTGCTCAAAAGCAATGTATTGAATGTTGTTTTGCACCCAGTAATACACCTGCTTCACCAGATCAATTTCAGACGTGCTGGAAGCTTTTAACTTGTTGACAATTTCGGTCAGTTCTGGAGATGACTCCTTATTCAAAGGCGCAACAAACGTATAGTACCAGCTGTACAAATCATCCAAGCTGCTGATTACATTCACCTTTCCTTTTTTGGCCTGATACGATTTCACATAACATACCAGCTGAGGTGCGTAGTAATGGATGGATGGGCTGTTGTCATCGCTTCTCAGGCCCGGTAAATTTTCACCTGACCATTCATACAGAATATTCCCACCCTTTTCAGTTTTTTTAAAGTGAATTTGTTTTTTATCGTCATGCAGCACCTGAAAAAATAATTCAACTTCTTTGGGAGCCTTGATGGTAAACGATGATTTACCCTGTGGCAGGTAGCTGGAGAATATGTAGCCGGGAATAAATCGTGCGTCTTTCAGGTTCTCGCGATACTGAAGTTGCGTACGGTTGCGTGAGGCTACTGCCGGGAAATTAAAGGAATAGTAATACGAGTCATCATAAAAAATTCCGCGATCACGGTCGCTGTTCTTCTTGAAATCGGAAACATTCATCTCCTTGTACCGATTCTTATCCCAGATCAATGTCTTCGCTCTGATATTTTCCACTTGCGTGAAGTGAGAACCATAAACACGTTTCCCCGAAAAGAGATCACTTTGTTCCTTTAACAAGAGAAGGTCTTCGGTCACATCGGAGAATATACGCAGTGAATCACCATCAACCAGAATGGTCAACACTTCTGAGTGATCAACATACACTGCCGGCTCGTCAGGATATTTTTCTTTATAGACCTGGTATACATCGGAAGACTGCCCATGTCCCTGTACGACTGCAAGAACTGCGGCCAGAAAAAAAACACATCTATTCATATCCCGTTAATTAGCTCCAATACAAATCAACCAGCATTACCTTTCAGGGAAACCACCAAAGAAGTCAACGCTTTTCACAACCGCACCTTTACTGAATAACTCAGTTTTTCCGTGTCTTGACCCATTCAGGTAGGTCTCTCTCCGGTAAAGAGAACCGTCTTCGTTATAAATTTCCAAGACCCCCTGAAGTTCGTCATTTTTATATTCTCCTTTTTCATAAAGTTTACCATTGGGATAATAAACTTTGTAGGGTCCTTCATAGTCTCCCGCCTTGTAAAAATATTCGCTGTGGATTTTCCCTGAACTGAAATAGAATCGTTTAACACCTTCAATCATGCCGTTTTTAAAAGTCTCCTCGTACGCCTTTGTTCCATTGGGATAATTGATGACAATTACCGCGTCTGGCTTAAAGGGAGTCCATTCACCAAACTGTCCATCTGATTTAATGGTCCGGTAAGAAACCAGGTTATCACGGTCATACCACTTTTCAAGCATGGGTGTACCTTCTGCTGAATTAAACTTTGCTATACCATTTCGTTTGCCGTCCTGATAGGGTATAGTCGAAGAAAGTTTTCCGTGCGGAAAGTAATACGTCCAGGTACTATCATATTCCCCATCAATGTACTTCCCGATATTATCAAGCTGGCCGGTAGCATAATATCGCTTCCATTCGCCCGCTTCAGAGCCTCTCATATACTGGCCATCCACCTTTACTTTATTGTCAATATTGAAGAATGTATACTTACCCTGTCTTCGACCGAACATGAAACTGTATTCCAGGAATTTACTTCCGTCCGGGAACGCGCGGATTGCTGTGCCCTGATAATTGCCACATGCCGTTTCGAATTGCGCGTGTATTTTTCCATTCGGAAATTTTGACTCAAATATTTTTTTATTCCCGTCTTCACGGGTTTGCATAGTCTGCTTACCGCTGCTATCGAAATATTTCATGGACTTGATCAGCCCTTTTTCATACGTGTTTATGGATAACAGTTTTCCATCCACTGCGTAGTCGGTGTAGTCTCCTTCCAATTCATCAAAGAGGTAGTAATAGTCTGATTCCAGTGTTCCGTCAGCATGGTAGCTGAACCACTGCTGTTCGTGGTTTCCGTTCTGATACCACCCTTCGTATTTTACTTTGCCATTCGGATAATACTCGGTGAAGTAGCCATGAAGCTTATCGTCTTTATAGGGAAGTACATATCGCTTACTGCCGTTGCGGTGGTACTCGGTTCCCTCACCCTGTAATTCTCCATTCACATACGTGAATTGACTCAGCGGTGAGCCTTCAGGGTAGTAGTACTTCCAAACACCATCCAATTTTCCTTTTTTGTAAGCGCCCTCGCCTTGTAACTTGCCAGTGGGATAATATACCTTAACCGGAAACGATCCGTTGTTGGATTCCACTTTCTGAATTTCTTTACCCTGTGTATCAAAGTATACGATCTTCACCAGTAGGTCATTCTTGTAAGTCATTACATAATGCACTTTATTATCGTGATAGAAAGTATTGTCGCCATGCCATTTACCTTCTGCGTTGAAATTTCTTTTTTCGGTGAGAATACCCAGGGCATTGTAGTACAACCATTCGCCAACGCCAGACCCATTGCTGTATGAACCGGTTCTTTCGATTTGTCCATTGGAGTGATAGTATTTCCATCCCCCGTGGTAACTGCCCGCCAGGTATTGACCCGTAGCGCGGCTCTTTCCACTGGCATAGTATTCGGAGTAAGGACCATCCAGTTTTCCATCTACATAATTGCTTTTCGCAAATAATATTCCATTCTCAAAATAGCTGAGGTATTCACCGGTAAATTTGTTGTCGGCATATGTATAGGTAACATCCTTTTGCCCGTTGGGATAATACACTACACCTGGGCCATGACGTTTCCCTTCCGCGTACTGCAGTTTTTCCTTCAGCCCACCACATGCATGGAATAATTCAACATCACCGTGAATCTGATCGTTTTTTAAAAAGAAATGCTGGCTTTTAGCGCCATCTTTGAAGTAGACCGTTACTTCCCCGGTTGTATAGTTTTCCACGCTCTTCACGTTACCTTCGGAATGATAGTATGTCCAGATACCTTCTTTTTCTCCTGCATCACTGAATTTTCCGGCTGCCGAACGCTCCAGCGATTCATGAAAAAATATCCAGGAGCCCGTGCGTTTGCCGTTACTATCTTTTTTGCCAACCGCCTCTATGCGGTTTGAGTCGTCATACCATGCCTGTACGGGCTGGTCAAATCCCCAGGATGCGGGTGCTGTAATAATTTCGCGTTTCCGGCTCAGCTCTTTGTTCGCCAGTGAATAAAATGCACTGAGCAGCTTATCGTTCTTCTGCCGCCATTTCTTTACCTGGTCATTGTTGGTTGAAGCTAGGATATGATAGAGATACGTTTCCGTCATGTTCTGCTCCCGGATGGCCTTGTACAGCGGCAAGTAGTATTGCAACCAGCGATCTTCCGAATTTATGGAAAGCAAATTCAACTGCTGGAAGAACATCTCATATTGTTTGACTACGGGAGCTTCAATCGGCATACTGGATTTGAAGTTTTTGTCCATGGCAACTTTCGACCGGATGATCTGATCCAGCTTTTCACAGCCATTCACATCGGTTGCCGTCAGTTGGCCCTCTTCTTCGAGCTGATTGGAAAGAAATTTATCTGCGTACACCAACCTTTCATTGTCGGTGTTGCTTACCGCCAGGTAAACACCCAGCGAAAGCATCGCGTGTGTTTTTCGTCCATGGCCAACCGACATCCTCCCAAGGTTCAGGTGACTCCCGCTGTGAAATGGATTTATAGCGAGAACCTGAAAAAAACAGTCAACGGCTTTGTCATGCTCCTGATGATTGTAATAGGTAATCCCCAGGTTGTAAATGAGCCGGTGATCCAGCGGGTATTCCTCAATGGATTTTTTAAATAAACTAACCGATTCATCATATGATCCTTTTTTGTCGAGTGCAACACACTTGGTGCGGAGCAGGTGACTTCGGTTAATCGATGGTGTTGCAAGCGCTTCATCACAGGTAGCGATAGCCTTTTCATATTGCTCATCCGCCATGTAGGTGAGTGCCAGTTCGGTGAGCATATACACGTAATTCGTATCGCGCTTCGGTACGGTGAGGTACTTCAAAATAGCCGCTTCAGAGTTGCCCGAATCATAAAGCTTTTTTCCACGATCAATTACCTCTCCGGAGTTGATTAATGGAATTTTCTGGGCCGAAACGGTGGTCATGACAACGACCATACACACTAACAACAACTGGCGTTTCATAGGAAGGTAAGGCGATTTAAGGGATCAATTATAGCAAAAGAAGCTATACCGATCCGGTTCGTGTAAGATATAACCCGGAAGTAAATATTTTGTTGTTCAGCCAAAGCAAAAAAAGCCATGACAGGAACTGCCATGGCTTTTTATTTCATATTTAGGGTGTGCTGCGATTAGACGCGTTCAGCTACCTTATTCATGACTTTCGTCTGGATCTGAATTGATTCGTTATGAATGAGTTTCAACAGCTCGTTGGTAAACTCATCGTTCAGGCCCATGGCTTTGCCCAGGGTAATACGTGTCTGCACGATTTCTTCCCAGCGATTTACCTGGAGGATGGTAACGTTGTTGTCCTTCTTGTACTGGCCGATCTTTTCAGAGATCTTCATGCGTTGCGCAAGCTTTGACATGATCTCGTCATCCAGCTGATCGATCTGTTCGCGGAGAATACTGAGTGTATCCTTAAATGTTTTATTATCGGATGACACGGTACGTACTACAAGACCATCTACAATTTTACCCAGCACAGCCGGTGTAACTTGTTGCTTGGCATCGCTCCAGGCAGCATCGGGGTTGATGTGACTTTCAATCATTAAACCGGCCATATCCAGGTCAAGTGCTTTCTGCGAGATCAGGGCGATCAGATCGCGGTTACCAGCAATGTGGCTTGGATCACAGATAATATCCAGTTCAGGAATCCGCGTTTTCAATTCAATGCCCATATCCCACATCGGAGCATTGCGGAAAGGGCCTTTTTCGAATGACGAAAATCCACGATGGATAGCCGCCATTTTAGTGATACCTGCTTTGTTCAATCGCTCCAGGGCACCGATCCAAAGCTCAAGATCCGGGTTGATTGGGTTTTTCACCATCACCGGAATGTCAACGCCTTTTAGTGAATCGGCCACTTCCTGCACAGAGAATGGGTTCACTGTAGTACGGGCACCAATCCAGAGTATGTCGACCCCGGCCCGCAATGCGGCTTCTACGTGTGCTGCGTTTGCAACCTCCGTGGTAATGGGAAGTCCCGTTTCTTTTTTTGCAGCAGCAAGCCACTTCAGCCCTTCTTCTCCTGAACCTTCATACTGACCAGGTCTTGTACGGGGTTTCCAGATACCCGCGCGCAAAGCATGTACCTTGCCCGTTGCAGCCAGTTGTTTGGCCGTGGTTATGGTTTGTTCTTCCGTTTCAGCACTGCACGGTCCGCTGATGATGACCGGTTTGCTGGCAGTAGGTAACCAGGATGAGATCGATTCGAGTTGCAATACTTTTTTCATATAGAGCGATGTTTACTTTTTTCAGTTTATGTTTTCGATTTATTGTTCCTTCGTTAGCATCTCACTTGACTTTCTCTGCAGGAGACGGTTGCGTGAGACTGGTTTTTAATTCTATTCCCTCCAGCACCCTTCGGATTTCATTGGCGCCTGACATAATGCGATGAAGTTCTTTGGTGTCGCGTTTCATCAGGTGATAGTGAAACTTCTGCAGGTGCATTATGTATTCTGACAATGCCTGTATTAAATACTCCTGATTTTGTTCAAAGATAGGAGCCCACATTTCCGGAGAACTCTTCGCCAGACGAACGGTTGATGCAAAACCACTACCCGCCAGCGCAAAAATATTTTTCTCATCCTTCTCGATGTCCAGCACCGTTTGGCCCAAAAGAAACGAACTCACGTGTGACAGATGCGATACATAAGCCACATGCTTGTCGTGTTCTTCAGCTTCCATGAAGATCGTGTTCAGCCCCAGTGTATCGAATACACGCAACGCAACAGCCAGTGCATAGTCTGATGACTTCTCACGCTCGCAAACAATGTTTGTCTTGTTTCTGAACAGTCCGGAGAAAGCGGCATCCGGTCCCGAGTTTTCCGTACCTGCAATCGGGTGGGCCGCTACGAACTGGTCGCGTCTGGGATGATTTGCAACCGCGCGGGCAATTGATCCTTTTGTTGATCCGGCATCGATCACCACTGCGCCTTCCTTAACACTATCTAAAACGGATGGTAACAATTGTGACATCGCGTTAACCGGGATCGCCAGTATGACCAGATCCGCCTCGCTGATCGCCTTATCTTCGGTTTCTATTTTATCTACCAGGCCACGTTCAACAGCGCGCAACGCATTAGCCGGGTTCCGGTCTACACCAACAAGTTCGGTAGCCACGGCAGCTTTCCGAAGGTCAATTGCCATTGAACCTCCGATCAATCCCAGACCAATTACCGTTGTCTTCATTTGCTTATACGTTTACGGTTGAAGGCTTGCTTTGCGTTGCAGACCTTTCTTTCAAAAACTTTTCAATACGCGCCAGGGCCTGTTTCAAAACATCTTCCGTGCAGCACAACGAAACACGTATGTACCTTCTCCCCGCCTCACCAAAAATAAATCCCGGTGTGATGAACACTTTTGTTCCATAGAGGATCTCATCGATCCATTTTTCAACATCGGCTACTTGCGCAGGAGCCTTAGCCCACACAAACAAACCCGACTGATCATTACTATACGTACAGCCTAATGTGTCCAGGATTTGTTGTGCTACTTTTTTCCTGTCGCTATAGACCTTATTCAACGAAGTAAACCATTCCGCGCCATTCTTCAGCGCTTCAGTTGCAGCGTGTTGCAGCCCGAGGAACATGCCGGAGTCCATGTTGCTTTTTACTTTTAAGACCGCTTCAATCAATTCTTTCTTACCAGCAACCCAGCCGAGGCGCCATCCGGCCATGTTATGCGACTTGCTCAACGAATTTAACTCCAGCGCCACGTCTTCAGCTCCTTCAATAGAAAGGATACTCATTGGCTGCTTGTTCAATATCAAACTGTATGGGTTGTCATTCACGATCAGGAACTGATGTTTACGGGCCAGATCAACCAGTTCTTTCAATTCTTCACGTGATGCAACGCGGCCGGTGGGCATATGTGGGAAATTCACCCACATTACTTTCACCTTTGACAAATCACTTTTTTTCAACGCCTCGATGTCAATGCCCCAATTCAATTCTTCCTTCAGATCGTAAGGCCTGAGTTTTGCACCCACCAGATTGGCTACTGACGAATAGGTAGGATAACCTGGATTGGGAATCAACACTTCTTCACCTTCATTCACAAACGCCATGGCGATGTGCATGATTCCCTCTTTCGATCCCATCAACGGAAGGATCATGGTTTCCGGATTGAGGATTGTGTTATAGGTATTTTTGTAAAAATCAGCGATGGCATTTCTGAACTGCGGAATACCCTTGTAGTTCTGGTAGCCATGGTTCGCAGAATTTTTAGCAGACGTAATTAACGCATCGATAGCGTTTGATGACGGTGCCTGATCCGGACTACCAATACCCAAATTGATCACCCTCAGTTCAGGTGTATCCAGTCCGCGTACCTCTGCCAGCTTCTTGCTGAAGTAGTACTCTTCCACGTTGGCAATTCTGTTCGCTGTTTTTATCATAACTTTTTGTCCGAAAGACCGGAAGTTCGAAAGTTTAAAGCCCACGGGGCTTCCGGTCTTTCGGACTTCCCGACTTCCGGTCTATTTGTATTCTATTTTCGCCTTCTTATACTCCCCCATCACATTCAGGTTTTTTACCTGCCGCATTACCTCTTTCATAGCCGTGTCATATTGCTTGCGCTTCTTCCATTCCACATCAATATGGATTGAGTATTCGCTTGGCCGGCCAATGATCGGTATGGACTGTATCTTGGAGAGGTTAATGTTGTTTTCTTTAAACGTCATCAGCGCATCCGCAAGGCTTCCCACCTCATTGGCTACTTCAAAACACATAGACGCCTTGTTGCTTTCGATCTTTCCATTTCTGCGTTTGTCCAGCACAAGGAAACGTGTAAAGTTCTTTTTGTGTGTTTCGATACGCTTCTCGAGGATGTTCAGTCCAAATTTCTTCGCAGCAAATTCGTTGGCGATTGCAGCCGTATCCTTCAGCTTCAGTTCTTTTACCCGCCTGGCCGATAAAGCCGTGTCATCGCTCTCGCGAATCTCTTTTCCTTTTAATCCGAACAAAAACTCTGAGCACTGACGAATGGCCATGGGGTGCGACTCAATGGTTTTAATGTCCTCGAGCTTAACACCCGGCAACGCCAGCAAGTGCATATGAATAGGGAGGTAGAGTTCGCCAATAATATTGAAGTGATAGTCCTGAAGAAGAAAGTAGTTCGGGAGGATACTTCCGGCAATGGAGTTTTCAATCGCCATAACGGCAAAATCACTGGTGCCATTCTTCAGACTCTCGCACAGCTGATGAAACGAAAGACACTCCACGGTTTCAATCGGTTCGTTAAAATAAGTGAGTGCAGCCACCTCGTGAAAACTGGCAGTGATACCCTGAATTGCAATCCGTAATTTCTTCTTCTTGGCCATGTATCCGTTCTAAAAAATCGTATCCAAAAAAAAAGTCCCGGCTTCCCGGGACTTTTGAGTTTATCTGTTAACCTTCTTAACAACACACCACTCTAGAGTCCCGCCTGGGTTCTAAAAAAGTAGTAGTAAAAGTAAAAGAAGGTTGTGTTCTTCATAACTGTGCTAATGGTTCAAATATAGCTGCATTTCGTGCTGAGTTGCAAGAGGTGCGGTGATCTTTCTTGGTTAAATCTTGGAGATTTTTTTAAAACTAATGATTGTTAGTCCTATTGGGAGGGACGTTAATCGTTATCCGTTAATTGCTATCCATGAGTTGGAGGACGCAGACATACTTTGCAAAGCATGGTGCGTATTGCTAAATGCCGTGACGCACCTCCGATTACGATTAACGAATAACGATTAACTTTAAACCCAAGACCTTAAACACAAAAACATGAAAATACTACTCCGACTAACCTACATATCTCTCCTAACTTTCTTCGTTTCCTGCGGACAAAAATCGCACGACCATGAGGGGCACGACCAGGACCACGCACACGATCATAATAATGATTCAGTTTTTGGCGCTAACCAGGCATTGTATAATGAGCTGATGAAAATACATGATGAGGTGATGCCACGAATGGGTGAACTCAACAAGCTGAAGCGCGAACTCCAACAGAAAATTGACGAGACTCCCGGCCTGGCAGACGAAAAGAAAAAAGAACTGGAAGCTACCATTGCCAAATTGGATTCAGCGAGTGACGGCATGATGACCTGGATGCACGAGTTCAAGCCTGAAGCAGACAGTGTTGCCGGTGAAGAGAAGGTACGTGAATACATGGAGGACGAGATGGAGAAGGTGAAGAAAGTGAAGGAGGATATTCTGGAGGCTATTGAGAAGGCTAAGAGTTATTAGTATTTAGAAGTTAGTAGTGACCCATTTGTCAAAAATTCAGAGGTGAAACAGGTTGTGAAAATAGTATGCGTCATTAATCTGTTGTCGATAGTGGTGCTTTGGATCCCGGAGTTAATTGCAATCGGAGACGGGGTTCTCGAAGCCTTCTTCGAGGCGATACTGATCGTCTTTTCGTTGTACGCACTTCAGGGACTACTTCTATTTGTCCGTAACCTAGGTAAATGGGATCTGATTTCGGCCGCGGCAATTCCAGCATTGACCATATACTATGCGGTCTCCGGACAGGAGATCACATTTTTATGGCTTGGCACACCGATGATTTTATACCTGGTTTTGCAGTTTATAAGAAATAAAATTCCGGACACCCTCAAAGTTCTCTACCTGAACAGCTGGAATATGCTGATCGTGTTCATGTATCTCCTGGATCGCTATACGTCACTGATATAGCCTCGGATTTCCTGTGGACTCATCACTTCTATATTCCAACTCCTGAATTCTAAATTCTGGCTCCTAACGTCCCAACTCCATCCTTCCGTATTCCCCATTTACTTACCTTTGCGCACCTAAACGAGCGCTCATGGACTCATCACTTGTAAAGCACATTCCCCTCAACGACCTCCACGTAAAACTGGGAGGCAAAATGGTTCCCTTTGC
>Ga0315910_10005418_pt1 | contig 10442 bp, 8 predicted proteins | sample EdamamesoilMG_FD_204470 | JGI IMG/M metagenome (GOLD analysis project Ga0315910, IMG submission 204470) | Garden soil microbial communities collected in Santa Monica, California, United States - Edamame soil | ecosystem: Environmental > Terrestrial > Soil > Garden | place: USA: California... | reverse complement strand
GTTCTCCGCGACGTTGGAGTTCGAACCCACCGTGGCGTAGAGCTTGCTGCCGTCCTTGCTGGCGATGATGTTCTTGGTCCAGTGATGGTTGCGCGTGCCGCCGGGAAGATCGGTGACCTTCGTGCCCGGCGTGACGATTTTCGTGGTGCCAGTGGTGTACGGAAACTTCACGATGGAGTCGGTGTTGGCCACGTACAGCGTGTTGCCCACCAGCGCCATGCCGAAGGGCGAGTTGAGGCCGGCGATGAACTCGCTGCGCACCTCCGCGGTTCCATCGCCATTGGCATCGCGCAGCAGCGTGATGCGATTGGCCGAGGGCACCACCGAGCCCGCCTGGGTCATGAACCTGGTCATGACCTTGCCCTTGAGACCCTTGCCTTCGTCGGGACGCTCGGGCGCGGCGGTTTCCGCCACCAGCACGTCGCCGTTGGGCAGCGTGTACACCCAGCGCGGATGCTGCAGGCCGGTCGCGAAGGCATTCACGGCCACGCCGTCGGCGCCCGTGGGCTTCATGCCCGGCGGCCAGCCCCTGGCCTCGGCCACCTGCACCACCGGGATGATTTGTTTGTCGGGCTCCGGAAGCTTAGGCTTCGGACCGACCGTCGACAGCGGCGATGGCACCGGGCCCTGCTCGGCGGGACCGACCTTGCAGCCGGTGAAGCCGAACAGCATCGTGGCCACCAGCGACAGGACGACGCTGGCCTGGAAATTCCGTTGCGCGTTACGCATGCAACCTCCTCGGAGGTTTCTCTTTTCTCCAGCCACCATAGGCCGGGCGCACGTTCCCGGAGACTGGCGGAGCCCGCCCCCGTCTGTAGGAAGGCGGACGCATTCCCCGTCAGTCGAGTGAGGCGCGGACCGGCCGCTAACATGGCGGCAATTCCGGTGGGGGAAATCACGATGAACAAGCTCATGGGACGATCCACGCTCGTGGTCGTGCTCGCCTGCGCCACGCTGCTGGTTGCAGGTTGTTTCCACGGGCCCGTCAAGATCCCGGGCCCGCGCCTTTACGTACTCGACTGCGGCGACATCAAGCCCATGGACCCGACGCTGTTCGGGCTCAAGAAAGAAGAGATCGCGGGCGACGCGAGTTTCATCACGCCGTGTTATCTCATCGTGCATCCCAGGGGCACGCTGGTGTGGGACGTGGGCCAGGTGCCCGACGCGCAGATCCCGGACGACGGCACCGAGGTGGTGGTGCAGGACCTCCTCAAGGCGAAACGCAAACTGCTGCCGCAGTTGAAGGCGCTGGGATACGAACCGAAGGACATCACTTACCTCGCGATGTCCCACTACCACCTCGATCACACCGCGAATGCCAACCTGTTCGCGGGCTCGACCTGGATCGTGCAGCAGGCCGAGTACGACGCCATGTTCGGCGCGAAGGAATTCGCGATCCGCGATGCCTCGAGCTACGACAAGCTCAGGGACGCGAAGAAGATCATGCTGGACGACGCGGACCACGACGTGTTCGGCGACGGCAGCGTGGTCATCAAGACCGCGCCCGGCCACACGCCCGGCCACCAGATGCTGTTCCTGCGCCTGAAGAAGTTCGGCCCGCTGCTGCTCGAGGGCGACCTGTACCACATCCCCGAAGAGCGCACGCTGGACCGCGTGCCCACCTTCGACTTCGACGCCGCGATGACGCGCGCCACGCGCGTGAAGACCGAGGCCTTCCTCAAGGAAACCGGCGCGCAGATGTGGATCCAGCACGACCCGCCGACGAACGCGACGATCCGCAAAGCCCCCGAGTTCTACGAGTAATGAGTAATGGGGTCAGACCCCGTTTCCTAGCAAATGGGGTCTGACCCCATTAACCTGCCGCCCCATGTGGCGGACAGTGCTCATCTACGGCGCGGTGCTGGCGCTCGGCGCGCTGGGCCTGCAATGGCTGGAATACCGCATGTTCGTGCATGCGCACCCGGCCGGTTTCTACCTCGGACTGCTCGCGCTCGCCTCGATGCTGCTGGGAGCCTGGGTGTTCCACCGGCTGCAGCACCGCCCCGCGACGCCGACCTTCGAGATCAACCACGCCGCCCTGGCCAGCCTCGGCCTCAGCGAACGCGAGATGCAGGTCCTCGAGCTGTTGGCCGCCGGCAAGTCCAACAAGGAAATCGCGCAGCAGCTGTCCGTCTCGCCCAATACCGTGAAGACCCACGTGGGCAATGTGTTCGGCAAGCTCGGTGCCCGCCGCCGCACCGAGGCCATATCCAGGGCCCGCGAGCTCGGCATCCTGCGCTAGGCGCTGCCCCATTGGCATGAATTCACGCGAATCACCCATTCGTACGATTGCCGCGATGGCCGGTACGGCGGCTTCATGCGCCACCCGAACCCCAACCCAAGGTGCAACGTGAAGAAGATCGTCCTCCGCAATGGAATCCTGGCCGGCCTGATCGTGGGCATTCCCATGATCCTGTACATGACCTCGCTCACGGACTTCAGCTCGATGGGAACCAGCATGCTCGTGACCTACGTGGTCATGCTGCTGGCGCTCAGCATGGTCTTCGTCGGCATCAAGCAGTACCGCGACCGCGAGCGGGGCGGCGTCATCGAGTTCGTGCCGGCGCTCGCCGTCGGCCTGGGGATCAGCGTGGTGGCCGGCGTGTTCTATGCCATCGCGTGGGAGATCACCATGCCGCTGATGAAGTTCGACTTCAGCCAGGCGTATGCGAATGCCATGATCGAGCAGGCGCGCGCCAGCGGGGCGAGCGCCGAAGTACTCGCCGCCAAGGCGGCCGAGGCGCAGGAGTTCACGCGCACCTACGCCAATCCATTCATCCGCGTGCCGTTCACGTTCCTCGAGATTTTCCCCGTCGGCATCCTGGTATCGCTGGTCTCGGCGGCGCTGCTGCGAAACAGCCGCTTCATGCCGGCGCGGCGCAGCCCGGTGGGCGGCGCCTGAGCTAACGCGTGGGCTCCGCGGCCCGCATGAAAAAACGCAGGATCACGAATTCGGCGGGACGCAGCGGCGCGACACCGACTTCGCAGATCAGCCGGCCATTGAGGATGTCGTCCTGGGTCATGGTGGTGCGGTCGCAGGTGATGAAGAACGCCTCTTCCTCGCGGGTGCCGAACAGCGCGCCGGCCCGCCACTGTGCGCGCAGGAACAGCCGGATCGTGTCCTTCAGACGCGCCCACAGCGACTCGCCATTCGGCTCGAACACCGTCCACTGCGTGCCTTCGTAGATGGAACGTTCCAGGAAGATGAACAGCCGCCGCACGCTCACGTATTTCCACGGCGAGTTGGAGCTCAGCGTGCGCGCGCCCCAGACACGGATGCCGCGATTGGGGAATCGCCGGATCACATCGATGCCGCGCGGGTTCAGCACCTGCTGCAGCGCGTGGTCGACTTCGTACTCCAGCGCCACCACGCCGCGCAGCACCTCGTTGGCCGGCGCCTTGAACACGCCGCGTTCGATGTCGGTGCGCGCATAGACGCCGAGCACGTGTCCGCCCGGCGGCACCAGCCGGCGCGCGCCGCTCGCCGCATCGGGGACATACACCCACGGTAGATAGAGCGCGGCATACGGGGTGTCGAGCCCGGCGGCGGCTGGATCGACGCCGCGCGGATCCGCGATGCCCGGCTCGCAATCGAGCACCGCGAAGCGGAAGCGCTGCCGCTCGCAGTGCTCGATGAGCAGTCGATGCACGCCCGCGGCCTCGGCGCCTGCGTGCGGCGCGCACACCAGCGCGACGTCGCGAAAGCGATCGTCGGACAGCAGCCCGAGGGCCCGGGCGAAATCGCCGGAGCCCGCGGGTGATCCGTCACTGCCACCCGCGAGATTGATCGGACCCGCCCCCGGCGGCAGTGCCGTGGCCTGGCCGCCGTCGAGCCAGGCCAGCGTGGAGCGCGGCGCATCGGCCGTGCCGAGCCGCCGCGCATAGTGATCCGGCGATTCCGGGTCGAGCGACAGGCCGTCGAACTCTTCCGCCAGGTCCCGGTGCGACAGCCGCAGGCGGAACCGATCCGCGCCCCGCACGTCGATCACGGCGACGACCTGGTTGCCCCACTGGCCCGGCCCCACGGCCGACAACACCCAGTCGCCGAAGGCGTGCCGCGCCGGCACGGCATCGGCCGCCATCACGCGGCAGACGACGAGCTGCTTGCCGCCGTTCTCGAAGAATCCCGCCGCGGCCGACGGCAGGAATTTCTGCGCATCGAACTCGGCGCCGAAGCGGCGCGCGAATTCAAGCGCGCTGGTCACACGCGTGGGCGCCAGCGGGCCGCGCTCCGTCACACCGAGCAGTGCGGTCACGTGGGTCGGGACGCCTTCGATCGGGCGCGGACCCCGCTCGATCTCCTCGATGAACACTCCCGGCGCCCGGTATTCCGTCATGCAACGACTGTATGCACGTGGCGACTTGACCTAACAAGTATCGGAAAGCGCGGTGGTGCGCGTCACGGGTCGTTGGACCCGGCAAAAGTTAGTGCGGTGTCGGAATAGTCCTACGAGCGCGACGGTGTTTATAAGAGAATCCCCAATAGGTTTGCTGCAGGACCGCATGCGATAGTTTGATCGTCGGGTCGATCGCGGGAGGATCGTTCTTGACGTCGAGAACGTGGATCGTGTTCTGCGGAGTGCTGGCGGCGCTGCCCTGTTACGCCGGCGATCCCGCATCTAGCCAGATGGATTTGTTGAAGCGCATGAGCTTCGAAGAGCTCATGAACGTGGAAATCACCTCGGTGTCGCGTGCGCCGGAGTCGTTGCGCGACGCCGCCGCCGCCATCGCCGTCGTCGACCGCGACACCGTGCGCCGCTCCGGCGCGACCACCCTCCCCGACACCCTGCGCCTGGTGCCCGGCATCCACGTCGGCGAGCAGACCTCCAGCAGCTGGGCGGTGAGCGCGCGCGGTTTCAGCAACATCAACTCGGAGAAGCTGCTGGTGCTGTCGGATACCCGCAGCATCTACACGCCGCTGGTCTCGGGCGTGGGCTGGGACGTGCAGAACTATCTATTCGAGGACCTGGAGCGCATCGAGGTGATCCGCGGCCCGGGCGCCACCATGTGGGGCTCGAATGCCGTCAACGGTGTCATCAACATCACCACGCGCAGCGCGCGCGACACGCACGGCGCGTACCTCGCGATGGGCGCCGGCAGCTTCGACCGCGCCTGGGTGGGCGCGCGTTACGGCGGCGAGACCGAGGGCGGCGTGAACTACCGCGTCTACGGCAAATACTTCGACCGCGGCGAGACCGAGCACGACTCGCCGGACAGCGACGATGCGTGGCAATTCGGCCAGGTGGGATTCCGCACCGACTGGGACGGCGACGACCGCGATGCCTTCACCGTGCAGGGTGATGCCTATTCCGGTGAAGTCGGCCAGCTCATCCCCTCCATCACCATCATCGGCCGGCCTGGCCCCGAGGGCCCGCTGACGCAGCGCATGAGCGGCGGCAACCTGCTGGCGCGGTGGCGGCGCAGCTACGATGAATCCTCGGACATGCAGCTGCGCGCCTACTACGACTACACGCGGCGCGACGACCCGAGCTACACCGACACGCTGCACACCTTCGACCTCGACTTCCAGCGACGCTTCAACGCCGCGGCGCGACACGAAATCGTCTGGGGCGCGGCGTACCGCGTCACCTCCAACAACAACGAGGCAGGCGCCATCTTCGCGCTGGATCCCGAAAAGGCCACCGACCAGCTGTTCAGCGGATTCATCCAGGACCAGATCTCGCTCAACGACACCTGGCGCCTGACCGTGGGCACCAAGCTCGAACACAACGACTTCAGCGGCTTCGAAGTGCAGCCCAGCGTGCGCATGGCATGGCTGCTGCGCCCGAACCAGACGGCGTGGGCGGCGATCTCCCGCGCGGTGCGCGTGCCCACGCGCATCGAGCGTGACATCGCCATCGACGTCTCGGATCCCGCCGGCGATCCCATCATCCGGCTGCTCGGCAACCCGGACTTCGAGTCCGAGGAACTCATCGCCTACGAAGCCGGCTATCGCTGGCAGCCCATGACGACCCTGTCGCTGGACCTCGCGCTGTTCTACAACGACTACGCCAAGCTGGCCTCGCTGGAAGTCGGCGATCCGTTCATCGATCCGGACGACGGGCGCACCGTGATCCCGGTGTTCAACCAGAACCTCACCGACGGCCGCACGTACGGCGCGGAGTTGCTGGTCGAATGGCAACCCGTCGAGGAGTGGCAGCTCACCGCGAGCTACTCGCACATCGACATGGACCTCACACCCCGGGGACAGGACGTCAACCGCGGCGAGTCGCTCGAAGGCTCGACGCCGCACAACCTCGCGGGCCTGCGCTCGCTGGTGACGCTGCACGAGCGCATCGAACTGGACGCGCAGCTGCGCTACCAGTCGCGCATCCGTTCCATGCCGCTCGAGATCAGTGGCGCGGGCATCGACGCCTACACCGAGCTCGATCTGCGCATCGGATGGCGGATCTCCGATCACTGGCTCCTGTCGCTGGTCGGGCAAAACCTGCTGCACGACTCGCATCCTGAATTCGGGCCGGCCGAAGCGCGCGGCAACCTGGAGCGCTCGGGTTACCTCAAGGCCGAGTGGCGCCAGTAGGCGCCGACCCCGCATGTCGCTGCTCGCCCGGCTCACCTTCCTCTGGCTCGTGTTGTCCGGCGCCGGCACGCTCGGCGCCCCGCCCGGCAACGAATACCAGGTCAAGGCGGCCTATCTGTTCAACTTCGGGCAGTTCGTGGAATGGCCCGCCGCGGCGTTCGAATCGCCCACCGCGCCCTTCACCATCTGCATCCTCGGCCAGGATCCTTTCGGCACCATCCTCGACGACGCGGTGCGCGGCGAGACGCTGTCGGGTCGCAAGGTTCTCGTGCGGCGCTTCGAGGCACCCGGGGAAATCGCGGGCTGCAACATCCTGTTCGTCGGCCGCGGCGAGACCGGGCGACTCGAACAGACGCTGCACGCGCAGCGCGGCCGCCACGTACTCACGGTCACCGATGCCGACGGCGCCGCCACCCGCGATGCGGTCATCGTGCTGATCACGCAGAACAATCGCATCCGCCTGCGGATCAACCTCGCCGAGGCGCGCGCCAACGAACTGGTGATCAGCTCGAAGCTGCTGCGGCCCGCCGAAGTGGTCGGTGGCCCGGGAGCCACGCCATGAGTGCGCCCGTGGTTCCCATCCGGCGCAAGCTCAGCTCCATCTCGCTGATCACCACCGGCGCCGCGCTGCTGGTGAGCACGGTACTGTTCCTCGTCGGCGAAGTGATCGCGATGCGCGACGCAGGCCTGCAGCAGTTGCGCATCCTCAACGAAGCCATCGCCTCGAACAGCACGGCCGCGCTGGCCTTCGACAATCCCGACGACGCGCGCACGGTGCTGGCGGCGTTCCGTTCCGATCCCAACATCGTGGCCGCGGCGCTGTACAAGCCCGATGGCGAATTGTTCGTGCGTTACCCGTCGACCGCGCCGGCGGGATCGGTGCCGGCCCGCGCCGCGCCGCTGGGTTATCACCGCGATGGCTCCTCGCTCATCGGCGTCGCCACGGTGAACGAAGGCTCGCGGCCACTCGGCACCTTGTATGTCCGCTCCGACATGAGCGCCGTCTACGACCGGCTCGCGTTCTACGGCATCGTGGCCTGCGTGGTGATCGTGCTGGCGCTGCTGGCGGCCTGGGTTATCACGCGACGCCTGCAACGCCAGCTCTCGGGTCCCATCCTGCAACTCGCCGGCACCGCGCGCCAGGTGTCCGAGCACCACGACTATCGCGTGCGCGCCACGCCGGTCGGCATCAACGAGCTCGACGATCTTACGAACGCGTTCAACCACATGCTCGGCGAGACCCAGCAGTACGAGCAGCGCATGAGCACGCAGCTCAGCCGCCTGGCCCTGCTGCAGCAGATCACGCACAGCATCGGTTCGCGCCATGACCTCAACAGCATCTTCCAGGTGGTGTTGCGCAGCCTGGAGGAACACCTGCCCATCGCCTTCGGCTGCGTGTGCCTGCACAGCGCCCACGAAGGCAAGGTCACGGTCGAGAGCGTGGGCGCGGCCAGCGCCGCGATGTGTGACAAGCTGGGCTTCGGCGTCGGCGCGGAAATCGCCGTGGGGCAGAACGGCCTGTATCGCGCGCTGAACGGCACCTTGATCTACGAACCCGACACCCGCCAGGTCGGATCGCCCTTCACGCAGCGCTTCGCCGAGGCCGGCCTGCGCTCGCTGGTCATTGCTCCGCTCGCGGTGGAATCCAACGTCTTCGGCGTGCTGATCGCCGCGCGCCGCGGGACGCAGGGCTTTTCAAGCGGCGACTGCGAGTTCATCAAGCAGTTGAGCGAACACGTCGCCCTCGCCTCGCACCAGGCGCAGCTCTACAACGCGTTGCAGCGGACCTACGAGGACCTGCGGCAGAGCCAGCAGACCGTCATGCAGACCGAGCGGCTGCGGGCGCTCGGTGAGATGGCCAGCGGCATCGCGCACGACATCAACAACGCCATTTCACCCGTGGCGCTGTACGCGGAACTGCTGATGAGCAACGAGCCGCAGCTCTCCGATCCGGGCCGCCAGCGGCTCGCCACCATGCGCCGCGCCATCGACGATGTCGCCGGCACCATCGAGCGCATGCGCGAGTTCTACCGGCCGCGCGAGGCGGCACGCACGTTCACGCGGCTCGACATCCACGGCGCCATCGCGCAGGTCCTGGAACTCACCGAGCCGCGCTGGCGCGCGCTGCCGCAGGAGCGCGGCATCGTGATCGAGTTGCGCAAGGACCTGGCGACTTCGCTGCCGGAAGTCATGGGCGACGAGGTCGAGCTGCGCGACGCCTTGACCAACCTGGTGTTCAACGCGGTCGACGCCATGCCGGACGGCGGCATCCTCACGCTGCGGACGCGGGCGTTCGAGGAGGAAGGCGGCTGCACCGTGCACATCGAAGTCAGCGACAGCGGCATCGGCATGGACGAGGAAACGCGTCGGCGTTGCATCGAGCCGTTCTTCACCACCAAGGGTCAGCGCGGCACGGGCCTGGGGCTGGCATCGGTCTACGGCATGCTGCAGCGGCACGACGCGACGCTCGAGGTGGAAAGCGCGCCGGGCAAGGGCACCACCCTGCGGATGATATTCCCTGCCTACAGCGACCAGGCCGCGACCACCGGCAGCCACCTGGCCACGCGTAGCGTGCCGAAGCGCCAGCGCATCCTGGTCATCGATGACGATCCGATCCTGATCCGCTCCATGCGCGACGTGCTGGAAGCCGACGGGCACCTGGTCGAGACCGCGCTCGGCGGCCAGGCGGGCATCGACGCCTTCACCGCGGCGCGCGGCACCGAGCGCGAATACTCGGTGGTCATCACCGACCTCGGCATGCCGCGCATCGACGGGCGGCGCGTGGCGGCGGCCATCAAGCAGATGGCGCCCTCCACCCCCATCGTGCTGTTGACCGGCTGGGGCCAGCGGCTGCTGGACGAGAAGGAAGTGCCGCCCAACATCGACCGGGTGCTCAGCAAGCCACCGCGGCTGCACCAGTTGCGGGCGACCCTGCTCGAACTCGAGAACTGATCCGCCCTCACTTCCCCGTGGGTTCAGTCGGGCGGCGCCCGGGCTGTTAGGCTCGCCGCGCAATCAATCCGCCCGGAGAGCGGCATGGCAAAGATCGCGGTCACCGGCGCGTCCGGCAAACTCGGCAGCGCAACGATCCATTTCCTGCTCGAGCGCAAGGTCGCGGCGCGCGACATCGTCGCGGTGGTGCGTGATGCCACGAAGGCGGCGGGTCTCGCGGCGCGCGGCATCGAACTGCGGAACGGCGATTACACCGATGCGCAGTCGCTGGTGAACGCGTTTCGCGGCATCGATCGGCTGGCGTTCATTTCCACCTCGGCGCTGGGCGATGAACGCATGCTTCACCACGGCAACGTGGTGCGCGCGGCACGCGCCGCCGGGGTCGGACACATCTTCTATACCAGCGTGATCAAACCGGCGGCGGAGGCGAAGTTCGCCGCATCGCCCGGTCACTTCCATACCGAGCGGCTGATCCGCGAGAGCGGCATCGCGCACACCTTCTTTCGCAACAACCTCTACATGGACCTGGTGCCGCTGATGTTCGGCAGCGCGGTCGCGACCGGCCGGCTGGCGCACAACGGCGCCGACGGGCGCATCGGCTTCGTGTCGCGCGACGACATCGCGCGGGCGTTCGCAACGGCACTCGGCACCGACGGCCACGCGAATCGCGACTACGCCATCACCGCGCCGCAGCCCTACAGCCTGGCCGACGTGGCGCGCGGACTGTCGCGCAGCAGCGGCAAGTCCGTCCTCTACGACCCGCTGAGTTCGACGGATTTCCGGTTGCTGCTGGAATCGGTGGGCGTCCCGCCTCCGGTCGTCAACATGTCGGTGGCGCTGGGAGACGCCATTCGCGCCGGCGAATTCGACGCTGCGTCCCGGGATCTCGGCAACCTGCTGGGACGGGAACCGCAGTCACTCGAGGACTTCCTCGCGAAGCGATGATCCC
>Ga0315910_10005416_pt1 | contig 10445 bp, 6 predicted proteins | sample EdamamesoilMG_FD_204470 | JGI IMG/M metagenome (GOLD analysis project Ga0315910, IMG submission 204470) | Garden soil microbial communities collected in Santa Monica, California, United States - Edamame soil | ecosystem: Environmental > Terrestrial > Soil > Garden | place: USA: California... | reverse complement strand
GGCTCGGCTCGGCTCGGCTCGGCTCGGCTCGGCTCGGCTCGGCTCGGCTCGGCTCGGCTCGGCTCGGCTCGGCTCGGCTCGGCTCGGCTCGGCTCGGCTCGGCGACGCGGCGGCTCGGCTCGGCTCGGCTCGGCTCGGCGACGCGGCGGCTCGGCGCGCAACGGCGCGCAACGGCACGGCACGGCGCGCAACGGCACGGCACGGCGCGCAACGGCGCGCAACGGCACGGCACGGCGCGCAACGGCGCGCAACGGCACGGCACGGCGCAACGCGGAGGGCGCGACGCGCAACGGGCGGACTCGCTCGGGGACGGCGGGGCACGTGGCTGCGAAGTGTAACGCCCACCCTTGAACGCCGCTTAGCGAGCGCCGCAGGCAGGCGAACCCGCGGCTGCGCGAGCGACTTCGGTTCGCAGCTAGCGCATGAAAAGATAGATGCTTGGCGCGTGCTCGGCTCGAGCTGGCGCGTGCTGGCGTGCTTGGCGCGTGCTGGCGCGCTTGGCGCGTGCTGGCGCGCTTGGCGCGTGCTGGCGTGCTTGGCGCGTGCTGGCGTGCTTGGCGCGTGCTGGCGCGCTTGGCGCGTGCTGGCGCGCTTGGCGCGTGCTGGCGCGCTTGGCGCGTGCTGGCGTGCTTGGCGCGTGCTGGCGCGCTTGGTGCTTCGCGCTTGGTGATGTGGCGGTTGAAAATTTGATGGGTGGCTGAGCGGGCGGGGGCGGCGGATGGGGAGCGGCGCCGGAACAATCGCAGGGATCAGGCGGCAACGCCGCGGCGCTTCTCGACCCAGCCTTTGGCCATCTCGATGGCGATGGGGATCACGCTGACGAAGATGATGCCGAGGATGACGATCTCGAAGTTCTTTTTGACGATGGGGATGTTACCGAAGAAGAACCCGGCGAAGGAGCAGATCAAGACCCACGCGATGGCGCCGATGATGTTGAACAGGCCGAAGCGCTTGTATTCCATGCGGCCGATGCCAGCGACGAACGGAGCGAAGGTGCGCACGATGGGCACGAAGCGGGCAAGGATGATGGTCTTGCCGCCGTACTTTTCGTAGAACTTTTGGGTTTTCTCGAGGTGCTCCGTCTTGACGAAGCGGAGCTTGCCCTTTTCGAGATAGCCGGGGCCGACCTTGTACCCGATGCTGTAGTTCACGGCGTCGCCAAGTACCGCGGCGACGATGAGCAGGGGAACCAGGATGAGCATCGACAGGCCTTCTTCGACGCTGGCTGCGAGCGCGCCGCAGGCGAAGAGCAGCGAGTCGCCGGGCAGGAACGGCGTGACGACCAGGCCCGTCTCGCAGAAGATGATCAGGAACAAGATGAGATAGACCCAGAGGCCATAGTCACGGATGAACACGGCGAGGTGCTCATCGACGTGCAGAAACAAGTTCAAGGTCTGGGTCAGAATCTCCATGGTCGCAAGGATGCCAACCGAAGCGCTAGGTGGCAAGCCGGCCGCTGGCGAAGCGAGCGCTTCTCGGCGATGTGTCCGTTTTCGGTAGAATTCAGGGGCGAAACCGCTGATTCAGGCCGGCGTTCGACGCACGCCGAACCGCTGATTCAGCGCGGCTTTCGACTCACGGCGAACCGCTGATTCAGGACGGCGGGGTTTCGGGCGGCGAGGTTTTGGGCGGCGAGGTTTTGGGCGGCGAGGTTTTGGGCGGCGAGGTTTTGGGCGGCGAGGTTTTGGGCGCCGCTGTTTCCGGTTGCGTTAGGGCGGCTCGGTTGCGGAGGCGAGCAGCAGAGTAGAGCACTGCGGGCAGCACGAGCATTGCGGAAAGCTGCGTGGCCAGCTCGCCGACGCCTGCGGCGAAGCCCATGCTGCGCACGGCGCCGTTGATGCTGAACAGCAAGGCGGCATAGCCGCACAGGGTCGTCATCGAGCAGGCGACGACGGCGCCACCAGTTTCGATGAAGGCGCGCTCCATGCCTTCCTCGCCTTCGAGCTCGCGCCGCTTCATCACGTTGACGGCGTAGTCGGCGCCGACGCCGATCGCGATGGGCAACGCCACGAAGTTCAAGAAGTTCAGCTTCGATTGCGTCAGGTACAGCACCGACACCAGCGACGTGACCCCGAGGGTGAGGCTAGCGAGGGCGAGGAAGCCCCCAGAACGCCAGCGAAAGGCGAACAGGATGACGAGGGCCGTCCCGAGAAAGCTCACCAGGGTCACGCGCGGGGCGTCGCGCGCGATGTACTGCAGCATGTCGGAGAAGATGACCGCTTCGCCGGTGCCGCGAATGATGTCGCCGTTCGGTAGCCGGACCGCGCGGAAGCTGTCCGCCCACAACATCAAATAGTGTGCGTCGTACAGGCTCTTGCCGGGCGAGGGCGCAACGTAGACGATGCGGCCGCGGCTACCGTCTTTCTCTTCGAAGGGTCGCGCCACCAGCGGGGGCAAATCGGCAGGGCCGATGGGCTTCAGCGTCTTGGGCAGATGCTCTTTGATGAGCGCCAGGTCTTTGCCGGCGACCAAGCCTTTCTGCTCTGCTTTCTCGGTGCGCTCGACGATCTCGCGCCAGAGCTCCAGTTTCTTCTCCTGATCGGTGGGCAATAGCGAATAGATGCTGGCGACGGTTCCGAAGGGCTTCTTCCCAGCGGGCGCCTTGTCCCGAATGCTTTCGAGTTCTTTCACCAGCGGCTGCACCTGATCGAGGCGGTCCACCACGACGGCGCGGCCGCTCTGATTCAAGCGACCCGCCACCTCGTTCACGCGGCTGCCGAGCTTGCCGGCGGAGGTTTCGGCCAGCTGATCGTTGCGCATGTGCCGCAGGTTGTACTCCATGGGATCGCCCAGGAAATACAGAGCCGTCAGGGTGACGGAGCCGATGGCGAGCAGCACGCCCACGACGCTGACGGGCAAGGCGAAGCGCTTCGCCAACCACACGAAGGGGCGCCCGTAGAGCCCGGCGAGTCGATCGCGAAAATCGCGCGAGCCGGCGAGCGGCCGGAAGCGTTCGCTCAAGACTAGAAACGAAGGCAGCACGCCGTACGTCGCGATCCAACACAGCATCATCCCGGCGGCTCCGATCACGCCGAAGTGGCGAAAGCCCCGGAACTCGGTGAGCATCAGCGCGCCGTAGGCGGCGACGGACACCACGGCTGCTGCCAGCGTGCCCTGATACGTCCCGAGCGTCGCTGCCTGCACGGCCGCGGGCACGTCGAGCGATTCGCTGCGGCGCGCCTCGAGGTAACGCGCCATGTACACCACCATGGCGTTGATGCCGTTGCCGGCGACGATGCTGATCAAGAAGCTGGTGGCGGCATTCAGATGCCCCACCGTGAGTTCGGCGAACGCAAACGCCCACATGCAGCCGAGGCCGATGGACAGCCCCATGACCCCAAGCACCCGGAACCGCAGAAAGAACAAATAAACAACGAGCAGCACCAGGCCGAAACCGATGGCTCCCACTTCGGTCAAGTCGCGCGTGACCGCGCGGTACTGCTCGGCGCCCGTTACGAGGCTACCGGCGAACCCATAGCGAAAGCTGGGGTCGGCCTTGGTGTACTCCGCCTGGTCGACGATCTTGGCGATGCGATCTTGCATGGCGAACGCGCGCTGATCCGTGCCTCCGAGCGGCGTGCGCAGCATGATGACGGCAAACTTGCCGCCTTCGCCCAGGTAGTAACCATCGGTGCCCGGCGCGGACTTTCGCGCCTCGTCGAGCTTGCGCTCGAGGCGTGAGCTGATGGCTTTCGGATCGAACGCCGGCGGCGGTTCGTCGTCGATGTTGAGATCGAGCTCACGACCGACCTCCCAGTCATAGCGTTCGACGACGTCTCGATGCAGCTGCTCGACATCCGCCAGATCTGCGTAGAGGTGCTTGTTCTTCTCGAAGAACTGCGTCGCCTCGCGCGGGCCGTTGTCGACGCTGCTCACCCACTCTTTCGGCAGCTCGCGCAGCTTGGGGGTCATTTCGACCAGGAAGCGCTTCAGGACGGCGGTATCCTTGGCCTCGGCCGTGACGGCCAACGTGGACTGCGAGGCGAGCCGCGTGGAGACCTTGCGATGCTCGATCACGCTGGGGCTCGAGTCGGGCAGGAGCTCTCCGAACCCCGTGCGGACCTCGAGCTTGAGCGCAAGCCAGGCGGACGGTATCGCCGAAAGGGCCGCCAGCAGCACCACCAAGAGCGGACGCTGCACTTGCAGCGTGGCGAGGGTGACCAGCAGACGCTCTAATGCACGCATGAGACGAGGCAGGTTGCGCGGCCGCTGCAAGGACACGGCGCAGGGGGCCCGCGAGCGGCGACTCTGCATCGTCCAGGCGGAAAGTCAAGCTAACCGCCGAGCAAGTGGCTCGTGGCTGGCGACCGCCGGCGCGCTCGGCCCGACGGTCGCGAATAGCCACACTGCCCGCGAAACTACGGAGTCGCCTTGGCTTTGGCTTCTGCCTTCTTGCGGTACAGCGAATCGTAGTTCAGCCGGTTCGATTCGCTGACCAGCTCGTTGAACTTCTGGATGACCTGCGCGGGATGCCCGTCGATTTGGTAGGCGTACGCTGCATACTCTTTGGTGAAGTCTTTGTTGTCTCGCTTGCGTCGGCTGAGCTCCTTCGCTGACTTCAACAGCTCCTTCGAATCGCTCACGAAGCTGCTGAAGAGCGAGACGTCGCTGGCTTCGGCGGGGTTCTTGGTGACGTAGTCGTCGAGCTCCGTGACGGTCTTTCCGTAGGCCTCGAGTGTCGCGTCGTAGCTCGCGCCGTCGAGCTCCTTCAGGGTCTTGACCTCGGCGGCCTTCACCAACGCCTTGGCGGAGTTGACGACCGAGCGCTGCTTGAACTCGAGAGCCCGCTCGGGATCTTTCGAGATCTTCTCGAGCTGCCGTTTGCCTACCTCTTCGTTGAGGGCCACGACCTTCGTTTCGAAGCTGTCGTTCGCCGCTTTGAAGGCGTCGAAGCTTGCCATGAGCGTTGGGTGCATCTGCTTCGCCTTGGCAAACTTGTCGTCTTTGTAGTCTTCTTGAGTGTAGTAGCCGTGAGCGAGCTTGACGTCGGCGGTCACTTTCTCGAGCGCCCCGCGGTAAGTTTGCGCGGCAGCGTCGATGTCGGCGAGCGGCGGCTGTTTGGCCTTGGCTTCATCGATGTCTTTGATGCAGCTGTCGGCCTGGTAGATTTCGTGAAGCGCATACACGTGGCGCTCTTTACCGGTCGGCCCGACCTTCTCGTCTTTGATCCACTCGAGGTAGCGGCTCTTCGAATCGAACACGTTGCGCGTGGCGCCGTTCAGACACGAGATGTACTCGGACAGCTTGTCTGCCAGTTGCCCGTCCTTGTCGACCTCTTCGGCCTGCTGCTTGGACTCGGGAGTCGCCGCTTGCTTCTGCGCCTGTTTCTCGGCTTGTTCGACGAGCTTGTCTGCCAGCTTGTTGCATCCAGGAAGCCCGATCAGACAAGCTAACCCGGCCCACGCTGTCCATGTTCGCATCGATAGGTCCTTTCGTTCAGTTGACAAGGCATTGAGTCGACAATGACATTGTCGACAAGGATATTGCTGTCCCTGCCGACGAGCAGAGCGCAAGCAAACCTCGACCAGCCGCATTCTAGGCGAGTGAGCCGCGCCTGCAATAGGCGTATCGGCCCGTCACGCTCGAATTCACGGCCCGCGAATACGGCGACATTGAATCGGCGCCGAGTTGCCCGAGTTGTGAGCGTTCACGGTGTCGCGAGATGAGACGGCCGCTTTTCTGCCGGAGACGTTTCCACATGCGCGACCGGCACGTTCGTCCCAAACGGCTGGTCACCTACAGTGAGACCTACAGCACGCGTGTGTGAGGACTCTAGTGACCTTCGAGAAGCCCAGCGTTGGAGGATTCACACCTAAAACTCACAACAGCCAGGTTCGTGCCCGTCCACGAGCCTACTCGACTTCGCCGTCCCCGAAGGCGCAGCGAAAGCCGAAGCGCTCGTCGGGTGTGTTGTCCCCGTCGCGATAGGCGGGGTTCACGAACTGATCGATGCTGACGAAGCTGCCACCCCGGGGCACGTGCACACTCGAGTCGCACTCTTCCGGCGCCTCGGAGTAGTCGCTGCACCAGGTGCTTTCGGTCCATTCCCAAACGTTGCCAGCCATGTCGTACACGCCTTCGGGTGTCGCCCCGTCCTCATACGACTTGACGGGCGTCGTGCTGCCCACGATGTCGTCCCAGTTGAGCAGACCTTCGGCGGGGACGTCGTCGCCCCAGGGATAAGGCCGACCTTCTTCACCGCGTGCGGCGTACTCCCACTCCTTCTCGTTGGGCAAGCGCTTACCGGCCCACGCGCAGTAAGCGTGAGCGCGCTCCCAATCGATGCATCCGACCGGGTGATTGCCGGGCCGCACGGAGTCTTCGGGACATTGGCCTGGGATATCGTCGATGGGCGCCTCGCAGGCGTCGGCGTTCACGCACGCTTGGTACTGGTCGACGGTCACTTCGGTTTCGTCGATGCAGAACACGTCGAAGTCGGGGTTGATCACCGGCCACGCATTGTCTTCTTCGAGGCCCGTTCCGATGATGCCGGTGCCCGCTGGGATCTCGATCAACTTGGGACCGCGCAGGTCTTCGCCTTCGCAAGGACCTGGAGGGTCCACCACGCCGGTGGTCACTGTGACGGCGGTGGTGGTGTCCGATGAGGCGCCTCCCATCGACGTCGTGTCGGTGGTGGACGTCGTGTCGGTGGTGGACGTCGTGTCGGTGGTGGACGTCGTGTCGGTGGTGGACGTCGTGTCGGTGGTCGAGGTGCCGCCCGTGGAGGTTTCGCCGCCCGTGGAGTTGGCGCCTCGGGTCGAGCTCATGCTTTCCGTGGAGGTGTCGCCACCGGTGTTCGACATGCCTCCGTCGGAGGTGTTGTTGCCCTCGCTACCCCCCGAGCTCGACGTTGGGGTTCCGTCCGGGTCGCTGCCACCCGAGCCGCCGTTGTCGGTCGTTTCGGTCTGCGTGATCGAGGCGTTGCCGCCGGAGCCGCCGTTGGCCCCACCCAGCGTGGTCGGGCCCACGGTGTTGCCGCTTTCGGAAGGCGGGGGCTCTTCAATCGAAAAGAGCTGATTACACGCCACCAGGGCCAATGCGCCCACGAGGCCATACGCCACCAGGTTCGAAGACTTTGTTAAGGAACGGGAAACACCCACCCAAGCAGCATACTGCACCCGCGGCCGAGCACCCAATTCGGAAAGCGTCGTTAACGGAGGTTCCTCATCTCGAGGCCTCGCGTTGAGGCCCTCACAGCGTGACGGGCAGGCCTAGAGGACGGAGAAAGTCGCTCAGGACTGCCCGCTCGTCTCTCAACGATACAGCTTGCTCAGAGCTCGGAGCAGCCCTCTTGAAGTGAGCACACGTTTTCGTCGAGCTCGTCGCAGGCGGTCGCCGTGCCCGTACAGAAGAAATTCTCGTCCGCCCAAGCGCAGCCAAGCATCAGTGTGCACTCGGTTTCGGTGGTGATGTCGACGCAACCTCCCTCGAGCTGGATCGAGCACGCCCCCTCGTCCGCATTCCACTCGCAGCCAACCTTCGCATTGCAGGCCGCCTCAGCCCCGCTGTTGCAGTTCGCGATCGGCATGCACGGTGTGAGCCACTCGCAGCCGCCAGCCTCGCAAGTGCTTCTTTCGCCATGGCCTGCGCACTCTGCGTCTCCGTCGCAGGCACCGCCCACGCTGCAGCCGAGTTGCGCAGCGCACGTCGCATCCGTCGTGTAAGTGCTGCACTCGACCGCCGTCCCGCCGCACACCGGCACCGACGTCGATCCGCCGGCGGAGCTGCCACCGGAGCTCGCATCAGCGCCCGCTGCGCCACTAGCGCCCGCGGCACCCGCGTCTCCCGCCGCGCCGCCCGCGGAACTCGCAGCGCCACCAGTGCTGCTCCCGCTGCCGCCGCTCGCCGTTGTGCCGCCCGATCCGCCAGCGTTCGTGCCTCCGCTGCCTTGGGTGGTGCTGGAGGTCCCGCCCGAACCGCCCACCGAGCTGCCCCCGGATCCCCCGTTCGAGGAGCTCGTCGTGCTATCGCCGTCCTCGGAATCGTCGCCACCGCAGGCAACCGCGAGCGTTCCCAAGATGATGCAGGCCACTGAAACCGAGCCGAACTGGAGACGATTTTTCATGGATATTTCCCTCTGACGGTAAGAGCAAAACGCTGGTTCAGCCGATTCGGTGGGGACGGGAGGGCTGCGTTATCAAAGAGTCGGCCTTTGCCTTCAACCCGTGGAGAAAAGTTACAGTAGCGGTTCGTTGGGACCCTCCGAGCTCCGCACGCAGGTTGGCTGGGCTACCATCGCGGCATGCGGAGTCGCGCTTTCGGAGTGTGTGTCGGAGCTGCGGCGCTCTTGGCGGTGGCAGCCTGTTCGGATGCGGAAACGTCGAAGTCGACGGCAGAAGACACCACGTCGAGCGCGTCGGGGACGACGTCGACCTCGAACGGTGGGGCCAGCGCGACCACCACGTCGACGCCGACGTCGACGAGCGGCAGCGCGTCGACGACCAGCGCAACCGGCGACGGAGCTTCCGCGGGCGGCGCGAACTCGAGCGCAGCGGGGCCGACCACGGGATCGCTCACGACTGCAGCTGACTCGAGCACTACCTCGACCACCGGCGACGGAGGTGGTGCGAGCGACGCCCTGGAAAAGCTGCGGCAATACCTGGCGATCGAGCGCGTCGAGCGCCCCGATCTCGCAAGCCAAGACTTCGCGACCGTGCCGCTCAGCGCTGCCGATTCAGAGACCGCGCGCGACCTGATCTGGCAAGACCACGCTTCGTTCATCGCCACCGAGCGCCAGGCGGAAGCCGACGCGAAGGCCATCACCCTCGGCGATCACACACTGCGCTACGACTTCACCAGCTTCGGGGACGAGCCCGAAACCGGGCACAGCCTCTACATTTCGCTCCACGGAGGCGGCGAAGCCGACGCCAGCGTCAACGACGAACAGTGGGAAAACCAGAAGATCTTGTACGAACCGGACGAGGGCATCTACCTCGCCCCGCGCGCTCCTACCAATACCTGGAACCTCTGGCACGAGGCGCACATCGACCCGTTGCTCACGCGGCTCATCGAGAACTTCATCGTGCTCGAGGGCGTCGACTCGAACCACGTCTACGTGATGGGTTATTCTGCCGGTGGCGACGGTGTTTACCAGCTCGGCCCGCGCATGGCCGACTCGTGGGCTGCAGCCGCGATGATGGCGGGGCACCCGAACGACGCTCATCCCGACAGCCTGCGCAACCTGGGCTTCACGATCCACGTGGGCGGACTCGATACTTCGTTCGACCGCAACCTGGTCGCCGCAGAGTGGGGCACGCTGCTCGATGACCTGGAAACGGCAGACCCCGGTGGCTACCCGCACTACGTCGAAGTGCACCCCGACAAGCCGCACTGGATGGACCTCGAAGACGCGGTGGCCGTGCCCTGGATGGCCGAGTTCACGCGCAACCCGCTGCCCGATCGCATCGTGTGGCTGCAAGACGACATCACGCACTCGCGCTTTTACTGGCTCGCTGTCGACGAGGCGAACGCCGTGGGCGGCGCCCGCATCGAGGCGAATGTCGCAGGGCAGAGCATCGACATCGAGAGCAGCGGCGTGAACCGCGTATCGCTGCGACTCACGGACGACCTCGTAGATCTCGATCAACCGATCCGCGTGGCTTCGGGTGACGAGACCTTGTACGAGGGTACCGTTCCGCGCACCATCCTTGCGCTCTGGACCAGCACCGAAGAGCGCGGTGACCCAGCGCTCGTGTTCAGCGCCGAAGTCAGCGTCGACGTGCAGTAGCAAGCATCAGGTTCTACTCGATGAGACCTTGCCACCGGAGCAGCGCTGTAGCCTCGATCGTCAGAAGCGTCCGCTGAGCATGACTCCGCCGCCCGCGGGCGCTGGGCGTCCGTCGGCCGCGGTGTCGTCGGGCGCGCCGACCAGGTACAGCGTCACTCCCGTCGCGGCCAGCACTCCCCCAGCCACGAACGCGATCGTGGACACATTGCCGGCGTCGTAGGCATCTTGCTGTTTGTCGCGCGCGGAACCTTCGCAGGATGTGTCGCAGTTGGCTTGCTTCTTGAGCGAGAGCGCGCGGAAGCCGTAAACCGCGCCCACGGCGAGCCCGACCGTGCCCACCGCGGCCACGATGATGCCGACCGTGCTGAGCGTCGAACCGCCGCCGCTCGTGTCCGGCTCGTCCGCGGGACCTGGGTCTCGAGCCCCACCCGAAGTCGTCGCCGCGGCTGGTACCGGCGCCGGGTCTTTGGTGTCGGTCGGGGTGAAGGCGAGTTCCGGGACGAGCACCGTCAGCTCAGCGGGTCCTTTGGCTTCGACGACTTCGCGGAAGGGCTCGCGGCCGGGCGCGCGGGCTTCGACGACATGTTCACCCGGATCGACGGGGAGCGCGGTCCCGAGCGCTGCGGGCCCGAGGTGCACGCCGTCGCGGATCACTTCGAGACCGGGCGTGTGAGGTGTCTGGACGTCGACGGTGAGCCGGGCGAGCTGCGGCTCGAGC
>Ga0315910_10005415_pt1 | contig 10446 bp, 12 predicted proteins | sample EdamamesoilMG_FD_204470 | JGI IMG/M metagenome (GOLD analysis project Ga0315910, IMG submission 204470) | Garden soil microbial communities collected in Santa Monica, California, United States - Edamame soil | ecosystem: Environmental > Terrestrial > Soil > Garden | place: USA: California... | reverse complement strand
ATGAATCGCATCAAATGAAACACTAAAACCTCCTGCATGTTCGTGTCCACCAAACTGGGTAAACGTATTAGCAACACATTCCATCATGCGCACAATGTTTACACTACCATCACCACGTACCGATCCTTTAATAGCACTATCATTCTTGCTCCATACAAATACCGTGCGACCATAGTGTTCCATTAAATTTGCAGCTATCAATCCTAGTACACCAATATTCCAATCGGGATGCCCTACGACAATTACTTCACGCAGTGGACGAACGTCAAGCATGGCACGTGCAGTCTTAACACTATGTGCAACCAACACTTTGCGTTCCTTATTTAATTGTTCGATGTGTTCCAATGCAGATCGTGCTTCGGTATCGGTTGTTGCAGATAGCAATCGAAATGCATCCATGGGATGCGCCATGCGTGATGCAGCATTTATTTTTGGGGTAATACCAAATGCAATATCGTCTTCGGTTAAAAATTGTGGAGCAACTCCGTTTGCAAGCAACAATGCCTGTAACCCTTTTCGTTTTGTTTTTTGCAATACTTTTAATCCATATGTCGCAAGCAATCTATTTTCATTTGTCAGTGGCACCAAATCACTAACCGTTGCAATACCCACCAAATCAAGTAGCCATTTCTCCCAACCTTCGGCAAATTTCCAACCAAGCTCTGTAACTCCCCGTTCAATCAGTGCGCGTGTCAACTGATATGCAACTGCACATCCACAAATCATTGGGTCAGGATACTTGGTACCTACTTTTGGATTCACTACTGCAAATGCATTCGGTAATGTCGCCAGCGGTTCGTGGTGATCGGTAACAATCACGTCAACATTTTGTGTGTTCAAATAATCAATATCATCGTGCCCAGTAATACCAAGATCAACCGTGATGATGAGCTTTACATTTTTTTCAGCAAGATCAATTACCGCATCACGATTGAGTCCATACCCTTCATCGTGACGATGCGGAATGTAATAAATGACATTTATAATTCCCGCTGCATCAAAAACATTTTTCAATAATGCACACCCAGGAACACCATCCGCATCATAATCGGCGTACACAGCAATTTGTTCGTTGTCTTTAATTGCATCGATGATACGGGTTACGGCTTTTTCCATATCATTCAATAGCCAGGGTGACGAGAGGTTGGTGTATACCGGATTCAAAAAGATTTCTGCTTCACCCGCAGTGGATACGCCACGGTTTACCAATAAGTGCCCAACAAGTTCTGGATACCCATCTAGCTCATCAGGTATTACTTTTTCAGAGACTCGATACTGCATGAACCCGAGTATAGCATTTTGATAATTTTGCTATACACTGTACGCATGTCGGAAAAGAATGTGTTTCAAAAAATTATCGATCGCGAAATTTCTGCAGAAATAGTGTACGAAGATGATGCTTATTTGGCATTTCTTGATATTGCACCAGTATCATATGGGCACACGCTATTGATACCAAAAGATAACTATACTTGGATCCAGGATGCTCCTGATACTGTAGTTGCAGATTTATTTATTAAAACCAAACAACTATTGATTGGTATCAAGAAAGCGCTTAATTGTGATTATGTACAAATTGGAGTTGCTGGTAATGAAGTTCCCCACTTGCACGTGCATCTTATTCCCCGATTCCATGGCGACCAAATATTTGTTGGCAGAAAATCATACGAACACGAAGACCAGATGAAAGAATATGCAGAGAAAATTAAGAGTGCTCTATAAATTCCTCATATGAGAGTCGCCGTCGGAACACAGAACAAAGCAAAGATTGAAGCTGTGAAAGAAATTTTGAAAGACTATTCACACCTAAAGGATGCTGATGTTTTCGGAGTAGATGTTCAATCAGAAGTTAGTAGTCAACCATTATCACTTGATGAAACTGTGTCTGGTGCTATGAATCGTGCATCAAACGCATTTCATAATTGCAATTACGCTATAGGAATAGAATCAGGACTTATGACTGTATCCGCAGCAAAAAGTGGATATATGGATGTATGTGCATGTGCAATATTTGATGGAAATGAATATCACATCGGTTTATCATCTGCATGGGAATTTCCAGATATAAGCATTATGAAATTAATGACTGAAGAAAAAATGGAGATGAAGGAAGCAGTGCAAAAAGCAGGGTTAACTCAAAACACAAACATCGGATCCGAGGAAGGTGCTATCGGTATTCTTACTAAAGGACGTCTTGATCGAAAAGAGTACGCGAAACAAGCATTACGAATGGCATTAATTCATATCGACTAGCTCTTAAGCGCTTCTATTCCCGGCAATGTTCCTTGTGCCAAGAATTCAAGCATTGCCCCACCAGCTGTTGAAACAAACGTTACATGCGATAGTGCTTCGCGTGCATGTAGTGCAGCAACGGTGTCACCACCACCCACAACCGTTGTACCGTTTGATTCGGCAAGTGTGTCTGCAATAGCAAAACTACTTGCAGTGTATCCTTTTTCATACCAACCCAATGGTCCATTCCATAATACCGATTGTGCTTTCGCTATTTTCTCTTTAATACGATCGGTGGTTTGCGATCCGATATCGACAATAACATCGGTCACATCAACATCACCAACAGCAACAGTTTTTGGCTCACCATTTTTATCAACTACCACAACATCGCTAGGAATTATTAATTTTTCACTATCTTTAATATCAGTAACCATTTCCAGCCCATCAATAACCGATGCACCAATACTATTACCACGTGCTTGCAGTAATGTATTTGCTAATGCTCCACCCAATACTACCGTGTCTGCGTTTTCTAAAAAGTATTTGATGACCGGCAGTTTCGTTTCAAATTTTGCGCCACCAATAATAACTACTGATGGATGTGCTGGATTGCGCATCTTTTCAAGGTTTTGCAATTCATCCATAAATTGAAATCCTGCAAATGACGGCAGCAGTGTAGGTAGTAATGCAACACGAGCGTGACTGCGATGCGAAACAGAAAAAGCATCATTTACAAAATAATCTCCACATGCAGCAAGCGCTTGAGCAAATTGCATGTCGGCAGCTTCTTCCCCAGGATGAGCACGCAAATTCTCGATAACTACTGCATGTCCTTGTGCTAGGTTTGCAATCACCTTTGGTGTCGTCTCTCCATCAAACAATGGAATAAATCCCATATCGCGTTCACCATGCGCGTGCAAAAAATCAAATACCGGGCGCAAACTTAATTTTGGATCACGACCAATATGACTAATAATCACCACCTTTGCTCCTTTGCTCATTAAAAAATGTAACGTCTTCATCGATTGATGTACGCGCCATATCTCGCCATCAGTAATTACCCCTTCAGGACCCAATGGAACATTCCAATCAACGCGTACGATGACGCGTTTACCAGTAATATCAGGAATGTCGTGTAATGTTTTAATCATAAATGTTAATGATACGCTGCAAATAATTGCGGCAACTGTTTGGCATCAACACCAGCGCGACCAACCAACAATCCAGCAATATGATCACGGGAAGCAAAGTCATGTGCATTAGAACCATTAACCGATCCACCGTATAAGATAGAGAGTTTTTGATAATTCTTAATACCACACTGCTCGTGCAAGACCTTTGCAATGTAGAGCGACATCTCGACTGCTTCGTCGGGTGTTGCACTGCGTAGTGCGTTCGCGCCAATTGCCCATACCGGTTCGTATGCAATAAGCATGTTCTTCATATGTACATCAGTGACTCCAGCAAATGTTTCAATGATCTGATGCTTTAGTTCTTGCAGATATGCCCCACTGCCATCACGAGTAGTTTCACCAACGCAAACAATCGGAATCAATTTGTGTTGTAAACATGCATGAATTTTTTTATTTACCACAGCATTGGTCTCGCCCATTGCACGACGTTCACTATGACCAAGGATAACGTATGACGCGCCTACGCTCTTTAATAATTTTGGACTAACCATTCCGGTGTACGCACCATCGGTTTCATAAAAGGTATCCTGCGCTCCCAAAGATAGTGTTGATCGTCTAGGAAATGTTTTTGCAACAAGCGACAACATTGGCGTCGAGGGACAAATAATAGTAGCCACTTTTGTTTTTTTATTAAGGGCACTAATAGTTTTCACTGTTTTAGTAACATCAAGTACCGACGTTTGGTACATTTTCATATTAAGTGCCAGGTATTTTTTCATGCTCTTACAGTATATCAAACATAATAAAAAGCCGGTCACTATTAGGGTGCCGACTTTTAATCACTAAAATCATCATGAAAAATTACTCATTCTTTGTAAAAGCTACATTGGCCCAGGGAGTACCTGTTATGCCATGATCATAACCGGTTTCCGATGCATCATGTAATATCAGCTCGTCAGCTGTTAACTGATTAATGGTAAATTTTCCATTTTCAGCAACGGCTGTTTGTGTAAAAATTACAACATCATTCTCCAGGATGTATGTCCCAGAATAAGCGGTCTGAAAATTATTTACTGGCTGTTCGTATTGCCATTCCCAAACAGAATCATTAACCATTAAAAGATAATAATTTGGAGCCGTGTTTGGATCGTCATTAAATACGGTGCCATCGGTATAGCTGGTGAGTTTCCAGGTTCCAAGAACAGTACCGGATTGGTCTTGCTTATTACATCCAGTAATAACAAGGGCGCACAAACATAGTGCGCATAAGATGAATTTTTTCATATACGTATATTTATTGTTTTAGAACATGTTCATAGAAATAGTAATACACATAGTAAAAAAGTCAAGCTTTCGCCTGACTTTTTTATAAAACCTTATATTTCAATGATTATTGAGGAATACACAGCGCCCATACCCAGATATTAGCACTATCAATACAGGTAATCATCCATGCATTTGCGTCTGCTGTAGGAGTACTTGGAGCAGCAGAATTATTATTCCAGAAACTAGAATTAGTGATTGAATCCGAAGATGAAATAGGCATGCTTTGTGTTATTGATGACGGAGCGCCTCCACCAGTAGTACATCGTCCGCCGCCGCCCATAACTTGCATGTTTGCTCCACATGAGACAAAGTGTCGCATACGACCACTGGTATTAGAATATGCCATAGTTATTTGGCTTCCAACCGTTGACCATGTTCCCACACCGCTTGTTGAACCTGGCTCTACAGTAAGAACTTCACCTGGGACAGGGCCACCTCCTTCGATACGGATCTTTCCTCGTACTCCCAATGCCGGTGCATTAAGGTTGGCATTGCCTTCGCTGATCATAACTCCAGGAGTTGTAACTCCGTCAGGATATGGAACGTCTGCTGTTACTTTCAATGCACTGTTTGCGCTCCATGCACCAGCTGTAGGCCAACCCCATGAAAGTGTCTGCCCAATCTGGGTACCAGCAGCAAGTGATGACGGCCAACCAGTAGCTGAAGTTAAACAGTTATATCCAGGGTCACCAGGTAATCCTGTTGTAGGGTCATTTGCTAAACAAAATTGTTTAGCTGCCATCCATCCTGTTGGCTGACCTACGATTTCAAAACCACCGTTTGGGGTTGCTCGGTAACTGCGACCAGTAATCTGACCAGCAAGTCCGATACCTGTTGTTGTGATTCTATTACCAGCAGTTAACAGACCTTGTGTACCAAAGTTTCCAATTTTTGCTTGTGGAACTGTACCTGTATTAATAGGTGCTGCTACGTTACCACCTGGTGCGGCTACAGTTGGTGCGGTAAATGCCATTGCATAGGTTGCACCTAGACCAATAATTAGTCCTAGTGCAATTAATGCGATGTGTTTTAGATTAATGATGTTCTTCATATAGGTATCAGTATAACAAGGTTAGATGGATAATGTCACACAACTAGATCTTAGGTTTCATTAAAGATCGGTGTTATTGTTCCTCCTGCGCCACCTCCTGGATTAGTACATGTAGGGCTTACGGTAATAGTATGACTTGCCGATGTCGAACCGTTTGGACCAGTACAGTTCAAGTTATATGTTGTAGTTCCAGTAACTGTAACCGTTTGTGTTCCGTTCGTTGCAACCGGACTACCATTCAAAGTACAGCTGGTAACGTTACTTGATGACCATACTAATGTGCCTGTTGATGGAGCAGTCTGGAAACATGCAGTACCCGATAATACTGCTGTTGGTGTACACGCAGTGACTGTTGCAGTGGTTGTTGCCGTTGTTGTTGGTACACCGGTTCCCGTACAGGTAAGGGTGTATGTAGTACTTGGCGCTGCAACCGAAACACCAAGAATAGGTTGGTTTGCAGTTACTGGTAGTGGATGGTCACCAGGCATAGTGTCACCATTAACGCTGGTTGATGGGGTTGAAGTAATCGTACAACTATTAAATGGTGATGGTCCTGTTGATGGATTATAGGTTGCGTTGTAAACAAGATCAGTTACCGGTGATATTCCACATGAAGAAACCAAAGATGGACTTGCAGTGATAGTCAAAGTAGGTTGCTGCAGATCAATATGAACACCGGTAAAATTAATCCAACCCATAACATCGCCTCCCCAGGCATATCCCGATACATCACCGGTAGTGATGTTTACTGTTACACCATATGCAGGACCACCTGTTCCATTATTGGTAAGTGCAATCCAGCCATCCCATCCACCTGCTTGTGCATCGCTTGAAGCCAGCGCACGTGCCCAACCAGAAAATGCTCCTGTCGTAAGATTAATCGTTGGCGCGCACGGAGCAGTTCCAGGACATCCACTAACACTATCGAACGAAACCCAACCCATGTGCTCACTCCATGCCTGGCCAGTAATGGCACCTAATGCGTTGACGTTTACACCATAACCAATACCACTACCAATATCATCACTATTAAACGAGATCCATCCTGCGCCACGACCAACAGTAAGTCCTAAAGGGTTTATAACTTCATCAGATCCGTTTGGCATATCCGACCAAGCAAAGCCGGTAAAATTATCGCCAGAGCTTGCACGCACAAGATCGGCTTTTCGAAATTGAGTAACGGTAAATCCTACAACTATTACAACCGCGAGTAAGGACAGCGATACTAATGTGTGTTTATAACGTTTTAGGGTATGTTTCATATTATTGTTCAGCGCCTTCAAGCATCAAGGCAGTAAATGTTGCTTGCTGTGCATCAGTTATTTCGGGAGCCGGCTCGTTCATCAACGCATCGAATGCTGCCTTCTCTTCTGGAGTCAGTTCAGGAGCGGACGTATTCATCAATTCTTCAAATGTCTGTAGATTTGATTGCTGCTGTTGTTGTGTCTTTTTCCACCACATATAACCAAGAGTAATCGCTCCTGCTGCCAGTACAATAATAAGAATACTGATAATCAACTTTTTGCGTTTGTGTGCACGTTCCATTGATTGCATGGTTCCATTCATGCTTTTTATTATAGCAACAAACAATAAGAAAATAGAGAGTGTTATACATAATTGACTTCCATACCATTTCGACTATACTGCCAGTGTATCCAGGTCCTGCCCAAAAAGCCGGGCTATTTTAATAAAAAATGAATAACAACTACACAGCGTATGTTACTTGACCTAAAAGCACTAAAAGCAACCTTGGAACAATTGGAAGAAGAAAAACGAATTCCCAAGGAAAAAATCATCGATGCTATCGAACAATCATTAGCCGCAGCGTATAAAAAAGATTACGGTAAGCGCGGACAGATTATTAAATGTCATTTCAATACCGAAACTGGTGACATGGAGTTCTACCAGGTAAAAAAGGTCGTCGACGACACCTTGGTTCGCCCTGCATTAACCGAGGCTGAACTGGAAATGGTAAAAGCTGGCACCTTTGTTGATGATAAAGCCGAAGATGATGAGCGTCCCCGCTTTGACGAGGAAAAGCACATGCTTCTTCCTGATGCAAAAAAGATTAAGTCAGGTACTGAAATCGGCGACGAGTTGGTATTCCCATTGGAAACCGAAGAAAACTTTGGCCGCATTGCTGCACAGACTGCAAAGCAGGTTATCATCCAGCGCATTCGCGAAGCGGAAAAGGAATCAGTCATGGGTGAATACGCCGACAAGATTGGTACTATTCTTTCAGGAACCGTACAAAAAGTAGAACGCGGCACCGTGATTGTTGATTTTAATCGTGCTATTGGTTTTCTACAAAAGAATGAACAAATTCCTGGCGAATTTTATCGCACCGGTGATCGCATCAAAGTATTTTTGTTTGGTGTTGATGATTCCCCACGTGGTGTTGGTCTTAAGATCTCACGATCACATCCACGATTAATCCAAGCATTGTTTGCAATGGAATCTCCTGAAGTAGCAAGCGGTGTTGTTGAAATCAAATCGATTGCACGCGAAGCTGGCGCTCGATCAAAGATTGCTGTTTGGAGTAATGATCCTGATATCGATCCAATTGGTGCATGCGTTGGACAAAAAGGTATTCGCGTAACTACCGTTATGGGTGAATTGTCAGGAGAAAAAATCGATATCATCCCATGGTCTGAAAATGCTACTGAATTTGTTGCTGCAGCACTAGCGCCAGCAAAAGTATTGGATATTAAACTAGACGAAAGCGAAGAAGGTAAAAAAGCAGATGTTACGGTTGCCGAAGATCAGTTGTCACTAGCAATCGGTAAGGGCGGACAAAACGCTCGCTTGGCTGCAAAGCTTACTGGCTGGAAAATTGATATTAAAGGTATCGCTGGTGAAGCTGCAGCAACAGAAGGTGAAGAAGTAGCAGAAAACGAAGAAGGCTACACTAGCCTGAAAGACCTGAAGACTATGGTCACCGAAGAAGCTACGCCCGAAACAGAATCAGAATAATATACTTACACGCTATCTAATATAATTATTGTATGAACCTTTGGCACGATATTTCACGCGGCGATAACATTCCAGAAGAAATCAATGTCATCATTGAAATTCCAAAAGGATCGCCTAACAAATACGAGATTGATAAAAAGACAGGATTAATTGCACTTGATCGCGCAAACTACAGCTCTGCCCCATATCCATTTGATTATGGTTTTGTTCCACAAACATTATGGGAAGATGGTGATGCACTTGATGTGGTCGTGTTAACCACATTCCCGCTTGCTCCAGGTATTTTGGTTCGCGTACGTCCGGTTGCTGTTATGGAAATGATCGACTCGGGGGAATCAGATTACAAAATCATTGGTGTACCAGTAGATGATCGCCGATGGGAAGAGATTACTGATTTGGAACAGCTTAACAAACACTCACTTAAAGAATATAAAAACTTTTTTGAGAACATCAAACAACTCAAAAGTGATGACCCGAAGAAGTATGTTGTAGATGTACAGGGATACAAAGGTAAAGAAGCTGCGTTTGAAGCTATAAAGAAATCAATCGAGCTCTATACAGCCGAATTCGGACAAAAATAGACGGTGGATAACTCACTTCGCCTACTATTTCTAAATCGCGATATAATAAACAGCAGTAGAGGTATCTCTACTGCTGTTTTAATTACTTTAAATTTTTATATGATTAAAAAACTTTCACTAGTATTGATTATTCTTGCAGCATTCTTTGTTGCAGGATACGCACTAACTGTTTCAGCAGAAGAAGTTGCAGTAACTGTTTCTGGCCAAACAAATGTAAACGTCGACGCAGATGATCAGGATGCGGACGATGATGAAGATATGGACAACGATGGCCGCGATGAAGATGCTGATGATTCGGATGAAAACGAAGGCGACGAAAACGCAAATGAAGATCGTGGCGGATGGTGGGGTAGCCCAGATGTTCGTGAAGAACGCGATGAATTGCGTAACAACCGTCCTTCATGGTTTGACTTCTTCCGCGCACGCAAAGCAGAATTCCGCGCGCAGATAGAAATTCGTGAGGATATGAAACAAAATCGCCGCGGTTTGATCGAGGCTCGCTGGAACATGCTTTCTGTACGTTTTGAAAACGTTATTGCTCGATTGGAAAGCCGAATCGACAAAATGGACGATGCTGGAATGGATGTTTCAGCAGCAGTAACCCATGTAGCAAACGCAAAAGCATCGATTCGCGCAGCACAATCAAAAGCCGCACGACTTGCCGCAGCAGCAGAAGATAAAGTATTGACCAAAGAAGCAGTTATGGAAGCAAAGGTGGCGATCAAGGCAGACCTTGAGACAGCAAAGACTGAATTAAAGCTTGCTATACAAGTATTAGTAGCATTACAAGCAGAATCTGAATCAGACGAAGACTCTGATGAAGACGAAAACGAATAATACAATATATGGATACAATGGGACACAAACATAAGGGTAGCGCAGGCTGGATTATTGGCCTTATTATCCTTATCGCAGCTCTTATTATCATCAGCATGGTTGCTCCACGAAGCGCAGCACGCCCTGACATGATGAATAATCAAGCCGCACAGCAGTCAGATGATTTACAGTCAATCAGCTCTGATATTGAGGGCGACCTTAGTACCGATATCATGACTGACGATTTAGGATACTAATCTTGAATCAGCAAAAAACACCCGCAACCGCGGGTGTTTTTTGACAAACTCCTATTCCATGACTAGACTGTTGC
>Ga0315910_10005414_pt1 | contig 10448 bp, 8 predicted proteins | sample EdamamesoilMG_FD_204470 | JGI IMG/M metagenome (GOLD analysis project Ga0315910, IMG submission 204470) | Garden soil microbial communities collected in Santa Monica, California, United States - Edamame soil | ecosystem: Environmental > Terrestrial > Soil > Garden | place: USA: California... | reverse complement strand
TCCGGATCGTTATCGAACAGGTTGTCGATACCGCCGGACAGCGTCAGATGATCATGGAAGTCCCAGCGGAAGTTCAGGTCCACGTAGTGTTCCATTTCAATCTTGCGCGCCGACGACGGGATACCGTCGTTGATTGCATCGCCGTCCAGGCCAAACGCATCGGCTCGGACCGGCCGTGCATCCTTGACCTCGTCGATCAGACGCCAGTTCAGACCCACCTGCCACGGACCATCGCTCCAGGTGAGGCGCAGGTTGCTGAGCCACTCGGGAGTCGCAGTGCCCGGGATCCAGGCGCCGCAGGGTGACCCGAATGTCCCGGCGCAATCGATGAACGGCAACGCGTCGTTACCCTGGAATCCGTTCTCGAATACGTACGTCATCATGTAAAACACGTTGATCTGGCCCGGTGCGCTCATGCCGGTATCCATCAGGTCGAACGTATAGTCGACCTGCACGTCGATACCGTCGGTGCGCAAACTGGACACGTTCGCAGCCAGTGCATTGACCGGCGTGATATTTCCGGTGAGGTCACGAACTGCGCCCTGGCACAACTCTGACGTCAGGTCCCTGCTGAAGAAGCAACCCGAGATCAGGCTGTCGGGACCACCGCCAAACGAGGCAATGGCGTCCTTGATCTCGATATTGAAATAATCAACCGTGATCGAGAAGTTGTCGATGAACTCCGGCTCGTATACCGCGCCGATGTTCCAGCTGTCGGCCGTTTCCTCGTCCAGGTTCGGGTTGCCTCCGAACACGCCTTCCACCTGCACATTGCGCTGTTCGAAGTTCGCCGGGTCATTGACGCCCCACGCCTGGCAGAATGCGATGTCGTCCGGCGTGTTCAGGAAGCCGCTGGCCGGATCACACGGGTCCGAGTACGCGGGGAAGCCCTGGGACTGGCCGAGGAACAATTCGCCGATGTTCGGCGCACGCACCGCGCGCTGGTAGCCGCCGCGGATGCGGAAGCCGTGGATCGGTACCCACTCACCGCCCGCGGCCCAACTGGTCAGGCTGCCGACCGACGAATACTCACCGACGCGCACCTTGCCGTTCACGTTGAGCTTTTCGGCAAACTGGTGATCCTTCAGCAGCGGGATGTCCGTCTCCGCAAATACGTCGATGACGTTGTAGTCACCCGCTGTTGCCTGCGTGGCATTGAATCCCAGCACGTTGCCGGCGGCGAGTTGTGCATCCGGACTGAACCGGAATTCCTCGTCGCGATACTCGATACCGCCCGCGAGGCCGATATCCCCCGCGGCGAAGCCCGGCATGCTGCCGGTAAAGGTGATACCACCCATCATCTGTTCGTACTCGCCGAAGCTGTTCAGGTTCAAGCGCACGAACTGGGCCGCTTCCTCGCTGATATTGCCGGCACCCCAGATGTTCAGCGGGGCGCAACCGTTGGACGGGTCTATACAAACCGGGTTGGCGGCCGTACCCGTGACGTTCAGTGCCTGCAGGTACTTTTCCTTGTCGATGTCATTCCGCAGCACGTTGGTCTGGTGCACGTTGCCATATATGAAGAACGAGTCGTAATCCCACCGATCGTTGATCTCACCCTTGACGCCGGCGACGATGCGGTACATGCGGAAATCATCGTCGGAGATACGCGGACCCACTTCCACCATGCGGCGGCCGAAGAACAGCGCGCGCGCGATGCCGTCACCCGTGGGCTGACCGAAATACGGGTCGAAGACCGCCTCGGATGCCGCCATCGCCGCCTTGGTGGCCGCATTCAGGAACGGATTGGCACCGAAGTTGAAGTCAAATCCGGTCGTCGAGGAAATGAACGCGGGCGTCGGCGCCAACTGCGTCGGCGTGTTGTGATGCGTGAACTGCGTATCCAGGTAGGTCACGAAGTGTTCGTTGATCTCGAACTCCGCCATGCTGTTGACCTGGTAACGATCCTGCGGAATCTGCAGGTAGTTGTCCGGAGCATAGTTGAACCGATCCGCAGGATCCTGGAAGGGACGCGAGCTGCCATCGGGATTGAAGGTGAGGAACCCGGTCGGAGAAAGTCCGTCGAAATAGACGGTTTCCGGAACACCGAAGCTGCCACCCTCCACCAACGCCGGATTGCCGGCATCGTCGGTACCATCCTGTAATGTCACCGAACTGAAGTTCCGGTCGTCCGCCATCACCTTGTCGCGGTTGTTGTAACTCCCGTAAACAACGATGTTGCCGCGGCCATCGGCGAAATTGGTTCCCCACGTGGCGCTGGCGGTATATACATCGCCGTCGCCTTCGTCGGTGATCTCATAGCTCACATTGGCTTCAAAACCTTCGTAGTCATGCTTCAGGATGAAGTTGACCGCGCCAGCGAGGGCGTCCGAACCGTACGTTGCGGACTGACCACCGGTGACGACTTCCACGCGCTCAATGAGCGGCGCCGGCATGTTGTTGACGTCGACCGTGCCGTCGCTGAGCGTCGGCACCATGCGCTTGCCATCGACAAGAATCAGCGTACGCACCGCACCCAGACCGCGAAGGTCGATGGTGGCAGTACCCGTGCCCGGGTTGTTGGAGGTACCCGTGAAGCCCGGGATAATCTGGGGCAGTTCATTCAACAACTGCTCCATGTTGACCGTGCCGGTGGCCTCGATCTGCTCGGAGCCGACCACGGCGACCGGGCTTGGGGCACTAAGGTCGGTTCGCTTGATGCGAGAACCGGTTACGACGACTTCCTGAAGCGAACCCGAATCCTGTGCGTACACAGGCGCAGTGGAACCCATAACTGCAGATGCGACCGCTGCCGCGATCACCTTTCTCTTAAAAGGCGCGTTTGTCACGTTGAACCCCCTTTCCAAGTACACCCAATGATTTGAACTTAGTTCAGGTATCGGACAAAAACGGCTACCGATCCTGCCTTTGTATCGGAACGCGACAGAGTTTAGATGGAAACGCAACAGAGGTAAAGACTTCCCGCCCCATAGGTGCCGACAAAGTCGAAGTAGGTGTATGCACCTCCTCGGTTTTTTCTACTTATAGATAGCCCCGAATCCAGATCATCGGGCGTGTACCAATTACGCAACATACCTGTTGAATGGCACAAAAAACTAGGTATATCGACAAGGTTCGTCTGTTTTCCTGCTAGTTCTGCCAGCAATAAGCGACGCGTCATCAATTCCGGGAGTAAATTGCGAATGTCGCCAATAAACGACGCAGGGAGGTTTATCCCAAGACATATCCCAGGCTGGATTGGAGCTGACCAAATTCACGCTCCCATTCCCTTTGCTGTGCGGCACTCAGGTCCCTTTTCCAACGCCCGATCCGGGACCCATCCAGCGGCTGTAACAACAAGGGCAGACTGCAGGATTCCAGCTCGATGTAGTCCCGCGCATGGGCATGGAACCGCAGCATCCCCTGTTCGAACTGCAGACCCAATGCGTGCAGGAGTGGTGTCAGCGCCGCCTCGGGCTCGCGCACCAATTGTTCATAGCGAATTACGAAGATGCCGTTTTCCGGCAGATTCGCCAGGGCTGCCTGCATGACCGCGGCTTTCCAGTGTCCCCCGGCGCCCGCTATCGAGGCACACATCGGCAACAGGTTCCCCGTGCGCGGATCGCGCCATTGCAATGCCAGCAGCGATGCTGCCACGTCACGCCCGTCTCGCAAGACGTGAACCAACGGGCTTTCCGGAAACAACTTTCGCAACTGCGGGAAGGCGAAAACATTGGCAGGAGATTTATCGGCGATGAAGCGCTTCCTGGCTGTGCGTGCCGCGCTGGCAAGGATGTCGCGTATCGGCGCGGCGAATGCCGCCCGCAGCCCGCTGCGATCCGTGCCGTAATTGAGTGCCAGGTTGTCGCCCAGCACCCGATTCACTTGCTCCCATTGCAGCGCAATGGTTGGCGCAATCGCAAGATCCGGCGGACACGCGATCTCCGGATGACTGTCCAGGATCGCGCGCAACAGCGTCAGCCCGGAACGGTATGCGCCGCCCAGGAAGATCGGAACATTGGATTTGCCGCCGAGGGCGCTCAACGTGGATTCCATGGCACGGCTAATGGCCATACCCGAGCTCAGCCAGCAATGGTCCTGCCACGGACATCACGGCGCTGATCTGCTCCGCATTCAGATCCCGGCGCCAGCGTCCCACGGCGCTCCGGTACAGCGGCATTGCCACCTGGCGCGCGCTACTTTCCTCGGTGCCACCGAAAATGCGGGGATTCCGGTGGAACTCAAGCATGCTGTCACTCCAGGGCAACCCGAGGAATCCAAGCAGGCCCCTCAATACCGACGCCGGTTCCTGTATCAATGCCTCGTATCGAATTTCACAATAGTAATTCGCATACCCGGGGATTCCGCGCATCGACTGCCCTGCGCGGACACAATCCACCCAGGTGTGGGCGGCGGCGGCAACATCGTTGACGATATCCATGGGTCGCCCGTTGCGTTCGTCGATCCAGGGCATGCCCTGCAGGGACGCCACCACGTCGCGACCGTCCCGGATGATATGTATCAAGGGGCTGGACGGGAAAAGCTCGTGCAACAGCGGGAAAACAGTCACGTTGGCGGGCGTTTTTTCCGCCACGCGCGTCTTCCCCTGGGAGAGGCGATACCGGTCCAGTATTTCTTCCAGCGGGGCGGCAAAACACGATTTCAGTTCTGTCGCAGAAACGCCGCAGTATTCTTCCAGCACCGCGCCACGGGTATCGCGCACGTTGCGCCAGAGATTGGCGAACACGTGCACCAGCCTGAGCTCGCTGCCGCAGGCTACTTCAGGGTGGGAGTCAAGCATGACGCGCAACAGCGTCGTTCCGGAACGTGGACATCCGCCAATGAAAACGGGCGGGAAGCGTGCCGGCCGGGTATCAACAGTATTCATGCCAATGATTCTACCGAATACAGCGCGACACGACCCAAGGCGCGATATCATTGGTCACCATCGGAACGCCCCGCACCAGATTTTCGCGCATACCAGATGAATCAACCGATTCTGTTCAACAGTGAGTTGGATTCCGGACTTTGCCGCCGGACATTCCAGAATTGCGGGCGCATCCATATTCCCGCGATCCTGGAACGTTCCAGCGCCGACTGGCTCCATCACGTCCTGCAGGAGGAAGTCCCCTGGCAACTGCATTTCAACGAAGCCGGGAAAAACTACGACCTGCACCGTGACCAGGTCGCCGTGCTACCGGAATCCAAGCGTGTCATGCTCATAGAGCAGTTGACGCGGAATGCCGGCACGCGCTTCCAGTACTTGTTTCACAATTACCCCATCAGCGACGCCGTCCTGCAAAACACCGGAGCAATCTCAATCCATGATTTTCACGCCTTCGTGAATGCGCCGGACACCCTCAGGATCATCCGCGACATTACCGGGGCGGCGGACATCACTTTTGCGGACTGCCAGGCGACGCGGTACCAGGCCGGTCAATTCCTGACCACCCATAATGATGACCTCGAGGGGAAGGACCGGCGAATCGCCTACGTATTCAACTTCACCCGGGACTGGCGCCCGGATTTCGGCGGCCTGCTGCTGTTCCTGGACGAACAGGGCCACATCGAGGAGGGGTATCTGCCCCTGTTCAATTCCCTGAACCTGTTCCGCATCCCGGCCCTGCACTGCGTCAGCTATGTGACACCGTTTGCAATCGGCGGCCGCTACAGCATAAGCGGCTGGTTTCGCGCCGGTCCGGCGGCGGGCCGCTGAGCGGCCTGCTTCAGCCGTGCGGTTCGGCTGCCTTCAGCCGATCCCACTTGCTCCGATAGCGCGCAATCTGATCACTGTCGGTGCTCAGTTCAAGCGCCCGTTTCAGGCTGATCTCGGCCTCCCTGCGTTCCCCCAGCATTTCCTGGGCGGCACCCAGCAGGAAGTGGAAGCGGTGTTCGCGGCCGTACTTGTTGATGGCCTGCTCGGCATGATCCCGCGCGCTGCGGTAATTCTTCGCCAGGAAGGCATCCATGGCGAGCCGGTACTGGTAATAGGGATTCCGTTCCCGGAATCGGGCAGCGCGCGCCGCCAGTTTTGCCGCTAGGTCAGTCTTTCCCATCTCCGTGTAAAGGCGGGCCAGATTGCTGGTGGCCACCAGGTCTTCCGAATTGAGCGCCAGTGCGCGCTGAAACGACGCCTCCGCGGCATCCAGTTTCCCTGCCCTGCGGTAGATTGAGCCAAGATTCCCCCACAGATAATAGAGACGCGGCTGCTCGCGAATCGCCCTGATCTCATACCTCAGGGCTTCCTCTTGCTGCGCCGCTGTCAGGAATTCCATGGCCCGGTTGTTGTAATACTGGGCAATCGCATTCTGGTCGGTGATGACTCGCTGTTCGTAGCTGGTATCGAACTCCTCCATGCTCAGGTCGACGACGAATCTCTTGCCGCCATCCATTTCACCCAGCACATTTATGTGCCGGTACATCTCCAGCGTGTAATTCCCGCGCATGTCCCAGATGGGCGGCGTATCCACTTCATTGAAATGTCCAACGAGCCCCGCGTGTCGCATCAGGGCGATGGTCAACAAGGTGAAGGAGAGGCAATTGGCCGAACGATTTCTGAAGGTTCCGGCGGCAGTGTAAGTCGCGCCTGAATCATAGTGCACGCCCAGTTCGGCAGGGTCGACGATGGCCTTGAGCAGTCCCGTCAGACGCTCGCGTTCGGTACCGGAGGTCGAAGCCCATCGGGCTGCAAAGGACTGCATCTCCGGGGTCATTGCCATGACGTCGTCTTCCGGAAGGACGAGGTTGCCTGCCAATTGCGCAGACCAGGCACTGCCATCCAGCAACCACTGCTGCGCGTCCCCTTCCGCCTTGTCCAGCGGCAACGAACCCGCGCAGCCCTGCATCAGTATTAAACACGCAAGAATCATCCGGATTCTGTTCATGCAACCCTCCGGAAAACCGGCTTTAATTCCCACCGCATTTTCTACACCCGCCAGGGCCGGCATGCAACGTCAGCCGGTCGCCTGACGGCATCAATCCGACGCGTGGTAATAATCCCAATGGGCGTTCAACAAGACTCCCACAAGCTCCTGCTCGGCGCGGGTCAAGTGGGGGTTCCACACATCAAAAATGAGGATAACCCGTTGCCGGTCGCTGTCGTTGCGGGCCTCATGCTCGAAGGTGTCGTCAAAAACCCAGGCCTGCCCTTCAACCACCCTGCGTGTGTCATTCCCGACGCGAAAGGTGCAATCCCCGGGCACGATCAATGGCAGATGCACGACCGACCTGACATTGGTTTCCCCGGTGTGGGGCGGGATCACGGTCCTGGGCGAGAGTACCGAAAACATGGCGGTCGGGGCATAGTTCGGCAGGTTCGCCGTCGGCAAAGATGCCAGCAATGCCGTGGTCGCCGGACAGCGCCGACAGTGTTCGTCGATCCGTCGCCCGCTGCGCCAAAGAAAATAGGAACTCCAGCGCAATGAATGATTGAGTTCCTGCCATTGGTTTACCGGCTCCCCTGGCCGATAGGCTACATACGGCCTGAACTCCTGTTGCTCCTCGCGCATGACAGCCACGAGCTCATCGCGGACCCCCGCTGTCGCGGCCTCCAGGCGCTCTATCCATGGGAACAGGCGGCGCTCGAAGAACTGGGTCGGCGGCAATTGCGGGAAGGCGAAGGTAATTGGCTCCGGCTGGTAGCGCTTCCTGGTCCCTGCCAGTTCTTCCAGGCCCTGCTCAAACCGCTCCAATGGTTCACGCGGAAATTGCCCGCGCAACGTGGACACGCGCGCGCGCAGGAATTCCGCAAGACTGGCCCGATTCGCGGCCAGCAACTCCCGCGCATGCGCGAAAACCGGCTGGTAGGCAGGGCTTTCCTGGATGGCGGGCGGGGCAATTTTCAACGCCCGCTCAAAGGCTTTGGCGGCCTGCCGCGTCTGCCCGAGTCGCTCATGGCGGGACGCAATGTGCAGGTGCGCGGAGAAACAATATGGATCAACGGACAGCGCGCGGGACAGGGAAGCCTGTTCAGCGTCGTCATCCCCCAGCAAACGGTGCGCCAGTCCCAGGTAAACATGCAACATGGGATTTTCAGGCGCCGCGGCGACGGCACGCTGCAACCACTGGCGCGCGGATGCCCCGTCACGTTGCGTCAGTGCCTGGGTCCCAAGCCCGGAAAGCGACTCGGCATGTTCCGGCTCAATCTCGAGGACTTGACGCCAGTATCGTTCCGCCTCGCCAAACCGGGCTGCCGCGGCGGCCTCCCGCGCCCTGGCAAGCAATGCCGCCAGCGCACCTTGATCAATCGAAACGCTGTTCAAGGGTTACCCGCAAAGCCTGCATCGGCTTCAATCCTGCCCATTTGACCTCTCCGGTTTCCCAAGTCGGGGAATGATCGCAGTTATTCACGTGAAATTGTATCTTGACTGCCCCAACGGCATTCCCAACACTGGAACCAATGTCCGGCGCAGCCAGTGAATTTACGCTCGAGTCAATCGGCCTGAACGCCGGACTCGACCTGCATGCACTGGCGGGTGCTTATGCCAGGACCGGCCGCGTCCAGGTGCAAAACCTGTTCGAGCCCGACACCGCGGAACGTCTGTACCAGTGCCTGCACACGGAAACGCCGTGGGGTCTGGCCTATAACATCGGCGTCGAAAACATTTTCGAATCCGGATCGGATTGGGAACGGCGTTCGCAGCAGGCCAGGGATGAAATCCTGCGGGGAATCGAGGCGCGCGCGGGCAGTCAGTTTCAATATCTTTACCACTGCTATCCCATGCTCACGGCCTACAACGGGGGCTGGGATCCGGAACTGTTGTTGCATCGATTTCTCGAGTACCTGAACACGGAGGAAATGCTTGGATTCGTGCGTCAGATCACCGGGCTGCCGGGACTGATCAAGGCCGATGCACAGGCCACCTGGTACGCGCACGATCATTTCCTGACCCTGCATGACGATGCCAATGCCGCCGAGGGCCGCCGCGTGGCCTATGTGCTCAACATGACCAGGGATTGGCGCGAGGCGGATGGCGGCTATCTGCTGTTCCTTGATCAATCGGGGGAGGTGGAGTCCGGCTTCCGTCCCCGCTTCAACACCCTCAATCTTTTCTCCGTCCCGCAGCGCCACCTGGTCTCCAGCGTATCCCGCTATGCGCAAGGACGCCGGTATGCCATCACCGGCTGGTTTCGCGATCGATAACCGGCATTTATGATTTAATACGTGCCCATGAAACGCAAAGCCTGCTGTGCCCTGATCCTCGGCGTGGTGCTGTTCCCCGGCATCGGTATGGGTGCCGAGCCGTTCCCCGGCGTCGAGAAACTCATGACGCCGGAACAACTCAAGAGTACCGGCCTGGAAAAGCTGACGCCGGAGGAGCTGAAATTCCTCAATGAATGGCTGAGGAATTATTCCGCCGGCACGGCGGAAACCGCCAAGGTGGAGGCCAAGGCAGCGGCCAAGGCGGAAGCGAGAGCGGAAGTCGTCAAGGAGGTGCGCGAACAGGAAAAGGATGCCAAGCAGGCAGAGCGCATTGTCAGTCAAATCCAGGGGGAATTCCGGGGCTGGAACGGAAAAACAATGTTCCCGTTGAAGAACGGCCAGGTCTGGCAGCAACGCAGCAGCGGTCAACTCTTTCACAAGGCTGTGGAACCGAAGGTGGAAATCACGAAAAACCTCCTCGGTTACTACGTTATGCACATTATCGGGACGTCGTACTCCGTTGGCGTGAAACGGGTCAACTGAATCCAACCCAAAGCAAAGGAAAGTCCATGAGCCGCCTCTTCGGAGAACAACACCGGCAGTTGCAGGATCAGTTCGATATGCGCCGACTCGCCGACGCGGTCGAGTCGGTTACGCTCAAGACCGAGATCGGCGCTGACGACAGGGCCTTCATCGAAAGCCGCGACATGTTCTTTCTCGCCACGAAGGATCACGAGGGGCGCCCCACGGTTTCCTACAAGGGCGGCGATCCGGGGTTTGTCCGCGTGCTGGATCCCGGCACACTCGCCTTCCCCAGCTACGACGGCAACGGCATGTTTCTCTCCCTCGGAAACATTGTAAGAAACAGCCAGGTCGGCCTGCTGTTCGTCAATTTCGAAAACCCGAACCGCATACGCGTGCAGGGGAACGCCAGCGTGTCAAGCGATGACCCGTTGATGTCCGAATACCACGACGCTGACATGATCGTCCGGGTACGCGTGACCGAAGTGTTTCCGAACTGCCCGCGCTATGTGCACCGATACCAGAAGGTCACGCCTTCAAGGTACGTCCCGCGGGCTGCGTGCGAAACACCGGTTGCCGGCTGGAAGCGCATTGACGTGATCCAGGAGGCACTTCCGGATCGCGACGCGATCAAGGCCAGGGCGGCCGGACACATCACCATGGAGGAATGGGGGGAATTCGCAAAGGCCAATGATCCCCGCGCCTGAACCAGGTTGACTACTTCCCGCCGCTCGCGATCCAGGCGTCAATCCTCGTTTCGAGTACATTGAGCGGCAGGGCGCCCGCCTCCAGCACGCGATCGTGGAACGTCCGCACATTGAATTTATCCCCGAGGGCGTCACGC
>Ga0315910_10005413_pt1 | contig 10449 bp, 7 predicted proteins | sample EdamamesoilMG_FD_204470 | JGI IMG/M metagenome (GOLD analysis project Ga0315910, IMG submission 204470) | Garden soil microbial communities collected in Santa Monica, California, United States - Edamame soil | ecosystem: Environmental > Terrestrial > Soil > Garden | place: USA: California... | reverse complement strand
TTACCTGCCGTGGCCCTCTCACCTCTCACGCTGTTGCCGTTCCCTCTTACCGGCGCGGAGCGCTGGTCTTCACCGCGTAGATCGAGTCCAGCACGTGCCGGAACACTTCCACCGGGTACGCGCCGGTCATCAGCGCCCCTTCGACCAGGAAGGTCGGGGTGCTGTTGGCACCGATCCGGGCCGCGGTGTTGGCGTCCTTCTGCACCAGCGAGCGGAACTCGCCGCTCTGCACGCAGGGGAGGATGGAATCGCGGGGCATCTGGAGCGAGTCCACGAGGGTGAGGAGGAACTGCCCCGGTTCCCGGAGTGGTCCCCAGGTCCGCTGGTGCGCGAAGAGGAGGTCGTGCATCGGCCAGAACTTCCCCTGCTTGGCGCTGCACATCGCGAGCTCGGCGGCGGCCGCCGCGTTGGGATGGATCTCGGTGAGCGGGAAGTTGACGAAGATCCACCGCACCTTCCCCGTCTGCACGAACTCCCGGTCGATCGCGGGGAAGGTCTCGGTCGCGAACTGGCGGCAGTAGGGGCACTGGAAGTCCGACATCTCGATCACCGTGAGGGGCGCGTCCGCCTTCCCCTTGGAGCGCGCGCCGATCAGGTCCCGGTCCTGGCCCTGGGTGGTGTCGGCGGCGGTCGCCGCGAGGGGGGGCGGGGCATCGGCACAGCTCGCCCCGGTGGTGACGAGGGCGAGGAGGATGAGCGTGGCAAGGCGTCGGAAGGACATCGGATCCCTAGATGCGCGGACGGTGCTGCGCGTTGGCGGTCGTGAGGTGCAGGGTGTCCCCGGTGAGGGGGAGGTTCCAGTACCACTCGGAGTAGGGGTCGTTGACGTCCCAGGTCCGGACGGTGACCCACCAGCGCCCGTTCTGCGGGGGGCGGAGGGTCACCGCACCGTTGCTCTCGGTGGTGTCGGTGAACGGGTCGCGGGCGAGCCGACGGGTGAACGAGAACGTGATGCTGTCGTACGCCCCGTACGCCGTCTCTCGCCACTGGTGGTGCGCCGCCCGGAGCACCTCGACCCGGGGCTCCAATTGGGCGCGACGTGCCTCGAGGGCGGCGCGGGCCTTGGCATCCCCAGCGGGTGCTGCCGCCATCACGGCGTAGGCCTGCCGGAGCGAGTCGAGGAGCGCCACCAAGGGGGCGGGGTCGGGCTGCGGGGTCGGCGCCTTCGCCGCGAGTGCCGCCACGATGCTGTCGCGGTCGTAGGGGAGGACCACCACCGCCTGCCCCGGCACGGGCCGGCCGTTCATCGTGAGGGTCACGACGGTGCTCGACGAGCCGCACGCCGCGAGGCTCGCGCCGAGGGCGAGCGCGGGGAGGATCCGCAAGGGCAGGGCGTGGCGCATCGGTGAAACGTTACCTTTCGGGATCGAAAGGGAAGGGGCGCGATGGAACTGGAGGAGGGGGGGAGCGGGGTGCTGGCGCGGGCCCGTGCGATCGTGCTCGCACACGGCTGGAACACCACGGCCTACCAGATCCTGAATCCCGGGTTCCGCTACTGGTTCGATCCCGCCGGTGACGCCGTCGCGGGGGTGGTCGTCACGCCGTCGCTCTGGGTCGTGGCGGGTGCCCCGGTGGCGCCGGCCGCCCGGCTCGCCGCGGTGGCCTCACGCCTCGAGGCCGCCGCCGGGGCGGCGCGGGCCCGGGTCTGTTATGTCGCGGCGCAGGAGCGTCTGGAACGGGTCCACCGGCACAACAGAGGATCCTCCCTGGTACACCTGGGAGCGGAACCGTGCTGGGATCCCGTCGGCTGGGAAGGGATCGTCGGACGCACCGCCTCCCTCCGCGCCCAGGTCGCGCGGGCCCGCAACAAGCAGGTCGAGGTCTCCGAGGAGCCGCTGTCCGAGGGACCCGCCGGTGAGGCGATCGGCGAGGTGCTCCGCGAGTGGCTGGCCGCGAAGGGGCTCCCACCACTCGGGTTCCTGACGATGCCGTGGCTCCTGGGGCGGATGGGGGACCGGCGGCTCTTCGTGGCACGGCAGGCGGGGAGGCCGGTCGCGTTCGCGATCCTCTCCCCGGTCCCGGGGCGTGCGGGGTGGCTTGTCGAGCAGGTCGCCCGCCGGCCTGCGGCGCCCAACGGCGTCGGGGAGCAGCTGGTGGATGCCGCTTTCCGGACGATCGCGGACGAAGGTGCGCGCTTCGTTTCCCTCGGGATCGTGCCGCTCTCCCGGCGCTCCGCCGGTCCCGACCACGCCCCGTGGTGGCTCCGGGCCGCGTTCGCCTGGGGGCGCGCGCACGGGAGGCGTTTCTACAACTTCGAGGGGCTGGACCGGTTCAAGGCGAAGCTGCGCCCCCCGGAGTGGCAGCCGGTGTACGCCATCTTCAATGCGCCGGCGCCGACGGTCCCGCTCCTATGGGGGATGCTCGAGGCCGTGGTCGGTGGCCCTCCCCTCCGATTCCTCGCCCGGGTCATCGGTCGGGCGGTCGGGACGGAGTGGCGGATGCTCCGGGGCGCGGCCAGGAAATGAGAACGGGGCCCCACAGGGGCCCCGCTGCTCCGATCTGATCGGTGAGGTCAGTCCACCACGACGTTCGGCAGGACGTAGCGGAGCGGGTCCACCGGCTTCTTGTTGACGTGCACCTCGTAGTGGAGGTGCGGCCCGGTGGCGAGGCCGGTGTTCCCGACCAGCGCGATCCGCTCGCCCCGCTTCACCCGCTGTCCGGTGCGGACCAGGAGGCGCGACGCGTGCGCGTAGCGGGTCACCAGGCCGAAGCCGTGATCGAGCGTCACGCTGTTGCCGTAGCCGGTGACCCACCCGGCCGCGACCACCACGCCGGCCGCGGGCGCCTCGATCGGGGTCCCCGCCGGGGCCACGACGTCGATCCCCTCGTGGGGACGTCCCACGTGCAGGATCGGGTGCGCCCGCATCTGGGTGAACGCCGAGGTGAGCCAGCCGCTGGTCGGCATGATGCTCGGCGTCGCCGCGAGCCGCGCGGTATGGAGCTCGAGGCTGTCCGCCGCTTCCTCGAACGAGGCCGCAAGGAGGTTGGCCCGGCGGATCATCGCGTTGAGGTCGACCTGCACCTCCGCCGCCCGCTCGCCGAGCACCCCGGCGCCGCGGAGTTCCCCCTCGGCCGCGGAGGCCGTGGCGGGTCCACCGATACCGGCGGCCGCGACCTGCGGGTCGACCGGCTCGAGGTTCGCGAGGAGGCGGATCCGGGCGCTCCGGTCCTGGATGGTGCCGAGGGTGTCCTGCAGGAGCGCCATCCGCGCTTCCATCTCGCCCAGCTCACGCGCCAGGATCTGGTTCTCCTTGAGGAGCCCCTGATGCTTGGCGATGGTGACGGTGCGCGAGAGGGTGGTGTACGTCAGGAGGATGGTGGCCAGCCCAAGGACCAGCCCCACGCCGAGCGCGAGCTTCACCAGGTTCTGCGAGACCTCGTAGACCTTCGAGGTCCCGGAACCCGGGGGTACCACGACTACGCGCCAGCGGCGACCGTGCATCCTAGCTCCTTGGCAACAACAGAGACCCCCGCCCGCCCGAGCGGAAATGCGTTCTGGATTGTCTGGGGGTCCGACTCAGCTACAGTGAAGAAAAATGGAGCCCGGTACAGGGTATGTCAACCCATCTCCGGACTCCATAACTCATTGTCTTGTAACGATTTAAGTCTTTGACTCCCCCTCCGGGCGGGGAAAGAGCCCTTCGGGCTTCTTCACCGGGGCGCCAGCGACCTCGGGAGAGCCTGCCCGACCCCACCCCGCCTGAGCCACCTCCCCCCCCTGTCCGAGGGCGGTCCAGAGCTCCTGGGCCTTGGCCGGCATGATGGGTGAGAACATCAGCGCCAGCCGCACCAGGCTCCGGGTGAGCCCCCCCAGGACCTGGTCCAGTTCGGCTCCCCTGGCGGGATCCTTGGCGAGGGCCCAGGGGGCCGCCTGCTGGATCGCTAGGTTCGCCTCGGTCACCAGGGCGAGGGCGGCCTCGACCCCTCCCTTGAGGTCCAGCGCATCCATCCGCGCGGCGTACTCGGCGGTCGCACGCTCCCCGGCCGCCTCGAGGTGGGCGAGGGTCCCGGCGGGGACCTTTCCCTCGCGGTACTTCTCGACCATCGCGAGGACCCGGCTCGCCAGGTTCCCGAGGCCGTTGGCGAGTTCCGCGTTATACAGCTCCGCGAAGCGCTCCCAGGAGAAGTTGCCGTCGGTATCCCACGGCACCTCGCGGACCAGATAGAAGCGGAACGGGTCGGGGCCGAAGCGGTCGATCGCCTCGGCGAGCTCGAGCTTGACCCCGGCGCTCTTGGAGAAGCGTTCACCGCCGAGGTAGATGAAGCCGTGGGCCCACACCTTCGCCGGGAGCGGGAGGCCCGCCGCCTGGAGCATCGCCGGCCAGATCACGCAGTGGAACCGGGTGATGTCCTTCCCGATCACGTGCAGTTGCGCCGGCCACGCGGAGCCGACCCCCGGGGTCCGGGTCGCGGTCCAGTAGTTGGGGAGCGCGTCGAACCAGACGTAGGTGGTCTGCTGCTCCCCGTCGCTGGTGGGACGGGGGAACGGCACTCCCCAGCTGAACCGTGAGCGACTCGCCGAGATGTCCTCGAGCCCCTGCTTCAGGAGGCCGAGGATCTCGTTCTTCCGGCTCTCGGGGCCGAGGAAGTCGGGGTGGTCGGCGTAGAGCTTTTCCAGGAACGGCTGGTAGCGCGACAGGCGGAAGAACCAGTTCCGCTCCTCGACCCATTGCAGGGTGCGGGTCGGGTGGAGCACGCACTTCCCGTCGACGATCTCCGCGTCCGCCTTGAACGACTCGCAGCCGACGCAGTAGTTGCCGGCGTAGCTCTTCTCGTAGAAGTCGTCGGGGTTCTTCGCGAAGATGAGTTCGATGAGCTCCTTGACCCCGGCCTTGTGGGCCTCGGCCGTGGTGCGCATCCACTGGTCGTACGAGATCCCGAGCCGCGCCCACATCGCCTCGAAGCGCTCGGAGACGAGGTCGGTGAGCCCCTGCGGGGTGAGTCCGCGGTCGGCGGCGGTCTGGGCGACCTTCTGGCCGTGCTCGTCCATCCCGATGAGGAACCAGACGTCATCCCCGCGGAGCCGGCGCCAGCGGGCGATGACATCGGCCCCCACCTTCTCGTACGCGTGTCCGAGGTGGGGGTCGCCGTTGGCGTAATCGATGGCGGTGGTGATGTAGAAGCGGGGCACTCAGTCGCTCGTCGGTGGGGTCGAGGGCGGGGTGTCGTTCCCGCCGAGCCCGCCTCCCTTGCCGCGGCGTCCGCGCCGGCGGCGCCGGCGGGGCGGGGGCTCTCCCTCGGCCGTGGCGGCGGTCGCCTCGGGGCGGGGCGCCGGCGGGGGCGGGGCCTTGGGTCGGTTCTCGGGGGTGGGGAGGACCTCCCCCAGGTGCTCGACCTCTTCCTTCAGGGCGACCAGCGGGATGATCCGCGAGCCGTGCTGCTCGGAGCGGAGGAAGACCCGCTCGCGGAAGATGTCGACCGCCACGACCTTCTCCGCGCCGAGCGCGGTGGTGATCGTCTTCCCCTCCTTGGGGAAGCGCTTGCGCGAGGCGACGTAGAAGTCGTGTTCGTACTTGAGGCAGCAGAGGAGGCGCCCGCAGCCCCCGGAGATCTGCTGCGGGTTGAGCGAGAGGTGCTGGTCCTTGGCGAGGGCGAGGCTCACCGGGTGCAGCTCACCGAGCCAGGAGGTGCAGCAGTACTCGCGGCCGCAGCGGCCGACGCCGGAGAGCCGGGCCGCCTCGTCGCGGACGCCGATCTGCCGGAGCTCGATCCGGGTGCGGAAATGTCCCGCCAGGTCGCGCACCAGGCCGCGGAAGTCGACGCGCTTCTCGGAGGTGAAGTAGACGGTCAGCTTGTGGCGGTCCCACTGCCACTCGGTGTCGCTGATCTTCATTCCGAGGTCGTGCTTCCTGGCGCGGTCCATCACCGTGCGCCGCGCATCCTCCTCCTGCTTCCGGAGCTCGTTGAGCTGGCGGATCTCCTCCTGGGAGGCGCGCCGCACCACCTTGGGCTCGGCCTCCGCCTTCGGGGCCTCCCCCGTGTCGCACCCCGAGCTGCAGCCGCCGGCGCACTTCTTGGCGGCCGTCTCCCCGGCCGACTGCACGCGCCCAAGGTCGAGACCGCGGTCGGCCTCGACGATGACGGGTTCTTCCAGGCGGAGGGGGTCGTCGACCTCGGACCAGCGGTAGAACCCGCGCCGGTTCCCCTTGAAGCGTACCTCGACGAGCTGCATCAAGCCTCGGTCACGACGCCCATCTCGGCGAATTTCTCGGCGCGCCGGCGCACCAGCTTTTCGGGCTTCACGGCCTTGAGGTCCTTGAGATTCTTGAGGAGCACGGTGCGGAGGGTCTCCGCCATCCGTTCGGTGTCCTGGTGGGCGCCCCCCTCGGGCTCGGGGACGATCTCGTCCACCACCTTGAGGCGGATGAGGTCCTCGGCGGTGATCTTGAGGGCCGCGGCCGCGCGCTCCCGCTGGGAGGCGTCCTTCCAGAGGATCGCGGCGCACCCCTCGGGGGAGATCACCGAGTAGACGCCGTTCTCGAGCACCAGCACCCGGTCGGCGACGCCGAGCGCGAGCGCACCGCCGGAACCCCCTTCACCGATCACCACGGCGATGATCGGGGTCGGGAGGGAGCACATCTCGATGATGTTCCGGGCGATCGCCTCGGACTGGCCCCGCTCCTCGGCGCCCAGGCCGGGGTAGGCGCCCGGGGTGTCGATGAGTGTGATGATCGGCGCCTCGAACTTGGCGGCGAGCTTCATCAGGCGGAGCGCCTTGCGGTACCCCTCCGGATGGGCCATCCCGAAGTTGCGCTTCAGGTTGTCCTTGGTGTCGCGCCCCTTCTGGTGGCCGATCACCATCACCGACTGCCCGCCGAGCCGCGCCCACCCCCCCACGATGGCGGGGTCATCGCGGTAGAGCCGGTCACCGTGGAGCTCCACGAAGTCGGTGAAGACGAGCGAGAGGTAGTCGAGCGTGTACGGGCGCTTCGGATGCCGCGCCACCAGCACGCGCTGCATCGGGGTGAGCCCCTTGTAGAGCTCACGCCGGAGCGTCACCAGCCGGTTCTCGAGGAGGCGGACTTCCTCACCGACCTCGATCCCGCGCTCATCGGCGAGCTTCCGCAGATCCTCGATCTGGCGGTCGAGCTCCTGGAGCGGCTTCTCGAATTCGAGCGTGTAGGCCACGGCCATCAGGTCACCCTGCCTTCACGTAGTGGACCTCGGCGCGGTCGAGCACCCCGCGCAAGGCACGGACGAGTTCTTCATCGGGGGTCACGCGGAGGCGCTTGGACCGCATCCGGACCCGCTCCCCATTGCCATCGGACCATTCAATATAGAGCGGCGCGGGTCCCGGGTGGGCGGCGCAGAGGGCCACGGCCGCCTTTAGCCCCTCCGCCGGGGGGGGCTCCGGGGCCTGCCAGCGGAGCGCCAGTGCAACTTGACCCCGATCGCGCAGGACGGCTAGCTGCTCGGCCCCCTCCACGATGAACGGGGCCCGCTCCTCCCCCTGGTCCCGGGGGCTGTACCCCCCGGTCAGGAGCATCGCGAGGTCCTCCTTGATCGTCTGGTTGAGCTTCGACCAGGCGTCGGGGAAGACGATCGCCTCGGCGGTGCCGTGGAAATCCTCGAGGATGACGCGGGCGTACTCCTTCCCGGTCTTCTTGGAGATCTGCCGCTTCACCCCGGTCACCACCGCCGCCACCTGCACCTGGTGCTCGCTCCACTCGCCGAGGGTCGCGGTGGTCCGGGTCCCGAACAGCTCGGCCTCGATCCGCCACCGCTCCAGCGGGTGGCCGGAGATGAAGAAGCCGAGGACCTCCTTCTCCTTGGCGAGGCGGTCGGCCTCGCTCCACGGCTTCACCTCGGGGAGGCCGCCGCCGCGGGGGCGCTCCTCCGCCGGGGCGTCGCCGAAGAGGGTCCCCTGGCCGGCCTCCCGCTCCTGCTGCGCCAGCTGGGCCTCGCCCAGGACGTTCTCGACCGCGGCGGTGAGGGTGGCCCGGTCGCCGAAGCCGTCGCAGGCCCCGGCGGCGATGAGGCTCTCGATCACCCGCTTGTTGCAGAGCCGCAGGTCGATCAGGTCGACGAACTCCTGCAGGGTGCGGTACGGCGCCTCGCGGCGGCCGGCGATGATGCTCGCGATCGCCCCTTCGCCGACGTTCCGCACCGCGCCCAGGCCGAAACGGATCCGGGTGTCGCCGACCACGGTGAACTTGAACCCCGACTCGTTCACGTCGGGGGGGAGCACCTCGAGGCCGAGCTCGCGGGCCTCGCGGATGTACTGCACCACCTTGTCGGTGTCGCCGATCTCGGAGCTCAGGAGTGCGGCCATGAACTCGGCCGGGTGGTGCGCCTTGAGCCACGCGGTGTGGTAGCTCAGCACCGAGTAGGCCACCGAGTGCGACTTGTTGAAGCCGTAGCGGCCGAAGGTCTCGATCTGGGCCGAGAGCTCCTCGACCATCTTCTTCGCGTGGCCCTTGGCGAGGGCGCGCTCGACGAACTTGCCGAGCTCCTTCTTGATGAGCTCCGCGTCCTTCTTGCCGACCGCCTTCCGGAGCACGTCGGCTTCGGCCAGCGAGAAACCGGCGAGGACGTTCGCGATCCGCATCACCTGTTCCTGGTAGGTGATGACGCCGTAGGTCGGCTCCAGCACCTCCTGCAGCGAGGGGTGCGGGTAGGTGACCTTCTCCTGCCCCAGCTTCCGTCGGATGAAGACGAGGTGCATCCCCGCGTCGAGCGGGCCGGGGCGGAGCAGGGCGTTGCTCGCGACCAGGTCGTCGAAGCGGTCGCACTTCATCGCCCGCAGCGTCTCGGTGGCGAGCGCCGATTCGAACTGGAAGACGCCGGCGGTGCGTCCCGCGCGGAGCTGCTCGTACACCTTCGGGTCGTCGAAGGGGAGCTTCTCCATGTCGAGCTCGACGCCGGAGCGCTCCTTCACCATCCGCACCGCGTCGTGGATGACCGTCAGGGTCTTGAGCCCCAGGAGGTCCATCTTGAGCATCCCGACCTTCTCGAGCGCGATCATGTCGAGCTGGCAGATGATCGCGTCGGCCCCGTCGGCGGACGCGCCGGAGCCCTTGGTCGGCTGGGTGCAGACGGGGACGTAGTCGGTGAGGGGCCCCGGCGCGATCACGACGCCGGCGGCGTGCACCGAGGCGTGGCGACTGATCCCCTCGATCCGGCTCGCGAGCTGGAAGAGCCGCTCGTAGGTCGGGTCCTTCTTGACCAGCTCCTTGATCTCCGGGACCTTGGCGGCCGCCTCCTCCACCGTCATCGCGAAGGCGGGTCCGCTCGGCACCAGCTTGGTGAGCTTGTCGGCGTCGGCGGGGGGGATGCGGAGGAGCCGCGCCACGTCCTTGAGCGCGGCGCGCGCCTTGAGCGTTCCGAAGGTGATGATCTGCCCGACCGACTCCTTGCCGTAGCGCTGGCGCACGTACTCGATGATCTCGCCGCGCCGCTCGAAGCAGAAGTCGACGTCGATATCGGGCATCGAGACGCGTTCCGGGTTCAGGAAGCGCTCGAAGAGGAGGTCGAACTTGAGGGGGTCGACATCGGTGATGCCGAGGGCGTACGACACCAGCGACCCGGCCGCCGACCCGCGTCCCGGGCCCACCGGGATCCCGCGGTCGCGCGCTGCCTGGATGAAGTCCTGCACGATCAGGAAATAACCGGAGTACCCCGCGGTCTTGATGACCCCGAGCTCGTACGCGAGCCGATCCTGGATGACCTTGCCGTAGTCCGCACCGTAGCGCCGCTTCGTCCCCTCGGTCGCCAGGTGCTCGAGGAGCGCATCCTCGGAGTCGAACCCGGCGGGACGGGGGAAGGCGGGGACGTAGTACTTCTTCTCGAACGAGAACTCGCACCGGTCGGCGACGGTCTGCGTGTTCTCCAGGGTGTCGAGGTTCTTGGGGAAGAGCGCCTTCATCTCCTTCTCGCTCTTCACGTAGCTCTCGCTCCCGGTGAAGCGGAACCGCTTCGGGTCGTCGAGCTCGCTCCCCGTCCCGATCGCCAGCAGCACGTCGTGCGCCTCGGCGTCCTCGCGCTTCAGATAGTGGGCGTCGTTGGTCGCCACCACGCCGAGCCCCATCTCCTGGCCCAGCCGGAGCATCCCCTCGGTGACGATCTCCTCCTCGCCGATCCCGTGCTTCTGGATCTCGAGCCAGAAGTCGTCCTTTCCGAAGGTCCGTGCGAACCATTCGGCGCTGGCCTTGGCCTTGTCGTACTGCTGGGCGCGGAGGTGGAGGGCCACTTCGCCCGAGAGGCAGGCGGCGAGGCAGGTGATCCCCTCGGAGTATTGCGCCAGCACTTCCTTGTCGATCCGCGGCCGGCGGTAGTACCCCTCGGTGTACCCGATGGAGGAGAGCCGGATCAGGTTCCTGTACCCGACCTTGTTCTTCGCGAGGAGGACGAGGTGGCTGTACTGCGCCGGGGCATCCTGCGGCTTCTCGCGGGCGCGGCGGTCGCCGAAGGCGAGGTACGCCTCGAAGCCGAGGATCGGACGGATCCCCT
>Ga0315910_10005412_pt1 | contig 10451 bp, 6 predicted proteins | sample EdamamesoilMG_FD_204470 | JGI IMG/M metagenome (GOLD analysis project Ga0315910, IMG submission 204470) | Garden soil microbial communities collected in Santa Monica, California, United States - Edamame soil | ecosystem: Environmental > Terrestrial > Soil > Garden | place: USA: California... | reverse complement strand
TTTAGATAATATGACAGGATATCAGGAACAGGCGTACTTTGTAAATGGCATGCACGATGCCTTGATTGGAGAACTGGGACAGATCAGCGCCTTACGGGTAATCTCAAGGACATCAACGTTGCGTTATCCGAAAAGTGAAATGCTCCTGCAAGATATTGCCCGCGAACTAGGCGTTGATGTAATAGTAGAAGGTTCCGTATATGGAAGTGGCGATAGCGTTCGCATACAATTGCAGTTGATCGAAGCATTTCCGCAAGAGCGTCATATCTGGGCTAAGGAGTATCATGAAGACACAAGAAAAGTTCTCACCGTCCACAGCACCGTTGTGCGTGACATTGCCAAAGAAATTCAAGTCAAGCTCACCCCCGAAGAAGAAAACCGTTTGACAACAAAACGAGCAGTAAATCCCGAAACCTATAGAGCTTATCTGCGAGGAATGTTCCAACTTGATCAGGCTACCTTTGAAGCGTCGGAAAAAGGTATAGCCTATTTTCATGAAGCAATTAAAATTGATCCGGCAGATCCGTTGCCATGGGCTGGACTTGCTATCGGTTATAGTATATTAAATCACGGACCATCACCAATTCCTGATGCGATTGTTAAAGCAAAAGCCGCCGCCAATAAAGCATTGTCACTGGACGAGAATCTTGCTGAAGCACATCTTGCCCTCGCCATGATCGCTTTGTATAATGATTGGGATTGGTATGCTGCCGAAAAGGGATTTACTCGCACGTTAGAAATCAACCCTAACCTTGCCGAAGCGCATACGCATTATGCGTGGTTCAAAATGCTCTTTGGACATATAGACGAAGTTCTTATTCACGGTAAAAAAGCAACTGAGCTAGATCCCTTTTCGTCACTATACTCCTCATACCTTGGCAGCGAATATTTCTGGCTAGGTGAATTTGACATGGCCTTTAAGGAACTGGAAAATACTTTGAAACTAGCTCCGAACAATGGACTGGCTTTGTATGCGCAGGGGTGTGCCTACTCTTCCAAAGGTATGTACAACGAAGCCATTGCTGCACATAAAAAAGCAAGGAAGGCTGGTTCAGAATGGATGTGGACACTTGCCCATACCTATGTTGTTGCTCAACGTGAAGAAGTAGAGGTTCTGAAAATTATTGATTCGTTAATTACTAAACCTCAGCCTATTGATACCTGGGGCCTGGCAGAAATCTATGCAGCATTGGGTAAAAAAGACGATGCTTTTCATTGGCTGGAAGAAGGTTATAAAGTTCGTTTTAGCTGGATACCTTGGATCGCCTGGAATCCAAATTATAAATCTCTTCATGATGATCCCCGTTTTGACGATCTACTTAAGAAAATGAATCTGCCTCCAGTTCGGCAAACCGTTAGTCAACGGTAGCGCTTAAAGCTGAAACCTTAAAGGTTAAAGAGCCCACTCATTTCGCTGAGTAATCCTTGCTTGCACATAATTAAGATCTTTCGCAACATAGTTTTAACACGCCACACCACTAACTAAAAAGTTAAAACTCTTCGCAACGTAACTGATACGTTGAACCTGGTTTCCCACTCCACATTTGTACAAAGTGTTTGCAAAGCTTCAGTAGTCCTGACTTCACAATTTATGTTCAACCAAAGGTCCCCGGTGACCTGATAAAAATTTACATTTATGAAAACAATTAAAACATTAGTCTCGCGATCAATGCTTCTGATCCTGTTTGGTCTGCCGTTCTTTATTGTCACGAACTGCTCTGATCCACAAGATGGGCTGAGTGGAATTAATCCAGTATCCAAACCCAAAGATTGGATAGCCATGTTGGATGAACTGTTTTACGATGCCGGAATTATTGTTGAAAAGCAAAGCTCAATTCAGGATGCCATTGATGAAGCTCAACCCGGCGAAGCCATCTATATCGAACCAGGTACTTACCAGGAAGAGATAACGATAAATAAATCTGGTATTAAGCTTATTGGATTGAGTGGTGACAACGGCGAAAAAGTCTTACTCAAAAGTGCTATCAATGTAACTGGGGATGGCAACGCTGAAATCCTCAACATCGAGTACAAAAAATCACTTTTCAATAACGGAGGAAGAACATCAACCAGCAGCGGCAAAAAAAGCAGCGGAGCTTTTAAAGTAACGAGAAAGGAGCTTGCCAATAAGGTTGCCCACTATACGTTTGACTTAAAAGTTGGTAGTGGTCAGTTCGATGTTGTTCGCATTCATCGTGTTGTTCGTGAGCACAGGCCCTATCAACCCGTAAATACCCGCGGTGGTGTGTTAATGTTGCACGGCGCTTCTTTAAGTTTCGAAGCTGTCTTTTTGAATGCTGGTTCAGATGTTATTAATGAGCAAACATCATCGGCCTTTTACCTCGCATCTAAAAACATCGATGTATGGGGCATGGACTTCGCCTGGACATTAGTTCCTGTTGAAACCACCGATTTCACCTTCATGAAAGATTGGGGAGCTGAACGAGATGCTCAGCATGTCCTTAAAGCAATGTCCGTAGCACGTCTGATCCGTGGACTAACCTGGCAGGGATTTGGAAGATTGAATGTACTGGGTTATAGCTACGGAGCAGTTGTCGCTTATGCTGCCGCAGGAACCGAAACTCAACAGAAACCATGCCTGCGAGACATTAAGGGAGTTGTTGCAGTCGATCAGGTAATGCAATACGCTCCGGCAGACGAGGCCTTCCGCGTAGCAGCGTGCAATGGCGCAGCACAAATCAAAACCCAGATTAATAACGGAACCTATAGAAACAACAATGGCCAGACCTTTGTCGCATTTGGTAGTCTAGCCATTAATGCGCCTAACGATCCATCTACACTTTTGCCGCCGGCTCTGGGCTTAAATAATTACCAGGCTGCGCTTTTTATCGGAGTAAATCCAATAGCCAATCCGCCAGCACCTTTCTGGCACTTTGTAGGGGGTACATTTGCTGATGGTAAGCCTGCTGGATTACTTTATTCAGATCCATCGCGCTGGTTTAAACTCTTAAGTTCACTACCTCCCTACCAGCCTAGCCTTACTGCTTATGAAGCCCGAGCATGCCTTTGTAATGAAGAAGACGTAAGCATCAACGATCATTTCGACAAAATTGCAGTTCCAATCTTATACATCGGAGCAGGAGGTGCTTTCGGAACCTTCGGTGATTACACCAGCAGTATCACAGCCAGCACTGATATCACCAACCATACCGTAACATTAAATGGTGATCGTAAAATAGACTTCGGTCACGGCGACCTCTTCTTAGGTAACGATGCTGCTACCCTGGTATGGGAAAAGTTACGTCAATGGCTCGTAGGACACAATAATGTATCTTCGTAAAACAGAACTTATCCATTGATTTTCATTTTGATGAATCAGGAAGTTTATCACTGCTTCCAAAGAGCGGGGCCTCTCATTGAGGCCCCGCTTCATTTGAATTTTATTATTTGGGGGTAAACTTTCTTAGTTGGATAATCGCAAATAAGAATTTGATCTTTGCAACAACTTTATTTAATAGCTATAACCGCTGATGTCGGTCCCGCTAGTGGCATTGTTTGGACTTTGGAGAATCCTGTCTCAAATGCCCATTCTTCAAAATCTTGTGCTGAGTAATCAAATCCCCCTTCCGTTTCAATCAACATGTTCAGGGACATAAGGAGTCCTACAACATTGCTTTTCCTGTCATTATCAATAATGTTTTCGATAACGACAAACGCCCCACCCTGTGGGAGTCCATCATAAGCTTTTTTGATAAGAACCTTCTTTTCATTCAATCCCCAATCATGCAGGATGTTCCCCATGGTGATAACATCTGCTTTCGGGAATGGCTCTTCGAAGAAATTCAAGTCTTGTGCATTGACCCTATCTTCCAATTTGAAATGGGAAATGGTTTCTTTTGCAATGGGCTGTACTTGCGGCAAGTCCGTAGTGATGCATCTCATGTGCGGGTTCTTCATTGCTACTTGTATACTCAGCGCCCCGGAAGCTCCTCCAATGTCGCAAAGGGTTTTATAGGGAGAGAAATCAAAGTGCGCGGCAAAGGCCATGAATGAACCCATCTGTGCTCCACGCATTGCGCCTATAAATTCTCTTAACCTTTGGGGGTCTTTGTATAACTCTTCAAACAGCCCTGTACCTGATTCTTTGACTTCATTTTGCGGCTTACCAGTCTTTAAACCTTCTTCCAAATTACCCCAGAATTTATAGAGCCTGCTATCACACATTTCAAGGATACCCCCAACGTAAGAGGGTTTGTTCTTATCAAGAAATGTATTGGTCTCCTCTGTGTTGCTGTAAATAGCTTCATCTTTCAATCCTACTCTATTAAGAAAACCTAATGCAACAAGCGCGTCGAGAAAATCGAAGGTCGATCGTTGGTGCAATCCAAGTGTATTCTGAATAGCCTCTCCTTTCTGAGGGCCCGAGGCAAGATGTGTGAATAATCCCATCTTTACCGCTGTCAAGAGAACCTTTGAAGCCCAGAAGCCTGTACCTATCTGTATGATATGGGCAGGGGTGACTTCTTTTTCGAGAGTTGCAGATTGTTCGTTCATAATATTGGGTTTTGTGGAGGAAATACGTCGCGTATGAATGGGCAATGAAGGTAGACCAAGTTTATGAGATTCCTAAATCCCGAACTAGTCTTCTTTACTTCAATCCCATCGAAAATGGTGTAAACCTCCCTTTTCTCCTTTCTCAGCTATTCCAATAAATAGAATTTTATTTCCGTTGTCCCAACTTCCTTCATAGGCGTGGCTTATTAGGATTTGTTCCTTATCACTATTTTGTCATTAGCATAAAAGTCAAAGTCAAAGTAGTGTCGTATGTCCTTGAGCTTTCATAACTACCTGTCGTAAGAACACTTGCCGCTAACGTTCCAATATTGGAACATTTTGTTTCCTATATTTACCGATTAGGCTCTGCAAATGTATCGCCATCCATTAAATTGTCAAAAGGAGTTCATGGCTGCCAATCATTAAAGATGGCGATAAGAAAGCAGTTGCTAAAAATGCCACCAGCTAATGAACCAACTTTCAAATCGTAAAACTATAATACCATACAACTCAATTCCTATTTTAATGAACATCAAACTACCCCATACAATAGAAACCATAACCGGTGAGAAACTAACATTTTCAAGAATTATCGTCAAAGATGGAATTGAATGGCTAGAGGGAATTAATGAAGTTCAGCCTAATGCCGGTCCCCCCATGCATGTTCATTATAAACAAGATGAAAGCTTCACCGTTGTCTCAGGCAAAATAGGCTATCAGGAACTTGGTGGAGAAAAGAAATATGCTGGTCCCAGTGAAACTGTGTTTTTTAAAGCGGGGACTCCTCATAAATTCTGGAATGCCGGTAAAGAGGTATTGGTTTGTTCAGGATTCATAAGTCCGCCCGACAACATCATCTATTTCCTATCTCAAATCTACAAATCCTCCAACGAAAATGGAGGCCGACCAGGCTTGTATGATTCAGCCTTCTTATTAACTAGATATAAATCGGAATTTGGCATGCTTGAGATTCCAGCCTTCGTTCAGAAGATCATATTTCCTACGGTTTTATTTTTCGGAAATCTTATAGGAAAGAATAAAAAATTCACCGACGCACCACAACCTATGTGAAAAATGATATTGCATGAGTGACTTTGTAGCATTAACAACCTATGACGACTACGTCACAGCTAATTTTGAAAAACAAAAATTAGAAGAAAATGGAATTACATGTTATCTGGCTGACGAGAACACAATTGCAATGCAATGGACACTTAACAATGCTATGGGAGGAATAAGATTAAGGGTATTAGAGGAAGATCTTGAAAAGGCTATTAAGATATTGAATGAAAAATCGGAAACGGTCCATGTAGATTTTAAAATTGAGGGCAATGATTTGATTTGTCCTAAATGTGGATCAAATAACACCGTTACTGAGAAATATTCAAAATCAATATTAGGACTATCCTAGTTGATTTTAGGCTTTCCCTTAATAACAAATCCCAAGAAGAAAAGCAGATGTTTCTACTGTGAACATAAATGGAATAAGTTGGAGATATAAAAGAACTGTTCACAATTCCCACCACTCCGAACAACACCAACCAAAACCGGACATACATGCAACCTTCCGTTTAGTTGAGAGTATCTATGGTGTATGTTAGTTAATGCGCAAAAATCTTTGAAGCTACGAAGCACAAAGATTGGCTAACAACAATAACAGATCAGTGTTAAGGTGGGCCCACCTGATTGACTTCCTAAAAGGAAGAGTAAAATAATTCAATCACCCTTTACCACTTGATCGCTATGAAAACATATGTCCTATTTATTATCATGTTCGACCTTTCATTTTGCATTGTATTCGGAAAAATTAAAAATGGTTATGAAAGCCAGCTTAAGAATAGCGAAGAAGCTTTACAAAAGCTCCACGCTATGCTTCAGGATAACAGCGAACTATCTGGAGCGCAACGTCGAAAAATTAAATCCCGGATAGAAGATATGGAAGATCACATTCTATACTATCACCTCACGGAAGAATTACTGCATCAATTAAAAATTGTTTCACCGGATATTCATAGTGAAATGGACACGATTAAAGATAAAAAGGGAAGAGCAACCGATGTTTATGTCAAGGTTATACCGTTGGAGCAGGCTACCATAGACCTTGAGGGAGCAACCTTCTTTTCTCAGGCGTCTGGCGATGAAGATAAAAGCACCTCAGAATATGGTGAAGGAACAATTTCCATAAGGATTTTGATAACAAGCAACTTAATTGTCGTACTCTGCCATGAGCTCGGACATGTAAAACACATTGTTCCCAATCTCGCGCACTATATGAAGTTTCATAAAATCCATTACGCACATTTAAATTTCTGGTACATGGGCCATGACATAGATGACCGGAGCGGAGTAAGTGCTGAAGCGTATGAAAGCAAATTCCGAAAAGATTATGCGCTGTATTTAAGAGATGGTGGTATGCGCTTTGAATCTGCCATAAGCCGATTACACAGATTTAGGAAAAATTTCCAACACCGGGATGATTTGTTTAGCCCTTCCCTTCTCTCCAAGAACTATCCTTAGTTTTTGGATTAGTGTTTTGAGGCTTAATTGGATTATCACAGTGCAATGGTTTTCTGTGGATCTTCTGTAATCAAAGGTGAACTTAACCATTCATAACAGATTTGTGAAAATTGACTGAAATAGTGATTCAATCGGAAAAACAAAATGAGTTGATTCCGGTTTAGTAGCTATTGTATTTTAAGTTGATCATTAAAACTGTAGAATCATGTCCACAAACCATTCAATCAAGACGCTCAACTTGTCTATTATTGCGCTTTTATGCACGGCTTTATTTGCCTCCTGTGAAGATGACAGCGAAAATTCAGCCAATAAAAACGGTGAAGTAGTATTTATCATCATCGATGAAGAGAGTATTGACAATGGCAATGAGCCCAATGATTTCTCTGAAACAGATGTCAATGATCAACTTGCCGATATTGGATTGCGAACGCCTTTAAAATATTTCCAGGACAATATTGGTAATACCATTGAACTCTACACTGGTCAGGTTGGCGATGAAGGCTGGCATGCTGTTAAAACAATTCCTGATTCCTGGAAGAATGCCGGTCCTACAAATGATGGCTTAAAAAATTATCTCACACCCGGCCCGGGATTAGGAGCAACCATTCCTGATGATGATCGTGAGATTCTTCTGGATAAAATTCCTGATGTTACACCATTGAGGGCTACGGGACTTTCAATGTTAAAGGGGAAAACCGTTTATGCCGTTGTCTACGATAGTGATATAAGCATCAATTATTCTCCTCTCCTCGGAAATCTGATGGGAAGTAATTTAGGTACTGTAGCTTTTGAAGTTTTGGACGTAAGAGAACGGACGAATGGTTCTACCTCCTCACTCCCGATCGTGACGATAAAAATCCGTGATGCTGGTGAAGTATCTTCCTATTCAATGAATCTCTTTACTGACGCGCCTGTACCTCAATCCTCCTCTGAACCTTTTGATATTACACCGTAATAGCTAACCATACAAACCTAAAGAGCAAGCTAATACTTTCATGCTTGCTCTTCTCATTCTAGTGAACATGAAATGTGTTCCATACTATGATAAGCCTAAAACAGTTTTAGATATATCTACTACTGATTGGGCGTCTCTACATCGATCTTCTCCGGCTTTTCATAACCAAAGATTTCATCTAATGACAATTCCTGAACATTTCCGTAGCGCTGAAGTTCCTTAAAGTTTATCTTACTCTTGTCGCCAACCAATACAATGTTAAAATTCTTTCCTTTGATATAATCCTTCTGAAAGTTCACTACATCACTCATGGTAAACTGCGGTACCTTTTCATAAATGTCTTTACGGATATCATAATCCACACCCATCTTTCGTGCAGATTCATAATTAAAGAGAATTCCTGCCTTGGTGATGCGTTCACTTTCAATGTTATTGAGTATGGAATTTCTAGCTACCTCCAACCCGCTCTCAGATTTAGGAAAATCATCCATAAGTTTTTTCATGGCACTCATGGCATCCGATTGCTTGTCTGCCTGCGTACCGATGTATGCATAAAAATGATCATTTTCATTTGGTTTAGATGCTGTTCCATAATGAGCAAAAGCTGCATAGGCTAACCCTTGGGCCTCGCGAAGCTCCTGAAAAACCGGCGAACTCATGTTACCGCCAAAGTATTCATTAAACATCCTGCTAATAGGCACACGGCTTTTATCAAACGTTTCTCCCTTCGTAAGAAATAAAATCTCTTCTTGCACCATATCATAGTTTACCCAATACACATTAGGTTTCTCTACATCCGTCATCTCAAAACTAACGGCCTCGGGAACAGGTTTGAGTTGATCCGGCAACACATGGTGCTGGTTGAGCATTGTAATTAATTGCTGGTTATCTCCAGGTCCATAATATAAAACACGGTGCTCTGTCTTTGTAAAATTTCTTACGATGTCGATGAGTTCTTCCGCTTTTATCTCGCGGAGTTGTTTATTACTTAATACATTCGTAGCCGGCGATTGCGATCCATATAAGCCGTAGCTCATCAGTCCCTGGAACAAAATAGCTGACTTATCTTTCTTGATATCATCACGCTTTTTAAAATCACCGTCGATCATTTTTTGTAAAGCCTCATCATCTGCTTTAGCGTTCGCCAATAACTTTTCAAAAAGTTGTGTGGCCTTCTCCATGTTCTCGTGTAGTCCTGTAAGATAAATATACGTTTGGTTTTCTGCTGCCCAAACTCCGAAGTCGCATCCTATTTTGTAAAACTCCTTTTTAAAATCCTCGGCCGACATATCTTCAGTTCCTATATACTCGAGGTAGTCAACTGCCACTTTCATTCTCGGATCGTTGTTGCTGCCTACATCCGAGAGGTAATAAAGATAGAATAGTTCATTCTCGGTATTCGGTGTAAAGAGTACTTCAACATCTTTATTCATTTTTAACTTTTGAACATCCTTCTTATAATCAACAAAAACAGGTTTAAGCTTTTCAACTTTATTCTTTGAAAGATTTTCATGAAAGGGCGACTTGTCTTCTTTATTCAGATTGACTTTTGTAATAGAAGGTTTATACACTTGCATGGTGAGCGAGTCTTTCCCTGTACGTTTGTAAACAGCTACATAATTATCTTTGTAGTGGTCATTAGCAAACTTCATCACATCTTCCTTGGTAAACTTGCGCATGTCGTCAATTTCCGAGACAAAATTCTGCCATGGAATGCCACTGGTAAAAGCAATAACAAGATCATTTGATCGGGACCAATTATTTTCGGACTCCTGAAGTTTGTACTTCTTCAAATCGTTGACGATGGCTTCCATAAGCCAATCTTCGAACTCACCTTTCTTGACAAGTTCAATTTGTTCCAGCAGAAGTTCTCTTACCTGATCGAGCGATTGTCCTTCGCGAGGACGACCTGTGAAGGTATGGATACAATAGTCGTTGAGATAATCCACATAACAACCCGCATCAATTACTTTCTGTTTCTGATCCAGATTTATATCAATTAATCCCGCTTGTGTGTTGGCAAGGATCATGTCTGTTAAGGTCAATAATTTAAAGTCATCATCGCTTCTTCCGTTAAAGCGAAAACCCATATTGATCCACTCGGCATCAGGTCCATAAACTTCTTTAATTACCGGTTCAGTGATGGGATCTTCTTCAATCCGGTTCATGACTGTAAGCTCATCATTGGGTTGCCAGTCGCCAAAATGTTTGTCGATCATAGCAATCGTCTTATCATAGTCAAGATCACCGCTCAGGCAAATAGCCACGTTGTTTGGGCGATAATATTTATTGAAGTATGCCTTGATGGCCGTGATAGAAGGATTTTTTAAATGATCAATAGTACCAATAACCGTTTGCGTTCCATATTGATGTTTAGGAAAGACTGAAGAATACAATGTCTCGTAGGTTTTCCAATAATCATTGTCAAGAGAACGGTTTTTTTCTTCGTACACGGCCTCCAGTT
>Ga0315910_10005411_pt1 | contig 10451 bp, 8 predicted proteins | sample EdamamesoilMG_FD_204470 | JGI IMG/M metagenome (GOLD analysis project Ga0315910, IMG submission 204470) | Garden soil microbial communities collected in Santa Monica, California, United States - Edamame soil | ecosystem: Environmental > Terrestrial > Soil > Garden | place: USA: California... | reverse complement strand
CGATGGTGCCGGGCGGCATGGGCACGCCCCCGGCGGGTGCGAGCTGGTCGCCGAGCGAACCGTGGAGCTTCGCCTGGAAGGTGATCACGAAGCGCTACACCACCGTCGCGCTGCCGCTCGTCGTCGGCTTCGTGGTGCAGGGCATCCTCGGGAACATCGTCAGTGGGGGTGGTGGCGCGGCGCTCGCCATCCTGGCCCAGCAAGGCTTGCTCGATCCCTCGATGATCGACGTCCTGAACCTGGCTGTCAGCTCCGTCGGCGGTGTCGTCACCCTGCTGGTTACTGCGTTCTTTGCCGGGGGCTTCGCGACGACCGCGCTCAAGGCAGCTCGCGGCCAGCCGACTTCGTTCGGAGATCCATTTTCAGGCGGGCGGTACTTCGTCCAGATGCTGATCGCGCTCGTCGTGTCTTTTATCGTCAGTTTTATCGGCTTTGCGCTCTGCGTCGTTCCGGGCGTGATCGTGGGCCTCGGGCTTGCCCTGAACCACATGCTGATCGTGGATCAAGGCCTTTCCGGCGTGGACGCGCTCAAGCGAAGCTGGGAAATGACCAAGGGGCACAAGATGAACATCTTCGTGTACGGCCTGATCGGCCTACTCGTGATGATCGCGGGTGCGCTTGCTTGCGGCATCGGAATGGTCCTCGTGAGCCTCCCGATGCTCTTCGTCGGCAATGCGTACCTCTACCTGCGCATCAAGGGTGAGTCGGTTCCCGAGCCCACCTAGTCGTCACGGCGTTTCTCGAGCTCGGGCCCGATGGCCGCTCCTTAACTAACCAGCTCCGCCCGCCGTACTGGTCGGGAAGGCGAATTTCGCCTCGCCTCGTATGGTTGTCGCCTCCGTTCCGCCCGTCGCCGGCCGCCCTCCTTCGGGTGCGCCGCTTCCTCACCCACAAGGTGCGAGCAACACGGCGGTTTCCGTACGCGGTCGGGTGATGATCGCGGACGACGACGACAATCTCCTGCGGGCGCTGTGCCGTACCCTCGAGCGAGCGGGGCACGACGTGATTCGCATCGCCGATGGTGGGGCCGCCTGCGAGCACCTCGGCATGCTCGATCCGGCCGACGTGGACGCCGTCGTGACGGACATCACGATGCCCGGTGCCAACGGACTCGAGGTGATGCGGAGCGCGCACAAGCTCGATCCGGACCTCCCGGTGCTGCTGATGACCGGTCTGCCAACCGTCGAAACCGCGGTCCAGGCCCTCGAGCGCGGCGCGTTCCGCTACCTCTTGAAGCCCGTCGATCCCGACGTGCTGGTGCAGGCGGTGGCGCAGGCGGTCGAAATGCGGCACGGCCTCCGTGCTGCGGTGCCCGACACGCGGCCTTGGATGTCCCCCCCGAGCTCGAGGGCACGCTTGGAGCTCGGCACGCGCTTCGATCTCGGGCTCAAGCGCCTGTTCATGGCTTTCCAGCCGATCGTCTCGTGGCGGGGGAAGGCCGTGCACGCCTACGAAGCGTTGGTCCGCACCGAGGAGCCCACGCTCGCCCGGCCGGAGAATTTTTTCCACGCCGCCGAGCAGCTTCACCGCGTGCACGAGCTCGGCCGAACGATCCGTGAGTCGGTGGCGGAAGCGATCGGCGCGGCGCCGCCGGATGCGTCGATTTTCGTCAATCTTCACGCCAGCGACCTCGCCGACGACACGCTCTTCTCCAGCACCTCTGCGCTCGGGCCGTTTGCTTCCCGCATCGTGTTCGAGATCACCGAGCGCACCTCGCTCGAGCGCGTGAAGGACATCAAGGAACGCGTCGCCGCGCTGCGCGGGCTCGGCTATCGCATCGCCGTGGACGACCTGGGCGCCGGCTACGCCGGGCTCTCGAGCCTCGCGAGCCTCCAGCCGGAAGTGGTGAAGCTCGACATGTCGCTCGTCCGCGACGTCGACAGCGAGCCGATCAAGCAGCGCCTCGTGGCGTCCCTCCAAACACTCGGCGGTCCGCTCGGCATCACCGTCGTCGCCGAGGGCGTCGAGACCAACGCCGAGCGTGACGCCTTGGTGGCGATCGGCTGCGACCTGCTCCAAGGCTACCTCTTCGCCCCGCCCGCGCGAAGCTTCCCCGTCGTCACGTTCTGACGCCGCACCCGGCCCCGACGCGTCGGCCGGCGAGGAGGCGATTCACTGAATCGCCGACACCAGGGAGTTTCCCCTCCGTGACCTTCTGACAGCGTCGTTCTGCCTTGACGGATAGCGTGCGAAAGGTAAGGGTTCCGCCCCCTTTCCAGAGTAGCTCAGTCGGTAGAGCAGGCGGCTGTTAACCGCCGGGTCCCTGGTTCGAGTCCAGGCTCTGGAGCACGTCCGTATGAGGTGAGCCCGCCGCTGGCGGGCTCGCTGTTTTTTGTTGTGCTCCAGAGCCTGGACTCGGACCTTCGTGCGGAGCCGTGCGGATCCGCAGCTCAGTGCGCGGTGGGGTCCGTCATTGGGCTGACGGTTTCGAGTCCAGGCTCCGGCCTTCGGCCATGCGCGCGGCGAAGTCGCTCGGTGGGTCGACGGTAGCGAGTCCAGGCTCCGGCCTTCGGCCATGCGCACGGCGGGTCGACGGTTTCGAGTCCAGGCTCTGGCGCCAAGTGAAGTGCGGTGGTGCGAGCGGCGCGTGAACGTCCACGAACGTGTGGGATGTGGCCCGATCGGACGTGGCGTTCTTGCGTGTTCGCATCGATCAGAAGACGGATGGGCTACCGCCATTCACGTCTCGAAACCTCGATGGGCATGCCTCGTGCCCCAAGCATCGAGCTCGGAGCAAAGATGTCACACAAGGTCGTCGCTCTTCTCCTCGCTACCCTGGTTGGGCTGCTCGCTTGCCCGGCTCAGGCACAGATCAAGCAACCTGGGGCACACACCGACTACTCCGTGGAGCTCGAGCCACACCTCACGTTCGGCTGGGCCGGCGGGCCCCATCACTACGCCGACGAGGCCTTCGGTCTCGGGCTGCGGGCTTCCATCCCCCTCTTTCACAACGGCCCGGTCACGTCGATCAACAACAACATGGCGATCACGTTCGGGCTCGATTGGTTGCACTTCGGCTACGACCACGATGTCGCCTGTCGCGACCTGCCGGGGCCCGACTGCGACGCTCGCGACTTCTACGCCAACGCGTTCTGGTTGCCGGTCGCCGTGCAATGGAACTTCTTCGTGCACCGTCGCATCAGCGTCTTCGGAGAGGTTGGGCTCGCGCTCGTGCACGAGCGCTGGTCGTGGGGGCGACCCTGCCCCGGGGCGCCGGGGACCTACTGCGACTACACCGGCAGCGACACGGATTTCGCCGAGTTCATCTTCTACCCCGGCGCGCGGTTCATGGTGTCCGACAACGTCGGCTTCACCATTCGCATCGGCTTTCCCCACGTCACGCTCGGCGCGTCATTCCTTTTGTGACCGCTGCACGCCGCCGATGGCCTCACCGCCACTTCAGCACGATGGCGATGCCGCCGAGGACGGCGATGGAGGAGAGGACGAGGCGGGCGCTGACGGACTCTCCGAGCACGACGACGGCGAGGGCGGCGGTGATCGCGGGGACCGAGAGCTGGAGGACTGCGGCGCGGGTGGCGGTTAGCAAAGGAAGCGCCGTGTACCAGACCGCGTAGCCGATGCCCGACGCGATGCCGCCCGATGCGGCCGCGAGCGCCAGCCCTCGTGGATCGGCATGCACACCGCCCGAGACTCCGACCCCGACGACCCACGCGATGAGGGCGAGCGGCAGGCCAAAACCGAAATTACGCGCCGTCGCGCCGATGGGATCCGTCGCGCCGCGGCCCCGAAGCGTATAGATGCCCCAGGACACGCCCGCCAGCGCCATCAGCGTGGCGCCAAGCGGGTCGGGTGCACCGAGCCCGGGGAGCGTCAGCCCGATGAGCCCGCCCACGGCCACCAGGATCCCGAGCCATGCGGCGGGGCGCGGCCGCTCGCCGGCGCGAATCGCGGCAGCGAGCATGGTCACCTGCACGGCGCCGAACAGAACGAGCGCGCCGGTCCCGGCCGTGAGGCGCACGTAGGCGAACGAAAACGCGATCGCGTACGCGAAGAGCGCCGCCGGTGAAACGAAGTCCCCGGCTGGGCGAGGTCGCTGCTGCGCGCGCGTCCGCACCCAACTCAGCACCAAGAGCACGACGGCGCCGGACAGGATCCGGATGAGCGTGAAGCTCGCTGGATCGATCGCACCCGGCCGCAAGGCGGCGCGACAGAGCAGCGAATTGCTCGCGAAGCAGAGCAGCGCCACCGCGGTGAGAGTGACCGTCCGCAGCATTGCCTCAAGGCTCCATGCCCACGCGCAATGGTAGTACACTCCCGCGAGCGCCCATGACCTGGATTCGCGCGCCGATCGTCCTGTTTCTCGTCGCGGCGCTGGCCATCGGCGGCGTCGTGGCGGCGGGCAGGGCGATGCAGGGGGCGGTGCGCAGGTCTGACGCTTTCGCCACCGAAGAAGCGCTCGCCCTCGGCCAGGTCGAGCGGCTCCGCGGCCTTCGCGAGCGCGTCTCACGCAAGGTGCGGGCGTTTCTCTTCGCGGGCGACCAGCGATTCCTGCGCGAGCTCCGGGAGTCGGAGCAAGCATTCAGCGACTTGCTGTTCGACCTGCACAGCGCCGCGGAGACGCCACGGGAGCGAGAGCTCCTCGGTAGTGTCGAGGTGCTCGAGAACAGGCGACGCAGCGTCACCAACCGGCTCATCCGGTCCCGAAAGTCGGGTGCGAGCAGCGAAGCAATCGCCCACACGATGGAGGCAGACCTCCAGCCGATCGTGGATACGCTCGATGCGACCCTCGCGAAGCTGATCGAATATCATCAGGCCCGAGTCAAACACGCTCGCGCCGAGTCGGAGAAGGCTTTCTCGGGGGCGGGGCAGGGCTTGTGGGCCGCCACCACCATCGCGCTCTTCGTCGCGGCGCTCACGTCGATCGCGCTCGCGCGAACCCTGCATCGCATCGAGGGTCGCGCGGGCCGCCTGCAGCGCGAGCGAGATCGGTTCTTCGATCTGTCGATCGACATGGTTTGCGTGGCCGGAACGGACGGCTACTTCAAGCAGCTGAACCCGGCATTCGAGACGATCCTCGGGTACGAGCGACGCGAGCTGCTCGAGAGACCGTTCCTCGATTTCGTGCACGCCGACGACCGGGATTCGACGCTGAAGGAGTTTCACGACCTCTCGACGGGTCAAGCGACGGTCGATTTCGAGAATCGCTACCGCTGCAAAGACGGAACGTTCAGGTGGCTCGCCTGGAACGCATTGACCGAACCGGACGGCGCCGTCTACGCCGTCGCTCGCGACATCACCGAGCGCAAGGCCAACGAGGAGAAGCTCGCCGCCATGACGGTGGAGCTCCGTGCGATGGCGGTCCTGGACGAGCTCACCGGTCTCCACAACCGAAGAGGGTTCAACATTCTCGCCGAGCAGCACCTCAAACACAGCCAGCGGACGCGGAGCAAGGTCGTGTTCTTTTTCGCCGACCTCGACGGACTGAAACAGATCAACGACAAGCTCGGGCACGAAGCGGGAGACCTAGCGATCAAGAGTGCTGGAACCGTGCTCACGTCCGCGTTCAGACGATCCGACGTGATTGCCAGGCTCGGTGGCGACGAATTCGTCGTTCTCGCCACCGACGCTGCCAGCGACCAGATCCAGAAGCTCACCGACCGACTGGCGGAGACCGTCCAAAAATTCAATGCGACCGAGCCGCGGCCGCCCTTTTCCCTCGCGATGAGCATCGGGTCGACGATCCACGACCCCGAGCAGCCCGAGAGCATCGACGCCGTCCTCAAGCGCGCCGACACCATGATGTACCGGGAGAAGACCCGCCGAAAGGCGGCCGCCAGGGCCGCCCTGGAATCGCTCTCGCCACCCTTCGAGGCATCGGCGGAAGAAGGCGAGTCGATGAAATAATCCGAACACGCCTGCGCGCTAGAGCGCGATTTTTCGCAAACGGAGCGCGTTGCCGATCACGGACACCGAGCTCAGGGCCATCGCGGCGCTCGCCAGCATCGGACTCAGCAAGAGGCCGAAGAGCGGGTACGCGATGCCGGCCGCGATCGGAACGCCGAGCAGGTTGTACAGGAAGGCGAACAGCAGGTTCTGCCGGATGTTCCTCATCACCTCGCGTGATAGGCGGCGCGCGCGCACGATGCCGGCGAGGTCGCCCCGGAGGAGCGTGACCGAGGCGCTCCGGATCGCCACGTCGGTGCCGGTTCCCATCGCGATGCCGACGTGAGCGGTGGCGAGCGCGGGGGCATCGTTGGTGCCATCGCCCGCCATCGCCACCACGTGACCCTGCTGCTTGAGCAGGCCGACGGCTTCGCTCTTCTGGTGCGGCAGGAGGCCGGCGCGGACGTCGTCGATGCCGAGCTTTCGTGCGACGGCGCGCGCGGTCGTTTCGCTGTCCCCGGTCATCATGACCACGCGGAGGCCGGCGTCGCGGAGGCGCTCGAGCGCGGTGGGCGTCGACGGTTTGATCGGATCCGAAACGCCCAAGAGGCCGGCGAGCTTGCCGTCCACCGCAAGGAAGACCACGGTTTGTCCCTCCTCGCGCAGGCGCGCCGCCGCGTCGTCGAGCGAACCGCCGGCGACGCCGTGCTCGGCGAGGAGCGCCCCGTTGCCGAGGACGAGCGAGCGTCCGCCGACCCGGCCAAGGACGCCCTTGCCGACGACGGCGGAGAAATCCGACGCCGCGCCGACCTCGACGCCGCGCTGGGTCGCGCCGGCCATGATCGCCGCCGCCAGCGGGTGCTCGCTCGTTTTTTCGAGAGCGGCCGCGCCCGCGAGCACGTCGCGCTCGCCGGTGCCGGGCACGGGGACGATGCTCGTCAGCTCGGGTTTTCCCTCGGTCAGGGTACCGGTCTTGTCGACGACGAGCGTGTCGACCGTGGCGAGGAGCTCCAGCGCTTCGGCGTTCTTGACCAGCACGCCGGCCTCGGCGCCACGGCCCGTTCCGACCATGATCGACATCGGCGTCGCCAGGCCGAGCGCGCAAGGGCAGGCGATGATCAGGACTGCGACGGCGTTCACGAGCGCATGGGCGAACCGCGGCTCGGGTCCGGAGGCGCCCCAGACGACGGCGGTGAGCAGGGCGACGACGACGACCGCCGGCACGAACCAGGACGAGACGACATCCGCCAGCCGTTGCACGGGCGCGCGGCTCCGCTGGGCTTCGCTGACGAGCTCGACGATCTGCGCGATCAGGGTGTCCTTTCCCACGCGCTCGGCGCGCATGACGAAGGTGCCGGTGCCGTTCAGCGTGCCGCCGGTCACTCGCGTTCCGGCCGCCTTTTCCACCAAGATCGGCTCGCCGGTGATCGTCGATTCGTCGACCGCGCTCCGGCCTTCCGTCACCGTGCCGTCGACCGGGATCCGCTCGCTCGGGCGGACGCGAAGCAGGTCACCGACGACGACGTGCGCCAGGGGAACGTCCACTTCCGAGCCACCCGGCGCGACCCGCCGTGCGGTCGCCGGTGTGAGACCGAGAAGGCCGCGGATCGCGCCCGACGTCTTCGAGCGCGCGCGCACCTCGAGCACCTGACCGAGGAGCGCGAACGCGACGATGACCGAGGCCGCCTCGTAGTAGACGGGCGGTCCGCCGCCGTGCGATGCCGAATGGGGAAGAAGAGAGGGAAAAAATGTGGCGAACACACTGAACGCGAAAGCCGACACCGTTCCGAGCGCGATCAGCGTGAACATGTTGAGGTGGCGGTTCACGAGCGACCGAGCGCCGCGTTCGAGGAGGGGAAAGCCGGCCCAAAACACGACCGGCGCTGCGAGCGCGAGCTGGAGAAGGACGCCGATTTCGGCTGAAATCAGCGGCGTCATCGCGAGCACGACGACCGGCACCGTCAGGACCGTGCTCCCCCAGAATCGCCGTTCCATCGCGACGAGCTCGTCGTTCGGTTCGTCGTCGCGCGTCACGGTGCGGGGCTCGAGCGCCATGCCGCACAGGGGGCAGGCGCCCGGCACGCGCGAAATCACTTCGGGGTGCATCGGGCAGGTGTATTCGGTGCCGGCCACCGCGGGCGGCGGCGCGGGCGGCGCCGCGTCCTCTTTCAGGTACTGCTCGGGTGCTGCGCTGAATTTCTCGCGGCAACGAGCGCCGCAAAAATAATAGGTCTTCCCTGCGTGAACGAAGGAACCGCCTCGCGGCGCGCCGGGATCGACCTTCATACCGCAGACGGGATCGACGGCGGGCCCGCTCGGAGCTATGGCGTGCGAGGGGTCGGTCGCCACGATGTCACTCACCCTCTACTACCACCCGCTCGCGTCCTTCTGCCACAAGGTGCTCGTCGCACTGTACGAGAACCAGACGCCGTTCGAGGCGCGCCTGGTCGACTTCGCGGACCCGGATTCCAGCCGAGAAATGCTGTCGTTCTGGCCGGTGGGGAAAATCCCGGTGCTCTACGACGAGGGACGAAGGGAGACCGTTCCCGAGACGAGCATCATCATCGAGTACCTCGCGCGCCACTACCCGGGCCCGGTGCCGCTCCTTCCAGCCGATCCGGACCTCGCGCGCCAGGCCCGGCTCTGGGATCGGTTTTTCGATCTCTACGTGAGCGTTCCGATGCAAAAGATCGTCACCGACCGCCTGCGTCCGGCGGGGCAGGGCGATCCCACGGGTGTCGACGAAGCAAAACGGACGCTCATGGGGGCGTACGCGCTCGCCGAGCGTCAGCTCGTGGGTCGCACCTGGGCGCTGGGCGACGCGTTCAGCATGGCGGATTGTTCCGCGGCGCCGGCGCTCTTCTACGCGGGCATCGCCGTGCCGTTTTCCGCCGAGTTCCCGCAGACGGCGGCGTACTTCGAGCGCCTCGTCGCCCGCCCCTCGTTCGCCCGCGTGCTCGTCGAAGCGCGGCCGTACTTCAGGATGTTCCCGCTCGTCGCCGACGTTCCGGCGCGTTTTCTCGGTTGAATCCAGGGCGACAGGAGCGTCCCCCTCGACTACCCGCCCTTCATCAGCTCTTCGAGCCGGCGGTGCATCTCGTCGCGCGACAGCACCTCGATCACGGTGTTGATCGTCCACTTGTTGCCCCCTGGGTCGCGCACGGTGGCGCTGCGATGCCCGAAGAATTGATTCGCCGGCTCCTTGAGCGAGGTGGCGCCGGCGTCGAGCGCACGGCGGTACGTCGCGTCGACCGCTGCGGCGTCGTCGACGTAGACGGACAGGATACCCGGCATCGTTTCCCAACCGGGCATCGGTTCGGCGCACATCACCATCGAATCGCCGATCATGATCTCGGCGTGCATGATTTTCCCCTCCGGATCGTCGTAGCGGTCGACGACTTTCCCGCCGAAAACGCGTTCCGCGAACGCGATCACGGCCGGAATGCCGGGAACGACGAAGCTCGGGGTGATGGTGTGATGGCCGTCGGGACGGGGAAGTTTCGGCATGGTGAGCCCTCCTACTTTCCGAACCAGCGCGCGCGCCGGCTCTTTCCGAACTGGTCTTTTTCGCTACGGAGCGCGGGCGACGGCTCCTGAAAGGTTCCGGTCGGCTTCGGGCCCGAGAAGAAATCGACGTCGACGCGTGCGATGCGGCCAGCGCCGAATTCGATGTAGCAGGAGCCGGCGCCTGGGTTTCTCGCGGTCGGCTCGGCGTTCTTGAGCTTTGCCATCACGTTCTTGGCGACGACGCGCGCCGCTCCTTCCGCGAACACGCCGGCCTTCGGCGCACCGGTGTTCGCGAGATCGCCGATCGCGTAAACGTCGGGAAACTTCGTCTCGAGTGTCCGCGGATCGATGGTGACCCAGCCGTTCTCCGTCATGCTCGTGGCGACGACGACGTCGGGCGCGCGCTGCTTCGGCACGCCGAGGAAGAGATCGCAGGGGAGCTCGCGCCCGCCGTCGAGGGTGACGACGTTTCGCCCGGCATCCACCGACGAAACGCGCTGATTCGGGATGAACTCGATGCCGCGCTCGGCAAAAGCCGCGAGCAGCGCGCGCGAGGTGTCGGGGGAGGGCGGCACCGGACTCGGCAGCGGGTTCGTGAGCGTGATCGTGCAGGCGCCGCGCACGCCACGCTCAGTCAGGTAGTCGTGCAGCATCAGCGCGCACTCGCTCGGTGCGGGGGGGCATTTGTACGGCGCGCCGCAAACGCCGATCACGATGTTTCCCCCGGTGAAAGCCCGAAGCACGTCGCGCATCCGTTCGGCTCCGGCGAGCGAGTAAAATTCGTTCTCGCCCAGGACGACGCCGGGCGTCGGCGCGGCGTCGTAGTCTGCGCCGAGCGCGATCACGAGTACGTCGGCCTCGTGAACGCTCTGGTCGGTGGTGACCCGGCGCGCCTCGGGATCGATGGCCGTGATCGTCTCTCGGAGCAGCGTCACACCGGGCTTTTCGATGTCACGGTAGGGGAGGCGCACGGCCTCGGGCGTGCTCTTGCCGAACAGAATGTCGAGCTTTGCGTAACCAAAGACGAACGCATCGGCCTTGTCGATCAGCGTGATCGCGGCGGTGTCGCCCAGGCCCTCCAGCAGCGTGCTCGCGAGCTC
>Ga0315910_10005410_pt1 | contig 10453 bp, 7 predicted proteins | sample EdamamesoilMG_FD_204470 | JGI IMG/M metagenome (GOLD analysis project Ga0315910, IMG submission 204470) | Garden soil microbial communities collected in Santa Monica, California, United States - Edamame soil | ecosystem: Environmental > Terrestrial > Soil > Garden | place: USA: California... | reverse complement strand
CCCTGATCGCCTGTTTTGGTGTAGATTTTCATGGCATAAAGTTAAAAAGTTCAAGGTTCAATGTTCCAGGTTTTTACCTGTCAACAATGAACCTTGAACTTAGAATCTGGAAACCTTGAACCTTCTAATGAGCCTCCACCGGCTTTCCTCGTGTTACATTCTCGTTCACCCGATCCCACTCAATCAACCCATCGCGCAGGCGGATGATGCGGTGCGAGTAATGGGCGATATCATCTTCGTGTGTTACCATAATAATGGTATTGCCCTTATCGTGAAGTTCCTGGAACAGGTTCATGATGTCGTAAGATGTTTTGGTATCCAGGTTTCCCGTAGGTTCATCGGCCAGTATAATCGAGGGATTGTTAACCAACGCCCGTGCAATCGCGACCCGCTGACGCTGACCACCCGATAACTCATTAGGCCGGTGATGGTGCCGTTCCGCAAGGCTAACACTCTCCAGCGCTGCCATGGCCATCTCATCGCGTTCAGACTTACTGTAGCCGGCATAGATTAATGGCAACGCCACATTTTCCAATGCCGTGGCGCGTGGCAACAGGTTGAAGGTTTGAAACACAAAACCGATTTCTTTATTCCGCACCTCTGCCAATTCATTCTCGGTCATCTCGCTTACCAACTGGTTATTGAGGCTGTAGGTACCCGAAGTGGGCGAATCGAGGCAGCCTACAATATTCATTAAGGTAGATTTTCCCGATCCGGAAGGACCCATAAAGGCAACATACTCTCCTTTATTAATGGCGATACTAACATCCTGAAGTGCATTCACAATGTTGTTACCCATTTTATAGACCTTGGCGATATGCTGTGTTTCAATGATTTTCATGCCGTATTAGTTTACATTTTAACGCCTCCATTACAGCGATGCGTATAAAAGTTAAAAAGTTTCGTTCGTTGAATATACCGGTAAAACGGCATTTGGTTTCGAAGGTTGGGAATTTAAATTGAAAGTAGGGCTAATTGGAACCGGTTCTATGCATTTGGAATATCAACGGTTAAATGTTACGGATGAAAAGCGCGTTCCAATTTTTATCATACTCTCCTTCCTGATACTCTCCTGCGAAGGGGTCAAGCAAAAAACAAAAGAAACCTTAAACAAAGGTGGCGAGACCGTTGGTGAAACGGCAACCGAATTTCTGGAAGGTGTTTCGGAAGGTATTGACAAAACCCTGCAGTGCGAAATAGTTCTATCGCAGGCACTTCAGGATAATGGCCTGCACACCGGAAAGTTTTCCATTGAGAACAGTACCACTGGTGGCGAAAACAATGTACTGGTACTGTACATCATTTTCAACAACGACTTCAAGGCAACCTTAACGGCTAAAGCGTTCGATAAAAAAGGACTTGAAATCGGCCGATCGAAAGTTGCTGTTGAAGGTAAAGCCAGTGATGCCGGCTACTACGATTTCGCATTCGACACGCAAACCTACCTGGAAGTAAAAAGTAAAATCAACCTGGAGCAACCTGCACTAAAGTTCTTTAGCGTTCATTTGCTTCACGGCATAATCAACTGCGCGCGCGGTTAAGGCCATGTAGGTAAGCGAAGGATTCTGCGTTGACGTAGACGTCATACACGCGCCATCGGTTACAAAAACATTTTTACAGGCGTGCAACTGATTCCACTTGTTGAGTAATGATGTTTTCGGGTCATGCCCCATGCGCACACCACCCATTTCGTGAATATCCAATCCGGGTGCCTGATGACTGTCGTGGGTTTGGATGTTGGCAAAGCCGGCATCGGTAAACATTTCGGTTAACTGTTCCAGGTAATCCTTCACCATCTTGTCATCGTTGGCATCGTAGTCCATGTTGATTTTCAACTGCGGAATTCCCCAGGCATCTTTCAGATTGGTATCAAGGCTTACGGTGCTTGCTTCCTTCGGAATGGTTTCGCCCATCATGTGCGAGCTTACGTGCCACGGCCCCAGCGTTGGGCTCAATAGATTTGCCTTCAGATCTTCACCCATTCCTTCGTATGATCGTTGCGGCCAGCGCGAGGTGTATAAACCTGCTGCATACCCCCGGAGAAAATCGGTTTCCTGTTTGCGCACATTGCGGAAGCGCGGAATATAGCATCCGTTAGGACGATTGCCAGATTTTGTAAAATTTCCCAACCCATCGTACGAAGCCGAAACCCGCGCACGGTAATTATGAAACGCCACATACTTGCCCAGCAAGCCACTGTCGTTACCCAGGCCGTTCGGAAATCGCGATGACGTGGAGTTCAGTAAGATAAGATTGGTATTGAGCGCTGCAGCATTTACAAAAATGATGCGGGCGAAAAACTCCGTTGCTTCTTTAGTCTCAGAATCAATCACACGCACCCCCACGGCTTTACCTTTCTGCTCATCGTAGATGATCGAGTGTACTACCGCGTGCGGACGCAGCGTCATGTTGCCGGTCTTCAGCGCCCACGGAATAGTAGATGCATTACTGCTGAAGTATCCCCCAAACGGACAACCACGCTGGCACAAATCGCGATGCTGACACTTTACGCGACCTTGCTCTGTATAAATCGGTTTTACTTCGGTGATGTGCGCGCACCGGCCGATGATCACGTGGCGGTCTTTATACTTCGCGGCAACTTTATCGCGAAAGTAGGTTTCCACTTTCGTCATTTCCATGGGTGGCAGAAACTCGCCATCCGGTAGTTCAGCCAGTCCGTCTTTGTTTCCGGAAATGCCGGCAAACTTTTCTACGTAGCTGTACCACGCATCAATGTCTTTGTAACGTATGGGCCAATCAACGGCAAAGCCATCGCGGGCCGGACCTTCAAAATCGAAATCACTCCAGCGCTGTGTTTGTCGCGCCCACAACAACGACTTGCCCCCTACCTGGTAGCCGCGAATCCAATCGAAGGGTTTTTCCTGCACATACGGATGCTCCTTGTCTTTCACAAAAAAATGCTGGGCATCTTCCTTGAATGCATAGCACTTGCTCACGATGGGGTTTTCTTTTACGACATCCAACGGCAACTGATTGTGGTGCGGAAACTCCCACGGCTTCATGTTGGTGGTGGGGTAATCTACATTGTGCTTGACATCGCGGCCGCGTTCGAGCACCAGTGTCTTCAATCCTTTTTCGGATAATTCTTTTGCTGCCCATCCTCCGCTGATGCCTGAGCCGATAACAATAGCATCAAATGTATTTTCGTTTTTGCCGTCTATATTCAGGTTCATCCTAAAATCGTTTTAAGGTCGCTGTTCGCATTTAGTTCTACTACGCCTACAAATTTTCCGGGTATCATGTTGTACCCAAAAACATTTGTCATGACATACTCTGACTCCAGGTATCCACGAATCACATGTTGCCGGTACAGGGAATAGAAATCAGCGATGGAATTTTTATCGTCACCACGCAACGTTGGTTCTATTGTGCCAGCCGCAGCCGCTGTTAAAAAACTTTTGCGTTCATCCGCTGAGGCTTCGATAAAGGACTTCCCGATTTTTTCTTCGGAAGCGCTTTCGATTTGGCTGAGGCCCAATAGAAAACGCTTCTGGTCTTCGGCTTCGGTGCAGTCATCAATCATGCGCAGGGCGAAATGATGAACATTTAATTCACCGGCACCGGGTATGGTTGTTTTTGGAATGATCGTTTCAGCAATAGAGGCCAGTAGTTGTTCCTGGGGTTGTGTAACCGAAATGGTATTCAGTTGAATGCTGGCCTGCGCGACTGATTCTTTGCCTACACACTGCGGAAGTAAGGCGGCCGCACCGGCCAGCATTCCGAGTTGTTTGAGTGCCGTTCTGCGTTTCATTGATTCACGACTGGTTGTGGTACGAAACTACTAAAACTTAACCTGGTTTCGACAACATTCAATTGATTTCCTGAAATGTATCGAAGTAAAAATCTTATCCCTTTTTCAGCACCAGGCTCACCACATTCTCTACGTGCATGGTATGGGGGAACATATCTACCGGCTGAACGGCTTCGATCGAATATTTTTCGCACAGTATTTTCAGATCGCGCGCCTGCGTGGCCGGGTTACAGCTTACGTAAACAATTTTGTTGGGGGCAGCCTTCAACAACATCGTGCATACATCTTCGTGCATGCCGGCACGGGGCGGATCGGTAATAACCGTATTGGGTCTGCCGTGTAGTGTTAAAAAATTATCGTCCAGCAGGTCTTTGATATCGCCAGCATAAAAATCGGTGTTGGTAATGTTGTTGAGCGATGAATTTGCTTTTGCATCCTCAATGGCAGCAGCCACATACTCCAGCCCTACTACCTTCTTTGCCTGTGCAGCTACAAAGTTGGCAATGGTGCCGGTGCCGGTGTATAAATCGTACACCAGTTCATCGCCTTTCAGGGCCGCCATCTGCCACGTTACTTTATAAAGTTCGAAAGCCTGATCGGAGTTGGTTTGATAAAATGACTTGGGGCCCACGCGATAGTACAGCGTACCCGATCCGTCCGGGCGGGGCATGCTTTCGGTAATGTATGGATTGCCTTTCCAGCAATGAATATTCAAGTCGCTGAAGGTATCGTTCTTCTTTCCGTTGATGACGTAATTAAACGAAGTGATCTGTGAAAAATCCTTTTCGAGTCGTTGAAGGATTCTTTCAATCCACTCCATCTTGTCGTACGTAACCTGCAGAATTACCATGACCTCGCCCGTGTTGGCGGTGCGAATAGTAATCGTTCTTAAAAATCCGATTTGCTTGCGCAGGTCAAAAAACGGAATGGATGCCTTCATCGCTTCATCCTTAACCGCAAGACGTATGGGGTTTGATGGATCGGGTTGCAGGTGGCACTCCTTCACATCAAAAATCAAATCGTACTTACGCGGAATATGATAGCCCAGCGCTACATCCTCGGGCGTGTACGTGATTTTTTCTGCGCCTAATCTGCCGGCCTCTGACTTTCGCCTTTGCATTTCTTCCTTACTCAGCCAGCGTTCGGCCGAAAACGTATAATCGAGTTTGTTTCGGTAATGCCGTGTTTTTGATGAGCCGATAATAGGACGGATGGCAGGAAGTTCCAACCCACCGATGCGCTCCAGATTGTCGACCACCTGTTTTTGCTTGTACACTAATTGCGTTTCGTAGTTGATGTGCTGCCAGGAGCAACCACCACACAAGCCAAAATGCTCGCAAAACGGCACCTCGCGGTTGGGAGAAAATTGCTTAACGGCCACCACCCTGGCCTCCAGAAAACTGCTTTTTATTTTGGTAAGCGAGGCATCGACCACATCGCCCGGGGCTCCGCCCTCTAAAAATACTACCCGACCGTCCAGCCGCGAAACGCATTTGCCTTCAGAAGCCATGGTTTCGACTACAAGATTTTCAATTATATCGCCTTTTTTCATAAAGGGCGAAAATTACACAAAGAAGGGGTGTTTTCTGTCGTTGGGTTATTCTCTATATTTAACCATTCAAATGTTGATAGTATTTCCGCAGTGCATAGCGGAAATGAGAGCCCTACCAGCATAGTTTCAGTTTTAGTGGCGTTGGCGTATGAAAAGACTTCTACTGGTACTCAGTATTTTAATCGCTATTCCGTCTGCAGCCTCACACATTGTGGGTGGCGAGTTTGAATTATTGCATCAGCCTACGGCCAGCAACCCGTACCGGTATCGCATCAACCTCATTTACTACTTTGATGTTATCAACAACACCTTCCGTGACGCCAACGGAAACAGGGTAGCTCCGGAAGTATTGGAACCCTCCATTCGCATTGCCATCTTCAGCCAGGCTACGAATGTCCGTAAAAGTTTTGTTACCCTTTACTTTGATGTGAAATCGCGCGTAAGCTACACGCAAGCCATCTGCGCACGCGGTGATATTGTTACCGACAAACTCATTTACACCACAACAATAACGCTTTCACCCAATGATTATTCCGATCCGGAAGGATACTACCTGCTGTGGGAACGATGCTGCCGTAACTATACCATCCTCAATATTTACAGCAACGATCCCAACAACGGCAATACCAATCCGACACAGGTAGCAGGCCAGTCATTCATTCTGAAGTTTCCCCCGGTAACACGTAACGGAGAGCAATTCATCAACAGTTCACCCAAACTTTTTCCTCCACTCAGCGACTATGCCAGCATTGGCAAACCTTACTATGCCGACTTTGCCGGTATTGATGTTGATGGCGATTCGCTGGTTTACAGCCTGGCCGAACCATTGGATACACACAGCAACGACAGCTATCCCACCATATTACCCAATCCGCCAACCGTGTCGTGGCGACCGCCCTTTGGTGCCTCCAATATGATGAATGGAAATCCGGAACTGAGCATCAGCAAAGACGGACTTCTTACCGTAACCCCGCGCACCTATGTAGGCTTGTATGTTTTTGCTGTGAAAGTTGAAGAGTTTCGCGATGGCGAAAAAATCGGAGAAGTAAGACGCGACTTTCAAATGCCGGTGGTAGAAGGTAACGAAGCCGATGCTCCGCTCATTACCGGCCGAAAACTTACAGATCCTACCTTCAGCTACCGCGATAATATGTCTGTTTCGTTCAGCAACACCGTAAGCGATCAGGATCGTTGCATTGAAGTGCGCGTTACCGACAAAGATGTTTTCCGTCAGCGCGATAACTTCAGGGAAAATATCGGGCTGAAGGCCGTGCCCCTCGGATTCAAACGCGATGTGAGCGGCATACTTCCGGCCATAAAAAATGTAGTGCTCACCCAAACCGACAGCGCTAAAACTTTCAGGATCTGTTTTGATGAGTGCCCTTACTTTGAAGGCGGACCATTTTTAGTTGGCATTATTGCCTATGATGATGCCTGTGCGCTTCCCCTGCACGACACCCTGAAAATTCTGGTGAACATTCAACCACCGCCCAATGGCAACCCTTACTTCACTACACCCGATGTAACTGAAACCATTAACGAAGGCGATTCAATATCGTGGCCCATCCGCGGTGTGGATGACGATGGTGATGCACTGGCTGTGAATGTAATAACCGATGGCTTTGTGCTGGCCAATGCGGGCATGTCGGTAGTAGTAGAAAAGAATCAACTGGGCCTGTACGAAGCCCGCTTTGTGTGGGATGCTAAATGCAACGTGTATGATTTCACGCAACGAACAGAATTTGAAGTGCGTTTTTTTCTGGAGGATGGCGACCACTGCCAGTTTACCCACCCTGACCTGATGACCTTAAAACTAAAAATAAAACTACCGGGAAATTCGGACCCGGTTATTTCATCAGCCGACCTTACCTCCGACCCTGCACCACGGCTGATCACCAACGTCACCCGCAAGGTAAACGAAACACTCACCTTCGATGTGCTGGGTGTGGATACCGACATCGACTCGCTTACACTCTTTGCCGCAGGCACTGACTTCACCCTCGATGCTGTAAATGCAACGTTTCCTACAACAAAAGACAAAGGCAGTGTTCAGTCAACGTTTACCTGGAACATTACCTGCGCCAATGTTGACCTTGAGGTGAAAGACGAATTCAACTTCCGTTTCCTGGTGGTGGATAACAAAAACAAATGCCGCTTCTACAAAGCCGATACGCTCGATGTACTGGTGCAGGTGCTGCCGCAGGATAACCTCGGGCCAAAATTAAGTGCAGCCAGTCTCAATGCACAGGTGCTAAACGTGGACAACAGCATGAACATCACCCTCGGAGAAAAAATAGAAATAAACCTTACCGGTGTTGACTCACTGCTGGCACAACCCGATCACCTTCACCTTGAATTATGGAAGGCCGAAGGCGATGTGCCGCCAACCGGCTACACCTTTGCACCGGCTGATGCTATCGGCACGGTGTCTTCCGCCTTTGTGTGGGAGCCGGGCTGCGAAATTTTTCAGAAGCCCGATTACGAAAACGACTACCTCTTCACCTTCCTGGTAACCGATGATCGCTGCTTCAACAAAAAGGCCGACACGGTGGCGCTAAAACTCACCATTAAAGATGTGGATGGGTCAGACATTGGATTTCTGCCGCCCAATTTTGTGTCGCCCAATGGTGATGGCAAAAATGATTTCTTCGCCATGTACAAGTATGATGAAGTTACAAAAGAATTGATCAGCATTCTGCCGCTGGATAATTGTACCGACCATTTTGAATCGGTAGTAATCTACAACCGCTGGGGAAAGAAATTATTCGGAAGTACCGATCGTGAGTTTCGCTGGTATCCCAACGATGAAGCTTCGGGTACGTATTACTACCAGTTGTTTTACATCAACAAAACATACAAGGGAAGTATTTCGGTTACGTACTCTGGTGAGTTAAAATCAGAAACGCAACCGTAGCAGACTATTCTCTTTAATAAAGACGGGTTCATCCTCCCACAGGATTTTAACCCACACATCGTTATGGCCAATAATTTTTACCCGGTGGCCGGCATCAATCACCGAGATCACCGAAGCCCCGGCCGAAGGTCCATCCATCAGGTATGTTTGCTGGGCTGAAACTATTCCCACCGGTGTTTCTTCGCCCACATTGAGATGCAGCAACAACATCACCAAAAACAGTTGCAGTACAATGACCGGTGCCAAAGGTTTTGCCTTGCGCCATTTCAACACCAGCGCGATTGCCAGCACAAGCAACGCCACACCAATCAGCCCGAGAGTGATGCGATCGTAGTAGTCGTGATAGAATGACAGTATTCGTGTTTTGTCATTCTGCTCGTAGCCTGCCAGATTAAACTTAGTTGCCAGTTCTTCCATTTTTTCGAGCACCTCATTGTCGCGCGTCAGGTCGTAGTAGAGGTTAAGGTAATAGAGAGCCTGGCCGGTCTGGTGGAGTCCTTCTTCGATGTAGGCCATCTTCAGCAGCATGGCAGGCGTAACCTGATCTTTTTCAAAAATGGATCGGTAATGCTCCAATGATTGGGTGTAGCGTTTGGCGTTAAAAAGTGAATCAGCCTGCTGCAATCGGTAGCCGGAAATTTGGCCGAAAGCGTCTGCTGCAATCAAAAAAACGGAGCCGAAAAGAATGATGATAATTTTTGAAAAGCACCTTTGCATAATTTGGAGATCGTATTACCTTTGCGACCTCAATTACGGAAAAGCCCACAAAACAGGCAAGCGTAAGCGAGATTTGAAAGATTCCGTAGCTCATCCCGATAGCTATCGGGAGGTAGAGCAATACAAGTCGGGAAAAAGATTCCGTAGCTCATCCCGATAGCTATCGGGAGGTAGAGCAATACAAGTCGGGAAAAAGATTCCGTAGCTCAGTTGGTAGAGCAATACACTTTTAATGTATGGGTCCTGGGTTCGAATCCCAGCGGGATCACTTTTAGAGTCCATCTAAGCACAAAGCCGGTCAGAATATATGATTCTGACCGGCTTTCGTGTTTTTAGTCGTCATCGAATCACAAAAAAATCCAACGGTTAGGTAACCTCTCCGGTAACCTAGTTTCGATACGTAAAATAGGTTACCGAATTTCTGGAATCATGCCTCCAGACTCGGAATGTCACTTTGGTTTTGTGCCATAACTCGATCAAGGAACGAGTCATCATTTAACCTTAAAACATTGAGACCTATGAAAATCAGTCAGAATTTTTCAATCCTGTTTTGGATCTACCGCTCAAAAGTTACCAAGCAAGGACTCGTGCCCATTTACATGCGTATAACCATTGATGGTGACCGAACAGAGTGTTCAACAAAAAGACTCATTGAAGCTCACGCGTGGGACAGTGAAAAAGAAAGGGTAATCGAATCACATCCCGATGCCTCTGTTGTCAATGAATACCTCAGACTTATACATAATGAGGTAAGTCGACACTACAATATATTACTCTCAATCAAAGATCATATCACCCCTGATATGGTGAAAGAAAGTTACCTGGGCAAAAACAAAGAGAAGAACCAGAAGAAAACCTTTCTTCAGCACTTCAATCAATATCTAAAAGTGAGAGAGGAGAAAGTCGAAGTTGAGGATCTGTCAAAAGGAAGATTCAAACGCTTCAAAGTTCTGCATGGAAAAGTCCAGTCATTTTTAAAACATAAGTACAAAGTCAATGACATGTATCCCAATGAAATGAAATTCAATTTTATTGTTGGCTTTGAACATTTCTTGAGGACCGTTCAAAACATTGGCTTCAACACTTCGATGAAGTATGCGAAGGATCTCAAACAGGTCATGAACTATATCACCATCGAAGAAGATTTATCGAACAATGTTTTTCAAAGCTTTAAGGCTGCCTACAAAAAGGTAAAGCCAAAGTACCTCACTGCCGAAGAATTGGCTGCGATTGAGAACAAAGAAATCAGCATCGCAAGACTTGATGAGGTGCGCGATTGCTTTATCTTCAGCTGCTATACCGGATACGCATATTCTGATGCAGAAGCATTAACTCCAAAAGACTTAGTGAAAGGCTTTGACGGAAGCCTTTGGATATTGCGTGATAGAGGCAAAACCGATGAAGTCGAAAATGTTCCTTTGTTACCTAAAGCAATTGAGATCATAGAGAAATATCGAAATCATCCTTACTGCAAAATTTATAATAAGCTGTTGCCTGT
>Ga0315910_10005408_pt1 | contig 10454 bp, 6 predicted proteins | sample EdamamesoilMG_FD_204470 | JGI IMG/M metagenome (GOLD analysis project Ga0315910, IMG submission 204470) | Garden soil microbial communities collected in Santa Monica, California, United States - Edamame soil | ecosystem: Environmental > Terrestrial > Soil > Garden | place: USA: California... | reverse complement strand
ACTGATCTACCTGTTCGAATCCTCGCTGTTCTTCGTCAACGCCGAGTACTTCGGCGACCGCGTGCGGCTGGCGCTAATGTCCCAGCCGGACACCCGCTACCTCGTGCTCAACACCTCGCTGATGATGCACGCCGACAGCTCCGCGGTGGAGGTGCTCAACAAGCTGGTCGAGGAGCTGAACGAGCGCGGCATCGTGCTGCTGGTAGGCGGCGGACATGGCCGTTTCCGCGAGGTCCTGTTCGCTTCCGGCCTCGCCGACACGATCGGTCGGGACCGGATCTTCACCACGCCCGAAGAAGCCTTCGACGCGGCCGAGGCCATGCGCGATGCCGCAACCATGCGCGACGACGAAGCCGAGTCAGGCGATCCGCACGTCCAGCAGTGACGGGCCGCTCTGGGCAAAGCTCCATTCGAGCGCGGCATCGATGGCGTCCACCTTATCGACCAACCGCGCCGGCAAGCCCTGCGCTTCGGCCAGCTTGACGAAGTCGAGCCCGGTGAGGTCGCAGCCCGGCACGTGATTCATCCCGAACTCGCCCGAGAAGCGGGTCAGCGCGGCGTAGCCGGCGTTATTGAGGATCACGAAGCTGACGTTCGCCTGCTCGTTGCGCGCGGCGTAAAGGCCCTGGATCGTGTACATCGCCGAGCCGTCGCCGAGCAGGGCGATGACCTTGTCGGGCTGGCCCATAGCAATGCCGATCGCGCCGGGCAGCGAATAGCCGAGGCCGCCGCTGGCGCAGGAATAGAACCCGCCTTCGCGGATGATCGGCAGGACGTCGTGCTCCGGGCCGCGCGCCGTCGGGGCTTCCTCGACGATCACGGCTTCCCCCGGGCGCAGCGCGGCGACGCGCTTGAGGACGTAGGCGGCGGTCATTTCCGCAGGCGGGTCCTTGAGCTGGTGCTGCTGCCCGGTGAACTTGCGCTCGTTGACCCGCTCGGCGAGCTGCGCGAGGCCGTCGGCGACGTCACCCAGCACGCCGCCGCCGCCCGGCAGCGCCGCGAGGTGCTGCGGATCGTCGCTGAGCGCCATGAGCTTGGCGTGCTTCGGCCAGTGCGGGCCGGTGCCTTCGACGTGGTAGGTGAACACCGGCGCGCCGACGACGAGGATCGCGTCGAACGGATCGAGCAGCTTCTGGATCTGGTCGCGCCAGGCGGGGAGGAAGCCGGCGAACTGCGGGTGATCCTCGGGAAAGGTCTCGCGAGCGTTGTAAGGCGCGGTCCACACGCTCGCGCCCATGCGTTCGGCTAGGCGGATCGCGCACTCCCAGCCGCCAGCGTTGGCAACGCCGGTGCCGATCACCAGCGCGGGATTCTTGGCCCCGTCGATCATCGCCGCGATGCGCTCGATCCCCGTCGCGCTGGGCGGGGTGCATAGCGTCAGCTCAGGCAAGCCGGGCAGCGCGCACTCGCGGTCCCAGTCGTCGACCGGAATCGAGATGAACACCGGCCCCATCGGCGGCGTCAGCGCGGTGACGAAGCCGCGGATCAGCGCGAGCGGCACGTCCTCGGCCCGGGCCGGCTCAATCGCCCACTTCACGAACGGGCGCGGGAATTCGGTCGGGCGCTCGGCATAGAGGAACGGGTCGTGCGGCAGGATGCTGCGCGCCTGCTGTCCGGCGGTAACTACCAGCGGGGTGTTGTTCTTGTACGCCGTGAACAGGTTGCCGAGCGAATGGCCGGTCCCGGCCGAGCTGTGCAGGTTGATCAGCGCCGGCTTTCCCGAAGCGCGCGCATAGCCGTCGGCCATGCCGACCACGACCGCCTCGTTGAGGCCCTGGACATAGGGGAACGGCAGCGCCTTGAGCATCGGCAGCTCGGTGCTGCCGGGATTGCCGAACAGGCGGTCGACCCCGAAATGCTCGAATACGCGGAAGGCGGCGTCACGGACGGTAGGCATGTGTGGCCCCTAGGCGTTCCGGCGATCCGCGTTCAAGCCCTATACCGCTTCGCCCCCGGAACGAGCGCGTTCGATCGCGCTCGCTTCGTCCCGGTTGATGCGCGTCAGCACGAACAGCAGGATGACCACGATCACCGGCCCGACCACGTTCAATGACGTGATCGCCAGTGCGAGGTCGCCCTGGTTCTTGTCGCTCACGATGCCGACGAAATAGGGCCCCATGCCGAGGCCGAGCATGGTCGAGATGATGATGTAGAGCGAACTCGTCATCCCGCGCATTCGCGGCAGCACCAGGTCGTAATAGAGTGAGTAGACCGGCGGTAGCCACAGCGTCAGAATGATGCTGTAGACCGCGAAGCGGAAGTAGAAGCTCATCAGGTCGGGCGCAGCGTAGAGCCAGAAGCTGATGAAGGGCGAGACGCCGAGCGAGAAGATCGTCAGCCATACCCGGCCTCTCGCGCCCATCCGCACGGTCAGCCAGTCGCTCAGCGGCCCGGCGATGACCGGGCCCACCAGGCCGAGCGCGGCCGCGAGCAGGCCGAACTGGAGCCCGGTCTCGGCCGGCGAGAGGCCGAACTCACGCACCAGGAACGAGGGTGTGAAACCCATCACGCCGTAGTTGATCGAGGTCTGCAACCCGCCGACGACCATCAGCAGGATCAGCGAGGGACTCAGCACCACGTTATAGGTCGGCCGATCGGTCAGCTTAAGGCTCTGGAACACGTTGAGGATGACGAAGGCGCCGAAGCCGACGACGAACCACTGCAGCTCATGCGCGTTGAACGAAAGGCCGAACAGCTGGGTGTCCGGGCGGGGGGAATAGGCCTGCAGCGTCCGCTCCATGAACACGCAGAACACCACGATCACCGCCAGCGAGATGAAGTTGACCGCCCATTGCTTCGCGCCTGCCTTACGGCTCCAGAGCGAGATCCAGTTCAGGCCCGGCGTGACCGAGCCGAGCACAGCGGCACTGGCCTTGAATGGGGCCGGGTCAGGCGGAGTGACGATACCGTCGATCGCGCCGCGTTGCGGCTCCTTCAGGCGATAAATCGCCCAGGCGAGAAAGATGCCGGGTAGCGAGGCGACGAGGAACGCGAACTGCCAGCCGGAGAACCCGTAGGCGCCATCCGGATAACGCGCGTCCCACCAGCCGGCGACCACGCCGCCGAGCGTCATCGAGAGGCCGAGGCCGAGCGCGGTGGCGACGCCCATGGCGGCCATCGCTGTGCCGCGCTTCTCGCGCGGGAAGGTGTCGAAGATGATTGAGTTGGCCGCCGGCTGGGCCGCCGCTTCACCGACGCCTACGCCGAGCCGCGAAATGGCGAGTAGCGCGAACCCGGTGGCGAAGGCGGAAAGTCCGGCGAACAGCGACCAGGCGAGGATGCAGATCGCCAGCAGGCGCGTCCTGATCCAGCCATCGACCAGCCGGCCGAGCGGCAGGGAGAACAGCGCGTAGAACAGGGCGAACAGCGTGCCGTAGAGCAGGCCGAGCTCGGCATCGCCGATGTGCAGGTCCTCGCGGATCGCCGGGGCGAGGATCGAGAGAATCTGCCGGTCGAGCAGGCTGAGGCCCTGCGCGGACGACACCAGGAAGAGCGCGTACCATCCGGCGCTCGATACCCGGGCGACAGGCTTCAGCGGTTCGTCCGCGACGGTGGTGGCCATATCCTCTCCTCTCAAAACGGCCCCGTTATCCGGGGTCCGCCCTCTCAATTGTTCAGCGCTTGCCTGATCGTCTCCTGAATGGGCGTCGTCGGGCGGCCTGAAAGCGTGCTCAGGTCCTTGCTCTCGCTGTAAAGCTCGCCGTGGCCGGCGAGGTAGCTGGTGCTGGCCAGGAACCCGGCCGCCGCCGCCGGCAGCCCGGCGCCTTCGAGCGTCTTGGCGTAGTCGGCTTCGGACTGGTTGACGTACTGGACAGGCTTGCCCGCCTGGCGGCCGACTTCCTCGGCGAACTCGGCCATCGACCAGCTCTCGTCGCCGGCGAATTCGTAGATCTTGCCGCCCGGGCTATCGAGCAACGCGCCGACCGCCCCGCCGGCGAGGTCCGCACGGGTCGCGGTCGACAGGCGGCCGTTGCCGGTAGCGCCGTAGATCGCCCCGTGCTCGATCGAAGGGGCGAGCGCGCTGGTGTAGTTCTCCGAATACCACGGCATGCGCAGCACGTCGTAGTTGAGGCCGCTCTTACCGAGCAGGTTCTCGGTCAGCACGTGCTCGGCGGCGAGCAGGAGCTTGGAGTCCTGCGCGTTGAGCACCGAAGTATAAGCCAGATACGAGGCGCCGGCCTTCTTCGCCGCGTCGATCACCGCGCCGTGCTGCCGCTCGCGCTGGCCCACGGCATTGCCCGAGATCAGCAGCACGCGATCGACACCCTGCAACGCCGCTTCGACACTGCCGGGATCGTCGTAGTCGGCCTGACGGACATCGACGCCGAGCTGGTCGTAGGCCTGCAACGCGGTCGGGTCCCGCGCCAGCGCGACTACGTTCGAAGCGTCAGTCTTCTGTAGCAGTTCGTCGAGCACCAGGCGGCCCAGCTTCCCGGTCGCCCCGGTCACGGCGTACTTGGTCATCGGCAGTCCTCTCTAAAGTTTGAACCATCGTTGAGCGTTAGTCTGGAAGAACTTCTTCTTCTGGCTGTCGGTGATATCGAGGTTGTCCATCCAGCGTACTTCGTCGGGCACGTATTGATAGGGGTAATCCATCGCGTACATTACGCGGTCCTCGCCCATGACCTCGATCATGAGCTTGATGGCGGGTCCGAACGGCAGGCCGCTGTTGGTCGCCAGCACGTTGGTGCGCATGTAGTGGAACAGGTCGTGGGCTTGCGGCTTGAGGCGCGGGTAGCGCTGCGAGCGCAGGCCGGCCTTGTGCATGTAGTCGAGCCGGTAGAGCCAGTAGGGCAGGCCCTCGCAGCCGTGGCCGAGCATCAGCTGCAGGTTCGGGTAGCGGTCGAACACGCCGGTCGTGAGCAGGCGCAGCGCGTGGTAACCGGTCTCGACCGCGAACCCGAAGATCGCTCCTTCGAGCCCGGCCCCGACCATGTCGCCGATCATCGGGTCGGGCGGGCCTTGCGGGTGGATGTAGAGCGGCAGGTCGAGATCGGCGCAGGCCCTGAGGATCGGATCGAACCGCGCCTCGTCAAGGTAATGGCCCTGGGTGTGGCTGTTGACCTGCACGCCGTGGAAGCCGAGCTCTTCCTTGCCGCGGCGTAGCTCCTCGGCCGACCACTCGGGATCCTGCGGAGCGATCGCGATCATGCCGTGGAACCGGTCCGGATAGCGCTCGCAGGCGGCCTTGAGCTGGTCGTTCGAGTTCCTCGCGATGCGCTTGGCTTCCTCGACATCGAACAGCGTCTGCACGCCCGGGCTGGTCAGCGCGAGGATCGCCTTGTCGATCCCGCTCTCGTCCATCGCCTGGATGCGCAGCTCACCCACATCGAGCAGCCGCTCGCGGATGAAGGTCGTGCGTTCACTTGGGCTGGTGCCGTAGAAGCCCCACAGGCTGACCGTGCCCTTGTCGGCGCGGCCTTCCTTCACCAGGCGCAGGATCGCGTCGAGCTGTTCCTGGGTGGCCCAGGCCTCTTCGGTGGCAATGCGCAGGTAACCCCGGTCGCCGCCGGTCTTCAGTTCGTGTGTCAACAACCTCTCCGTCTTCCTCCCTGTCTCCCTGTGCGGGAGCAGGCCTTATCCCTCATGCACGGCCTTCACCACCATGCAGGCGAGCACGCCCTCGGGGCCGTCCTCGCTGCCGTGGCCCGACCACTTGACGCCGCCGAACGGGCTGTCGGCGCCGCCGATCATGTGACTGTTGATGCCGACCATGCCGCTCTCGATCTCGGCGGCGAGGCGGCGCTGGCGCTTGCCGTCCTGGGTCCATGCGTAAGCGGCAAGACCGTAGGGCAGGCGGTTCGCCTCGGCGATCATCTCGTCCTCGCCCCTGAACGGGTTGATCAGCGCGACCGGGCCGAACGGCTCCTCGTTCATGATCTGCGCCTCGAGCGGGATCTCGCTGAGCACGCTCGGCTGGTAGAAGAACCCCCGGTTGCCGATCCGCGCCCCGCCGGTGCCGAGCTTGGCGCCCTTGTCCCTCGCCTCGCCGATCAGCCGGTCGACCGCCTCGGGCCGGCGGGCATTGGCCATCGGGCCCATCTGCGTGCCTTCCTCGAGCCCGTCGCCGACCTTCACCGCCCTGGCGCGCTCGATGAAGCCGTCGCGGAAGCGCTCGAACACGTCCTCCTGCACGATGAAGCGCGTCGGGCTGACGCAGACCTGGCCGCAGTTGCGGTACTTGCCCGGCACTGCGGTGTTCAGCACCTGGTCGACGTCGACGTCGTCGAACACCAGCACCGGGCCGTGGCCACCCAACTCCATCGTGGTGCGCTTCATGTCCTCGGCCGCGAGCTTGGCGAGGTGCTTGCCGACCACGGTCGAGCCGGTGAAGCTGAGCTTCCTGATCACCGGTGAGCCGAGCAGGTGCCGGCTGACCTCGTCGGGCACGCCGAACACCGCCTGCGCGACTTCCTTGGGCAGCCCCGCATCGAGCAGGCACTGCAGCACGCCGAGCGCACTCGCGGGTGTCTCCTCCGCCGCCTTCATGATCACCGAGCAGCCCGCCGCGATCGGCGCGCCGAGCTTGCGGCCGGGATTGCCGAGCGGGAAGTTCCACGGCGCGAACGCGGCGACCGGGCCGACCGGCTCGTAGCGCACCGTCGAGCGCTGGCCTTCGGGCCGCACCAGCTCGCGGCCGTACAAGCGGAAGCACTCGCCGGCGTAGAAGTTGAACAGGCCGACGTTCATCATCAGCTCGATCTTCGCCTCGGGGAACGGCTTGCCCTCCTCCAGCGTGGCGATGCGGGCCATGTCGTCGGCGCGCTCGAGCATCAGCCGCGCGGCACCTTGCAACACCGCGGCACGCTCCTGCGGGGTCGACTTGCGCCAGATCCTGAAGCCCCGGGCCGCGACCTCTAGTGCCCGGTCCAGATCAGCCGCCTCGGCCAGCGGCAGCGCGCCGATCGGCTCGCCCGTCGCTGGATTGATCACATCGAACGTCCGGCGACCCCCGCCGGAAACCTTCTCTCCATCAATGATCATGTGAAGGGCAGGGTATTGCGTCATCCGATCTCCCGCGATCACAGCGCTTGCTTGTGTTTCCTAAGCGATGCCGAAGGTCCGCCGCCGTGTCAATCTCCGGCAGCACTATGCAGTACATTCAAATACAATTTACCGACAGAACGCTATCTCAGCGATGCAAACCGCGCCCTGACGAATCGATTCGCTTTCTCGAAAACGGGGGAATTCCGAGCTTTTTCACGATAACCTTCGCCCTTTGAAAACGCTGCTACCTGCTCGCCAGTGTTCAATTTTTTTGATCCAACGGTCTGCATATCAGTGTACAACGAAAAACAATTGTTGACCATTGAGTGGATCGCTCCTACCAAACCGCCACCGTCAAGGCCCAGAGAGCGCTGCAGGGAAGACCGCAGTGGGGCCTGCTACGAGGCGGGAGGAGGAGAGAGCATGAAGGATCTCGGCATCTATGGCTGGGTTAGCCACCGCGCGTTGAACGCCGGTTTGTATTCGGCAGCGGCAATGGCGCTCTCGATTGTTTCGATCCCGGCCTATGCTCAAGAGGAAGATGCGGCCGCAGCAGCTGGCGAGGCGGCTGAAGAGCCCGCCGGCGAAATCGTCGTCACCGGATCGCGCATTCAGCAACCTGGCCTATCGGCTCCAACGCCGGTCACGGCTGTGTCCGCCGAAACACTGGACAAGCTGGCGCCGGGCAGCATCGCCAATGCGCTCGACACTATTCCTGCATTCTTCAACAACTCGAACGCCACCTCGGATTCGAGCAGCAACGTGCCCTCGGGTCGCGGGTCCAACGTGAACCTCCGCGGCCTTGACCCGGCCCGGACCCTGGTGCTCCTTGACGGTCGCCGCGTGGTCCCGGGCTCGAAGATGGGAACGGTGAACATCGACCTCATCCCCCAGGCCGCTATCGAGCGCGTGGACGTGGTCACGGGCGGCGCCTCGGCAGTTTACGGCAGCGATGCGGTCGCCGGCGTTGTCAACTTCGTCGTAGATCGGGACTTCACCGGCATCAAAGGCAACGTTCAGGCAGGCATCTCGACATACGGCGACAATGAGAACGGCGCCGCGGAACTGATGTTCGGCACGGCGCTCGGCGACAGCTTGCACCTTGTCGTTGCGGGCGAAATCTTCCGTGAAGAGGGTATCGAGGACGAGTCCGATCGTGCGTGGTACGACGCCGACTGGGGCACGATCGTCAATCCAACCTTCACCGCGACGGGAACGGGCCCGAGGCGGATAACGTTGCCGCAACTCGTCCCCGTCCAATGGACGTGCGGCGGTTTGATCACGCAGGCGGGTTCTCGCCTGAACAATATGGAGTTCCTGCCCGACGGCACGCTAGTACCTTTCGTCTTCACCGCCTTGAGGGATGCGAACAACCAGTCCCTAGTCAATGGTGGGGGAAGCGGTTGCGATGCGCAAAGCCCGGGGCCGGACGATGGGCCGATGCTGACGAACGATGTTCGTCGCGAGAACGTGTTCATCAATCTAGACTTCGATGCGGCGGAAAACCTTCGCTTGTTCACGCAAGTTCTTGCTGCGCGGAACAAGACCGGCCAGCAGGGGCAGTCGGCGACGTTCCGCCGCCCATGGCAGATAACAATTTATCGCGAAAACGCGTTCCTCCCCCAGGAAGTCCGGGACATCATGATCCAGGAGGGCCGCTCTTCCTTCACGTTCCAGAAGGAAGCGGGCCCCGATCTGCTGCAGAACGCCAAGTTCGACGTCATCAACACGACCGTGTCACTGACCGCAGGATTTGACTGGACTCTCGAGACCGGCGGTTTCTTCGACAACTGGGACGTCACCGGCTATTACGAGTACGGCAACAACCTGCAGAAGAATGTCTTCTACGGGTCGGCCCACTGGCAGCATATCATCCCGGCACTCGATGCGGTCCGCCATCCCACAACTGGCCAAATCGTGTGCCGCGCCTCGCTGGTGAACTCGGCTTACAGCGATTGCGTTCCGCTCAACTTCTTCGGGGAAGGCAACGTCACGGATACCATGCGCCGGTACGCAACCACGCCGCTCGACAAGGATCAGGCGGTCCTTCACGAGTTCGACCTAACCCAGCACGTGGCCGAAGTGGTCTTCAGCGGCGAGGTCTATGAGGGCTGGGCCGGGCCGATCACCATGGCCTTCGGTGGGTCCTACCGCGAGCAGGAGATCCAGTCGGATTGTGTCCGCGGTTGCACGGATGGTATTCGCAACACGGATCCCGGCCTGCGCGGCATCCCCAGCGGTATCGAGGGCGACCCCGATACGCAGGTGTTTGGCAGCTATGCCGACGTGGACGGCAGCTACGACGTCAAGGAAGTGTTCGCGGAAGCCAACATTCCCCTGCTCACCGACGAAAGCTTTGCAGATTCGCTGACTTTCGCGCCTGCCGTCCGGTACGCGGACTACGCGGGCAGCGGCGGGATCTGGGCCTGGAAGCTCGGGCTCGACTGGGACGTGAACAGCGATCTCCGACTTCGCGGTACGCTTTCTCGTGACGTGCGCGCGGCCACGCTGGCCGAACGGTTCGACCGTCAGCGGGCGTCGGGTAGCGTGATGGACGACCCGGTTACCGGGGAATCCTACATCTTTTCGTCCACCGTGGGCGGCAACCCGAACGTTGCGCCTGAGAAAGCCGATACCCTTACGCTCGGCCTGGTCTATCAGCCGTCATGGCTGAGCGGCTTCAGCACGACGATCGACTACTACACCATCAACATCAACGGAGCGATCGGTCAGTTGGGCGCTCAGGCGATCATCGATGGTTGCGCCGAGGGTTCGGAATCGCTCTGCGAACTGATCACGCGTGACCCGGTCTCGCAGTTGGTCATCAACGTGGACAACGTCTTCATCAACATCAACGAGGAGAAGGCGAGCGGCATCGACGCGGAGTTCAACTATCGCACCGATGTGAATCTCTTCAGCGATCTGGAGGAAAATCTGGATCTTCGCCTTCTCGGAACGATGCTGCTCGAGCGTGCGACCGTCATCGATGGCGTGGAGAACAAGTTCGTCGGTCAAATTCCGCCGGGGAACGACATTCGCCAGCCTGCCTACCCGAAGTATGTGGCGAACGCGTTGCTCACCTACGGCGTCGGACCGTTCTCTCTATTCGTCCAGCAGCGTTACTACCACAAGGGCAAGCGGAATCTGAAGGACGTCGAGGGCGTGGATATCGACGACAACACCGTCAGCGCGCGTTGGTACACGGACCTTCGGCTCGGATACGAAACCGGCGCCTTTGAACTGTACGGCCAGGTAATCAACCTGTTCAACGCCACTCCGCCGTTGCTGCCGAACACGAGCTTCTACGATCCCAAGGGCCGCCGCTTTGTCGTCGGCGCGAACTTCGAGTTTTAGAAAGCTCCCCCCGTCGGGAAGCCAGGTCTACGGTCGCCTGGCTTCCCGATTGGCCGTTCAGGCAATTCGACGTTGCCTGATTTGAGGTCCTTCCAAATATCGACCGCCAATCG